>Ga0134128_10007499_pt1 | contig 13190 bp, 10 predicted proteins | sample KB31754_FD_96462 | JGI IMG/M metagenome (GOLD analysis project Ga0134128, IMG submission 96462) | Terrestrial soil microbial communities with excess Nitrogen fertilizer from Kellogg Biological Station, Michigan, USA - KB3-175-4 | ecosystem: Environmental > Terrestrial > Soil > Unclassified ... | reverse complement strand
GCGGCCCGCACCAGCGCTTCCTCGATCCGCGGCCGCACCGCGCTGAGCGCGGCGTCGTCGATGCCCGACCCGCGGGCGTGAATCTCCGGCCCGGCCACCAGCTTGCCCGACGTCGAGTCGACCACGATGATCACGGACACGAAGCCTTCCTCGCCGAGGATCCGGCGGTCCTTCAGCGACGTCTCGGTCACCTCGCCGACCGACAGGCCGTCCACGTAGACGTAGCCACACGGCACCTTGCCGGCCACCGCGGCCTGCCCGTCGGCCAGGTCGACCACCACGCCGTCCTCGGCGATGACCACGTTGCGCGCGGAGATCCCGGTGAGCTCGGCCAGCTGGGCGTGCGCCCGCAGGTGCCGCCATTCGCCGTGCACCGGCATGAAGTTGCGCGGCCGCACCAGGTTCAGCACGTACAGCAGCTCGCCCGCTGGGGCGTGCCCGGACACGTGGACCAGCGCGTTGCCCTTGTGCACCACCCGGGCGCCCCACCGGGTCAGCTCGTTGATCACCCGGTACACCGCGGACTCGTTACCCGGGATCAGCGAGGAGGCCAGGATGACCGTGTCGCCCTCGGCGATCCGGATCGGGTGGTCCCGGGCGGCCATCCGGGACAGCGCGGACATCGGCTCGCCCTGCGACCCGGTGCTGACCAGCACGACCTCGCCGGGCGGCAGGCCCTCGGCCTCCCGCGGGTCGACCAGCAGGCCGCCGCGGACCGACGGCACCCGCAGGTAGCCGAGATCGCGGGCCACGCCCATGTTGCGCACCATGGACCGGCCGACGAAGGCCACCTTGCGGCCGTGCGCGGCCGCCGCGTCGAGTACCTGCTGCACCCGGTGCACGTGGCTGGCGAAGCAGGCCACGATGATCCGGTGCTGGGTCTCCGCGAACAGCTCGTTGAGCACCGGCGCGATGTCCCGCTCGCTGGTCACGATGCCCGGGATCTCGGCGTTGGTGGAGTCGGACATCAGCAGGTCGACCCCGGACGAGCCCAGCCGGGCGAAGCCGCCCAGGTCGGTCAGCCGCCCGTCCAGCGGCAGCTGGTCCATCTTGAAGTCGCCGGTGTGCAGCACCACCCCGGCCGGGGTGGTGATGGCGACCGCCAGCGCGTCCGGGATGGAATGGTTGACCGCGAAGAACTCCAGGCTGAACGGGCCGAACGACTGGCGGCCGCCCTCGGCGACCTCGATCGTGGCCGGGGTGATCCGGTGCTCGCTCAGTTTGCTGCGGATCAGGCCGAGGGTCAGCCGCGAGCCGACCAGCGGGATGTCGGGGCGTTCCCGCAGCAGGTAGGGCACGGCGCCGATGTGGTCCTCGTGGGCGTGGGTGAGGACCATGGCCTCGATCTGATCCAGCCGGCCCTCCAGGGAGGTGAAGTCCGGCAGGATCAGGTCGACGCCCGGCTGGTCGGGTTCAGGGAACAGCACGCCGCAGTCCACGATCAGCAGCCGGCCGCCGAACTCGAACACGGTCATGTTCCGGCCGATCTCACCGAGGCCGCCCAGGCCCACGATGCGCAGCGTGCGTGCAGGGAGCGCCGGCGGACTGCCGAGCTCCGGGTGCGGGTGACTCACTTGATCTTCACGCCTCCAGCGACGAGATCGGTGCGCAACTGTTCCACCTGGGCCAGGGTCATGTCGATCAGCGGGCCGCGCACCGGCCCGCCGGGCAGCCCGAGCAGGCCTAGCGCCGCCTTAGTCGCGATCGCGCCCTGGGTGCGGGTCATGATCCCGATGATGACAGGCAGCAGGTCGAGATGGATCTGCCGGGCCTGGCTGACCCGCCCGGCCAGGTAGGCATCGATCATGTCGTGCAGCCGGTCCCCGGCCACGTGGCCGACCACGCTGATGAAGCCGGCCGCCCCGAGCGACAGCCAGGGCAGGTTCAGCATGTCTTCCCCGGAGTAGAAGATCAGGTCGGTGGCCAGCATGACCCGTGAGCCCGCGCCCAGGTCGGCCTTGGCGTCCTTGACCGCGACGATACGCGGGTGCTCGGACAGCTGGATGAGGCTCTCGGTGGCGATCGGGGTGCCGGTCCGGCCCGGGATGTCGTACAGGATGACGGGCAGCCCGGTCGAGTCGGCGACCTTGGTGAAGTGCGCCACCAGCCCGGCCTGCGGCGGCTTGTTGTAGTAAGGCGTGACGACCAGCAGCGCGTCCGCGCCCGCCCGTTCCGCCTGGCGGGCCGCCGCGCAGGTGTGCGCGGTGTCGTAGGTGCCGACCCCGGCCACCACGGTGGCCCGGTCACCGACCGCCTCGATTACCGCGCGGAGCAGCCGCTCCTTCTCCTCATCCGTCGTGGTCGGAGCCTCCCCCGTGGTCCCGCTGATCACCAGGCCGTCATTGCGCATGTCATCGACCAGGTAGCTGGCGAGCCGGGCGGCGCCGGCGTAGTCGACCCCGCCGTCGGGGGTCATCGGCGTGATCATCGCGGTCAGCATCCGCCCGAAGGGAGCCTCCGCGCTGGTGGGCTGCGTTCCTGTCATGCACCGAACGCTACCGGCCTATGGCGCGCCAGGGCCACCTGCCGGCCTGCCGGCGCACCGGCCGGGCACGTGCAGACGCGGTGACGTGAGCTCGGGGGTACCCACGTCAACCGCGTCTACCTGGTCATCGGGCCGGGCCGGTAAGGCGTTACGCAGGGTAGTGAAGATTCTTTACTGCGTGATCAGCCAGCCGCCGTCAGAACACCGGGATGATGTCCTCCGGGTTGATGTCGTCGGCCACGTCCACACCCTCGATGTCCAGTTCCGGGATGGCCGGGAAGTCAATGCCCCACCGGGTCACGATGGCCCGCACCCGGGCGATGGCCACCCGCCAGTTCTCCGCCTGCTCCTCGTAGGACAGCACGCCGAGGCCGCCCTCCCGGGCGTGGCTCATCAGCACCCGGTGGTTGGCCAGGAAGTACGGCGGCAGCTCCCAGAATCCCTCCGGCGGCTCCCACAAGATCATGGACAGGAACACGAAGCCGGCCCGCAGCTGCCGGGTGATCAGCCCCTTCACCTCGTCGGTGAGCCCGGGCCACTCCTTGTCCAGGATCGTCATGCAGATCTGCAGGTGCCGGGACTCGTCCCGGCCGATCCGGTGGAACATCTCGCTGAACACCGGGTGCGTGGTACCCGAGGCCATCCCGCGGAACAGCGTGGACGCGGCCATCTCACCCATCATGAAGCTGGTGAACAGCACGGCCAGCGAGTACTTGCCGACCGCCTTCGTGTAGCCGGTCCAGTACCGGCCGCCGTTGTGGTACAGCCAGCCGATGTTGTTGTGCGCGGCCCGTTCCAGCTCGGTACGCGGCTGCCAGTCGAGCGGGCCGCCCGGCCACACCCGGGCGATGGTGCGCTGGCAGCACTCCTCGTGGTTCATCTCGTCCCGGGTGATCGAGAAGAAGCACTTCCGGACCGGGTCCTCTTCGTGCTGCTCGAACGCGTGGATGGTGGCCCGGGCGAACACCGCGGGCCCGGACGCGTCGAAGTTGGCCAGCACGGCGAACCAGTACATGATGCCCAGCCGCTGCTCGGGCGTGAAGTCCCCGGCGCGCAGCCCGTCCCAGGGCAGCTCGGCCGGGTTCCACGCGGCGGCCTTCGACTTCTCGTAGATGGCGGCCAGCTTCTCGGTCTCGACCCGCCACTCCATCGGGTAGATGTTGGGCTGCGGGATCTCCGGGGCGGGCCAGAACCCGCCCTCGGGAACGACCAGGCCGCCATCGTGCTCTGTCACAGTAGGTCTCCGTCCAGGATCGCCGGACCAGTTCAGGCCACCCAGGCCGCGGTGGGCAGGCCCGGGAAGCTACCAGCAGCCTACGGCCGGCCGGGCCGCGGCCCGAAGCCCCGCCATGCCCTGCGGTAAGGTACCGCTGTCCCGGGTAGCCCGGGACGGTGTGGTGCCCAGCGAAGCCGGTGTGATTCCGGCGCTGTCCCGCAACGGTGATGCCCCCTGGGGATGAGCCCGGACGCCTGGCCCGTGCCGACGCGCTGTCCTCGGAGGAAGGGCGGCTCGTTCCGGTGCCGCTCCGGGCATCGCAGCGGGCACAGGCATCCTCCGCGCCCGCTGGAGGATGATCATGCGAGCTGTTCCTGGCCAGCTGGCCGTGGCCATGGCCGGCCTGGCCCTGGCGACCAGTGTGGCCGGCTGTGGCAGTACCCAGGCGAGCAACACCAGCGCGGCCGGGCCGGCGTCCAGCGCCGCCTTCCCGGTACGCATCGCGGCCGCCAACGGCACGGTGCGCGTCGCCACCCGTCCTACCGCGATCGTCTCGCTGTCCCCCACCGCGACCGAGATGCTGTATGCGATCGGCGCCGGGAGCCAGGTCAAGGCGGTCGACTCGCTGTCCGACTACCCGCCGCAGGCGCCGCGCAGCAAGCTGTCCGCCTACCAGCCCAACGTGGAGGCGATCGTCGCCGACCAGCCGGACCTGGTGGTGGAGTCCGGCGACACCGGCCAGCTGACCAAGCGGCTGGCCGCATTCTCCATCCCGGTGCTGGAGCTGCCCGCCCCCGCCAACCTGGCGGGCGAGTACGCCGAGTTCAGCCAGCTGGGCCGGGCCACCGGGCACCTGGCCCAGGCCCAGCGGGAGGCCAGCCGGGTGCGCGGCCAGCTGCACCAGATCGCCGCGGCCGCGCCGCTGCACACCAAACCGCTCACCTACTACTACGAACTCGACCAGACGTACTACTCGGTCACGTCGGCCACGTTCGTGGGGCAGCTGCTGCGGCTGCTCGGCATGAAAAGCATCGCCGACCGGGCGCCCGGGGCGGCCAGATCCGGCGGCTACCCGCAGCTGTCCGCGGAGTACGTGGTCAAGGCGAACCCGGACTACATCATCCTGGCCGACACGATCTGCTGTCATCAGGACGCGGCCACGGTAGCCAGCCGGCCCGGCTGGTCCGGGCTGGCCGCGGTCAAGGCCGGTCACGTGATCGCGCTCAACGACGACATCGCCTCGCGCTGGGGCCCGCGCGTCACCGGCCTGCTGCGCACGGTCGGGGCCGGGGTGGCCAGGGGCAGCTCGTGACGCCGGCGGTGCGCCGCCCCCCCGCGGGCCAGGCCCCATCGGCCGGCCTGCCGGCGGCGCCGCGTGCCCGCGCCGCCCGGGCCATCGCGATCGCGGTGGCCGTGCTGATCGCCGCGCTGGTCACCGGGATCCTGGTCGGCCCGGCCGGGCTGTCGCTGCCCACCGTGACGGCGGCGCTGGCGGTCCGGCTGCCCTGGCACCCGGCGCTGAGCGTGCCCGCCGTGGACACCGCCATCGTCTGGCAGATCCGGCTGCCCCGGGTGGTGCTCGGCGCGCTGGTCGGCGCGATGCTGGCCGGCGGCGGCGCTGCCTACCAGGGCGTGTTCCGCAACCCGCTGGCCGACCCGTACCTGCTCGGCGTGGCCGCGGGCGGCGGCCTCGGCGCCACGATCGTCATCATCGCCGGGGCCAGCCCGGCGCTGCTGCCGGCGGCCGCGTTCCTCGGCGCCGCGACGGCGGTCGCGATCACCTATGTTCTCGGGGCGGCCCGGCGGTCCGGCCCCAGTGCCGGGCTGGTGCTCAGCAACACCAGCGCGTCCATCGTGCTGGCCGGGGTGGCGGTCGCCGCCCTGCTCACCGCGGTGCAGACCTACCTGCAGCAGGAGCACTCGCAGACCCTGCAGGCGGTGTACTCCTGGATCCTGGGCGGGCTGTCCCAGGCCACCTGGTCGGATGACGCGCTGATCCTGCCCTACGTGGCGGTGGCCGGGGCCGTGCTGCTGGCTCACCGGCGGCTGCTGGACGTGCTGCGGGTGGGCGAGACCGAAGCCAGCAGCCTGGGGCTGGATATTGCCCGGCTGCGGCTGACCGTGGTGCTGGCGGCCACCCTGGGCACGGCCGCGGCGGTGTCGGTGAGCGGGCTGATCGGCTTCGTGGGCATCATCGTGCCGCACACGGTCCGGCTGACCGTGGGGCCGGGCTACCGGGCGCTGCTGCCGGTGTCGATGATCGGCGGGGCGGCGTTCCTGGTGCTGGCGGACGTGGTGGCACGCACCGCGCAGGCCCCGGCCGAGGTGCCGATCGGCGTGATCACCGCGCTGGCCGGCGCGCCGTTCTTCCTGTTCGTGCTCAGGTCCCGGCGGGCGCGGCAGGATCTGGCGTGATCGTCTTCGACCGGGTGAGCGTCCGGTACACCGCCGCGCCCGCGCTGGCCGGGGTCAGCGAGCGGGTGCCGGCCGGTGAGTGGCTGGGCATCATCGGGCCGAACGGCGCCGGGAAGACGACTCTGCTCAGGTCGGCCGCGGGCCTGGTGGCGCACGGGGGAACCATCGCCATCGACGGCCGGCCCACCGGGCAGCTGCGCCGCCGCGCCCTGGCCCAGCTGGTCGCGTACGTGCCGCAGCTGCCTGAGCTGCCGCCGGAGATGACCGCGAGTGAGTACGTGCTGCTCGGCCGCACCCCGCACATCGGGTACCTGCGCATGGAGACCCGGGCCGACCGGGAGATCTGCGCCGGACTGCTGGACCGGATGACGCTGGCCCCGATGGCCGGCCGCCCGCTCGGCACGCTGTCCGGCGGCGAGCTGCAGCGGGTGGTGCTGGCCCGGGCGCTGGCCCAGCAGGCACCGGTGCTGCTGCTCGACGAGCCGACCAGCGCGCTGGACCTGGGCCGCCGGGTGGCCGCCCTGGAGCTGGTGGACGAGCTGCGCCGGGAGCGCGCACTGACCGTGCTGTCCGTGGTGCACGACCTCACCCTGGCCGGGCAGTTCGCCGACCGGCTGCTGCTGCTCGACGGCGGGCGGGTGGCCGCGGCCGGCCCCCCGGCCAGCGTGCTGCGCGAGGAGGTGCTGGCCGGCCACTTCGGGCCGGGCCTGCACGTGCTGCGCACCGCCGGCGGCGAGCTGGTGGTGACCGCCCGGCGCACCGGCCCGGCGGTCAGACCCCCAGCTCCCGGCCGATGATCTCTTTCATGATCTCGGTGGTGCCGCCGAAGATGGTCTGCACCCGGCTGTCCGCGTAGGCCCGGGCCACCGGGTACTCGGTCATGTAGCCGTAGCCGCCGTGCAGCTGCACGCAGCGGTCCACCACCCGGTTGCACAGTTCGGTGTCCCACCACTTGACCATGGACGCGTCCGAATTGGACAGCTGGCCCGCGTTGTGCTCGGTCACCGCGCGGTCGGTGAACGCGCGGGCCACGGCCAGCTCGGTGGCCATCTCGGCCAGCGTGAACCGGCTGTGCTGGAAGGCGCCGATCGGCCGGCCGAAGGCCTGGCGCTGCTGGCAGTACTGCAGCGTGTCCTGGAACACCTTCTCCGCCGCGGCCAGCGCGGTGGCACCGATGGCCAGCCGTTCGCGGGGCAGGTTCTGCATGAGCGCGAGGAAGCCGCCGCCCTCCTCGCCGAGCAGGTTGCCGGCCGGCACCCGGACGTCAGAGAAGAACAGCTCCGAGGTGTCCTGCGCGTGCATGCCGACCTTGGCCAGGTTGCGGCCACGCTCGAACCCGGCCATCCCGCGCTCCACCACGAGCAGGCTGATGCCCCGGTGGCCCGCGGCCGGGTCGGTCTTGGCCACCACGATGACCAGGTCGCACAGCTGGCCGTTGGAGATGAACGTCTTCTGCCCGTTGAGCAGGTAGCCGGCCCCATCGCGGACCGCGGTGGTCTGGATGCCCTGCAGGTCACTGCCGGCGCCCGGCTCGCTCATCGCGATGGCGGTGATCAGCTCGCCCGAGCAGTACCCGGGCAGCCAGCGCTCCTTCTGCTCCGCGCTGCACAGCCGGGCGAAATACTGCCCGTTGATGTCATTGTGCACGGCGAACCCCGGGCCAGTTGCGCCAGCCCGCGCGAGCTCTTCGTTAAGTATCAGGTAATACCGGTAATCCGGATCTCCCCCGCCGCCGTACTTCTTGTCCATGTCGATGCCGAGCAGGCCGGCCCGCCCGGCGGCCAGCCACACCTCGCGGGACACCACCCCGTCCCGCTCCCATTGCCCGTGGTACGGCGTGACCTCGCGGGCGATGAACACGCGCACCATGTCGCGGAACGCGTCATGGTCCGGCCCGAAGATGTCGCGCTGCATCAGGCCGCCGTCGACTCGGGCAGGTACGCCGCCCACAGCGGGTCCCCGTCGTAGGCCGCGCCGATCAGCCGCCAGTGCGTGCCGCGCGGCGCGGCCGGCACCCGGTCCATGGTCCAGCCCAGTTCCTCGATCAGCCGGTCGGCCTTGCTGTGGTTGCAGCGCATGCAGGACGCCACGCAGTTCTCCCACACGTGCGCGCCGCCCCGGCTGCGGGGAATCACGTGGTCGATGGTCTCGGCCCGGCGGCCGCAGTACGCGCACAGGTAGTTGTCCCGGCGCATCAGCGCGCCCCTGGTCAGCGGCACCCGGCTGCGGTGCGGCACCCGGACGTACCGGCGCAGTCTGATCACGGACGGGGTGACGAGGATCATCGACGAAGAGCGCAACAAAGCACCCTCCGAATCGTCGTGCACCACTTCGGCCTTGTCCCCGAGCACCAGGCACACCGCACGCCGCAGGCCGACCGTGGTCAGCGGTTCATACGTCACGTTGAGCAGCAGTACCCGTCGCACAACGCCTCCTGCCTGGTGCGTAGGCAAGCACAATGTGCCCGGCCAGCCCCCGCGCTCCCAGGAAGCACAGCGGCCAGCCAAGCACAGCCTAACGGGCCGACGCCTGCCGGACATAACGCTGGCGTGGCGGCAGAGTTAACAGCGGTTAGGCCGGGCCTGGCCCGGGCGGTCCGGCCGGCCAGATCGCTTAGAGTTCGATCATGACGGCACCCGGCTCCCCCGCGGCCCCCACCTCTCCGCTGGCCCCCGGGTATCCCCCGGCGCAGCGCCTCGGTCTGACCGAGGATCTGCTCGGCCACCGGGTCGCCGACCCGTACCGCTGGCTGGAGGACGCCGCCGGCCCGCAGACCCGGGACTGGCTGGCCGCGCAGGACGAGCTGGCGCGCGGCCAGCTGGACGCGCTGCCAGGCCGGGCGGCGCTGGCCAGCCGGATCGGGCAGCTGATGGCGGCCGGGTACATCAGCGCCCCGGTCTGGCGCGGTGAGCGGCAGTTCTTCGTCCGCCGCCTGGCCGGCCAGGAGCACGGCGTGCTGCTGACCGCCGCCCCGGGCGAGCCGGAGCGGGTGCTGGTCGACCCGATGGCGCTCGACCCGTCCGGCGGCAGCACGCTGGATGCCTGGCAGCCAGACAAGGAAGGCCGGCTGCTGGCCTACCAGATCTCCTCCGGTGGCGATGAGGAATCGCTGCTCCGGGTGCTCGACGTGGCGTCCGGGGCGGATGTGGACGGCCCGGTCAGCCGGACCCGGTACTCCGCGGTCGCCTGGCTGCCCGGCGGTGACGCGTTCTACTACGTGCGCAAGCTCCCGCCGGGCGACGTCCCGCCGGGCGAGGAGCAGTTCCATCGCCGGGTGTACCTGCACGCCGTGGGCAGTCCGGCCGCCAGTGACGTGCTGATCTTCGGCGACGGCCTGGACAAGACCAACTACTACGGCGTCTCGGTCAGCCGGGATGGCCGGTGGCTGGTGGTCTCGGCCGCCCAGGGCACGGCTCCGCGCAACGACCTGTGGCTGGCCGACCTCACCGCCGCCCCGCTGGCCGCGCCCGGCCTGCGCGAGGTGCAGGCCGGGGTGGACGCCCGGACCAGCCTGCACGTGGGCCGGGACGGGCGGCTGTACGTGTTCACCGACTCCGGGGCGCCGCGAGGCCGGCTTGCGGTCGCCGATCCGGCCGAGCCCGGCCCGGCCAGCTGGCGTGACCTCATCCCCGAGGACCCGGCCGCGGTGCTCAGCGACTACGCCATCCTGGACGGCGCCGAGCTGGACCGGCCGGTGCTGCTCGCCGCCTGGACCCGCCACGCGATCAGTGAGATCACCGTGCACGACCTGGCCACCGGCGAGCGGGCCGGGCGGCTGGCGCTGCCCGGGCCGGGCGGCACCGGCGGGACCAGCCGGCTCGGCACCACCGGAGGCATCAGTGCCCGGCCGGAGGGCGGCCACGAGGCCTGGTTCGGCTACACCGACAACACCACGCCGGTGACCATCCAGCACTACGACGCGCGCACCGGGGAGGTCAGCGAGTGGGCCCGTGCGCCCGGCGCGGTGACCGTCCCGGGCATTCACACCGAGCAGGTGACGTACCAGTCCGCGGACGGCACCGACGTCCGCATGCTGGTTATCAGCCCGGCCGACGGGACCGGCCGCCGCCAGCCCGGCCCGCCCCGGCCGGCCATCCTGTACGGCTACGGCGGTTTCGGCATCAGCATGGTCCCGGCCTACTCGGCCACGATCCTGGCCTGGGTGGAGGCCGGCGGGGTGTACGCGATCGCCTCGCTGCGCGGCGGCGGTGAGGAAGGCGAGGACTGGCACCGCGCGGGCATGCGCTCGCACAAGCAGAATGTGTTCGACGACTTCCACGCGGCGGCGGACAAGCTCATCGCCGATGGCTGGACGACGGCCGGGCAGCTGGGCATCTACGGCGGCTCAAACGGCGGCCTGCTGGTCGGCGCGGCCCTCACCCAGCGGCCGGAACGCTACGCGGCGGCCGTGTGCTCGGCGCCGCTGCTCGACATGGTCCGCTACGAGCGGTTCGGCCTGGGCCCGACCTGGAACGACGAGTACGGCACGGCCAGTGACCCGGTGGAGCTGGGCTGGCTGCTCGGCTATTCGCCCTACCACCATGTGCGCGGCGGGGTCAGCTACCCGGCCACGCTGTTCACCGTGTTCGACAACGACACGCGGGTCGACCCGGTCCACGCGTGGAAGATGTGCGCGGCCATGCAGCAGGCCACCGCCGCCCGGTGGCCGGACCGCCCGATCCTGCTGCGCCGGGAAGCCGAGGTCGGTCACGGCGCCCGCGCGGTCAGCCGCTCGGTGACCCTCGCCGCCGACGTGCTGGCGTTCCTCGCGGTTTACACCGGGCTCAGCCAGTGAGCAGCGCGTCCCGGTAGCCGCGCACCGCGGGAAAGCAGCCGTGCCTGGCCGCCGCGGCCTCACCCGGCGACCGGGCCGCGCGCAGCACCAGCCGGTGCCGCTGCTGGCTGGGCAGCCGGGCCGTCCCTGAGACCCCCGCGTTGCCCGATATGGCCAGCTCAGCTACTGCAGCCGGCCACTATGGGAACGGCCCCGGACCGCCCCGCCCGATCTGTGAAAGGACCCCCGGTGATCTCGCAAGCGCTCCTGGCCGCGCATCTGCCCGTCGCCCCGCCGCCCGCTCCCCTCGAGTCGGCCTGCGGCCCCGACCCCGGGATCGCGTGCCGCCTGGCCTGGGACATCACCCACAACACGACCGCCGCACAGCTGGCCAGGGTGTGGCTGGCCCGCCCGGCCGCGCTGATCCTGGAGATCCTCCTGGTGGTGCTGGTGGCCGTGGTGATCCGGATCCTGGCCCTGCGGCTGATCAACAAGATCACCGCGCACGCGGCCGAGGTGGGCAACGGCAAGACGGACGCGGCGCACACGCTGACCGGCGAACGGCGGCGGCAGCGCACCCAGGCGATGGGCTCGGTACTCGGCAACGCCGCATCGGTGCTCATCTTCGGCATCGCCGCGGTGACCATCGCCGGTGACCTGGGGCTGAACCTGGCCCCGGTGCTGGCCAGCGCCGGGGTCCTCGGCCTGGCCATCGGGTTCGGCGCGCAGAGCCTGGTCCGGGACTTCCTGTCCGGCATCTTCATGCTGCTGGAGGACCAGTACGGGGTCGGTGACGTGATCGACGCCGGCTATGCCACCGGCACGGTGGAGGCGGTCAGCCTCCGGGTGACCCGGCTCCGCGACGTCAACGGCGTGGTCTGGCACGTGCGCAACGGCACGATCAACCGGATCGGCAACGAGTCGCAGGGCTGGGCCCGGGCGGTGATCGACTTCCCGGTGGCCTACGACGAGGACCTGCCCCAGGTGCGCGAGGTCATGCGGGACGCCGCCCAGCAGATGTGGCAGGAGCCACGCTGGGGCGAGGTCATCATGGAGGAGCCGGAGGTGTGGGGGGTCGAGTCGATCTCCAGCGATGCCATCACGATGCGGCTGGTGGCCAAGACGCTGCCGCTGCGCCAGTGGCAGGTGGCCCGTGAGCTGCGGGAACGGCTGAAGACCGCGCTGGACGCGGCCGGGGTGCGCGGCGTGCCGGTCGCCACCACCATCAGCCCGGGGACCGCGGCCCGGGCCCGGGCTGCGGCGCACACCCCCGCCCTCGATAAGGAGTGAGCGGCTGACCCGGGTGGGCGGGCCGGCGGGCCGGGCGCACTACCCTGGAGCACGCCATGGATGAGACGACGAACGTGAGCTTCTATGAGGCGGTCGGCGGGGAGGAGACCTTCCGCCGCCTGACCCACCTGTTCTACCAGGGGGTGGCCGCGGACCCGCAGCTGCGCGCCGTCTACCCGAGCAAGGACCTCGGCCCGGCCGAGGAGCACCTGCGGCTCTTCCTCATCCAGTACTGGGGCGGCCCGGCCACCTACAACGAGCTGCGCGGCCACCCCCGGCTGCGGATGCGGCACCGGCACTTCCGGATCGGCGAGGCCGAGCGCGACGCCTGGCTGCGGCACATGCGCGCGGCCCTCGACCAGATTGGCCTGCCGCCCGCCCTGGACGCCCAGCTGTGGGACTACCTGGTAATGGCCGCGCACAGCCTGGTCAACGCGCCCACGGAGCCGGGCCGGCCGGATCTCGGCCTCAGCCCCGCGTGAGCAGTCCGCCGCCGCTGGGCCGGCGGCCCAGCGGCATGCCCTGGTCAGTCCCGGGTGAGCTTGCGGTAGGTGACCCGGTGCGGCCGCGCCGCGTCGGGCCCGAGCCGCTCGATCTTGTTCTTCTCGTACGCCTCGAAGTTGCCCTCGAACCAGAACCAGTCCGAGCCGCCTTCCCAGGCCAGGATGTGCGTGGCGATCCGGTCCAGGAACCACCGGTCGTGGCTGGTGATCACGGCGCAGCCGGGGAAGTCGAGCAGCGCCCGCTCCAGTGACGCCAGCGTCTCCACGTCCAGGTCGTTGGCGGGCTCGTCGAGCAGCAGCAGGTTGCCGCCCTGGCGGAGGGTGAGCGCGAGGTTCACCCGGCCCCGCTCGCCGCCGGACAGCAGCCCGGCTGGCTTCTGCTGGTCGGGGCCCTTGAACCCGAACGCCGCGACATAGGCCCGGCTGGGGATCTCCACGTGGCCCACCCGGATGGTGGAATCGCCCCCGGAGATCGCCTCCCACACCGTCTTGTCCGGGTCGATCCCG
>Ga0134128_10007498_pt1 | contig 13191 bp, 12 predicted proteins | sample KB31754_FD_96462 | JGI IMG/M metagenome (GOLD analysis project Ga0134128, IMG submission 96462) | Terrestrial soil microbial communities with excess Nitrogen fertilizer from Kellogg Biological Station, Michigan, USA - KB3-175-4 | ecosystem: Environmental > Terrestrial > Soil > Unclassified ... | reverse complement strand
TCGGGGCGAACGGCGCGCGGGACATGCCGTCGTCGAGGTGGCGGACAAGGGCGTCGGGTTCTCGGCCGAGGGCGAGCCGTCGTCAGAAGACCACGGCATCGGTCTCAAGAACATCAACGAGCGTCTGCGCGTCGTCTACGGCGCCAACTATCAACTGAAACTCACGAGCGAGCCCGGGCGCGGCACGTCGGTGCTCATCGAGATTCCGGAACTCGTCGTGCTCGAGCGCGCCGAGCGCGTGTCGGCCTGACGATGGCGCCCCTCAAGGCCTTTGTCGTCGACGACGAGCAGCTCGCGCGGGACGAGTTGTGCTTTCTGCTCGGCCAGTCTGCCGAGGTCGAGGTCGTCGGGCAGGCGAGCGACGGCGTCGATGCCCTGAAGCTCATTCCCCAGCTCGACCCGGATCTGGTCTTCCTCGACGTGCAGATGCCCGGGCTGACCGGCCTCGAAGTCGCGCGGCGGCTCGTCGAAGCTGACCTGCTCCGGCCGCTGGTCTTCGTGACGGCGTTCGATCAGTACGCCGTCGAGGCGTTCTCCGTGAACGCCGTCGACTATCTGACCAAGCCCGTCGACGCCTCGCGCCTCGAGCAGGCGATCGACAAGGCGCGCAAGCAGATCGCCTCCGAACAGACCCCGAAGTCGCGCCTGACGCCCGATGATCTCCAACGGATTGAGCGCGCCATTGCCGCGTTCGAGACCCGGCAGGAGCAAGTCGCCGTGCGCGTCGGCCAGCGCTATCTGCTGGTACCGGCCACGGACATCGTCTATGCGTCTGTGGTGGATGAGACGCTCATGGTTGCAACCCAGGCGATGTCCGGGCAGTCTAACTACAGGACGCTGGACGAGTTGCACGCCCGGCTGGATCCGGCCATTTTCTGGCGCGTCCACCGGTCGCATCTTGTTAACATTAGGAATATCAAGGAGGTCGTCCCGCTCTTCAGCCGGAACTACGTGCTCAAGATGAAGGACGCCAAGGCGACCGAGATTCCGGTCAGCCGCTCGCAGACGAAGCGCCTGCGCGACTATTTCAATCTCTGATTCACGCGCTTCCCGTCGCTTTCATTTTCCAATGGCCGATCCGACCCAGTTTCCTTCTCCCGATCACAGTCTCCCCGGCGCGGCGCCGGCGGAGCCGTCGAGCCCCGCCACGGCTCAGCCATCCCCGTGGGCGACGGCCCAGCCGGCATGGCCGGCGCCCTCCGCTCCGGTGCACGCTCCGTCCGAGCCTGTCGCCGCTTCGGGTGAGATTCCCGTGACGCACGCGTTCAGCGAGCCGCCGCACCCGCTCGCCACGGCGTCCGACGCGGTGCCGATGGACGGCGCGATTGTCCTGCCGACGCCGGCCGGCGCCGCCGTCGATCGCCCGGCGCCCTTCCACTGGGGCCGCGTCGTCGAGGAACTCGTCGCCTGGTTCAAGACGCTGTTCTCCGCCGCTGTTTACGCGACCTTGATCGTGACGTTCGGCTTCCAGGTCGCGCGCGTGGAAGGCCAGAGCATGGCGCCGACGCTCGAGGATCAGGATCGGTTGATCGTCAACAAGCTGGCGTATCAGATCGGCGACCCGCAGGTCGGCGACATCGTCATGCTCCACTACCCCGTCGACACGACGAAGTCGTTCGTCAAACGCGTCGTCGGCGAGCCGAACGACACGCTGCGCAGCATCGACGGACGGGTCTACCGCAACGACGTGCCGCTGCCGGATGATTTCATCCCCGAGGAATACCGGTCGCACGACACGTGGGGACCGCGCGTCGTGCCCGACGGGTACTACTTCGTGATGGGTGACCATCGGAACAACAGCTCCGACAGCCGGTCCTGGGACTACGTGCCGAAGCTGTACATCCTGGGCAAGGTCCAGATCCGCTGGTGGCCCGTGACCCACGCGCACTTCTTCGAGCCGTGGCACTGAGGCATTGGGCGTCGTCTAGCCCGCGTACATCCGATCGATCACGTCCCGATATTTCGCCTCGACGACCCGTCGTCGCACCTTGAGCGTCGGCGTGAGCACGCCGGAGGCGATCGTCCACTCGTCCGGCACGAGCGCGAACTTCTTGATGCGCTCGAACTGAGCCAGCGGCGCATTGACGGCGTCGACGATGGCCTGGACGGCCTGGCGTACGTCGGCGCGGTCGAGGAGCGGTGCCAGCGCCGCGGTCGACCCCGCCTGGACGCCGGCGATCCGGGCGACCGCGCCTCGGTCCGGCACGATCATCGCCGAGATGAAATTCCGGCCGTCGCCGACGAGGGCCACCTCGCAGACGAGCGGGTGTTCCTTGAACCTCGCCTCGATCGGCGCCGGCGCGATCTTCTTGCCGCCGGACGTCACGAGCAGTTCCTTTTTCCGGCCCGTGATCGCCAGGTAGCCGGCTTCGTCGACAAACGCGAGGTCGCCCGTGTGCAGCCAGCCGCCGGTCATCGCCTCGGCGGTCTCCACCGGCTTCTTGTGGTAGCCGTGCATGATCGACGGTCCGCGCACGAGCAGTTCCCCGTCGTCCGCGATCCGGACCTCGACGTTCATCAGCGGCGGGCCCACGGTGCCCGCGCGAATGGCGCCCGGCGGCGTCACGCTCACGACGGGCGCGGTCTCGGTGAGGCCATAGCCTTCGAGAATCGGCGCGCCGACCCCGGCGAAGATCTCGATGAGATCGCGGCGCAGGGGCGCGCTCCCTGAGACGAAGAATTTGATGCGCCCGCCGACGCCCTCGCGGATGCGGTGGAGGACGAGCCGGTCGGCGAGCCGCCACCGCCACGACGCCGCCACCGCCGACGTCCGCCCCGCCTCGGCCGCGAGGCCCATCGCCCAGTCGAAGAGCCGGCGCTGGATCCCGCGCTGCGCGTGTCCACGCTCGACGACACGCGCGTGGAGCTTCTCGAAGACGCGCGGCGCGCCGGTCATCAGCGTCGGCCGCACCGTCAGCAGGTCGCGCGCCACTGTGTCGAGCGACTCCGCGAAGATCATGGAGACGCCGGTGGACAGATACAGATAGGCCGCCGTGCGCTCGAAGGCATGACAGAGCGGCAGGATCGAGAGCGCGACGTCAGTCTCCTCGAGGGCCAGCCGTTCCTGCGAGCCCGCGACGTTGGCGGCCAGGTTGCCATGCGTGAGCTCGACGCCCTTCGGCTCGCCGGTCGTGCCGGACGTGTAGATGATGGTGGCGACGTCCGAAGGCGCGACGGATTTCGCACCGTCCTGAAACGCCTTCGCCACGCCCCATTCCTTGACCATGCGCGCATGGCCCAGTCCGACGGCTTCCGCCCAGGCGACGACGCGGACGGGTCCGGTGGCGGACACGGCATCCATCGCGACGATGGCTTCCAGGCACGGCGCAAGTGCCGCCGCGGCCTGGAGCTTCTCGACCTGAGCGGCGTTCGAGGCGATCGCCAGCCGCACGTCGCTGTCGCGGAGGATGAACGCGATCTGCTCGGGCGCGAGCGTCGGGTAAATCGGCACGGTCACCGCGCCGGCGGTGAGGATCGCGAAATCGGCCAGGAGCCATTCGGGACGGCTTTCCGCGACGATCGCCACGCGGTCGCCGCGCGACATGCCGAGCGCGCCCAGGCCGAGACCGAGGTCCCGCACGCGATCGACCAGATCCCGCCCTGCGATACCGGCGATCCCGTTGGCGCTGCAGCGTCCAATCAGGTCGGGCCTGGGATAGCGGCCGCCGGCGAAGAACGGGAGGTCGGCGATGGTGCGTGGGAGCGAGGCGATGTCCGTGGCGGGCATGCGCGTCAGTAGCCCAGCCGCTTGTCGACCACGTTCAGCAGGGGCTCGCCGGCCTTGAATCGCCTGATGTTCTCGAGGAAGAGATCCACGACCGGCGCCCAGTAGTCGCCCGCGAACGAGGCCGTGTGCGGCGACATGAGGACCTCGGGCAGCCGCCAGTACGGACTCTCCGCGGGCAGCGGCTCGCGCCGGAACGCGTCGAGGCCGGCGCCGAGCACTCGCCCCTCCTCGACGGCGGCGACGAGCGCCTCGTCGTCGATCAGGCGCCCGCGCGCGATATTGACGATGACAGCCGTGGGCTTCATGACGGCCAGCTCGTCCCGGCCGATGAGCGCCCGGGTGTCGTCGGTCTGCGGCGCCGCCAGGATCACGGCATCCGCCGTCCTGAGCGCAGTCCGCAGATCCGCGGTCGGATAAACCTGCCGGATGAATTGGGGCACGGGCCGCGCCGAATGCCGCCGCACGCCGACGACGCGCATCCCCAGGCCGGCGCACATCGTCGCGATTCGAAGTCCGATCGAACCGAGGCCGATGACCACGACCTCCGTCGCTTCGGCGACGGGCACGTGCCGCGCCTGCAGTTCCTCCTGCGCCCACGTCGACGCCGACTGGCGGTCGCGAGACAGATGCAGGCCGCGCCGCACCGCGAGGAGCAGCGCCAGGGCATGCTCGGCGATGGCCTCGCTGTGAACGCCCTTGGAGTTGGTGACGATGACGTCGCCGGCGACGACCTCGGGCGGCAGCAGCGGCCCCACCCCGACCGCCGAACTGTGCATCCAGCGGACCGACCTCGCCGCCGCGAACTGGTCGGCGCTGATCCTCGTCGTGAAGAGCACGTCGGCGGCGGGATATTCGCGCAGTCGGGCGTCGGACTCCGGTGCGTTCACGACGACGTCATCGGGCAACGAGGCCGCCAGGCGATCGACCTCGTGGTCGGGAATCGACCAGACCGGCAGGTCGTGAATGCCGACGACGATCTTCATCGGGCGCCGCGCCGCCGGTAGAGACCGCTGCGGCCGCCTCGCTTTTCGAGCAGGCGGATGCGATCGATGACGATGGCGCGATCGACGGCCTTGAGCATGTCGTAGAGGGTCAACGCGGCCGCGCTTGCGGCGACGAGCGCCTCCATCTCGACGCCGGTCCGGCCAACCGTGGCGGCGCGGGCGGTCACACGATAGCCCCACGGCAGCGCGTCCAGAGCCACGTCCACGTGCGTGAGCGCCAGCGGATGACAGAGCGGAATCCACTCGGCCGTCCGCTTGGCGGCCATGATGCCGGCGAGCCGCGCGGTCTGCAGCGGGTCACCCTTCTTCACGGCTCGAGTGCGAATCGCGCGGCGGGCCGCGGCATTCATGCGGACGTCGCAGCCGGCCACGGCTTCGCGGGCCGTCTCGGCCTTCGGCCCCACGTCCACCATCCGCACCTGGCCTCTGGGGTCCACGTGCGACAGCCCGGACCGAGGCGAGGGTGGGCGGCGCAGGCGTCTAGACGGCATCGGCGTCATCTTCCTCGATACGGGCCAGGAAGAACGAGAGGCTTTCCATCGACACCGTCAGGTCGACGTTCTTGAGCTTCACCTTCGGGGGCACCTTGAGCGTGCCCGGGGAGAAGTTGAGAATCGCCCGGATGCCCGAGGTCACGACCGTATTGACGACCGTCTGCGCGGACTCGGCGGGCACGGCGACGACGGCGATGTCGATGATCTCCTTCTTCACGGCCTTGCGGAACTCGCCGATGTCGTAGATCTTCACACCGCCCTTCGAGCGCCGGCCGATCTTCGTCCGCTCGGTGTCGAAGAGCGCGACGATCGCGAAGCCCTCCTGCCGGAACCCCGGGTAGTCGGCGAGGGCCAGGCCGAGATTGCCGGCGCCGAGGATGGCGACGCGCACCGTCCGGTCGAGGCCAAGAATGACGCGCAGGTCGCGCTTGAGCTCCTTGACGTAGTAGCCGACGCCGCGGACGCCGAACTCGCCGAAGTAGGCAAGGTCCTTCCGAATCTGCGCGGCGTTGAGGTGGAACTGCTCGGCGAGGGCCTTCGAGGAGATGGTCTTGACGCCGGCGGCGTCCAGGGCGTTCAGGCACCGCAAGTACACGGACAGCCGACCGGCCGTGAGCTCCGAGACTTGCTCGCTTGCACTGCGTGGCTTGTTCCGATCCGTCACAAGCGTCCCGATTTTATAGTGCATTCCGGGAGCGTAGACACCCGGAATGATTCCGGGTGTCTACGCTCCCGGAATGCCGGCTTCGAGGCCGCCCGCAATCCGGCTGCGAACCTCGGCGATGAGCGCATCACGCTCATCGATCGTCAGTCCCGCCGTCTCGACCGGCGTCCCAATCCGGACCGTGACCGTCACCGGCCAGATGAGCGGGCTGCCCTTCCGCATCGCCGTGCGCCCGCCTGAGACCGACACCGGCACCACTGGTGCCTGGCCGTTGATGGCCATGATAAAGCCGCCTTTCTTGAACGGCAGCAGCTCGCCCGTGCGGCTCCGCGTCCCTTCCGGGAAGATGAGAAACGACGCTCCCTCACGCAACGCCCCCGCCGCGCGATCTACCGCAGGAAAGCTCTGTCCGCGATTAGCGCGTTCGATCGGGACGAACCCGGCGGCGTCGAAGACCCAGACCAGCACGGGCAGCTTCCGCATCTCGGCCTTGTAGATGACCCGGAGGTGCGGAAAAAGCCGCCGCAGCGCAAAGAACACTGCCGGCGGCTCGATGTTGCTGCTGTGGTTGGCGGCGTAGACGGCCGCCCGGTCCGGAATGTGGTCCGCCCCCTGGACGTCGACCCGAATCCCGGACACGCCAAAGCCCAGGCGCAGGCCGAGCGCGCCAGCGGCGTACATCACACGCGCGTTGCGCGTGAGGATCGTCCACAGAAGCGTGGGCGGCCCAGCGAGGAGGACGTAGAGCGAAAGAAGCAGGGCCGTGGCCGCCGTCCGAAGGACGGCGACGATCACGAAGCCCGCGCTGCCCGTCGAGCCGGAGCCACGCGCGCGGCCACCGCCGGCGCCGCGGCCTTCGTCGCCCGCGCGACCTTGGCCGCCTTGGCCCGGGCCGCGTTGCGCGCCTTGGTCGCGAAGCAGCGCTCGAGCGCCTGCTCCACCTTCTGTTCGACCACCGGCGTCTTCTCGGCCAGCACCTCGGTGATCTCCGAGACCACCAGGAATTTCGCGCGGTCGAGCATCCGCTTCTCACGGAACGAGAGGCTCTTGGACTTGCTGAGGAACGTCAGGCTCTTCAGGACCTCGACGACGTCGTGGATGGAGCCCGTCCGCATCCGGTCGGAGTTATCCTTGAAACGGCCTTTCCAGTTCTGATGGCTGTCGATCTTCCCGTTGCCCAGCAGCTCGAACAGCCGCTGCACTTCGATGTCGCTAATCGCGCGCCTCAGCCCAACGCCGTCGACGTTGTCGACCGGCACGAAGACCGTCGTTTCATTGGCCATGCGCAGCTGGTAAAAGCCGCACGTCGTTCCCATGATTGTCTTCGTCTCGATGCGCTCGACGATGCCGAGTCCATGATTCGGGTAAATGACCTTGTCGCCAATCTCGAATGCCACGTGACCCCCGAGTGAAGGACGCCTGTAGGCTGGCTGGTAGGCGTAAAGACCGTCTCTCAAATATACCGGATCCCCACGCAGAAATCAATGGAAATGCCGATAAATCAAGGGTTTAGGACTACGGCTGCCCTAAACTGTGGCAACAATGCGGGTTAGCGCTTGATAACTTCGGCTTTTGATCCAAATCCTGTCCGGGCGCCTTTGTTGTCCCGCACCAGCACGCGATCCGTGTCGGCAATCGAGTACCCCGTCTCGTACACGAGCTGCGCGATCCGCGCCATCTTCGGGAAGATGATCTTGTCGACCGTGTCGGTGACACGGTGATAGTCCGGATGCAGACCAGTCGTGAAGAACGCGATCGGAATCCCCTTCGCCGCGTAGCTGTAATGGTCGCTGCGTGTGTAGACGCTCTCGGGATCGGCCGGATCGTTCAGCTCGTAGTCGAGCGTCAGCGGCTTTGACATCGTCCCGTTGGTCTCGACGATGACGTTGTGGAGGTCCGTGCTGATCCGGTCGGCGCCGACGACGAACACACTGTTCGTGTAGTCGCCCTCGAGGTTGTTGCAGTCGTCGCGGCCCACCATGTCCATGTTGAGCTGCACCTGGACCTTGTCGAGCGGCACGACCGGAAAGTCCGCGTTGTACTCCGATCCGTAAAGCCCAGCTTCCTCGCCGGTGTGCCAGACGAAGACGATCGACCGCTTCGGCTTCGGTCCGGTCGCGAACGCTTTGGCAATCGCCAGCTCCGACGTCGAACCCGACCCGTCATCGTCAGCGCCGTTGTTGATGAAGTCGCGCTCGTCGAAGGGCAGCGCGGCCCCTGGCGTGGCGGCGCCGCGGCCCGGCGGGGGCGCGGATGCCTGGGCCTGCTTGCCGGCCTTGGCGAGGGCGGCCAGGGCCGCTGGACCGCGCTCACGGCAGGCGCGCGGCGTCGGCTGACCGCCGCCGCCCGTCTGGTTATACCCGATGTGATCGAGGTGAGCGCCAAACATGACGTACGTGTCCTTGAGTTTCGGGTCCGATCCCTCGATCATCCCGGCGACGTTGCGTGTGAGCTGCTCGGAGACGACCTCGAAGGTGTTGTCGATCTTCACGGTCACGTGCGCCGGCAGTTCCATCGGCTCGATGGGATCGCCTTTTCGCGCCTTCGCGAGGACGTCCGCGAACTTGACCGGGCCGCCCGCGAACAACGCGTCGAAGAACGTCTCGTCGCCCGTGAAGACAGGCCTCACGACGTTGTCGACCTTCTGCACGGTTCGGATGTCGGCAGCTGGCAGCGCACCGCTGCCGCCCGCCGCGAAGCCGCCGGCGCGACCGCGCCCGGTCAACTGGACCTGCGCGGCCTGGACCGCCTGCTGCGCCTTGGTCAGCGCGTCTTCCGCCTGCGTCAGCGCCGCCTCAGCCGGCGTCGGCGGCGCCGGGGCCGGCACGAAGGCGATCACCGCGCCCGGGTCCATCGCCATCATCGCTGTGAAAGCGCCGCGTCCCACGGCCCCACGACCCTGCTGGCCCGCGAGGTTCGGCACCGACACGACGAGCTTGCCTTTGAGGTCCTTGCCCTGGAGATCCGCCGGCAGACCGTAGCCGATGAACTCGACGCCGGAGTAGGTCAACGTCTGCTTCCCACCGGAGCCGGCGCTGAAGGTGACGTGCTCGCCGTGCTTGAACGTCTTCGTCTCGCCGTTCGCCGACACGTCGACCGTCGAGTTTCGAGTGACGCGATAGCCTTTGAGCTTCACGTTCTCGAAGTACGTGCCATCGGCGCCAAGCGGCTTCACGCCCCACTGCTTCAGATGATCCGCGATGTAGGCCGCCGCGAGGCCGTAGCCCTCCGTGAAGACCTGCCGGCCCTGCAGCTCGTCGGACGACAGATATGTCAGCCACTCCTTCATGTCGGTCGGGCAGATCTGCGCGTACTTCACGCCCTTGGCTGGCTCGGGGGCCTGGGCAAAGAGCGACCCCATCCCCACGGCGGCAGCCAGAACCGAGACGATGCCCACACGAAGCTGACGCATGTACCCCTCCAGCCCTCAGAGCGCGTCTCAGAACTCGCCGCAGGCGGGTCCTGCCGCCGAACAGCCCCACCCGGTGCTCGCCGGAGGGCACCCGTCACGGGTGTCGGCTCCGCGCCGGGCGGGGCGGCCCCGTTCGGCGTCACCCGCGTTCGCGAGTTCTGACACGCACGCTGAGCCGTAAGCCCTAAGCCTTAAGCCTTGAGCCTTCCTAGAACGGCATCCCCGGCAGCGGCGGCAGCACGGGCGTGAGCTTGCCCCATCCCGCCGCCTTGACCGCCTTCATGTCGTTGACGAGCTGATCCGGCAGCTTCGCGTTGAGCTTGGGTGTGGCGCCCGTCGCCTCGTTGCCGATGACCCAGCCCAGCGCGGCCACCGTCTTCGAGACCGCCTCGATCTCGTGGTAGTCGATCTTGTCCGGGCTGTCGGTCACCCGGTGATAGTCGACGTGCAGGCCGTCGCTGAAGAAGGCGATCGGAATCCCCATCTTCGCGAAGTTGTAATGGTCGCTGCGATAGAAGATCCGCTGCCCCTGCGGCCCCGGTCCGAGGTTGTCGTGCGTGGCGTCCGGCGCGGTCGCGTCGTAGAAGTGGTTCAGCTTCATCTTCTGATAGCTGTCGTTCACCGTCTCGAGCGTCTTCTCGAGGTCGTCGCTGCTGATGTTGGGGCCGACGACCAGCACTTCATTCGGGTTCACGAGCACGTGGCTCGCATCGGGGTCGGTGTAGCCCGGGGTCTTCGTGCGGCCGATCATGTCCATGTTGAGATCGACGACGACCTTGCTGATGTCGATCGGCGGGAACTGGTTGAAGTACTGCGAGCCCCAGAGCCCCTTTTCCTCGCCCGCGTTCCAGAGAAAGATGATCGTCCGCTTCGGCCGCATCCCCTTGGCCGCGCCTTCCGCGAAGGCGTGCGCGACGCCCAGCAACCCCGTCGATCCCGATCCGTCGTCGTCCGCGCCGTTGTTGATGACGTCCTGATCGGTGCCGAGCGGTCCGCTCAGCCCAATGTGATCCAGGTGCGCGCTGATGACGACGTACTCGTTCTTGAGGACGGGGTCGCTGCCCTCGAGAATGCCGATCACGTTTTCACCATGACCCTGGTCGCTCGTCGCGGCGACGTGCACTGCGAGCTTCTTCGCCGGATTCAGGTCGAAGGAGTCGAGCTTCGCGTGCGCCGTGGCGCCTTCGAACACCTGCGCGCCACTGAGCTTCTCGCCCTGAAAGAGTGCGTTGGTGAGCGTGAGGCCGGCCGTGAGGGTCGGCACGGCGGTCTGTGCCGGCTGGAACTTGACGACCTGATACGCCGGACCGTTGGCGCTGCCGCGTCCGCCGCCCGCGGCCGGCGACGCCATCGTGCTCAACTGCTGAAACGAACCGATGTTGACGACCGCAAGCGCGCCGTGCTCGGCCGCGTAGCGCTCGGGGCTCGTGAAGTCGCTGCCGTCGACGCCGAGCGGATTGGCGCCGCGTCCCCCGCCGCGCCCGCCGTTGGCGCCGGCGGCTGCCGCGAGCTCGGCCGGCTCGCCGGCGACGACCATGATCTTGCCCTTCACGTCGATGCCCAGATACGGATTGGTGTTGCTCTTCGGGATGACGTAGCCATGGCTGACGAACACGAGCGGCCCCGTGATGTCGCCCGCCGTGACGCTCGGGCCTCCGCGGCCGCCGGCCGCCATTGTCCAGTCCTTGCCGAATTCGAACGACGTCTCGCGCGGGCCAGCCGGCGCCCCGCCGCCGCGAGCGCCGCCGCCCCCTGCCCGACCGCGGCCGCCGGCCACGGCCGGCGCCGTCAGCGTCGCCTTCATGTCGGCCGGCACGAGCTGATGGCTCACGAGCTCGATCGGCATGAAGTAGGGTTGGAGCGGGCCGTTCGTCCCGCTGGTGCTGCCGCCAGGCTTCAGGCCCCACTCGGCGAGGTGACTCGCGACGTAGAGCGCCGCCGTGTCGTAGCCGCGCGACGGCAGGTTGCGGCCTTCGAGCTGGTCGGACGCGAGAAAGTAGTCGTAGATCTTCAGTTCGTCCTGAGTGATGGCGTCGGCATTGCCGTAGGCCTTCGACTTGGACGACTGGGCGTCGAGCACGGCGACAGCCGCCATCGACGCAAGGCCAAGGGCCGCAACCCCGGCCGTAAGCAGCGCTTTGTGCATGGCGATCCTCGGAAAATGGGGCGCAAACGGGCGCCTCATGCTACATCGAATGGTCTACATCGTGAAGGACATGCCGTCCTTCGCGACGTCCGGCGCGTCGATCTCTTTGTTCGTGTGGTTCAGGTGGATGAACCACAGGTGCGCACGCGTGCCTCGCAGCAGATCGCGCGTCACGGGCATCAGGGGATGCGGGATGTCCGTCATCGGCCGGCCGGGCAGCTCATCGGCAGATGCGAACGTCCCGTCGAGCAGCGCGTAGTCAACTTTGTCGACCATCTGCCGGATGTCGCGCGACCACTTGTCCCAGCTGTCGATGTCCGGAATGTAGAGCGCTTTCTTGTGCGGCCCTTCGATCAGGTAGCCGACGGTGTCGGTGAACTCGTCGCGATGCGGCACCGGATAGGCCGTGACCGTGATGCCGTCGCCGAGCGCAACCGGCCGACCGGCCGGCAGCGCGTGCAGCTCGATGTTCTCGCGCGAGACCAGCAGGCTCCACGGCCCGTTGTTCGACAGGAACGTCGTCATGCGCTCGGTGCCCCAGACGGGCACGTGCCTGGCGTCGATGGACTCGCGGCCCAGATACATGAGACCGGTGTAGTGGCCGATGTGCGCGTGCGTCAAGAGGATGGCGTCGGGCACCCGCCCACCCGTCAGGGTGTCGACCTGCGAGACGAAGTCCGGCGTGGCGTCGAAGAGGTACGCCTTCTTCAGCGTCGGGTTGACGAGGCCGATCGAGGCCACGCGCTCCCGCTTGCGCTGGCCGTTCCGGATGGCGACGCAGATCGGATCCTCGCAGCCCAGCTGCGGGATGCCGCCGTCCTGGGCGATCCCGAGCACCATCAGGTGCCAGTCGTCGGCGGGATTGGGCTCGGGCGAGACGAGCCGTGCCGAGAGGGCGGCCGCAATCGCCACGCCGGCCAGGCCGGCCAGAAACACCCTGCCGCCGAGGCGAAAGGCCATTGACAGTCAAATACTGCGGAGGGACGGGGACGTTTCAGGATGGAGGCTAGAGGCTGGGGGCTAGAGGCTTAGGGCGCGACGCGAACGGCGTCTCAGGCGGTCGCCTTCTTGAGCATGCGGTGAATGATGGCGCTGAAGACGCTGATCAGAAACGCCGCCACGAGCGTCGTGAAGAACCCGCTCACCATGAATCCGGGCGAGAATTTGGCCGTGAGCCACAGGCAGAAGGCCGTGACGACGAAGTAGAACAAGCCGAGGGTCACGATGGTGACCGGCAGCGTCAGCAGGACGACGACCGGTTTCACCAGCGCGTTGACCAGGCTCAGTATCGCCCCGGCGATCAGCGCGTCACGGAACGAGGCGACCTCGACGCCGCGCATCAGGTAGCCCACGAGGTAGATGGCCACGGAGTTGGCGATCCAGGTGAGGACGATGGCGGCCATGGAGGGATTGTAGTTCGAGGCTTGGGCTGGGGCTTGAGTCTTAAGCCTCAAGTCTTAAGGCTCAGGGCCTGGCCTTGCGCCGCGGAGAGGACGACGTGTCAACTGCCGAACACTGGCTCATGCCCGCGAATCTTGCTGAGGCCCGAAAGCACCTGTCGTTCGAGCCGCGCGTGCCGCGATCGACGGGAGGCCGGGCGCTCGAAGGCGTTCGCATCTTCGTCCGCGACCACAAGAAACGGGAGCTGGCGATCGACCATCGGACTCTCGAGCTGCGGTACGCCGGCTTCGGGTTTTCGCAGGCGCGGAAGGGTGTCGACGGCGCGCGAAGGGCGGCGCTCGAG
>Ga0134128_10007497_pt1 | contig 13192 bp, 13 predicted proteins | sample KB31754_FD_96462 | JGI IMG/M metagenome (GOLD analysis project Ga0134128, IMG submission 96462) | Terrestrial soil microbial communities with excess Nitrogen fertilizer from Kellogg Biological Station, Michigan, USA - KB3-175-4 | ecosystem: Environmental > Terrestrial > Soil > Unclassified ... | reverse complement strand
GCATTTCTACGCCAATTTTGAACAGAACCGTCCGTTCCCGGTGGTTGAGAGCGTCGCCGACATGCTGAACGGCTATGACACGATGCGCGGGCTGGCGAGTTCGTCGGCCCACATCATTCCGGGTCACGATCCGCTCGTGCTCGCCCGCTATCCGGCGGCGCTTTCGGATGTGAGCGATATCGTGAGGCTCGATCTGGAGCCGGTCGCCGCAAAGGCGTGAGCGCGTCGGGACGCGCCAATCAACGATGACATGGAGACGATGATGCCTGATCTCAAACTCGGTTTTGCTGGCGTCGGCCGCATGGGAACGCCGATGACGAAGCGGCTTATGGCCGCCGGCTACCAGGTCAGCGTCTACGACACCAGCGCCGCCGCCGTGTCGGCGCTGGTCGCCGCAGGGGCGAAAGCGGCCGCCAACCCCGCGGAACTGCGCGGCGTCAGCGACGTGGTCTTGTTTTCGCTGCCCACCCCGGAAATCGCTCACGCCGTCGCGTTCGGACCGAACGGAATCGCTGCCGGCAAGGGCGCGAACATCGTCATCGATCTCTCAACCACAGGCCCCCGCGCCGAGCGGCAAATGGCGGAGAAGCTGAAGGCCGTCGGCGTCGTCACGGTGGATTGTCCGGTGAGCGGCGGCGTCGGCGGCGCCGAAAAGGGCACGCTGGCCATGATGGCCGCCTGTGACGCGCCGACGCTAGCCAAGGTCAAACCCATACTGGAGAAGCTCGGCAAGATCACTCATGTCGGCGCCGAGCCCGGCATGGGGCAGATGATGAAGGTGATCAACAATCTGATGTCCGTCACCGCGCTCTCGATCGCCTCGGAGGCACTGGTGCTTGCGACCAAGGCCGGGCTCGACCCGGACGTATTGATTGAGGTGGTGAATTCGGGCAGCGGCGCCTCCAATGCGACGATGACGAAAATCCCAAAATTCGTCCTCAGCCGCAGCTTCGATTTCGGCTTCGCGATGGGCCTGTCGGCCAAGGATCTCAGACTTTGCCTTGAGGAGAGCGACGCGCTCGGGGTGCCGATGATCGTCGGCAGCGCGGCGCGCCAACTCCTCACCGTCGCAAAGGGCAAGCTCGGGCCGGACGCCGATCTCACGGAAATCATCAAGCCGATCGAAGAATGGGCCGGCGTGACCGTCGCCGGCGCCAAGGCGCGCGGTTGAGCGCCCGGCCGACGACCAGGAGGCGGCTTTGGCTATGCGCAACTTTGACGCGGCTGACAACCTTTCGCGCAGGCTTGCGGCCTTCCTACGCAACGCCTCCTGGGAGGACGTTCCGCAGACGGTTCGCGCGCATGCGACGAGGGCCGTTTTCAACGGCGTGGGGACAGCGCTCGGCGGCGCCTGCGATCAGGCGATCTTGCGCCTCGACGAAGCGCTCGCGCCGTTCTCAGCCAACCAGGCGGCGACCGTCATCGGGCGCCGCGCCCGGCGTGACGCGCTGACGGCGGCTTTCCTCAACGCTGCGGCGATGAACGTGTTCGACTTCGACGACACCCACGCCGGCACCATCCTTCATCCCACCGCGCCGATCGCGCCCGTCGTCTTGGCGTTGGCCGAGACGCAGCCGATAAGCGGATCGCAACTGCTGCATGCGTTCGTGCTCGGCGTCGAAGTCGCCTGTCGGATCGGCGCCGCCGTCTCTCCCGGTCATTACGATCGCGGCTGGCACATCACCTCGACCTGCGGAATCTTCGGCGCCGCCGCCGCCGCCGCCAAGTTGCTAGACCTCAACGAGGATCAGATTGTCTGGGCGCTGGGAAACGCCTCCGCGCAGGCGTCAGGCCTCGTGGAGACGCTGGGCTTCATGGCCAAGAGCACGGGCGTCGGCAATGCCGCGCGCGGTGGCCTTGTCTCGGCGCTGATGGCGCGCGCCGGCGTCCAGGGCCCGCCGCGGCCGCTCGAGGGGCCACGCGGCTTCCTGGCCGTCTGCTGCGGCGCGCCCGACCCCGAGCGGATCGAGCGCAAGCTCGGCGTCGAATGGGAAATCCAGCGCCTCATGTTCAAGCCCTACCCCTGCGGTGTCGTGCTGAACCCGGTCATCGACGCGTGCTTGGCGGCGCGCACGGCGCCGGCGTTCAGCGTCAACGGGATCGCGGAGGTCGTGGTGCGAGGCAACCCTCTGCTTAAGGCCCGCGCCGACCGGCCGAACGTCGCCACCGGACGCGAGGCGCAGGTCAGCGCGCAACACGCGATCGCCGTCTGCCTGCTGCGCGGAACCGCCGGCGCGGCCGATTTCAACGACGCTGCGGTGAACGACATGCAGGTGCGGGCGCTGCGCGCAAAAGTTCGCCGCGTGGAGGGCGATGAGACGACGCCGATCGAGGCGGCGCGCGTCTCCATCCTCTATGCCGACGGAAGCTCACACGATCAGAGCATCGAGGCGGCGACTGGCAGCCTCGCCCGGCCGATGACGGACGAGGCGCTTCGGCAAAAGTTTGCTGCGTTGGCGCGCTACGGCTGCCCTGACCTCGACGCTGAGCCGCTCGCGGCGAAACTTTGGGATCTCGCCAACGTCGCCGACGCCGACGCCGTGATGGCGCTCGCCCGCCCCTGAACACGCACTTATCAACCCGCATAGAGGACATCACGCCATGAGCGCCACACGTTCAGAATTCCAAGGGGCAGCCTTCGAGAAGGGCCTTAGCGTCCGCAAGGAGGTTCTCGGCGACGCCTATGTCAATCGCTCGCTCGCGAGTGCGACTGATTATTCGGCGCCGTTGCAGAAACTCATCACCGAATGGTGCTGGGGAGAAATATGGGGCCGCCCCGGGTTGGAGCGCAGGTTGCGCAGCGTGTTGAACCTCGGCATGACAATGGCCCTCAATCGCGGCGTCGAGTTCAAAGCGCATGCACGGGGCGCCCTCAACAACGGGCTCACGCGCGAAGAAATCATCGAGATCATTCTTCAGGGCGCGATCTATTGCGGCGCTCCGGCCTCGCTCGACGCCATGCGCATCGCGCAATCCCTGTTCGACGAGATGGACTCGGAGAGCAAAGCCTGAGGTGGGCGCCCGCCGGCGCCAAACAAACGCCAAAACGCGAAGCGGTCTCTCGTCAGGATATGACTGATATCTTCGGCTGAACGCCGCTCGGTCGCAGGCGGCAATGCCGAGCGATCAAACCCGCCTTACCGCGGCGCCGTCGAAAGTGCGGAAGGGGTTCTTCCCGTCCCAGCTCTGCGCGGCCTGGAAACAGCGGGTGTAGGCCGCCTCGGCGGCCTGCGTCATCTCGACGATTTCGATCATGCCCGGCATCTCGCCGGGCTTGTCCATATAGGCGACCTAACTCGTCGCGCTGGCGCGCTCAGAACAGCTTCCACCAATTATCGCGGCCGCGCGCCTTCAAGTCCGCCGCGCTTTCCTCAAGCGGAATTCGGCCTGAGCGCAGCACGTAAACCCGATCGGCGACGGTCAGCGCCGCAGGAATGCTCTGCTCCACGAGAACGACCGATACGCCCTCGTCAACCGGCGCGCGCACGCGCGACATGATCTGTTCGGTAATCGCCGGCGCAAGGCCGAGCGAAGGCTCGTCGAGCAGAAGCAAGCGCGGGCGCGTCATCAGCGCCATGGCGAGGCTCACCATGCGCTGCTGGCCGCCGCTCATCGCGCCGGCGAGCTGCGAGGCGCGTTCGCGCAGGATCGGATAGTCGTCGAGCGCGCTCTCGATCCGTTCTCGTTTCTCGTCGCCCGCCAGGCTGCGCGCGCCGACGAGCAGATTCTCCATCACCGTGAGGTCTGGGAAAACGAATCGCTCGGCGGGAATCAGGCCCAGACCGAGGGCGATCGACAAGAGTCTCGCCGCCTTTGGCGCCGTGCGGCCAGCGCCAGACCTGCCCGCTCGGCTCCCGGCATCTCAACATCACGTTGTCAAGCGCCGACAGGCGGGGGAACAGGCGCAGATTCTGAAACGAGCGCGCCATTCCCAACCGGGCGATGCGATCCGGTCCGAGCCCGCAAATCTCGCGTCCGCGCAACCGGACGGAACCCGAATTGGCGCCGATGGCGCCGGTCAGCAGGTTGAAGACGGTGGTCTTTCCGGCGCCATTGGGGCCAACCAGCGCCGCGATCCGCCCTTGTCTGAGGTCCAGGTTTAGATCGCGACAGGCAACGATGCCGCCAAACGCCTTGGACAGCCCGCGCACCTGAAGAATCACGCCGGGTCCCTCAACCGGCGCCGGCGCGCGCGCCACGCTGGCCGGCCGCGCCTTCGGTGTAATCGAATCCCCTCCTTGCGCGGAAGAAACAGGGAAGCGCCCTCTGGAATCGGCCCCTGCGGGCGCACGCACGTCATAACGGCGAGGCGGGCTCCATAGAAGACAAGCTGGATCAGGAACGCCTTTCCGGGATCGATCCGGATGGTCATCTCCAGTATCGGTTGCAGCAGTTGCAGGATCGCGGCGCCGGGAATGGAGCCGAAGAGATTGCCGAGCCCACCGAACATCGTCATCGCGAAAATCTCTAACGAGACATTGAAGCCATAGACTTGAACGCAAAAACGTCCCTGCCGAGCGCTCGCACGGCGATCTCGTCGTCGCGAATGCCTCTGAGGATGCGCCCCCACGGCGACTCGCCGAAGCGGCGACAAACCGCGAACACCAGCGCAGTCGTCACGAGCAGAAACGGCGTCCATTGATTGGGGAACTGCAATTGGCCGCCGAGCCACGGGTCAAGATCGGCGGGCTTGTCGGCAACCATGCCATAGGCGCCGCCAGGAGCGCCCACCGCGCCGACGATCGCCAGCGCGATGGTGAGAAGGATCAGATATTGCGGGCTTAGCCTCAGCGCCGGCAAACTGACGGTGAGGCCGACGGCGCCGGCCGCCAGGGCACCGAGCGAAAGCCCCGCCCAGAAGTCGAGACCCGTGTGCGCGGAGATAAACGCGGCGGTGTAACCGCCGATGGCTCCGAACGCGGCGTGCGCCACCGACACTTGGCCGGCATAGCCCACCAGCAGGTTGAGCGACTGGCGAACATGCTGAAGATCAGCGTCATGTTCAGTATGCCGAGCCAGTCAAGGCCGAACTCCTTCGCGTAACTCGCAACGAACAGCTTTGACCAGTTGCTGGTGGCGTTGGCGGGCGAGAACCAGTCGGTGGAGAACATGTAATTGTCGAAAGCGGGCCGGCGACCTTCGCCGCGTCGGATATGTATTCCGCCCGATCACCGGCGCGGTCAGGCCGGCGGCGACATATTGTTTCATGAAGTAGCCAGGATCGACGCCGGCGCCGAACAGGAACACGGCGTCGGGGTTGGCGGTCTTCAGACGCGATACGGTGGCCGAATAATCCGTCGCGCCGATGGTGGTCAGTTCGCCGCTCGCCATTTCGAGGCCGGTGTCGGCGAGCGCTTTCTTGAAATTGGCGATGACGACGGCGCTCGCCGGGCGTTACGCCGGAACGGGCGGCGCAGATCGCCGCGATGATGAAGCTCGCGGCCGAAGACATACAAGCTCAGATCGACGCAACCGCGGCACGACGGGCAAAGCCGGCCCAACCCTCAGACATCAGCGCCAAGGAGGCTTGAAATGGCGGTCGAACTTGGAAAGACGGATGCCGAGAAAATTCTATTCGCAATTGACGAGGCTGGCTCAGCAAACGACGCGAGGAGATTATCGGACCCGAGTTGCCGATCATCGATCCGCATCATCATCTCTGGGATCGCGGTTCGCGCTATCTGCTCGACGAGGTTCTCAAGGACATCGGCAGCGGCCACAACGTCCGCGCCACGGTCTACTCCCAATGCGACTCGATGTATCGCGCCGACGGCGAGACGGAGTTCGTCAACGGCGTCGCTGCGATGAGCGCCAGCGACCTCCATGGACCGGCGCGGGTGTGCGCGGGGATCGTCGGCTTCGCCGATCTCAACCTCGGCGAGCGCATCGATCCCTTGCTGGAGGCCCACCTGCGCGCCAGCGGGCGCTTCCGTGGCGTTCGCCATTGTTCGGTGTGGGACGCCGACAAAACAATCAAATCCACGCCGATCCCCCTGCCTCGTAGACGAGCGCCGGTTCCCGATCACCGCCGCGCGGCGCCAACGGCGGGCTCGGGAAAGGCGCGGTTCAGCATCGCCTCCAAGGCGGCGACGCCGGGACGCGGCGAACCAGACATGCGGCCGAGAAGATCGAGCCAGACATCCTCCTCCGCGTAATCCAGCATTTGGCGCACCGTGCTGGCTACGAACGAGCCGACGCCGACCCCTTCGGCCGCTGCGCCCCGCCGCACGCGCTCGACGACCGCAGCATCGCCGATGGCGGCCAGGGCTTCCTCGGCCGAAGTGGGGTCCGTCAACGCGCCCAGGATGTCGCCGAGCATCGCCGCCTCCTATTGCACGAGCGGCGAAGTGGCGCCCGGCAGTTCGAACCCGGCGATCCGCGCCTGCCCCGCCACCAACGAGATATACTGCGCCACCGCGCGCCGCGACGTGCGTTCTTCGAGATAGGCGGCAATCCGGGCGCGCACCGCCTCGAACGGCAACGTCTCGCCCGTGACCTTTCGATCCAGCCGCAGGACGTGGACGCCGTAGCGCGTGCGCACCGGCGTCGCGCAGATCTGGCCGGGCTCCATCTCAACCAAAGACGTCTCAAACTCCGGCGTCGTCTCCCCAAGCACGATCTGCCCCAACCGCCCGCCTTCGGTAGCCGACGGGCAGTCTGACAAACTGCGCGCCAGGCTGTCGAACCTGTCCGGGCGCTGCTGAAGATCGGCGAGCACCGCGACAGCCTGGGCCTCGGCTTTGGCGAAGGCGTCGGCGTCGTCGCGGCGCGCCTTGAACAAAATGTGCGCCGCCTCGAACAAATCGGGGCTGCGGAAACGTTCGCGGTTGCTGTCATAGAAACGGCGGCAAATGGCGTCGTCAGCCTTGGGCGTGATAACTTCGCGCTCCAGCAGCAACCGGATGAGGGATTCCTCATCCGTCTCCCGCGCGCCGTTCTCGGTGCGCGGATCAGGCGCCAGCTCCAGCGCGCGGGCGCGCTGGAGCAGCAGTTCGCGAATGACCAGAGCGCGAATGGCCTCCTTCCAGGCGCGAGCCGGCGAGTCCGCCTGGTGGTTCTGCACTTCCCGCGCGATCGTTGCGTGCGGGATGGCGACGTCGTTGACAGAAACGGTTTGCATAGCTCAATCCACCTTCACCGATCGCGGCGATTTCGCGTGAACTGGCGAGGCCGAACCGGCTTTCGCCAGCAGGCGCGCCATCGTCAATCCCTCGGCCCGGGCGCGGCCCCCGACGCTCGCCCGGCTGCGCGCGATCTGGAACCCGGAGCGGCCAATGTACCAAATAGGCGCGCTCCAAATATGCACCAGACGGGTGAACGGCGACACCAGGAACACGGTGAAGCCGAGCAGGATATGCGCCCGGTAGATCAACGGCGTGCCGATGAGCGCGTCTGACACGCCCGGATGCAACGTCACAATCCCTTTGATGTAAGTCACCAGCGTCAGAAACAGCGCGCCGTCCATGTGCATCGCCGAAACCGGCACCGTCAGCAGGCCAAGGGCAAGCTGCGCCCACAGCATGACGATGATCGCCATGTCCCAGCGCCGGCTTGTCGCCCTTATGCGCGGGTCGGTCCAACGACGATGGATCAGCAACGACAGGCCGATGATGGCGATCAGGCCGGCCAGGCCGCCCACGACCATGGCGAGCAACTCGTGCTGGGCCGGGCTAATCAACCAGTCGACCGCCCAGTCGGGCGCCAAGAAACCAATGAAGTGCCCGGCGATGACGACCAGGATGCCGACATGAAACAGGTTGGAGCCCCAGCGGAGCTGTCGCCTGCGCAACAACTGGCTTGAGCCGCTGCGCCAAGAGTATTGCGCGAAGTCGAAACGCACGAGGCTGCCAAACGCGAACACGGTGAGGCAGACATATGGATACCAACCGTAGAGGGCGCTGTTGAGATATTCGCTCATCGCTCGATCCCCTCACATGGCCGCGGCGTCGCGGGCGGCGGCGCGGAGCCTCGTCCGCAGGCGGTCGGTTCCGCAACTGTCGATCTGTTCGCCTGGCCCGAAATGCACCGCCGCCTCCTCCCAGGCGGCGTCCAGCGCCACGAGATCGTCGGGGTCGTCGACGCTGGTGTCCGGCTCGGCCGTCGCCGGTGCGTTGGCCAGCGTGGCGAGCGCCTGAAACACCGACGCATAGGCGCTTTTGCGCGCGACCAATCGTTCGGCAAGCGCCTGAAGAATGCCCGCCGGCTCTGCCAGCAACGCCCTTGCCTCATGTCCGGGAAGCAACGAGAGAAACTCCAGGAACAGCGGCAGGAAATCCGGCAGTTCGCTGGCGGTCGGTTCGAACCCATAACTTCGATAAAGCTCGATCAGATCCGCCATCGCTTGCCCGCGATCACGGCTTTCGCCATGCACGTGTTCGAATAGATGCAGCGACAGGTTGCGGCTGCGATCAAACAGCGCGAAGTAGCGCTCCTGCAGATCGTAGATGTCGCTTCCAGCGAGTTCGCCCAGCAAAACGTCGATGGCGGCGCGCTCCGGCGCGGGCGCCAACCGTTCCTCGGCCAACACCAAGGCAATCTCGGCGGTCGCTGCTTGCAGCGCTTCACTGGGATAGGAGATCAGAGCCGCGAGGGCGCGATAAGTGCGGACCATCATACCACCTCCATCGGCGTCTTTTCCTTCTTCGCATCAAACATGCCAAAGCCGGTCTTTCCAGAGCAACCGTCGCCAAACGAGAACCCGCAGGAGCCGCGCATCTGGAACGTGTCCTCGCCGGTCTCGCGGTGCGCGGTCGGGATCACAAACCGGTCCTCATAATTGGCGATCGCCATGAGCTGATACATGTCCTCGATGTCTTGCCCGGACATCCCGACGCGCTCGGCGATCTGGTCGATAATCACGCCGTCGACGGTCTTGGCGCGCATGTAGGCGCGCATCGCCAACATCCGCTCCAGCGCCGCCGTGATTGGGGCCGTGCGGCCGGCGGTCAGCAGGTTGGCCAGGTATTCGACGGGAATGCGCAGCTTTTTCACATCTGGCATGCCGCCAATCGTGCCGAGATCGCCCTTCGCCGCGGCGGCCTGAATCGGCGACAGCGGCGGCACATACCAGACCATCGGCAGGGTGCGGTACTCGGGGTGCAGCGGAAAGGCGATCTTCCAATCCATCGCCATTTTCCAGATCGGCGACCGGCGCGCCCCCTCCAACCACGCCTCGGGGATGCCGTCGAGCCGCGCCTGCGCTTGCACCGCCGGATCGTGCGGATCAAGAAACACCTTGAGCTGCGCCTCATAGAGATCGCCTTCATCCGGCACTGAGGCGGCTTCCTGGATGCGATCGGCGTCGTAGAGAATGACGCCGAGATAGCGAATGCGGCCGACGCAAGTCTCCGAGCACACCGTCGGCTGCCCGGCTTCGATGCGCGGGTAGCAGAAGATGCACTTCTCGGATTTTCCTGACGACCAGTTGTAATAGATCTTCTTATATGGACAGCCAGACACGCACATGCGCCAACCGCGACACTTGTCCTGGTCGATCAGGACAATGCCGTCCTCCTCGCGCTTATAAATGGCGCCGGACGGACAGACGGCGACGCAGGCCGGATTGAGGCAATGCTCGCACAACCGCGGCAGATACATCATGAAGGTGTTCTCGAACGCGCCGTAGATTTCCTTCTGCACGCCTTCGAAGTTGATGTCCTTAGAGCGGTTGGCGAATTCGCCGCCGAGAATTTCCTCCCAGTTCGGCCCCCACTCGATCTTCTCCATCCGCTCGCCACTGATAAGCGAGCGCGGCCGGGCGGTCGGCATGACGTTGCCCTCGGGCGCGGTCTGCAAATGCCCGTAATCGAAGGTGAACGGCTCGTAATAGTCGTCGATTTCCGGCAAGTCGGGGTTGGCGAAGATGTTGGCCAGAATGCGCCACTTGCCGCCGATGCGCGGCTCGATCTTGCCGTTCTTGCGGCGTTTCCAGCCGCCGTTCCAACGCTTCTGGTTCTCCCACTCCTTTGGGTAGCCGACGCCGGGTTTAGTCTCGACGTTGTTGAACCATGCGTATTCCATACCCTCGCGGCTGGTCCACACGTTCTTGCAGGTGACCGAGCAGGTGTGGCAACCGATGCATTTGTCGAGGTTCATCACCATTGCGATTTGCGCACGGATTTTCATGACATGGCCTCTTTCTGGCGCGACGCCTGATGGCTGCTAGCGGTTCCGTCCAGCCAGTCCACCTTGTCCATGCGCCGAATGATGATGAAATCGTCGCGGTTGGAGCCAACCGTGCCGTAGTAGTTGAGGCCGTAGCTCAATTGGGCGTGGCCGCCGATCATGTGCGTCGGCTTCAGCAGCACACGCGTAACCGAGTTGTGGATGCCGCCGCGCCGGCCCGTCACTTCGCTACCCGGCATGTTTACGATCTTTTCCTGTGCATGGTACATCATCGCCATGCCGGCGTTGACGCGCTGCGAAACCACGGCGCGCGCCACCAGCGCGCCGTTGGCGTTGTAGGCCTCGACCCAATCATTGTCGGCGATGCCGACCTGTCTGGCGTCCGTCTCGCTGATCCAGATGCACGGCCCGCCGCGACTCAAGGTCAGCATCAGCAGGTTGTCTGTGTAGGTGCTGTGGATGCCCCATTTCTGATGCGGGGTGACGAAGTTCAGCGCGATCTCGGGGTTGCCGTTGCCGTACTTACCCCGCACGGCCGCCGTCCCCTTGGTGTCCACCGGCGGCCGCCAGGTGGCGAACGCCTCGCCGAACGCACGCATCCAAAGATGGTCCTGATACAGTTGCTGGCGCCCGGTCAGAGTTCGCCACGGGATCAACTCGTGAACATTGGTGTAGCCGGCGTTGTAGCAAACCTTGTCGCTTTCGATCCCCGACCATGTCGGGGAGGTGATGATCTTGCGTGGCTGCGCGACGATGTCGCGAAAGCGGATTTTCTCGTCCTCTTTCGCGCGCGCCAGGTGGGTATGGTCGCGGCCGGTCTTCTGGCCTAGCGCCTCCCAGGCCTTCACGGCGACCTCGCCGTTGGTCTCCGGCGCCAGGCTCAAGATCGCCTCGATGGCGTCGATATCCGTCTCAAGCCGTGGCTGTCCCGCGGCCGCGCCGCCGCGCACGGTGCCGTTCAGGCTCGCCAGGAAATCGATTTCGTGATCGGTGTTCCAGTTGATGCCCTTGCCGCCGTTGCCGGACGCCTTCAACAAAGGTCCGATTGAGGTATAGCGCGCATGCAGGCTCGGGTAGTCGCGCTCGACCACCGCCACCGACGCCATTGTCCGGCCAGGCGCCGGCTCCGTGCCGTCGCGCTTCCAGTCCTGCTCGCCATACGGCTGCGCCAACTCACCTGGCGTATCGTGCTGCATCGGCGTCAGCACAATGTCGGTTTCGCGGCCTAGCACCTCTGGACACACTTCGGAAAATGCCTGCGCGAGGCCCTTGTAGATGTCCCAATCCGAGCGCGACTCCCAGGCCGGATCGACCGCGGCGGTCAGCGGATGAATGAACGGATGCATGTCGGACGTGTTGAGATCGTTCTTCTCGTACCAAGTGGCGGTCGGCAGAACGATGTCGGAATAGACGCAGGTAGTGGACATACGGAAATCCAGAGTCACCAGAAGGTCGAGCTTTCCTTCCGGCGCCCGCTCGCGCCACTTCACCTCCTGCGGCTTCTCCATTCCCTGTGCGCCAAGTTCTTTGCCAAGCACGCCATTGGCCGTGCCCAGCAAATGTTTTAGGAAATACTCGTGCCCTTTGCCGGAAGAGCCCAGCAGGTTGGAGCGCCATACAAACATGTTGCGCGGCCAATTGGCGGGATCATCGGGATCCTCGCACGACAGTTCGAGCTCGCCCGAGCGCAGCGCCTTGGCGACGTAATCTTTCGGCTCCAGACCCGCCTCTTTTGCACGCGCGGTCAGCGTCAGCGGGTTCTGCTTGAGTTGCGGCGCCGACGGCAGCCAGCCCATGCGCTCAGCGCGCACGTTGTAGTCGATCATCGACCCCGACCAGTCTCCCTCCGGCGCCGTTGGCGACAGGATCTCCGAGACCTTCACCGTCTCGTAGCGCCATTGGTCGGTGTGCGCATAAAAGAACGATGTGCCCGCCATCTGCCGCGGCGGCCGGCCCCAATCCAGCGCGAAGGTGATGGGGATCCAGCCGGTCTGCGGCCGCAGTTTCTCCTGCCCGACGTAATGCGACCAGCCGCCGCCAGATTGGCCGACGCAACCGCACAGCACCAGCAGATTGATGATGCCGCGATACGTCATGTCCATATGATACCAATGGTTGATCCCGGCGCCGAGGATCACCATCGAGCGGCCATTCGTCTTTTCGGCAGTGGTGGCGAATTCGCGCGCGACATGGATGATATGCGCCCGCGGCACGCCGGTGACGCGTTCGGCCCAGGCCGGCGTGTAGGGTTCGTCCTGGTCGTAGTCCGACGCCACGCCACCGCCGCCAAGCCCGCGGTCGAGGCCGTAATTGGCGCACAGAAGATCATAAACCGTCGCAACCGGCGTCGCACCATCTTTCAGCGTCAGCATGCGCACCGGAATCTTGCGCGCCACCACATCGGGATGTTCGGTGGCGACGAAACCATTCGTCGCCGCGCCGCCAAAATACGGGAACGCCACCTCTTCCGTGGCGCCGTCGTCAATCAGGCTGAGCCGCAGCGAAGTCTGCGCGCCGGCGCCGCTTCGCTCCTCCAGGTTCCATTTGCCTTGCTCGCCCCAGCGGAAGCCAATCGAGCCGAGCGGCACGACCGGATTTCCGTCGGCGTCGAGCGCGATGGTCTTCCATGCGGGGTTGTTTGTTTCGCCGAGTCCGTCGACGAAATCTTCGGCGCGCACCATGCGTTCGGGGATGTAGCGCCCGTCCTTGCGCACGAGCCGCACCAGCATCGGCAGATCGCTGTATTTCCTGATGTAGTCCTGGAAATAGGGAACCGTGCGGTCAAGATGAAACTCGCGCAGAATGACGTGGCCCATCGCCATCGCCAATGCCGAATCGGTGCCTTGCTTGGGGTGCAGCCAAATATCGCCGAATTTGGTCGCCTCGGCGTAATCGGGAGAGATGACGGCGCTTTTCGTGCCTTTGTAGCGCACCTCGGTGTAGAAATGCGCATCCGGCGTGCGCGTCTGCGGCACGTTCGAGCCCCAGATCAGCAGATAACCGGCGTTGTACCAATCGGCGCTTTCCGGCACGTCGGTCTGCTCGCCCCAGGTCATCGGGCTGGACG
>Ga0134128_10007494_pt1 | contig 13194 bp, 15 predicted proteins | sample KB31754_FD_96462 | JGI IMG/M metagenome (GOLD analysis project Ga0134128, IMG submission 96462) | Terrestrial soil microbial communities with excess Nitrogen fertilizer from Kellogg Biological Station, Michigan, USA - KB3-175-4 | ecosystem: Environmental > Terrestrial > Soil > Unclassified ... | reverse complement strand
TTTTTGTAGTACTTTCCATCTATTAGATACGCTGGGCATTGCCGGCCAGTTCACAGGATGGGGACCGATTGCCGCCCGCAGATACTACGGACCGAATGTGACAACGAGCCGATATTCCAGGAAGGTTTTTATGAATCGTTCAGACTATGCAACCGCTTCAGGAAGACCTAGAGCGTGATCTTCAACGCCATCGCTTTGGCCACCGCATGAGCCCGGTTATTGACATTCAACTTGCGGAGGATTTTTTGGACATGATTTTTAACGGTAAGCGGGCTAATATCGAGCAAACGCCCGATCTCTTCGTTATTCTTGCCCATCTGCACGTAGCGCAGAACTTCCGTCTCCCGGTCCGTGATGGGTTTTTTATTTTTCCCTACTGTAATGGCATACTTATCATGCCTTTCATGGAACAGCATGCGCACCAGCACCATATGCATGTGGGGCACCAGCAGTTCGAGAAAATATGCGTGGCGCTCGGTTAACACGCCAGGAATTTGCGTAAAGGTAAATAGGCTGCTGGTTCGACCATTGACATCTAATATCCCGTGCGCCGCAATGCGTTCCAGATTGTCTTGCTTGAGATCATCCGCAAAATGCCTGTATGCGATGCCATTCGGATTATGCGGACAAAGCAGGAATGGGCGGTTTCTGCCTGCGCTCCACGCTGACATGACACGGAATATGACGCCGCCGTCGGGCCGGCAAAGCTCAGAAAACCTGATGTCATTTATGCTGGTGCGGCTGAACCGTTCGATGCTGACCAATTGATTGGATCCCTCATCGAATATGCATATGAGCATCCCATGCGGTAAAAGGCATTGCACCTCGCCTTGTGCCCACAAAAAAAATTGATCACGCCGGAAAATGGAGGTTGATGAATCGATGATACGGAATAGATATTCCATTTCTCGTTCCGTCAGAATAACGCCTTCTCCCATGATGTTTCTTGTGCCTTGATTTTATTTGTGGTGCATGCTTGGCAACGACATCGTAGTATTTTCCCGATTCGGAAGCCCGCCTATTTTCAAATATCTGCATGACAGAATAATTAAGGTATCGTGTCAGATTCATGAACATCGTATGGGTGGAAAGGATCATTCCATGCGGCGTACGCGGGGAGACTGACTCGGAGGCTTCCGAGGCGCGCTGGCTCGAATAGTACTGCTGTGAAAACCGTTTTTGCCGAAGTGCGGTAAGTTTGGTAGAGTCGGCGAGATTCGGCTGGGAGAATGGAACAACAGGATCAACTGCGGTCGAGCAGTCTGTCGGACTTAAAGGAAATCGGCTGCAAAAGCGTCTGGCTGGTCTATATTTCGCCACTTTTTCGACCAATAGAACAACTATTGGCCTTTCAAAATCGTCAAAATCTATCCTCATCCAGTCACATTTCGCTTCGATTCTTAAAGTCCGACAGACTGCTAGTCTTACTTAGTATCAATTCTGACCGGAGGCTTTATGAACATGGCCAAGGAGTTCGACCAGTACACCGCCCATTTGTCTGAAGGGCTCGGACATGTTGACCGGCAGGCAGGACTGAGTTGGATAAGCCCAAGATTACGTTTGTGACACAGTAAGACTAGGGACCGGGCGAAACCGGGAACGGCGATAACTCCTGTTCTCTTGGCGGCAACCGCTCTGGTCGTGGCAATGGTTGCGATTCCAACTGGGGCTGGGCTTGCTGCTGGGGTTTGATTTGGGATTGCGGTTGGGATTGGGAGTCCGGCTGCGGTGAAGAACCACCCGCTTCTCCCGGCAAATAGACAAACTCCCAACCCTGATAACTCACCGCGTCGGCGAAAGTAGCGTAGCGCTCGTGAAAATTGGCTCGTTTAAACGGCTTCTGAACCGAAAGGCTGTGAACTCCAACAATTCCGATACCGGGCTTCCTGATCAGACCCCACTCGGCCCTGCCCGTCATGGGGTCAAGAAAGATTTTGCGAAAATGCCGCCTGACTATCGGGAAACGGTCGTCTGCAAGCAGTTTCTCCAGCGAATCCGGAAAACGCTTGGGCATTCCCGGCGAATTCTCGTAGTAAGAACCAATCGCCTGCCTGAATTGTTCTCCGGTAAATAGAAGCTCGACTTCTTTTTCCCGCCGTGCCTCGGTTTGCCATAGCTGTCCCGCGCCAGCCAGAACGACACCGGTCAACGCGACCGCGAAGAGCATCCAGATATAGGTAAATCCTTTCTCCACACACATGTCTCGCAGCACTCCCTTCACCATGTCTCATAAGATGTTCCATCTTTTGCCTGTCCTGATGAACCACTATGTACATCGTAAATACCTTCGGCTCCGCCAGGAGGAGGAACGACAACCCACGTTTCCGCGCTTTCTGTCAATGGATCAACCGGAACAGCGCGTAGGTACCGTTTTTCCACCAACTCCACGAGCTCTTCGGGATATTTTCCGGTATCGCTATAAAATTTATCGATGGCATCACGCATGATGCCGAGATCCTGCCGAAGCACCGTTTCCTTGGATCGATCGAGCGAATTAAAATATCTGGGCGCTACAATGCTTAGCAACGTAGCGATAATGGCCATCACAACCAATAGCTCGATCAGGGTAAAACCGGCATGCCTCCTATTTTTCAGGGAGGTCTTGTGGGCTTTCCTGTCAGCCTCAGCCTTTCCCATCACAGCCTGATCCCTCAAAATGAAGATGGAATGAGCTTTGCGCATCTCTCACCATTTATCGTAAGCAACACCGTTCAAGCCGATTTGTTGGGAATGGGAGTACACATCGAAAACGTCATTGCCCTCCTGCGGATTATCGGGTGGACTTTCATAGGCACGTTTGCCCCACGTTTCGGCAGCGGATAGCGCAGGGTCAGCGAACATGGGATCGCGCGGCAATCGTCGCAGAAAATAGATCTTGCGCTTTTCGGGGTCCTTGGCATCGGGTATGCCGATAGCCAGATCCTCCAGCTTGCGAGGATATTCCGATTCATCCGCTTTTCTGGCAATACGTCCTTCCCCCACCGCCCGCTTGTAGGCGTCGAGCGCTTCCCGGATTTGCCGCAGCGCCACCCGCAATTCTTTTTCTTTTTCACGCTGCGAGGTAAGTTCATATAATGGCATGGCCGACGAAGCCAGCACCGCCATGATGGCAACTACAATCATCAATTCGACCAAGGTAAAGCCGCGATTGCCGGGCGCGCTGTTTATCGATTTCATTTCAGCTATCCACTATATCAACGAATATCGATGTTCGCCGCCGGCGGCAGCATCACTTGTGCACCTGAATTTTCACCCTCACCCTGTAAGGTAGCCCCCTTAATCCCGATCTGGGTTGTGCCAGGCTTTTGCGCAATGACCCTGAACCGCAGATCCACTGTCCCTCCGCCCTTACCCAGCTTCAACAGGCGCTTCCCAGATTTTTCTCCTTCGTCCAGCGCTTCAACCTGACTCGGATCGTAATTCAGCTCCAGTTCGGCGGCAGATAGATTTTCAGCGCCGGCAAGGCTGACACCTACCGCAAAATCCTTGCCCGGCGATACCTGCTCCGGCACGATCAAGGATACTGCCGGCGATACGATTTGAGCAGTTGCCGCCGCGGACGCCGCCCGAGATTCATCTAAAAGAGGGAAACGCTGGATGTCGCTGCGTGCCATCCCTGCACCCGTCGCGGATGAAGATGACATCGCAAGCGAGCGCGCCGCGACCTTGCCGATAGTTACCGGCAGCATACCTGCGGCATTTTCCGTACCGTAATGAAACTCGCTGTCCGTTTTTGCCGGCCGTGAAATATTGCGTACAATGCGCGGCGTTATCAGCAGCGCAATCTCGGTCTTGTTGTGGGTAAGGTTCTGGCTCGTAAACAGTTTGCCTATCCACGGCAAATCTCCCAATCCTGGAACCTTTGTCAAGGTAGCCCGCTCCTCGTCATTGATCAGCCCCGCAAGGACTTGGGTTTCGCCATCTCTCAGCATCAGCGTGGTGGAGGCCGTGCGAGTACCAACCTGATAGGCCAGCCCCCCGTTCGCTATTTTCACCTCCTTGACGATTGTGCTAACTTCAAGCGCAACCTTCATCGACACCTCATCCTGAAGCGAAATTGTGGATTCGACATCCAGCTTGAGTCCCACATCGAGATAACTTACCGAGGACGCCACACCGACGTTGGCGGTGGCGGTAGTGGTTACAACCGGCACCTTGTCGCCGATGAGAATTTTCGCCTTCTCGCGGTTCTTGACGCGGATGCGAGGATTGGCAAGTACGTTGACGATCCCGTCCTGCTGCTTAAGATTAATCAGCAAGGCCGGGTTGGCAATGAAACCGGTTAACTGATCCAGATGAAGCCCGCTGCCATTTATCCCGGCACTGCTAATCTGGAAAGGTGCCGGAACCCCGCCAGCAGCGGCGGCGGCGGTAGCCATATTCACGTTGATCGTATCAGGGTACTGTAATCCGAGATTGAGCAGCTTGTTGCGTCCGATCTCCAGCACCTCGACTTCCAGCATGACTTCAGGATCGGCTAGGTCATTCAATGTGACCAACCGATCGACCAGGCGAATCGCATCCGGCGTGTCTTTCATGATAAACAGGTTTAGCTGCTCATCAACATGTATATCCTTGGTTTTGACCAGTCCTTTGACCATGGCGACCATCTGCTTCACGTCCACGTTCGTAACATAAAAACTTCGCACCATCAGTTCCTGGTATTCTTTCTGCTTGGCAGGTGTATTGGGGTAAATCAGCACCGAATTTTCGTTCAGGACTTTGTGTGTCAGCTGATTCGTCATGAGCAGCAGCTTGAACACATCCTCGATATGGGTATTACGCAAGAAAACCGTGGTCTTGGCGTCCTGTTTGACGTCCTTGTCGAATATAAAGTTGATTCCAGCAGTGCGTGCCATGATTTCGAATATCGATTTCAGACTAGTGTCGCGAAATTCAAGGGTGATCGGCTGCTTGAAGCCTGTTTTCAATAAAGGCTGTTCCATATTTCCGGCCCTCAGCTCGAGCTCGGTAATCCGCTTTACCAGCCTGCGGGCCTCGCGTTGCATCGGATTTTCCTGCAGTATGGACCGAAGATCGGATTCCGCTCCGGTATAGTCTTTACGTTCCAATGACTCTTCCGCATGTTTCAGCAGTGTAATGTGACGACGGTCCATTACAATTGTTTCCAGGCCCGTCTGCGCACGTTCGTTGCGCGGATTTATTTCAAGTACATGGCGATATGCCCGCTCGGCGCCATCAAAATTCCCTGATGACCGGGCATTATCGCCTTCGGAAAGCAAACGTGCCGCTACCGCCTCCCGCTGTCGCGCGAGCACGGTACGAATCTCAAGATTTTGTGGCTCTTCGAGCGCTGCTTTTTCCAGGCTCGCCAGACCGGTGTCCAGCTTGCCCTCGGCAATAAGCTGTTTTCCCTCGACAAAGGCTTTGTTCGCCGCACATCCGGCAAACGCGGCCAAGAGCATCCCGATCAAAATATATTTCCCGATTCTCATCGCACGCTCCTCTTCTACCCCCCACTCGCCGTGGAAAGCATCTGCTTGGCACCGAGCGGCAGATAAGTAAAAGTAATGGCGTGATCGGTCACCTCGTCTATCCGGTACTGGTCATTTATATTCTCGCCAGCCTTGACAACGTAATTCTGTTCGGCCAAGGCGAGAAAAATCCGTGTCTCATCTCCCTCGGTCACTTTGCCAAGATACTTGAAGAGCAATGGCGGCGCAGAGGGCGGCGGGGCCTTCATGGGAGGCGGAGGCGGGACCCATGATTTACGGCTAAAAATATCGCCTGCCTGCGCGCTGAATTTTCTGCGCTCCAGTCGTTCAAGACGCGCAAGATTCAATTGTCCCGCGTCGTTATCCTCGGCGCGTGTCTCTTTTTGAAGAACTCTTTCTTTTTTAGGCGCCCTCTCTTCAGGCTTGGCCTGTCCAGGATCCGCGCCGCCGTCCTCTCCGCTCACCCATTGGGTAGCGAGAAGCGTGGCGAGCAGCGCTCCCGCCAGCCACAATGTGCGACCACGCTTTTTTTCTACCTGCTTCATCTTTTGCCTTCACTCAGATAGAGATTAAATTTGAGGCCGACCTCCAGCAATTCGGATTCCACACCTTCACGTTTTATTGTCACGTCCACCAGCGCCATGGCAGGTACCGCACGCAGGGCGTCGGCGATAAAGGCGCGTATCTGTGGATATTTGCCACGGACCGGCACTGCCATTTCATAGCGCGCCAGTTTCCCGCCTTTTTCGCGCACCATACGATAATCGCTGCCGTTGATCTCCACATTATGCTGCATCGCAATCTGCACAACTTCCTTGATCCAGAACGGCGACGAATCGATATACGGAAAAAAATCATAAAAAAACTGCAATCCCTGATCGCCTTGCAGGTTTCTGGCTGTTGCTGTCACTGTTGGGGCTGTTGGTGCTGTTGGCACAGGTTCCTTTCGCAGCCGTGCATTCATTGCTTCGGCCTGGCCCATGAGCGCGCTCGACTCCTCATTGCGAGGCGACACTGCTGCAACAAAAAATACCGCTGAGAAAACAAGCAATCCGAAACCTGTTTTACCCGCCATGCCAAGTCGCGTTACCTGCCAACTTGCCCGCAGAAACGCGTTTCTCAGGAAGTCTCGATCCATGATGCCGTGATGGAAAAAATAACCGGTCTCTGCGGATCATCCCGCTTGATCTCATACTTGAGAAGATGGGCATCCTTGAGAGCCGATTCGCGCTCCAGGGCTGCGACAAAATCCACCAAGGCCGGCATATTTTTTGCTTCGCCGCCAATCAGCATTTTATGGCTGGCAGCATCTGGCTGAAATGACAGGAGTGCCACGTCATGACCCGATGCGTATTCAATGGAGTCAAAAAGCGCCTCCCACGGCAAATCAATTTCGCCCATTATCGTATTGGCTTTTTTTATTTCCTGCGTTATTTCCCGGCTTCCACGGCCCGGGGAGAACTGAGGAGTCGTCTTGCGCTGCACTCGGCGATCCATGGCGGTGATGCGCGAATCCCAATAAGCCGCTTCGTCGATTGCCACTTTGAACTGATACAGCACACCAACCAGGGCAAGGATGCCGAGCAACAATATGGCGTATCCGGCATTTCGTGCTTCCTGCCCTTGATCCGGAAATTTCAGTCTCAAACTGCGCATCAATTTTTGCTGCCAGAAATCATGGAAGGTGCCGGATAAAGCGATGGAGCGAGCATACTTTCCGTCTGCAAAGAAATAATATGCCAGCCGCAATCGGTGGGAAGCGTCAATTCCGGATATTCCGGCGCAAGCAGATAGACCGATTCCGCCGTTTCCTTTCGACCCGAAAACAGTAGCGCCTCCTGATCCAGCGCAGCGAGTAATTCGTCTTCCACGCCATGCAAAATCTTCTGATTGCTTATCCGCTGCCACGCCCCCTGCGACAGCGAAGCGATGCAAAGGCGTCCGGCTTCGATCAAGGCAAACCAGATTCTTTCACCGTGAAACCGCTTGCGCCATTGGTCGAATGCGCCTGTGAGATAAGGTTCGATATGCTTTAGCTTCAACTTATGATGTATAGCAAGTGCTTCCAGCCGTTCGAGCAGGTTGCGCTCTATCGCTGCACAGACACCCCCGCTGCACGGATCCCATTCACTCATGCTGAGCTCCCATGCTCCGGCACGTTCTCCATATATTTCGCGCATATGGAAAGCAGCATAAGCATATAATTCGGAAGGACTCGCAATTTTGGTCTGGGCTGGTACAACCGCGTATCGCACAAAATGGTTGGAAACAGTGATGGATATATCAATGCCAGCAGTATCCGCGATCGCTTGTTCCAATTGTCCAAGCGGAGATTCCCAAGCTGGCGAACCCTGCTTACGCTCGCAGGCGACCGCAAACCGGGTAGATGGCTTCGGCCTTATTCCCCGATATGAACGCACAAAATCGAGTCGGTCGGGAGCAAAAAAAACCTGGATCTGGTCACGCCACAATGGTGACACGATTGGCCTCCTGTAAACTTGTTTGCCCAATTCTCACCATATCCAGTGCTGCTTCACGCAGGAAACGGGTACCGCTACGCTTTGCGGCTTCTTTTATCCGGCGTATAGGCTCCCGCGCTATGATAAATTCACGGATTTCGTCATTCAATACCAGCATTTCCGCGATTGCATTCCGCCCGCGGTAACCGCTTCCCCGACACTGGCCGCAGCCTTTGCCAACGCGAAATCGGAACGCACCCGCTTGCTCCGGAGTAATGCCTGACTCCGCAATCAACTGTTCGTCCGGCCGTTCATCCACCGCACAATGTGCACAGAGCAGGCGAACGAGCCTTTGTGCAGCAATTCCGTTCAAGGCGGAGACAAAGCTGTAGGGATCCACGCCCATATGTGAAAAACGGCCAATTACGTCGAATACGTTATTGGCATGCACTGTGGTGAATACAAGATGCCCCGTCAGGGCCGCCTGGATCGCAATTTGCGCGGTCTCGGGGTCACGGATTTCTCCGACCATGATCTTGTCCGGATCGTGGCGCAAAATCGAGCGTAATCCGCGTACAAAAGTCAGCCCCTTTTTTTCATTGACCGGTATCTGCAGCACCCCGGCCAACTGGTATTCGATCGGATCTTCTATAGTGATAATCTTGTCTTGCCCGTCATTGACTTCCGAAATCGCGGCATAAAGTGTCGTCGTCTTGCCACTTCCGGTAGGGCCGGTAACCAGCAGCATGCCATGGGGTTCAGAACTAAGACGACGTAAGCTCGCCATCGTGGACTGGTCAAAACCGAGATGGTTTAATGTCAGCCCTTCGACATGATCGGCAAGCGCCTGCCGGTCCAGAATACGCAATACGGCATCTTCACCGAAAATACTTGGCATGATCGATACCCGAAAATCGATCTCTCGCCCCTGGATTGAAACCTTGAAGCGGCCATCCTGAGGTACGCGCCGCTCGGCAATATCCAGATCCGACATGACCTTGATGCGGGAGATCACCTGTTCAGCCAGGTCTGGACCCTGCACCACGCCAATCAGGGTCAACACTCCGTCAATCCGGTACTTGATGGACAATGCACCAACCGCCATTTCAAGATGAATATCGCTTGCCTGCGATTTGTGAGCGTCATAGAGCGTAGAGTGCACCAGCCGTACCACCGGGCTGCTGCCTTCATTAATCGTCTTTAGTGAAAGATCCTCTTCTCCCGCTTTTATTGCACTGTGTGCTGTCGCAGGAAGCAGGCTATCCATCGCGCGCATTGTTTTTTCCTGTAGCGCAAAAAAAGCAGCCATGTCGGCGGGATGCACCAGATGCCACACCGCGGCAACATCAATGCGCTCCTCCGCCCATGCTCTGAGATGGCGTGAAAATGGATTGCCAACAGCAAGAATATATTTCTCCCCCTGGCGGAATAGTGCACATTCTTGCGCAACCGCTTCGGTAAAAGGCAGCATCTCAAATGCAGGCGTAAGTGCATGCAGATTCTCCATCGTCAACAGAGGCATTCGGAGCAGACGGCCAAGTTCCGCTACCAGTTGATTCGGAGTGTGGCCGGAGGTTTCTTCCAGAATCTTTATTACTGGAACACCCTGCCTCAACGCTTCCTGCCGTGCCTTGTCGAGCTGCGGCATGTCAATGTGCAACATCGTGTGCAGCGGCAACGACACTACCTGTGCATCTCCGTGAGACTTCTCTAGCCGGAGAGGCACTGCAAGTTCCAGTTCCACACGCTTCAGATCATGCTCTTCGCTGATTGCTGAATCGGCAGATATGTTTATGGCGGATACGTTCATATTCGGATACCTCGCTACCATTATTGAATGGTTTAGGAATAGATCATCGAAAGAAAAGAGTGGAATTCATCCCTCGATTCCGCTTCAAGAATAAATGCACGAGTGCCGGATGCAGCGGTAGTAACTCACTCTGGCAGCGCGAACAGGCCGGTTCCTGGCATCTACAATCTGAACGGACAATCCTTCAGAAGAAGGGGAAAAAGCCTTCAACCCTGAGCGGATTCAATTGACGCTTCCCGCCAGTTGAAATATCGGCATATACATGAGAATAATGATTCCACCGATCACGCCGCCAATGACGGCCATCAGCAAAGGCTCGATCAGCTTGGTCAGCCACTCGACCCAACGCGCGATTTCTTCATCATGAAAATTGCCGATGCGCTCCATCATTTCCCCCATAAGACCGGTTTTCTCTCCGACCCGCAGCATGCGATTGCCCACCGCGGTGGTCAGCCCTTCCTCCTCCATTGCGCTGGAAATCGTCTTCCCTTCACGTATGCGAGCAGCCGCCGCTTGCACTCTTGGCCGAAAGTGCGGCTGTAGCAGGCCGCTAACCATTTCGAGCGCTTTTGTAACCGGAATGCCGCCGCGCAACAACATGCCCAACGTCCTGTAAAAACGGGCAAGCTGATAAACCCGCATACGTTCACCAATAGCCGGGATGCGCCATAACTGTTGTGCCAAACGTACCTTGAACAGTGGACGCGTCATACCGTAGATGACAATACCGATCGTGACCGTTCCGATGCCTGCCAGCAACAATCCCTGCTCATGCACGAGATGTCCCCACTCAATCAGCATCATGGAAAGCCAGGGCAAATCGGATCCGATGTCCTCGTAAATCGCGCTAAACTTTGGCACGACGAAAACCAGCAGAAACATTGCCACCAGCAACCCGATTACCAGCAAAAGAACCGGATAAATGGAAGCACCAATCAGTTTCTTGCGGACCAGATCCATCTGCGTCTGATAGCTGATGAAACGCGTCAATGCTTCCGGCAAGTCTCCGGTACGCTCGCTGGCACGCGCAGTTGCGACATAAAGTGGAGGAAATGCCTGCGGATAAGACTCTAACGCCCGTGAGAGCGTAACACCCTCGTAGAGCCGTGCAAGCAGACCTTCGATGATTTTTCGTACGCCCGCATCCTGCTCCTTATCCGATAGCGTCTCAATGCTCTCCACCAGGCTAAGTCCCGCCTGCAACAGGGACAGCAACTCCTGGCTGAAGTGAGCCAGCGGAAAACGCAGCCTGGATTTTGGCAGCCAGCCGGCAAACCTTCGACGCACGTTCAAGACCATGCCGCCCTGCGCCGTTACCTGAAGGCGAGCATCATCCTCATTCTCTGCATCGAGTTCGAGAAATACCGTGCCTTGGCGGGCAAGCACAGCTTTCACTTCATAGCGCATCTCAATCTACCAATTTGTGATGTCCGCTGCGTCGCCCGTACCACCAGGCTGGCCGTCCTTACCATAGGAGTACAAATCGAATTCCGAGCGTTCACCCGGATTTTTATAGACATAGGGTCGCCCCCACGGATCGGGCGGCACCATCTTTTTGAGGTAAGGCCCTTGCCATTTCAGTTCATTGGTCGGCCGTGTCACCAACGCAGCCAGCCCTTGCTCGGTTGGGGGATAGTAACCCGTGTCCAGGCGATACTGATCCAATGCCTTCTCTATGGAATCAATTTGGGCTTGAGCCGCTTTTACTTCAGACTTGCCCACCTGAGAAAAATACTTGGGTGCCACATAGCCGGCCAGCAGTCCAATTATGACCATGACGACCAGCAACTCAAGCAGAGTAAACCCACTTTCCGCTTGCGCGCGTCGGTGGATGCGCCAATGGCTCATTTTAATATCCTCGAATCCACTCATAGCTTTACAAGAACAACGCAGAGTGTAAGCGTCTTGCGTGACAAAACAATTACAAAGAAATGACGAGATGGTTGAAACGACTTGACCAAAAATACCAGTAATGACGCTGGCAGTCTGGTTACAGAAGTTTAGTTATTATTGGAAGAGGCGATGAAAAACCATCTGCAAACAATATTCAGTATACAACATAACCAAAACGGGCTGCGCGGGAAAAACGCAAGAAAAACCCTTCAATTCGCTGCTTATTCCGTCAATAAGCGATACTTGAATTAAGAACGATCGCTCTCTATAATGAGAACAATCGTTCTTAATCCTCCGACTTTTATTTATGCAGCAGCTCGACATTTCTTTTCATCTTGGCAAACTGCAGGATTACTATGCCCAGGAAAGAGTTATTCCCTCAATCACTGAATTGTCGAGGCTATGGAACGGAAAGGCGCGTTCCTGGACACATCAGATTGTTCAGCGCTTAAAAGAAGAGGGCTTTCTTGAAAATGCGCCGGGTGGCCGGGCGCGTCCCGGACCCCGCTTTTTCGAGCGAACAGTCGGGCATGCGGTTCGGGCGGGAATACCTCAACAGGCCGCCGACGTCCAGCCCGAATTGTTGCGCATAGATGATTACCTTATCGAAAATCCTTCCCAAACCATCCTGTTTCCCGTCAAAGGCGATTCGATGATTGATCTGGGGATACTTGAGGGCGATATGGTGATTATTGAACGCAGCAATTCACCCTCAACCGGTCAAGTCGTATTGGCAATCGTGGATAATGAATTCACGCTCAAAGTCCTGGCCAAGGATAAAAGAGGTTATTACCTCGAAGCGCGCAACCATAGCCGAACCCAGGACTACCCGCCCATCCGGCCTGAACAGGAACTGGAAATCTATGGGTTGTATGTTGGCCTCATTCGAAAAGCCCATGCTTCCGGACATCGCCTCGGCTCCAATCGTTGATTGATGAAAAATCTTTCGCCATGTCAACGCTTGCTTCTCCATCCTCACCCTTGGCACCGCTATCGCTTTTGCAAATCGAAACTCAATTCAGGGACCGGATATGGCGGGGCGACGCATTAGGCTCTTCGCCTGATCAGGTTGTTTCCAGTGGCTTCAATGAGCTGGATAAAGCGTTGCCCGGAGGAGGATGGTCACCTCACAGCCTGACGGAATTGTTGCTGCCGGCGGAAGGGCTGGGGGAAATAAGATTGTTAAGTCCATCGCTTGAGCAGATCACCCGGAATGGAAGAAATATTCTATTGATTAGCCCGCCTCATATTCCCTATATGCATGCGTGGGAAAACTTGAATATTGATAGCCGATGCATTGTGATGATCAGCGTTGACAAACCGGCTGAGCGGTTATGGGTACTTGAACAAGGTATTAAAAGTGCTGCTTTTGGAGCCGTTATCGGCTGGCTGCCCGACATAAGCCAGCAAATGACACGCAGGTTGCAAATCATTGCGCGGACTGCCGCCAGCCTGATTTTCCTGTTCAGACCGGTGAGCGCACAATTTGAACCCTCCGCAGCCTCGCTAAGAATATTGCTCGGCTCAGTCCGGCAGCATATGCTTTCTTTACGCTTGCTGAAACGCAGGGGCACCC
>Ga0134128_10007493_pt1 | contig 13194 bp, 10 predicted proteins | sample KB31754_FD_96462 | JGI IMG/M metagenome (GOLD analysis project Ga0134128, IMG submission 96462) | Terrestrial soil microbial communities with excess Nitrogen fertilizer from Kellogg Biological Station, Michigan, USA - KB3-175-4 | ecosystem: Environmental > Terrestrial > Soil > Unclassified ... | reverse complement strand
CGCGCCTCCAGGATCAGGAGGCTCTATGAGCGACATTCGACGTGCGCGAACATTATTCGTCGGCATCCCCCTCGCGGTGCTGATGGCGAGCGGCCCGAACCGCCACCTGACTGCGCAGGCGCCAGCCGGCAGCGCCCCGACGGGAGCGGCCGTGCTCGACCAGTGGGGCAACCGATTCACGGCGCTCGGCGCATCCATCGGCGAAAACTCGTTGCGGACGCAGATCCGTACGGCCATCGCCCAGCTGGCGATGTTCGATGCCGTGAACGCGGCCCTTGACGGACCCTATCGACCCTTCGCGTCGAAGCCGTTGTCGCCGCGTGGTGCCTCACCCGAGGCTGCGGTCATTCGCGCCGCCTACATCGTCGCCCGGAACGAATTCCCGTCGAACACGGCGACGATCGAGAGTGCCTACCACGCGTCGATCGCCCTCGTCGGCGCGAGTCCCGCGGCGATTGCCGATGGCATTGCCGTCGGCGAAGCCGCCGCCAATGCGGTGCTCACGACGCGGCTCGGAGATCACCGCAACGATCCGGATCTGGAGGGCTACGCCCCCGGCAACGGTCCCGGAGTGTGGATCCCGACGCCACCGGCATTTGCCAACCCGCAGACGCCGTTCCTTCAGTTCGTGACGCCGTTCGGGTACGACGAACCGGCGCGTTTCCGTCCTCATGCTCCGCCGGCGCTGGACAGCCGGACGTATACAGCGGACTACCACGAGAGCCGCGACCTCGGTCGGGCCACCGACACGAGCCGAACCGCCGAGCAGTCTGCGACCGCCCTGTTCTGGTCGCCGTCCGCGAGCGCGTTGTGGACCGCCAACATTCGCAGCCTGGCCGGCTCGATGGACTTGCTGACCGCCGCCCGGTTCGAGGCCATTGGGACCGCGACCGTGGTGAACGCGTTGATCGCCGCGTGGGATGCGAAGTACACGTACATGTTCTGGCGTCCGGTGACGGCCATTCGTGCCGGCGACACCGATGGCAACGCGGGAACCGACCCGGATCCGTCGTGGACCCCCTTCATCGCCACGCCGCCCCACCCTGAATATCCGGCGGCGCACACCACGGTCGGCGGAAGCGTGCTGGGCTTCTACACGGTGTGGTTCGGGACCGATCGGTTCCCGCTGAGGTTCACCGGCAATGGCGGTGCGGTGCGTGACTACGCCAGCGCCAGGGACATCCATGCCGAGGAAGCCAACGCGCGGGTGTGGGGCGGGATGCACTGGCGCAACAGCACCGAGGTGGGGACGCGCGTCGGCAGCAGGGTCGGCAAGTACACGGCGACGCACTTGCTCAAGCGGCTCGATGACTGATCGGACGCCGTCAAGCCGCCCCGCGCGTGAGCTCGGCAATCGCCTGGACGAGACGGCCGGGATCGACGGGTTTCGGCAAGTGCTGCTGAAACCCCACCGCCAGTGCCTCCGCCCGATCCGGCATCGTGGCGTACGCGGTCACCGCGATCGCCGGGATCCTCTGGATGGCCGGCGTGGAGTGCGCGCGCACCCGGCGGATGAACGCGTATCCGTCCTCGTCGGGCAGCGCGATGTCCGCGACGATCACCGACGGCCGTACGCGATCGAGCGCCGCGAACGCCTCGCGCGCGGCGCCAAATGCCGCGACGGTCGCGCCGGAATCCTTCAGCGTCCGGATCATCAGCTCGCGGCTGTCGGCGTGGTCTTCGAGGAGCATGATGGACTGCCCCTTCAGGCTGATCGCCTTGCGCGGCCGCCGCGGCCGTCCGCGCGCGATCGGGGGCGTGTCGGTCGCGCGAAGCGTGACCACGAAGGTCGCGCCCTGGTCGATCCCGGGGCTGCGGACTTCGACATCACCGCCGTGCAGGCGCACGAGATCGTGGACGATCGCCAGGCCCAGGCCGAGGCCTCCGTAGCGGCGCGTCGTCGCGGCGTCCGCCTGGCGGAACCGGTCGAACACGTGAGGCAGGAACGCCGGATCGATGCCGATTCCGGTGTCGGTGACTTCGATCCGGATGCTGCGATCGACTTGCTCCGCGCTGACGGTGATGCGGCCGCCGATCGGCGTGAACTTGACCGCGTTGGACAGGAGATTCCACAGGACCTGCTGCAGGCGGGTGGCGTCGGCCAGAACGTTGGCGTCCTGCACGCGCCACTCGGTGTGAATCGACAGGTCCTTGGCCTGGGCCGCCGGCCGCACACTTTCGAGCGCGGCCTCGAGCACGGGCACCACCGGCAGGGATTCGAGCTCGATCTGCAGCTTCCCGGTCGTCATCCGCGACATGTCGACGAGGTCGTTCACCAGCTGCGCCTGCGCCTGGGCGTTGCGATCGATCAGCTCGAGGGCGTGCTGCCGCGCCTGCTCGTTGAGGTGATCGTTGAGCAGCATGCGTGTCCATCCGAGAATCACGTTCAACGGCGTGCGCAGCTCGTGGGACAGCGTGGCCAGGAACTCGTCCTTGAGGCGGTTCGACTCTCTGAGGCCGCGTTCGGTGCGTTCGTGCGTCAGGTCGGTGACCACGACGGCGACCGTTCGCACGCCGTCGATGTTCAGGGTGATCGACGACAGCTGCGCCGGGTTGACGGCGCCGCCGGCAGTCCGCAGCTGGACCTCCGCGCGGCACGACTCGGCGTTGAGGACGCGCTGCAGCGTCGGGAGGTCGTCCGCATGGAGAAACTCCGCGAGCGCCTGGCCGGCGATGCGTTCAGCCGGGCGCGCCATGAGCTCCGCGAAGCGCTGGTTGCAATAGAGAATCGTCCCGTCCGCCGACAGCGTCAGCGCGCCTTCGCGCATCTGCTCGACCATCAGGCGGTACGGCTGATCGACGGTGCGCAGCGTGTAGATCTGTTCGCCGTCCGGCGCGTTGACGACGAGCGCCTCGACGTGTCCGTCGCGGATGGCGTTGATCGTGTCCTCGGCCTCCTGGAGGCGCCGGCGCAGATCCTCCATCGCCGGCGACGAGCGCTCCCGTCGCCGCTTAGCCATCGGCCTGTCGCGCCCGTCGAGGACGGACGTCGAGTCCCACGAGCACGCGCTGCTCGTCCGACATGTCGCCGATCAAGCGGCGAAGAGGCGCGGGCAGCTTCTTGATCAACGTCGGCGCGGCGACGATCTGGTCGCCGCGCGCCAGCGGCAGGTTCTTGTAGATGTCCACGACCTCGAGGTCGTAGAGGCCGCGCAGGTGCTCCTCGCAGATGCGGCGGACGTTCTGGATCGCGCGCATCGACTTGCCCGTCGTGCCGGTCACGTACAGCCGAAGCAGGTATTTCGCCTTCGTCCGCCGCGAGGCCGCCGGCTTCTTGCGCTTCGGCGCTTTCGTCATGACAGCGCCCCGGCGCGACGACGGCGCTGTCGCAGGTCGAGGCCGACCAGGACCCGGTCCGCGTTGGACAGATCGCCGATGATCTTCTTCATCGGCGGAGGCAGATGGCGGACGAGCGTCGGCACGGCGACGATCTGATCGCCGCGCGCCAGCTGCGGCTGCTTCAGCAGGTCGATCACTTCGATCCGGTAGCGGCCGGCCAGGTGCTCCTCGCAGATCGCCTCGAGATTCTTCAACGCGGCGAGCGATCGTGCGCTCTGCCCCGCGACATAGAGCCGCAGGATCCATTCGTCCGAGGGCGACTTCTTCCGCGGCGCGCGTGGCGTCTTCATGCGCGGACTCCGCGTATCGCCTGAAGTGTCCGACCCGGCGGCAGCAGGACCGGACCCTTGTCCGTCAGTTCGAACGCCCGCCGATCCGACGAGTGCGACATGCCGCGCGACTTGAGGATCGACAGGTGACGGCCGCCGTGTTCGCCCGGAGGCGAATTGCGGAGCAGGATCCACGTGTCGATCAGCGACGATACGCCGACCTCGACCTCCTGTGATGCGCCGCTGCCTGGAATGAGGTGAGTGAACAGGGCGGTGATGTTCTTTCCCTTGAGGTAATCGATGAGCCGCATCACCATGCTGTTGACTTCATCGAAGGAGGCGCCGATGAAGCTCGACAACGGGTCGACCACGACGACCGACGGCGCCGCTTCGTCGACCACTCGATGCATCGTCGCAAGGTGGAACTCGAGCCCGTACAACGTCGGGCGCGCGGCGTGAATCCTGAGCAGCCCTTTCCTGACCCAGTGGTCCAGCTTCAGCCCGACCGACCGCATGTTGCGCGCGTACTGCGGCGGCGACTCCTCGAACTGGAAACAGATGGCGCGCTCGCCGCGGCGGCAGGCCGCGTCGAGGAAATAGGCGGCCAGCGTGGTCTTGGCGGTGCCGGCGCCGCCGGAAAACAGCACACTGCTGCCGCGAAAGTATCCCTGCCCGCCGAACATGTCGTCGAGCCAGCCCAGCCCGGTCGGGACGCGCGCCGACGTCGTCCGGTGCATCAGCTGCAGCGAGGTCACCGGCAGCACGGCGATCCCGCGGCGATCGATCAGGAATGGATACTCGTTGGTGCCGTGGCTGGAGCCGCGGTACTTCACGACGCGCAGGCGCCGCGTCGAGATCTGCTCCGTGACGCGATGGTCGAGAAAGATGACGCAGTCGGAGACGTACTCCTCCAGCCCCTGGCGGGTGAGGGTGTCGATGCCGCGCTCTCCGGTGATCACCGCCGTGATGCCGCGGTCCTTCAGCCAGGCGAACAGCCGCCGCAGCTCCGCGCGCAGGATGCCGGCATTGCTGAGCCCGGCAAAGAGCGACTCGATGGTATCGAGGACGATGCGGCGGGCGCGAACCGTGCGCAGCGCGTGGTCGAGGCGGATGAAGAGCGCTTCGAGGTCGTACTCACCGGTCTCCTCGATCTCCGAGCGCTCCACGCGAATGTACTCGAGCGCCAGCCGTTTGCGGGCGATCAGGGCGGGCACGTCGTAACCGAGCGAGGCGGCGTTCTTGAGCAGGTCTTCCTCGGTCTCTTCGAACGTGACGAAGACGCCGTTCTCGCCGCGCGTCGCGCCGTGGACGAGGAACTGCAGCGCGAACAGCGTCTTTCCGCAGCCCGGCCCGCCGCAGACCAGCGTCGGCCGTCCCTGCGGCAGCCCGCCTCCTGTGAGTTCGTCGAAGCCGTCGATACCCGTGGCGACCTTCGCCAGCGATCTCGGTGTCGAAGACTTGCCGGTGCGTGCGGTCTTGCGGCGTGGTCGAGGCATCCGGCGTCATCGCTCCAGAGAAGAAATCGCTCGCGCGAGTTCTCGATAATCTCACACGCCGTTCAGTTTCGCAGCGCGCACTACCGCCTTCGCACAAGCTCATCTGTGTAAATCACCGTGTGTCACGCGGTCGCGTCCTGATTCGTCTTGATTGGCGGAGGCAGAAAGACATCATGAAATCTCGAATCGATCTCATGCGCGTGAACCCCGGCGTCATCCAGGCCATGCTCGGTCTCGAACGGCAGATCCACAAGGCTGGTCTCGAACACGGACTGCTCGACCTCGTCCGGATGCGAGCGTCTCAGATCAACGGCTGCGCCTATTGCCTGGACATGCACAGCAAGGATGCGCGCGCGAACGGCGAGACCGAACAGCGGCTCTACGGTCTCGACGCGTGGCGCGAGACGCCGTATTACTCCCCGCGCGAGCGCGCTGCGCTCGAATGGACCGAAGCGCTGACGCTGGTCGCCGAAACGCATGTCCCGGACGAGGTGTTCGAGCGCGTGCGGGAGCAGTTCTCGGAAGACGAACTCGTGCACCTGAGCCTGGCGATCGTCGCGATCAACGGCTGGAACCGGCTCAACGTCGCCGCGCGCACGGTGCCGGGCGATTACGTCGCCGGCAGCGTCGCGAAGCTGCACGCGGCAAGCTGACCGCGATTCAGGATTTCGACGCTCGCCCGATCGTGAAGACCATTCGTCCGATCGTGTGTTCGCGTTCCAGGCGCCGATGCGCCTGGGCGGCTCTTCCGAGCGGATAGCTCGCCGCAATCGGTACGCGGGTCCGGCGGTTGGCCAGGTGGCGATTCAGCTTCTCGAACGCGCGCGGACTCGCCTCCGCGTCGAAGGCACGCACGCGATAGGTGCGGCGCTCGGTAGGAACCGGTTCGACGCCGTTCGGGTACGCCACACGTCCCCTCGACCGGATGAAGTCGAGGCATCGTTCGAGCTCGTCGCCTCCGGCCAACGCGAGCAGCGCGTCCAGGCCGTCCGGCGCGTACTTCCTCAGTTGCTCGATGGACTCCGTCCGCCGTGCGTCGATCACGCGATGGGCGCCAAGACTCCGGACGAGGCGTGTCGCCCTGGCGCCGGATGCGGTCGCGATGACGTGCGCGCCGCGCTGAGCGGCGAACTGCACCGCCATCGTCCCGACGGCACCCGACGCGCCGAAGATCAGCACGGTTTGTCCCGAGCGCAGCCCAAGCGCGTCGATCCCCTGGAGCGCCGTCAATCCGGTCGTGGCCACCGCTCCGGCCTCGCGCGTGCCGAGCCGCTTCGGCACGCGGCCGACGTGCGGCGCCTGTGCCACGGCGAACTCGGCGTAGAAGCCGCCCTGGGGATTGCCGAACTCGTAGGCGTACACGCGATCGCCGCGTCGAATGCGGCGCACGCGTGCACCCGCGGCGACGACGATCCCGGCGCCGTCGACACCCGGGACCAGCGGGAAATGCGCGCGGCCGGGCTTTCGCCACGACCCGTCTCGAATCGAGGCGTCCCAGCTGCCGATGCCCGCCGCCTCGATCGCGATGAGCACTTCGTTGGGGCCCGGCGCCGGCACCGGAACGTCGTGGAGCGTGAGTGCCGATGGCGGACCGAATCGATCGACGGCCGCGGCCTTCATGGTCTCGGGGATGACAGCCGACCGGTTGGTTGCCTTCATTCTTCGACGAGCCATATGTGATGGTGGCACAATCGCGGCCATGACTGAAGCCGATCGCCGCCACTTCCTCGCGGTCTTCGCCGCGACGGGCCTTTCGTCGACGCTGCTGCCCGGCATCCTGTGGGCGCAGATCCAGCCGGGCACGCGGACGATCAGCGTCGAGATGATCCGGGAGTCGGCGCACCTGGCCGGGCTGGAGATGTCGGACGAGGAAGCCAGGGATCTCGCGACGTCGCTGTCGAGCCTGTCGAAGCACGCGGAACAGATCGACAAGCCGTCGCTGACCAACGCCTCGCCGCTGCCGCTGCACTTCGATCCGCGTCCGCCCGGCATGGAACTGCCGGCGCTGCCGCCGGCACAGTTTCGCGTCGAGCCGGCCCCGGCCGTCCGGCTCCCGGCGAACCTCGAGGCCGTGGCGTTCTGGCCGGTCACGCACCTGGCGCAGATCCTGCGCACGCGCGCCGTCACTTCCACGGCGCTGACGAAGATGTACGTCGCGCGCCTGAAGCGCTACAACGCGCAGATCAATTGCGTCGCCGCGCTGACCGAAGAGCGCGCGCTTCGCGAGGCCGCCGCGGCCGACGCGGAGATCGCAGCCGGCAGGTATCGCGGCACGCTGCACGGGATCCCCTACGGCGTGAAGGACATCATTGCCGCGAGCGGCTATCCGACGCGCTGGGGCGCCAGGCCGCTGGAGGAGCAGACCTTCGACCATGACGCCACGGTGGTCGCGCGCCTGCGCGATGCGGGAGCGGTGCTGGTCGCCAAGCTGACGACCGGCGAGCTGGCGTTCGGCGATCAGTGGGCGGGCGGCCGCACCAACAATCCGTGGAACCTCCAGCAGGGATCGAGTGGATCGTCGGCGGGCTCGGCCGCGGCCACCGCCGCCGGCCTGGTCGCGTTCGCCATCGGCAGCGACACCGGCGGCTCCATCCTTTCACCGGCCGTGCGATGCGGGATCGTCGGGCTGCGGCCGACCTTTGGCCGCGTCAGCCGCGCCGGCGTGATGACCGCGGGCAGCACGCTCGACAAGATCGGGCCGCTGTGCCGGCACGCGCAGGACTGCATGATCGTCCTGCAGGCGATCGCCGGGCCCGATGCGGCCGATCGCGCCGTGCCCGATGCCAGGCCGATTGCGTGGGACGCGGCGCGCGGCCGCTTTCCCAAGCGCGTCGGCTACGTGACGGCGCTCTTCGACGGCGAGACCGATGCCGAGCGCCGCGCCAACAACGACCGCGCGCTGGCGGCCATCAAGCAGCTCGGCTGCACGCTGGTGCCGCTCGCTGCGTTCCCGAGCGGCGATCTCTCGTACTACATCGAATACACGGAGCGCTCGGCGGCATTCGACGCGCTCATTGCGGCCGGCCTGCACAAGGGCGTCAGTCCGCGCACCGGCCGCTTCCTCCGCGCCGGCCAGCTGGTGACCGCCGCCGACTACCTGCAGGCCAACCGCCGCCGCGCGGTCATCATGCAGGAGGTCGCCCGCCTGCTGCGCGACGTCGACCTCGTCATGTTCACCAGGCTGACGCTCGACTCGCGCACCAGCCTCAATCCCGTCATGAGCCTCACCGGCCATCCCTCGGTGGCCGTGCCGAATGGGTTCGAGGCGAATGGATCGCCGGCCGGGGTGATGTTCTCGGGACAGCTCTATCGCGAAGGCGACCTGATGGCGCTCGCCAGGGCGTTCCAGGATCAGAATCGCCAGTACGAGAAGCTACCGCCCCTCTTTGCGGCCAGCTGATCGGCTAATCGGGCATCCCGACGCGAAGACCATTTCGCGTGGACGAGTGTCTAACAGGGCAAGAGACGTTTCGTGGTCTCAGCCATATCTCTCCTCCTTGCCGTACTGGCGCAGGTGACCGCGGCGCCTCCGCCGCCCTCCGCATCCATCACGCTGACACTCCGGCTCGGGGACGGCCGCCGCCAGTTCAGGCCGGGCGAGATCATTCCGATCGAGCTGGAGTTCACGAGCGCCACGCCGCGACGATTCTCGGTCGACGGCGCGACCTACGACCGGAGCGGCCGCTTGACGATCGACGAGTTCGTGATCGATCGCATCGACGATGTGTCCGATCCCCTGCTCGACTTCTTCGGCTCGATCGGCGGCTACGCCGGCGGCGGCATTCGCGGCATCGGCGTCCTCGGGGACAAGCCGTACACGGTCAGGCTCGAGCTGAACGACTGGTTCCGATTCGACAAGCCGGGCAGGTATGCGCTTTCGGTGAGGTCGGACCGCGTGCAGGACGAGTCTGCCACCCCGCATGCCGTCGTACGAGTCGAATCGAACACGGTCTCATTCGAGATCCTCCCGCGCGATGCAGCCTGGGAGGCGTCGGCGTTCGACGCGGCGCGGCGGATCGTCGAGGCGAGCCAGCCGCGCGGCAACGCGCGCGAGGGCTGCCGGATGCTGCGATTCCTCGGCACCGACGCCGCGGCGGTCGAGATGGCCCGCCGCTACGGGCCGGAGGGCGATCGTGGATGCGACTTCGACTACATGGCGGGCCTCTTCGGCGCGCCCGACCGCAAGGCCGTGGTGCAGGCGATGGAAGACGGCCTGCGCGAGCCCGATCGTCCGGTGACCACCGGCTACCTGCGGACGCTGTCGGCGCTGTCGGTCTACCTGCAGCACCCCGAGCTGCGGCCGGCACAGACGGCGAAGACGAAAGGGCGGATGCCAGCCGGCGGGGAGTCGAGCGCGCGCGCCGATCTGATCGAGGCCGCGATGTCGGCCTACGTCGACGTGTTGACGGCGGCGATGCCGGACAAGACCGATCGCGCCCGTGCGATCACGGTCCTGGAAACGCAGGCGCTGGCGCGCCAGCGCCAACCGTCTTCGAGTTCCGCGGCCTCGCGGGATCGGCTCGCCGCCCAGTTCCTCGATCTGCCGGCCGAGCGGCAGGCCAATCTGCTCGAGTATCAGTGGGGGGCTGTCGCAGGTCCCTCGATGGTGCCGGCGCTGCGCCGGCTGGTCGACGCGCCGCCGGCTGACTTCCAATCGGTCCCCGACCTCGCGCTGCGGCGCCTGGCGCAGCTCGCGCCAGCCGAGGCGCGGCCGCTGCTTCTCCGCGAGATCCGGCATCCGCGACGAGGCGCAACGCTGAAGACGCTCGGCAGCCTGCCCGACGCAGAGCTTCCGGAGCTGGATGATGTCCTGGTCTCGAACTTCGAGGCTGGCGCCAGCGACATCAGCGCCGCGCTCGTGGCACGCTACGCAACCGGCGCGATCGCGTCACGCGTGCTGGCGGCCGCGGCCGACAGCATCGGCCGCATGGCCTGCGCGCCGCAGGGATCGATCCTCACCTACGTCCTGCGCGTCGACGAGGCGACGGGCGCCACGCTGCTCGATCGCGCGATGACGTCGCGTGTCACCGGCTGTTGGCGATTTCTCTCCGAGATCCCGGGCCTGCGGATCACACCAGCGGTCGAGACGCGCGCCATCGCCGATCTCGACGAGGCCGACCCCGAGGTTGCCATCGCGGCCATTCAGTTGCTGGGGCGGCACGGATCGGCGGCGGCGCTCGAGCCGCTGCGCGCGGCCTTCCAGCGCTGGCACACGAGGTGGGCCGGGCGCGCCGCGGAACTGGCCTACAGCTTCGTCATCGAACGTCCCAACGCGAAACAGGCGATGGTCGAGGACGCCTTTCGACAGGCGATCGCGACGGGTGACGGCTGGCTGATCCGGGCGGATGCGTTGCGCGAGCTGCAAGCGCTATGCGTCACGGACAACTGCCGCATGCAGACGGGCCAGATGATTCACGAGGACGACACGCGAATCGTCGTCTCGAGCATCGACGAGCCCGATCGATCCTTGATCGAGCTCGCGCAATACCGCTTCACCTCCATCGCCGCGCTCGAAGCGCACCTCGTTCGATATCCACGAGGGACGGCCTTCACGCTGCAGCGCAGCGCCGACGAGGCCAGTGAGATCACTGCCGCGAGAATCCGGCTCATGGCATTCGCGGCCGCGCACGGCCTGTCGATCAAGGAGCGCTAGGGTTCCCGCGACTGCGGCGTGCCGCCGCCAGCAACTCCGCCATCCCTTCGTCGTGGGCTCCGTAACGCGCCCATCCCTCCGCGTTGGAGTGATAGCGGTAGTCCTGCTTATCCAGGTCAGCGCCGTGATCGACGAGGAAGCGCGCCGCCTCCTCGTTCCCCTGGATCGCCGCCTCGTGGAGGATGCTCGCGGGCTCGTGCGTGCCCCAGTTGGTGTTGATGTCGGCGCCGTGCTGCAGGAGGAACGCCGCGATCTCGAAATGCCGATTGAGGACGGCCCACGCCAGCGCGATGTCCAGCACCTGCTGCGTCGTCACGGGGCCCCACCCCAGGTCGTCGGCCTTGAACTGCGGATCGCTGCCAGGATACTGGCGCGCCAGCGATCCCAGTGCCGGCCGGCCGGCGGCGTCGAACCAGCGCGCGACGGCGGCGGCATTGCCGGTGCCCGCCGCATGCGGCAGGTCGTCGGGCAGCGGCCAGATGCGCGTCAGGACTGGAATGAGATGCGCGTTTCCATACGAGAGCGCATGGACGATGGCCTGGGAGGGTGGCGGAGGATCGGCCCTGAGCAGCGCCGGATCGTGTTCCAGCAGCGCCGTGATGAACGTCTCTCGATGTTTCTGCCAGCAGCACCGCGCGATCGTCGCCTCCTGCAGGGTCACGAATGCGGGTTGGAGCAGTGACGGCTCCTCCAGCAGCCAGTGGTGGAAGGCGGGCAGATCGCCGGCGGCGAGCGCGCTCGTCAGCTGACGAAACACGAACGACTCCCACAGCGTCATCTCGAGTCCCCACTCGCTGGCGCTCGCCGGACGCTGGATCAGGAACTCGACGAATGCCTGCCGCCCCTGCCAGCGATCGATGCGGCGACCGAGCTCCGGATCGAGCGCGGTCAGCCGGTCGAGGAGGAATGACGCGATGCCCGCGTGCTTGAACCGGCACGCGTCGATCAGCGCGCGGGCCATGACGGACGCGGTTCCATCCACCTCGGCGCCGTTCCGCGATTCGTCAACGCGGGCGCGCACCGCCGCGTCGTCACCGAGCGCGGCGAGGACGGGCAGCGTCCGCGGCAGGGCGTTTTTTCGCGCCAGGAGGTGCAGCATCCCCGCCGCGCCGGTGCGGATCACGTGCTCCCACGTCTTGCGCTGGACCGTCGCGCCCGCATCGATCAGGATCTCGGCCGCGTCAGGCCGGTTGTAGGTGTGCTCACGCTCGGGGTCCGAGCTGTCGATCGCGTACGACGTGGTGCTGTCGAGCAGCGTCTCTCCACTGTCGCTGCGCCACGAGACCAGCGCCGGGTACTCGGCGAGCAGCGTTCGCAGCCGTCCGTCGTCCCGGTCGTGAATCGCGGTGCGCGCCTGCGAGACGGCCCACTCCAACGCGCCGCCCAGGCGTTTCTCCACTTCGGCGGTCAGGTCCGTCCAGCCGGCAAATCCGTATTCGCGCGCGACGACGAGCTGCGCGTCGCGGTTCGTCAGCGGCAGCCGCGCGTGCGGCAGTTGCGCGTGGACGCGAGCGACGGCGGCGGCATCTCCGGTGGCCGCATCGCGCGCGAGTCTCTTGGCCTGTTTGCGGAGGGAGTCGAGCGACGGACGGGCGGGGAGATCCCTGGTAGCGGACATGGCGCCTCCTTTCACGAACCGCCTGCACCCGCTGAGACGTCAGGCTGAAAGAAGGTGCGACACACCACGTTCAGACGAGGACAGGTGGGAATGCTTCCCTTGCCGCGGGCGGGAGGCGCCCTGCCAGGCGCGCTGGAAGGAAGTATCGTAGAGAGATGCGCGCGTGTCAAAAGGCCCGGCCATGACGGTCCGCTCCGTGAGCGTCGGCCTGCCGCGCGAGGTGCTGTGGCACGGACGGCCGGTGACGACCGGGATCTACAAGGAGCCGGTCGACGGACGTGTCGCGCTGCGCACGCTCAACCTGGATGGGGATCGGCAGGCTGATCTCAGCGTCCACGGCGGCGCGGCGAAGGCGGTCTATTGCTACCCGAGCGAGCACTACGCGTACTGGCGGGATGAGCTCCGCCGCGGCGACCTGCCGGACGGGATGTTCGGCGAGAACTTCACCACCACGGGCGTCGACGAAGATTCCGTGCACATCGGCGACGAGTTCGCCATCGGCACCGCCGCAGTAGTGGTCACGCAGCCGCGGATGCCGTGCTACAAGCTGGGCATCCGCTTCGGCTCCGACGACATGGTGAAGCGGTTCCTCGCCAGCGGCCGCACCGGCTTCTACCTCGCCGTCATCCGCGAGGGGCAGGTCGGCGCCGGCGATCCGATCGAAGTGGTCGCCCGGCATCCCGCGGCGGTCCGCGTGTCGGACATCACGCGGCTCTACGTCGCCAAACGCTACGGCGCCGACGAGACGACGATGGTGCTGCGCGCGCTGAGCGTCGAGGCGCTGCCCGACTCGTGGAAAGAGCACCTCCGCAAGCGGCT
>Ga0134128_10007491_pt1 | contig 13197 bp, 26 predicted proteins | sample KB31754_FD_96462 | JGI IMG/M metagenome (GOLD analysis project Ga0134128, IMG submission 96462) | Terrestrial soil microbial communities with excess Nitrogen fertilizer from Kellogg Biological Station, Michigan, USA - KB3-175-4 | ecosystem: Environmental > Terrestrial > Soil > Unclassified ... | reverse complement strand
CTCGCCACAATCCGGAATGCGCTTACATGAAAGGCGGATACTGCACCATGACCCCTGCACAGGACGCAACGGCGCTGATCGAGCGGGCCGACAAGTATTTTGGCAACGGCAGTCCGATGCACGAATATCCCGCCGAGATTTTGCGGGACATGACAAACTATCTGCGCAGCGCCGCGCCCCAGACGCCAGATGCGGTGCGGGAGGATTTGATCCGTAAGGCGGGAGGTCAATCGGTTGACGCAATGTCGGCAGCCAATGCCGGGTGTTCCACGTTTCAGGAACCTGCCCTCTCCACCCCCTCCGCATCCGCAGGCCCGCAAGATCGTTCCCCCATGCTGCCGTTCACGCAATGCGCACAATGTTGGCAACCGGCCACATGTAAAAAATATGGCTGTCGCAGCCGATCCGCCGGCCCGCAAGCAGAGGCGGTGGCGTGGCGCTGTAGCTGGAATAGCGAGCGTGATTGGAATTATGCCGAGAAGCCATGCTCGCATGATGACCATGTGCGCGAAGAACCGGGCTTTGAGGAACACCCCCTCTACGCCCACCCCCAACCGCAGCAGGCGGACACCATAGCGTGGCTCTGCGAATACGACGGGCACACCGACGCAACGACTGATCCCGACACGGTTCGCATTTGGCGCGAAACGCTGGGCCGAAAGATCACGCCACTCGGACCGCAGCAGGCAGAGGGACGCGACGGCGAGATAAACCATTACGAAACTACCTCAGCCGGTGTGATCGACTGGAAAATGGAGGCCGAACGGGCCAACAGGTTGCTTGCCTCGGCGGACGGACGCGGGACGGTGATTGAGGATGTACGCAAAAAGGCCGCCGAGGCCATTCGCACGTTCTGCAAGAGCTTGGGCGCGCACACGGTATCAATTTCATCGGACGGCATTGAGCGCATCTATTACCCCGGCCTGTCACTTGATGCTATTGCGGCGGCGGTCGCTCTAGCCCTTTCCCAAGCGCCCGCAACGGATAAAGCAAAATGATTAAAGGCGAAATGCTTTCTAAAATGATTTCGCTGGCGACAAAACGCCACGCCGGACAATTCGACAAAGGCGGCAGTCCGTACATTCTGCATCCGCTTACGGTCATGCACAGGCTGCGTACTGACGACGAAGAGCTGCAGTGCATCGCTGTCGGGCATGATTTGTTGGAAGATACTTCGGTTACAATTGCCGACTTATGGGGATTGGGTTTCAGTAATCGTGTCATAAGCGGAATCGTGTGTCTTACCAAGAACGCGAGCTATGATTATCGCTTGCAGGTTAAGCGCAACCCCGACGCCATCCGTGTGAAGATGGAAGACCTTCGGCACAACAGCGACATTCGACGGCTCAAAGGTGTGACGGAAAAGGATATTGCGCGGATGGTGCGGTATCACGAATTTTATACAGAGTTGAAGGCGTTGGTATGAGGTTCTTAGTCAGAGTCGCACGAGCGGAAAACCGCGATCTTCCAAGGCTGTCTGAAGTCTTGAATGATTGTCCGGAAGGATATCGATTGCACTCCGTTGTGCCTCATGCCAGCGGAGGCGGGTACACTGTACACTTCAACGTTATATTCGAGTCCACCGCTGCGCTAACAGCGCCCGTCCGTTGCATCCCGCGTAACTTGCCGGATTGGAAACAGGACCAATCCGAAACGTCCCGATTGCCGCCGCAGTGAGACCCCGGCCGGAAGACGTCTCGCCGGTTGGTGCTTGTCGTGTTTGCAAACGCAGACACGACAATATAGGCCATCAGATTAGCCAATCGCATCCCATAAAGTGGTATTGCCGGAATTGTTCGAAGCTCATTAACGAGGCCGCAGCGTTGTCCAAAAAGCAATTTGATATCTACGAGACAGCGGCATTGCAGGCGGGTGGTGAAGCTGCAGGCGCGTATCTCGATAGCATCAACACCACCGATCTTGCGGAGTTGGATCAAGCAGCGTTCCTGTGCTTCTTCGCGAAGTTCATGGGCGGGTACGAAGACAAGATGAAATCTGTTTTTGAGGGGATGGTGGAATGAACTGGCTATTTCGTTTTCTGAATACCGAACCTGCCTTAGACGCCATCGAAGACATGACAGGCCGTGGTCTCGGCATGGATTATTGGCTTTCGGCTCTTGGCGTGAATGATGAATTTCCTAGAGTTGGGGACGTTGTAGCGAAGCTGGATAGTTGCGGCATGGGTGTGTCTGTTCGACGTGACACACGATTTCGAGTTACGGAAACAAAAACCCCGTACGCAACTTCTTTCATCGGAACAGACCGCGACGGCAATAGAAAGGTATTGCACACTCACAACCTGCGACGTCACACCGGCATTCGCCGCTTTTGGATTCTGCAATCATGACCGGATACCTAGCCGGTCTTCGCCAAGGCGTTCGCGATGCCTCGCCGCTTGAACTTACAGACGAACAGGCAGACGCGACGATTAACGCGATGCCTAACACGATCTTGATTAGCTGGATTGATGCGATCGACGAACAGTGTTTGAAGGGGTTTTAAGATGGAACGTCAGAGATTGGTTGACGGATTTGGATTCGAATATCACGGACACCCAAAGTCGCTAGACGGCAAATGGTACTACGAGAATAGAGGAATTCGTTACGCTCTATTCCCAATACCGGCGCAAGACGAATTCCGCGAGCACGTTGAAGAGGAAATTCGGAAGGTGGTTTTGTGAAGTTTGAAAAGTGGGACGGCAGGTTTATAGAGTTGGCCGCGCTTGCAGCGTCATGGTCGAAAGACCCAAGCACACAAACAGGCGCTGTAATTGTACGGCCGGATAGGACGGTCGCAAGCGTTGGCTACAATGGATTCGCTCGTGGTTGTGACGATAGCGAAAGTCTGTACGCAAATCGAAAATTAAAATATTCGAGAATAATCCATTGTGAAATGAACGCGGTATTGTCGGCGCGTGAAGCGATGCACGGTTACACGCTCTACACGTTTCCGTTTATGTCGTGTGATCGTTGTGCAGCTCATATGGTTCAAGCCGGTATAAAGAGAACGGTAGCGCCGTGTTGCCCCGATCATCTTAAAGAGCGTTGGGAAACAACATTGAATGATGCTCGTGGTATCTATCGCGAGTCCGGCGTGGAGTGCGTCGAAGTATGACAGACAAAGAGTGGTCAGGCGAATTCACCGCGAAGGAATTCTTAGCGAGGGCTGAAGAGCACGAGCGAGCCGCAGAAACAGGCTTGAGGATTGGCCCGAACATCAAATACGTCCGTACCTATCAGGCTTGTGCTGCGGCGTTTCGTATCGCTGCGGCTGCTATGGAGTCAACTTGACCTCACCCTTCACGTCGACCGCTTCTCGCCTTATCGACAACGGCTATTCCGTAATCCCCGTGTTCCCCGGCCGGAAGGTGCCGGGAAGCTACAGCATGAAGGAATGGTGGTGTACCAGCGAGTGGCAGCGTTGGTGCGATCGTCTGCCGACTGAGATTGAGTTGGAGATTTGGGATACTTGGCCCGATGCTGGAATCTGTGTGCCGCTCAGTCACAGCCTTAAGGTAATCGATATTGATACGGATGACCCGGCTATGATGGCCGCCGTTCAAGCCGTATTGCCGGATAGCGAGGTAAAGAAACGTGGCGCTAAGGGATTCTCCGCTTTCTATCGAGGAAGCCCGGCTATCGTATCTGCACCATTCAGTGTTGGAAAGACACGCGTGGTTGATTTGCTGGCTTACGGCAGGCAGACGGTGTTACCCCCGACGATCCATCCCGACACTGGCCAACCGTACCATTGGCTTGGCAGTGAGACGCTTGAGAGCGTTTCTATCGACAGCCTTCCGCTACTCCCTGATAACATTGCGGAGCTACTGGCGGCTGCGTTAGAGCCGTTTGGTTACGAGCCACAGGAAGAGCACCACCGCCTTATGGCCGGTGAGGGCGAAACCTACTGGCGCAAGGTGAATGATACCGCGCTGATGAACCTGTCGCGTTGGGTGCCTGATTTGCGTCTTCGCGGCACCAAGAAGCACGGTCAAGGCTACCGTGCCGTTGCGGACTGGCGACCTGAAATCAATTCGAATGCTCGCGGCGAAGCGTTGTCGTTTCATCCTAACGGGATAACGGATTGGGGCACGAGCGAAAACTACACGCCTATCAGCCTCGTGATGCAGGCCAACACATGCGATATGTACACGGCCACAGCGTGGCTCGTGAAGCAGCTCGGCATGGAAGAGGAAGAGGAAAAAGATGGCTTCGACGTTGCGGGATTTATCGCCAGAGCAATGGCAAAGGCGGAACGCGTATCTAGCCCGCTCGTTGCCCCACAACCGGCAGAGTATGTTGAGCCTGTCACTGATGCGGCTTTCGATACAATCAGAGCACCACGCGGAAAAGTCGACCCTTTCTATCTGCCCAATCAGGGTGGACTAATCGAGGCTGTATCCGAATGGATTTTGGAAACCTCTCGTGCGCCGGTTCCGGAATTTGCGACCATTGCCGCGATTACATTTCTAGCGGCCTTCTTCGGCAGAAGGTATGTCACACCAACAGAACTTGGCTTAAATATCTATATGATAGGGATAGCGGGTCCGGGTTTCGGCAAAGACCATCCGCGCCGCGCAATCGAAATGCTTGGGCACAGTTCGGGGATGGCTCATTTAATCGGGCCAAACGACGTCACAAGCGATAGCGCGATAGAAAAGGTTGTTCGTCGCAGGCCGTGTTTTGTCATGCCGTTTGACGAAGTCGGCGTTCTCTTTCAGAGCATGGGCGGTAAGAATGCAGCAAGTTGGGCGCGTTCAATTCGGAAGAGTCTTTTGGAGCTTTATTCCAAATCCACCGCTGTATGGACCGGAAAAGAGAAGGCAGACGAAAAACAGGACTCTAGCGGCGACCCGGTGTGGTTTCCAACCGTGTCAATGTTGGGCATGTCAACCCCGACAGAGTTTTATGCGGGGATCACCGAGTCCAACTTCGGTGACGGATTCATGGCTCGCCTTACGATTATAGAAGCAAAGAACCAACCGAAGCGACAGAACGGCAAGAGCCTGCTTAAGACTCCTACGTTGCTCGTTGAGCGGCTGAAGAAAGATTATCTTGCAGCACCATCAAAAGGAAATCTTGCCGCAACAGCTTCGCGCGACTCGAAGCAAAAGCCGATCATGCACCAATGCGAATGGGGCGAAGGTGCGGAACAGCGCTGGAAAGAATACGAACAATGGCAAATCGACTATATGTTTGACAAGCCAGAGTACGAAGGCATCGTTGGCAGAACGGCAGAACAGACGCTTAAGATTGCGACGGTGCGAGCGATCGGCCGGAATCCGTCCAAGCCGATCGTAGAGCTAGAAGACGTCGAATACGGCTATGCGATCGTGCAACGATCAATCGACATGATCGATGATGGCGTACGAAAGCATATGAGCAGTTCGGAGTTTGAGACGCTTCACAAACTGATATTGAGTCACGTTGAAGCAGCGGGTAACGACGGTGTCGCGTTCTCTGTACTCAGGCGCAAAAAGGGTATCGCTGCAGCCAAGAATCAGGACTTTGACGGAGCGGTAAAATACCTAATGAGTACGGAGCAACTTGAAGCCAAGTTGACCACTCCAAAGGTAGGCAGGCCAAGCACCCGATATGTTGCAAAGAATAGTTTATTGCAAAACGTTGGCACGGTCGAAGAGGCGGCTTAGGGAGTTTATTGTTTGCAATAAAGTAGGTTTATTGCAACTCGAAAATTCAAGTTAGCCTAGAGACTCAGTGCTTATAATTTATTGTAACAATAAAGGGGGGGTATATTTAAACCCTAAAAAGGAATGATCCAAAATCGGGGGGAGAGAGTACCCCACAAAAAACAAATAAAACCCCGCAAGCTCTTCGCCACCCCCAAACCCAAGACCAAAAAGGAACGGCCGGAATGGCGACTGCAAGCCGCCGTCGTCTCTGACTTTCACCGGCTACAGGATGGCGGGTTAGAATTCGAATTCGCAGGCGACATGAACGCCGGAAAACGGAACGGTTCACGAGCCAAGCTAACCGGGTTGAAGGCGGGTGAAACCGATCTTCGTTTGTACCTATCTCGTGCTCGATTGAAAATGATTGAGCTGAAGACGGCAACCGGTGTCTTGAGCCAAGTTCAAAAGGATAGACACGCTGCGTTGAGAGCATTGGGTTTTGAAATCGAGGTTGTGTACGCGAAGACGCCTGAAGATGCGGTAGCGCAATGCGGAAAGCTGCTGAAGGATTGGATTGTTGAAGGGGAGACGATGCAGTGAAAGTCATAGAGCTGATAGGAAAACTTATGCTGTTCAATCCTGAAGAAGAGGTTGTAGCAGGAGAACACGACATTCGTGATGTTGTTCTAGTCGACGAAGATAGGCAGTCTATGTTTGGTAAACTTGGGGATACATATCACGTACGATGGGTTGAAATAGCATGACCGCGATAGCAAACCGCAAGACAGGCATCAACATGGGTTTACAAGCTGCGGCGGATATCGCCATCAGCTTTGTTGGAAAGGAACTGCCTGAAGAACACGCCAAACTTATTGCAGCGAAAATATTGGAGTCTAAGATTTGACACCACAAGAGAGAGCGAGAGCCATTATAGAAGAAATTGACCAAGCGTTCTACGGAGAGCGTGAAAGAATAATTTCTGCAGCTATCGTTGATGCGATCAACGAGGCATTGGAGCGAGCCGCTTTAATAGCGCAAGACCTAACAGACCCGGTCATGCACGCCGAAAATATTCGCGCTCTGAAACATCAGGAGTCGACTTGACCACCACCGAACTACCCAAAGTCAAAAAGCAAAAGCCCTACCAGCGCCGCAACGTGCCTGACGTCGACATTGCAACACCGGAACGGCTAGCGATGGGTGAGTCCACTGTCGGCGAGGACGGAGCACGCCAATTCCAAGACGAACTGCTGGTACGCATGGCAGGGAAGGGCCAGCTTTGGCCGGGTGGCGAAGCCAACGCTGCGCTATTGGCTGCAGGAACCAAATACTACGAGGATTGGTACAATTCCGGCATGGGCGGCCTTCAGGCGATCGACTACGGCAAGGTCTCAGGCGGGCAGGGCGGTTCTGGTAGTTCCATGCCGCCTAGCCGGATGGCTGCACAGTCGAGGGCCAACTACCGGGCTGCACGAGCTGCGTTGCCAGCCAAGTACAGAAAGCCGCTGGAGAGCGTTCTCCTAGAAGGCCAGTCTGACCTAGTGGCTGTCGGGAAAGCCGCCACAGGCGCTGCCAGCCCGCATACGGCCCGCGCTGTGGCAATCGAGCGGTTTACGGCTGGTTTGTACCTCTTGGCCAAGCATTACGTGCTGATTTCGTAACATTTGTAAAACCACCTTGCAATTTGTACCGATTCAAGCTACAACTCCTATGTACTCCAAAAGTGTCTCTCGCGGAGGAATTTCAGGTTTTTTAGAGGAATAGGCAATGCACGCGGTTTTAGCGGCTGCAATCGCTAATCCACGTTTCGCAAGGCCATATGGAAGCGATCGGGGAGATAACGGTTTTCAGGAAATTGGTTCGATGGCTTCCGACACGTACATGAGGACAAATTCTTGTCCCGGCGATTATGGCGACGGTTACGGGCCGCAACGAACAATCGCTTCAGGTCGAGCACGAGCAATCGGAACATACGGTCTAAACTAATCAGCTACCAGCCGCCGCGATTATAGGGCTGTACGCGTAAATGTAGCCGAACGCTCTGCGGTGGAGTGTTCGGCGTTGATTTTAAGAATAGGGATGGTCATAGGTTCGAATCCTATACGCAGTAAAAGGGCACATTGTCGCGCCAAGTCGTATTTAAGCAATGTGGATCGTAGCAGCGTTAGCTCAGTCAGGTAGAGCAGTCCCGCTAACATAGTCGAGAGTCGTAGGGTCCGGTGTGGGCTAAATCACCCACTAATGTCGCGTCTGATTAACGCGATTTGCTGGCCTTGAGCCAGCACCGGGATGAACTACGAGAAAGAACGAGGCGTCATTACACGCCTACTCGATTGACGGAAACATGACCGCGACCACTGCACAAGTTGTGTACGTTGTGGCCTTCTAAACTGCCGGTGGCAAATTCGCGTCATTAGGCGCGGGCCTAGCTGTAGGGCATTAACCTGCAAACGCATAGTCTGCAAACGTACAGTCGGCATTTTGTTATTGCGGGGTGGAGCAGCCCGGTAGCTCGTTAGGCTCATAACCTAAAGGCCGTCAGTTCAAATCTGACCCCCGCGACCAAGCTAGACTCAACTCGCTGTTAACGTGCCTCCCACCTGAATGAAAGTTTCGGGGCGATTTGATCGTATGGGTTCAAGACCGTCTTTACTTTTCGCCTTCTTAGCTCAGCGGTAGAGCAGTTGCTTTGTAAGCATCAGGTCGGTGGTTCAAATCCATCAGTCGGCACCAAACTTCGATACCCGTTGTATTCGCCATGCTGAAGAGTGGAGAGAGATTGGCAACGGTTTATAACTCTAGCGCCGCTCCAAACATATAAGCCGTCGATTGTCTATCGCCGCGTCGTTAAGGGAAAATCGTTAGAATACGCGATGCAGGGCATTTTTAGTTGTCTCTTCGCGTTAACTTGCGGCACGCCTGCAGCGTTGTCCGTTAAGGCTATTGAGCGGAGAGCCTTACCCCTCTTGTTCGGGGACAATCTCCACTCATTTTTTTTTTCGAATCACCTGCGCGCCTCCTCCGCGCGGTGATTGCCACCGGGATTTGTGCAATCGGCTTGTGAATACCTCGTGGCTATTGCAGCCATCAAGGTTCACGTTCGCCCGTTGCTGCCCGGTGGCTCAGTTACCAGTCTGCCACGCGATGAAATAGGCAGGCCAGCTACTAAGTGGCAGCACGATTGTTTGTTACCGTGTGACTTAGCGTCGTGTCTTACGACTGCAAATGGTATTTTCGCACGATGCTAAGAAGCATCAACCGTGCAGCTTGCGAGTTGCACGGCAAATTTAAGGGGAAAGCGTGCCAACTGTACGAGTGTTGATTGAGGACGGAGTCGACGCGACAATTTATTTCGAGGACGTGCAAGCCGATCACATTGAACGGACGCTAGCGGTCCGGCTTGTAAATGGTGGAGCGTTCTACGGCGACATTGGTAATGGACGCCGATTGATGATTGAGGAGTCAACATGACACAAGAAAGATTGGCCGTTCTGTTCAACGAATGGCAACGCAGATACATAGCTGATCCTGACGGTTTTACTCGCGAGTTTCAGGATGTCGCAAAATTCATGGCAGAAACAGCGAACGGAAAAACGCCTTCGTATGGCGATGAATGCTCAGCATGGATGGCGAAACTTGATAGTGAGCTACCGCAATGAGTTTGATTGATAGAATTATCAAACGTTTGAAAGAATCATGCGGAAACGATTTCTATTTCTATGTGCCTGCGTAGCTCTCGCGTGTTTCGCCGATCCTAAAAATCAAGGGATTTGGATTGTCTCTTCGCAGATAGTCAGTGTTTTACACCCGGCCGGTGAGTGTGCGTCAGGTAGCAATGCGAAGATCGTTACTGGCGCGGGTAGCTATTGCGTTCGTGAAACCCCGCAAGAAGTTTTGAAGATTCTAGAGAAGGTCAATCGCGCAGCTCCTGAATAGGCTTTGCCTGCAGGATAACCAAAGACAATTACGTACGTGTGTCGGCTGCTGTTTATTTCATTCGTAGAGGAGACGAATTTTGACTGAAGCTGCAGCAACTACACCGCCTAGCGATACGATCGCGTTTAGCAACGTTACTGTTGTGCGCGATCAAGAAGGCAGGCTTTCCGTTTGGGTAGGAAACGAGAAAATGCTTGGCGTCGGAGTCGTTCAAATTAACGACCAATCAATGTCGCTGGCAATTCCTATGAGCCGTATTCGGCTCGCTGAAGACGTTCCTGCAACGCCTGTTGCAACGACTAAGAACGTTATTGAGTTCACGAAGTTTCGCAAGTCGAAGCCTGCGCTTGTGATTGATAATTCAACGCCAACAACTGACGGGGAGTCAGCATGATTAACGGTGGTCTCTCAGAATGCGAAGCGTTCACAAAGCCTCAACCTCACAGCGCAATGCAAGTGCATCCGTCGCCAGTTATGCGAGCCAAGATGCGAGTTTCGCATGTAGAAACATTTCCAAACTCAGATCAGGAAACGCTGACCTTCAATGCAGTCTGTAAATCTGACGGATATCCTGCAGACGGAAGCGACGAAGACAATTCGTATGCTCGTTGGACGCCTTCGGCGGAATTGAAAATAGCTATCGTGAATCCTGCCCTACACGGCAAGTTCAAGAATGGCGACACATTCTATCTGGATTTCACGAGGGCATCGAAGTGAACACACCAACAGTAATTATCGTCGGAGCTGACAAAGGCGGCGTTGGCAAGACGATGGTCTCGCGAACGGTGCTTGATTATCTCAAGGCCAACGCGATTGAACATCGCGCATTCGACACGGAAACACCGAACGGTGTTTTGAAGCGCTTCTATAGCGACAAGACGTCGATTGTAGACCTGTCGGATTCCGAAGGCGTTATGAGCGTGTTTGACACGCTCGGCTCGGCTGTAACACTGATTGATATCCGGGCCGGTGAATTTGCCGATACGCTGGAATTGCTCAAGAACATCGGGTTTATTGATCCTGCGAAATGCAATCTTGTCGTGTTGCATGTTCTCGGAAATACGCAGAACTCAATTGATGAAATCAAGTCGATTGCTTCAACGATTGCGACTTCTCGATACATTGCGATAGGCAACCATATCAACGATAGCAAGTTCGCATTTCCCGCTGATGCTCTCAACATTCCGATGTTGAATGCGCGCGTTTGCGAAGATGTTGATGCGGCGAATACGTCGTTTGCCGAATTCATCAAGACAGCAAAGCCAGTTGCGGCAGGTTATGTGCGTCATTGGTTGTCGTTAGTGTTCGCTCAGTACGATTCAGTTAAGTTGAATGTGCTGTGATGTTGTCTGTTGCTAAAGCATTAGGTGTCGTTGCTGCAATCATTATTGGTGTTATTGCGATCATAGGGTTTGGTGCAATCATCTATGTGTCGTGTTGTGCCAACGCGAACTTCTTTCTGTGAGTAATGCCTAACGATCCATTCTACCACACTGCAACATGGTATAGCATATGCAGTTTGGTTAAGCAGCGATCACATGGTATGTGCGAAGTCGTTGGTTGCAATGAGCGTGGTAAGGTCGTTGACCATATCATATCACGTCGCAATGGTGGTGTTGACAGTGCGGACAACGCGCGTCACCTGTGCAGACGTCATGACAATCAAGTAAAAGAAAAGTCTGATGGTACACGCAAGTCGAATGGCGTGTTCAAGATCGTTGGTTGTGATGTTGATGGATGGCCACTTAGCGCGACTAATTGATGCAAGAACAATATCAAGACAGTGGAGTAAGGCAAAACACGATGCTAGCGTTACTCCTAAGATATGTGCAGAATGTGGTAGTGTGTTTGTTGCTGAGTATGGCACAAAGTTACGTCAGTTTTGTTCATTAGATTGTGGCATCAGAAATCAGCGACGAAGAGATAGACTCAACAAGAAGGCAAGACTAAAGCGCGTTGAGTGTGAGTCATTCAATCCTATTGACGTGCTAGAGCGTGATGGTTGGCGTTGTTATATATGTGGTGTTGATACGCCTCGTGTGTTGCGTGGTACATTCGAACCAAACGCACCTGAGCTTGAACACATCATTGCAATAGCGAATGGTGGATCGCATACGAAAGACAACACGGCGTGTGCATGTAGGCAGTGCAACGGATTGAAGTCTGACAACGATAACGTTCCGCAGATAAAAGTTGCCGCCTAGCGATGGTGTCATTGTTGTTTTACGAGCAACCGGGTAGGGGGGCATCCAATCTCTGGAGTTGATTAACCCCTCGGAACCGTGTGGGACCAACGCACACAAATTCTCAATTCAAAAAATAGGGTCAAAAAAGCTGTTTTCCTGAAATCGGGGGTTGACACGTAGGGCGAGAAGCCCTATCGTCGGTGCATCAGAGGAGCGCGGCAAATGGCAAATCGATTTCAGGTACGTGGCGTCAACGATGACAAGTCATTCTGCGAGTGCTGCGGCAAATCTGGCCTGCAACGTGTTGTTTGGATCGAAGATACCGAGACAGGCGAAGTGAAACACTTCGGAACGTCGTGCGCTGTGCAGCCCGTCAAAAGCTTCGACTGTGTCGCAGATATCAAAGAGGGTATCAAGACAGCCAAACAAAAAGAAAAGCAGGTAGTTGCGACCGCAATGTATCGCTATCGCAAAATACACGGCGGGTTGATGATTAACGGTCGTTGCAAGGATGGATACCCGATTGCCACGGTGGCCGATCGTGCATTGTGGGAACAATGTTTGCGAGAGGCTGCATAATGGCCAACGAAAAGTATTGGAGCTATCAGGCTTCCGAACGAACGCTAACGTTTGGTGAACTACCTGCCGGTGCTTATGCCGGTACAGAAGATGGATGGCACAGCTTATCGCCCGGTATGCGGCGAGAGATTGTACGTTCATTCAACAAGAGACAAGTTTAGGAATCAAAATGCCACGGGCAAGAACCCCGTTGGCCAAAGCGAAAGCTACCGGCCAAGATATCGGAACGAACAAGAGCCGGTTTGAAGATCGCGTTGAGCCTGTGGTTAATGACCCGCTCGGCGAACCTCCCGCATGGTTGAAGAAGAAGGGCGAACGTGAAGCGTGGGAAACGCTTCGCGGCGAATTGCCGTGGTTGAACCACTCGCACCGTACGTACGTTGCGATGGCCTGCAAGACGTTAGGTCGCTTCATTGATGGTGAGGACGTCGGAGTACAGGCAACAGCTCTATTGCGGCAAATGCTAAGTGCGATGGGCGCAACACCGTCCGACGCCTCGAAAGTAAAAATACCTGATGGCGAAGACGAAAACAAAGACCCCAGCAAAAAGTATTTCTAACGACAACCAGCCCGACCCGGTAACGAAATGGGCGAATGATGTAGCCAACGGTAGGGTAGTTGCCGGGCCGCACATTCGCAATGCTTGCAAGCGCCATATCCAAGATATCGAGCACGGCCACGAGCGCGGACTCCGATGGGATTTGGACGCGGCGCTGAAGGCAATCAATTTCTTTCCCGATGTGTTGAGACTTAACGGCGGCCAGTTCGAAGGCAAGCCGTTTCATCTGCACCCGTCGCAGGCGTTCAAGACAGGTTCGTTGTTCGGATGGAAGCGGGCGGACGGCACACGGCGCTTCAGGCGTG
>Ga0134128_10007490_pt1 | contig 13201 bp, 14 predicted proteins | sample KB31754_FD_96462 | JGI IMG/M metagenome (GOLD analysis project Ga0134128, IMG submission 96462) | Terrestrial soil microbial communities with excess Nitrogen fertilizer from Kellogg Biological Station, Michigan, USA - KB3-175-4 | ecosystem: Environmental > Terrestrial > Soil > Unclassified ... | reverse complement strand
TGGAGATCGGCACCGGTTCCGGCTATCAGGCGGCGGTACTGGCGCGGCTCGCGCGTCGTGTCTTCACGGTCGAGCGCCATCGCGCCATGGCGAGCACGGCCGAGCAACTCTTGAAGGAGCTACGTATCAATAATGTCATCGTGCGCTTCGGCGACGGCACGAAAGCCTGGCCCGAACAGCCCAGCTTCGATCGCATCATCGTTACGGCCGCCGCCGCTAAGCTGCCCGACGCGGTGATGGAGAGTTTGGGCGAAGGCGGGATCATGGTGGCGCCGATCGGTGAGGATAAGCGCGATCAGAGTTTGCTGCGGTTGCGGCGCATGGCGGATGGCTGGCAGAGCGAAGAGCTCTGCCCGGTACGCTTCGTGCCTCTGATCGCAGGGCTGCCGCGGGGCGCCGCCCGCTAACGCAAGTTGTCGGCGAGTCGCGGGTCATGGCATAAACTTAGGCAATGACGCGTTCGGGGCCGCTCGCGGCAGTTATCGTGGTGATCGGGCTGGCAGCGCTCGCCGGCTGCGCGCGCAATGGGCCGCCGGCGCCTTTATCCTTCCCGGGCGCCCAGACCAGACCTCCTCAAGCAGCTGCGCCGTCGCCGGCTCAGGTGCCGCAAGCACACCTGCCGCATCCGAGCCGGATCACCGTCGTCAAAGGCGACACGCTCTACACGATCGCGCAGCGCTATGACGTGCCGCTGCGCTCGATCATCGACGCCAATCACCTGGACCCGCCGTTCCGGGTCGGGGCTGGCATGACGTTGGACTTGCCGCAGGAACGCTTTCACATCGTGAAGCAGGGCGACACGCTCTATGGCATCGCCCGGCTTTACGGGGTCGAAGTCAGCACCTTGGCGAGCCTCAATCGTCTCAACCCGCCCTATGCCCTGCGAACCGGTGAGACGCTCAATCTTCCGGCCCCTGTCGGGCCGCCTGAGAAATCGGCGCCGGCGGTAGCCGCGACACCCGGCGGCGGGCCGCCGCCGGAAAAACCCAGCCCGCAGGGGGAGGCGACCCCAGCGTCGCCGCTGCCCGAGGCGGCCAAACCACCATCGCGCGCGGGCAAGGGCTTCGATTGGCCGGTACAAGGCAAGATTATCGAGGGCTTCGGGACTGGTCCCAACGGCACGCACAACGACGGCATCAACATCGCGGCGCGACAAGGCGAACCCGTCCGTGCCGCCGACGGGGGCGTGGTCGCCTATGCGGGCAATGAACTCCGCGGCTACGGCAATCTGGTGCTGATTAAGCATTCCGGCGGCTATATGACGGCCTACGCTCATAATTCGAAGCTCCTGGTAAAGCGCGGCGAGGTCGTAAAGCGCGGCCAGGAAATCGCCATGGCGGGATCGAGCGGCACCGTCGACACGCCGCAAGTTCATTTCGAAATCCGGCAGGGAACGCGTGCCATCGACCCGACAACCCTGCTGCCGAGCATCCAGGCCAGCGCCCGCTGAGAGAAAGAGCTCGCTAGACACGATCGATCGCCGAGCTGTGGGAATTCTGGCAGCCCCACGCGAGGGCCGGGCTGCATCCGATGGTCTTCACGAAATATGAGGACCATCAAGGTGTTTTCGCGAAGTTGACCTCGCTCGATCGCGACCAGTGGGCGGCGGCTTACAGCGCGGCGGCCGAACCGTTCGAGAAGCTGGCGCGCGAGGCGGAAGCCAAGGGCGACGACCGCGCCGCGAAGGAGCACTACTTTCACGCCTATGGCCTCTACCGCATGGCGCGGTTCCCGACGACGAATTCCGCCGGCAAGCGGGCTGCCTATCGCAAATCGCAAGAGATGTATCGCGCGGGGTTGCGCTATCTGCCGTATCGCTTCGAGCGTGTCGAGATTCCGTTCAAGGGCAAACCGGGCGAGGGCGACTGCGCGGTAGGCTATCTCATCCGCCGCCCCGGCGAGGTCTCACGCGGGCCATTGCTGATCATGTGGGCGGGCATCGATACCTTCAAGGAAGATCGGACGGAGATCTGGGAGCCGGTGATCGCCGCGGGTCTGTCGCTCCTGCTCATCGATATGCCGGGCGCGGGCGATGCGCCGCTGAAAGGTTCCGAAGATGCCGAGCGGCTCTGGGACGCGGTGCTCGATTGGTGTGCGACGCGGCCCGAGATCGATCCGCAGCGTATCGGCGCTTGGGGCGGCAGCACCGGCGGCTACTGGGCGGCGAAAGTCGCGCACACTCATCGCGATCGCTTCGCGGCTGTCGTCGCCCAGGGCGGGTGCGTCCATCTTGCGTTCGCGCCCCAATGGATCGAGAAAGCGCAGCACGGATCATACGCTTTCGAGCTCGCGGAGACGCTCGCCAGCGCCTTCGGCCGCGGTGGCTTCGATGATTGGGTCGATTACAGCCCGCGCCTGTCGCTGCTGAACCAGGGCGTGCTCGACAAGCCTTGCTCACCGTTGCTGCTGGTCAACGGCACGCAAGATACGATTTTTCCGATTGAGGACATGTACTTGCTTCTGCAGCACGGTAATCCGAAGGAGGCGCGTTTTTATCCGGTAGGCCATATGGGGTATACGCCGGAGACGAATGCGACGATTATTCGCTGGCTTGCCGGTAAGCTCCTCGCGTAGAAGATTGCAACGCAAAATTCGCGGTTGCATTCACAGCGATCGTGATAAGCTCCTTTTGCGTCTTTTTTGGTTGCAAGAGCTTTTTCCCGCAGCGGGGCAGAAACACCAATAGGGGAAAATCGATGTTTGCACGCGAGAAGGATGCCAAACAAAAATCCGATGACCGGATTCACGAGACCGTGACACCGCTCTCCGACATAGGGCGGTCCGCGACAGCGGTGCTGCCAAATCCGACGGAGAAGTCAACGATTGCAGTGTCGCGCGTAACGACACCGGCACTAACACCGACGCCGACACCTACGCCGGCAGTGGGTTCGCGCGACGCCAAAAGCGACGCCAAGAACGACAGCAAACGGCTTACTGTCGGTCGCGGCATTTCGCTTAACGGCAAGATCTCGTTTTGCGATCGTCTGGTGATAGACGGCAAGGTGGAAGCCGAGCTCGAAGATTGCCATACGGTCGAAGTGACCGAGAACGGCACCTTCAAAGGCGCCGCCGAAATCACCGGCGCCGAAATTTCGGGGCATTACGAAGGTTCGCTCACGGTACGCGAAAATCTGCTGATCCGCAGCACGGGCCGCGTCAGCGGCACGGTCCGTTACGGCAAGCTGCACATCGAAGATGGCGGCGAAATCAACGGCGATGTAAAGAGCATCGCCTCGGCTAAAACCTGAGGAAGCTGTCGGCGGCGGGGGCTACTCCGCCGCCAGCGGTGGTGCACGCAGCGCGCCCGTCGGGTTCGCCGAAGCTTTGACCTGATTAGCGTAAGTCTCGAGCCAATCCACATTTGCCGGCGCAATGAAATCGCCGCCATGAGCGCCGAGAAAGATGTCGCCGTTCTCGGCACCCGGCGGCTTCGTGCCGCGCTCGGCAAGGGCGCGCATCGCATTCAACATGCGCTGACGCGTGCGCGTGATCATGAGGTCGCCGATGGTGAGATGTTCGATATTGTGATCGACGCACTCGCCCATGCTCTCGGTGATGGCCTGATCCTGAAGATGCACGCCGTCGATGCCGGTGTAGGTCGATGTGCGCTGCCGCTCGCGATCCATCATCCAATCGTTGCTCTGGTCCGGAACGAGGCGCCAGCGGCCGTGCCAATCGGTCGAATTGGGCTGGTACTGGAAATTGAGGCCGAGCCCAGGCACGCGATCGCTGCTCGCCAGATTCTGCAAGGTCGTGTCCCAGGAGCATTGCAGGAACATCGTATGCGTGTCGTCCATCGGCACCCAGGCGCGCGCGGTGAGGTTGGTGCCGAACGCTGCGTTCGGGATCATCGTCCAGAACGGGAAAAGAAAGTGCGCGACGCGGTAATAGAGGTTGCCCGGACTCGCGGGCCGGTAGGCCGCATACATCGTGCCCCATTCGGTCTCGATACAATGGTAATCGGGCGCGCGGTCTTCGAGGCGATAGCGGATGGCTGATTGCGCCGGGTAATCCTCGGCGGCGGCTTTGCCTTCGTGCAGGAAGCCGAAATGCGAGGTGTCGATATCGCCCTCGATCGCTTGCAGCCAGTTGCAATGGCGCTGCGCCCAGCGAGCGTTGAGTTGCGCCTCCGGCAGCAGCAAAGGCTCCAACGCGGGGAAGGGCGGCGCGGCGGCGGCGTCGCCCATATAGACCCAAACCAGACCGTTGCGCTCGAGCGCCTTGTAGGCATTGGCCTTGATCTTGCCGGCGAAGGAATGCCGCGGCTTCACGTTCGGCATGTCAAGGCAATTGCCGTCGACGTCGAATTTCCAGCCGTGATAGACGCAGCGCAGCCCGCATTCCTCGTTCCGGCCGAGGAACAGCGACGCGCCGCGATGCGGGCAGCGATGATCGAAGATACCGACGCGGCCGTTGCTATCGCGGAAGGCGATGAGCTTCTCGCCCAAGAGCATCAGACGCAGCGGGGCCCCGTCGGCAACAATCTCGCTCGATGCGCAGGCCGGGATCCAGTAATGCCGGATCAGCTTGCCCATCGGCGTTCCCGGGCCGACCTGCGTCAGTTGCGCGTAATCCGATGTCGTCGCCATCGCTTCGCTCCCCTTAAGGCGAGTTGCGTGAGGCTCAGTCGAGCTTCTTGCCGAGCCTTCCCGCGAGATCCTGGATGTACTGCCATGCGACCCGGCCCGAGCGCGCGCCGCGGGTGATCGCCCATTCCGCAGATTCGGCTTTCAGCTTCTCTTGAGAATAGTCGAGGTGGAAATGCTTTGCATAGCCCTCGACCATCGCAAGGTAGGTCTGCTGATCGCAGGCATGGAAGCCGAGCCAAAGACCGAAACGGTCGGAAAGCGAGACCTTTTCCTCGACAGCCTCGCCGGGATTGATCGCGCTCGAGCGCTCGTTCTCGATCATGTCGCGCGACAGAAGGTGGCGCCGGTTCGAGGTGGCGTAGAGCACGACATTGTCCGGCCGGCCTTCGATGCCGCCTTCGAGCACGGCTTTCAGCGATTTATAGCTTGTATCCTGATTATCGAAGGAGAGATCGTCGCAGAAAAGCAGGCAGCGCCGCTTCGTGTTGCGCAACAGCGTGAGAAGATGGGGCAGACTCGGAATGTCTTCGCGGTGGATTTCGACCAGGACCAGCGCGCCTTTCTTCTCGGCATTCACCGTCGCATGCGCCGCTTTGACGAGTGAGGATTTGCCCATGCCGCGGGCGCCCCAGAGCAGCACGTTGTTCGCCGGCAGGCCCTGGGCGAAACGCCGCGTGTTGTCGAGCAGAATATCCCGGACCCTATCGATGCCTTGAAGCAGCACCATTTCGACGCGGTTGACGCTTTTCACCGGCTCGAGCCAGCCGCGATCGGCGTGCCAGACGAAGGCGTCGGCCGCGCCCAGGTCGTTCTCCGGCGGCGCGGCCGGGACCTGACGCTCGAGCGCGGCCGCGATGCGCTGAAGCAGTTTCTCGAGCTTCGCGCTCTCGCTCATCCGCACACCCTGTGATGAAATTAGCGCTCGAACGTCCATCAGGCGGGCCATAGCGATGGTCATGCCCTCCTGCTCGTCGCTTGCGCTAAAGCCCAAAATAGAAGAGTTTTTATCGCCGCGCCGGCAAGATGACGTCATGATAGCGAGCGTCACTGCGGCCGCAAAGTCGTTGTGTTGCTTGCGCTTTATGCGTCCATCCAGTAGGAATGCGGCACGGCTTGCGGGGCCAAGCCGCAGCCCTTTTCCCATTGGCGCGAAGGAGTTGGAGGATGCTGATTACGCCCGCTTATGCGCAGGCGGCCGGTGGCGGCGGCGATGCCTCCAGCATGCTGGTCCAGCTAGCGCCGTTGGCGCTGATCTTTGTCGTTTTCTATTTCTTCCTCATCCGACCGCAGCAGCAAAAGGCGAGGCAGCAGCGCACGATGCTCGATGCGATCCGCCGTGGCGATCGCATTGTCACGGGTGGCGGGTTCATCGGAACGGTCGCGAAAGTGGTCAGCAATGAGGAGGTGCTCGTGGACCTTGCCGACAATGTGCGGGTCCGGGTCGTGCGCTCGACCATTGCGCAGGTCCTCGCCAAGACCGAGCCGGCGAAGGAAGCGAAGATCAAGGACGGCGACATGCCCGCCAATGACGATACTGCCCCTGCGGCACCGGCCAAGGATGAGGATGCGAAGACGCCTGCCTGGCGGCGTATGCTGGGCTTGCGGTAGGTTTGCCGGCGGCACCGAGCGTTAGGTCGACGAAATGCTTTATTTCCAGGGCTGGAAACTGACGCTGATCCTCAGCGTTTGTCTGCTCGGCTTTATTTTCGCGTTGCCGAACGCCTTCGCCCCGACAACACTTGATCGCTGGCCAAGCTTCCTGCACCGGCAGGTATCGCTCGGCCTCGATCTGCGCGGCGGGTCGTATTTGCTACTGCAAGTCGACATGAATACCGTCGAGCAGGAGCGCCTCAACAGTCTCGTCGACGAGGTGCGTACGCAGCTCGTTACCGCGAAGGTTGGGTACAGCGATCTCGCGGCCGCCGGAAACCATGTCAGCTTCACAGTGCGCGACAGCGGACGCATGAACGATGTGCGCGACATCATTACCAAGATCGATCCAACGCTGGATGTGCAAATCGGCACCAGCGGAACGGTCACGCTGACGCCCAATCAGCAGGCGCTCATTCAGCGCCGCAATTCGGCGATCGCGCAATCCATTGAAATCGTGCGCCGCCGCATCGATGAGACTGGTACGAAAGAGCCATCCATCCAGCGCGAGGGCGACGACCGTATCCTGTTGCAATTGCCCGGCGTCGATAATCCCGAGCATGTGAAAGAGCTGATCGGTCGCACCGCAAAGATGACATTCCAACTCGTCGACCCGAACGCCTCACCACAAGACGCTCGGAGCGGCCGGGTGCCGGCCGGCGATGTGGTGTTGCCGAGTTCCGAAACTGCTAACGGCCAGCCGGCGCAATATTATGTCGTGCGCCGCCGCGTCATGGTGAGCGGTGACACACTGACCGATGCGCAAGCGACCTTTGGTCAAAACGGGGCGGCGGTCGTCAGCTTCAAATTTGACTCGACCGGCGCACGCCGCTTTGCCGATGCGACGAAGGAGAATGTGGGCAAGCCATTTGCCATCGTGCTCGACAATAAGGTGATCAGCGCCCCGGTGATCCGCGAACCGATCCTCGGCGGCTCGGGCCAGATCGAGGGCAATTTCACCGTGCAGTCGGCGAACGATCTGGCGCTGCTGCTGCGCGCCGGCGCCTTGCCGGCGCCGCTCACCGTGCTCGAGGAGCGTACCGTCGGTCCGGGTCTCGGCGCGGATTCGATCCATGCCGGCGCCCTCGCCAGCGTTGTCGGCGTGATCCTCGTCGTGATCTTCATGGTCGTCTTCTACGGACTCTTCGGGGTGTTCGCGGATATCGCGCTGTTCTTCAATCTCTGCATCATGATGGCGGCGCTGACCTTGCTCGGCGCGACGCTGACTTTGCCCGGCATTGCGGGCATCGCGCTCACCATGGGCATGGCGGTCGACGCCAACGTGCTGATTTACGAGCGCATCCGCGAAGAGGTGAGGGGCGGGCGCTCGCTCATTTCCTCGCTGCAGGCCGGCTTCGAGCGCGCTTTCGGCACGATTCTGGACAGCCATGTGACAACCCTTGTCGCAGGGGCGCTGATGTTCTGGCTCGGCTCGGGTCCAGTGAAAGGCTTCGCCGTGACGCTGAGCCTCGGCGTGCTGACCTCTCTCTTTTCGGCGATCCTGGTGACGCGGCTGCTTATCGTCACTTGGCTGCGGCGTTTGAAACCCAAAGCGATTCCGATCTGATCGATGCGTCCGCTTATCGTCATCCGCCGGATTCCGAACATCAACTTCATGGGGCTGCGCACGGTCGGCTTCTTGCTGTCCGGCCTCATGACCATCGCCTCGATCGTTCTGTTCCTCACGCAAGGACTCAACTACGGCATCGATTTTAGCGGCGGCACGATCATCGAGGTCCGCAGCACCAGCGGCCCGGCCGATCTGACGAAGATGCGCGCGGATCTCGACAGCCTTGGCCTGCGCGATGTGACGCTGCAGAATTTCGGGGGCGCGGATGACGTCCTGATCCGGCTGCAAGAGCAGTCGGATAAGACCCAGGAGCAGACGGTCAATCAGGTCAAGGAGAAGCTCGGCAACGCCTACGAATACCGACGCACCGAAGTCGTCGGACCGACCGTCGGCGCCGAGCTCATCAAGGCGGGCGTCGAAGCGACCATCCTCGCGCTTTTCGCAATCGCGCTCTATGTCTGGTTCCGTTTCGAATGGCCGTTCGGCGTCGGCGCGATGCTCTCGACCTTGCACGACACCATCACCACCGTCGGGCTGTTCTCGTTGCTGCAGATCGAGTTCAACCTGACCACCTTGGCTGCGATCCTCACGATCGCCGGCTATTCGATCAACGATACGGTCGTGATCTACGATCGCGTGCGCGAGACCATGCGCCGCTACAAAAGCATGGACTTCGGCGAGCTTATCAATAAGAGCCTCAACGAGACCCTGTCGCGAACCATCCTCACGGTCAGCACCACGGCGCTGGCGGTGCTTTCGCTGCTGCTGTTCGGCGGCGAGGTGCTGCGCGGCTTCTCGATCGCGATGCTCTGGGGCATCGTCGTGGGCACCTATTCTTCGCTCTTTATCGCCGCTCCCATCCTCTATTACATCCGACCGAAACGCGGTTCGGGCGGTGATGGTGCCAGTGCGAGCGGCGGCAACGCGAGGCCGCCTGCTACTCGCGAGACTGTCACAGCGAGCGGAAAGTCGTAAGCTTGGACGTCACGCCGCTCGTCGCAAAAGATCGGCAGGTCATCGAGAGTTACGGGGCGAGCGGCTTCCGGGTCAGCGGCCATCCCTATGGCGGTGCTATCCTTGTATTGCCACACTCGACGCAGTCCCTGTCCGTGTCGGCATTCGCCGATATCTCGGCGGCGACTCTCGCACCGGTCATCGCTGCCGGTGTTCAGATCCTGTTGCTCGGCTGTGGTCGGCAGACGTTGCTCGTGCCGTCCTCGCTGCGCCAGGAATTGCGTGCCCATGGAGTGGTCATTGATGCCATGGATACGGGTGCGGCGTGCCGCACCTACAACGTTCTCCTCGCCGAAGATCGGCGGGTCGCCGCCGCTTTGTTGCCGGTGCGATAGGCGGGAACTAAGCGGGCAGAGGCCCATTATGGATCAGATGACAGCACCTTTTCGGCTGGCGAGGCTGCGATGACTTCGCAAACGCCAAGCGGCACCGATCCCAAGTTCGACGGTCGCGATATCCTCGTGATTGAGGACGAGGAGATGATCGCTTCGGTCATCGAGGAGATGCTGCTCGATCTCGGCTGTCGGCAGGTTTGGATCGCCAGCTCTGCCAAGGATGCGGTTGGGGTGCTGGCGCAGCATCGTCCGCACGCGGCGATTCTTGACGTTAATCTCGGCGGTGATTCTGGCTATCAGCTCGCGCAATCGCTGACCGAAGCGAAGATACCGTTTGTTTTCGCGACCGGCTATGGCCGGCACGGCTTGCCCGCGCAATGGGCCACGCGCCCGATCATGCAAAAGCCATTCAAGCTCGAGACGTTGCAGGCGGTACTCGGCGCGCTGCTTTAGAGCGCTATTCGGCGTGCCGGAAATGGAAACGGGGCCAAACGGCCCCGCTTCGTTGTCGACTTGCCGGACAGCTTAGTAGAAGTGGACGCCGGCCATGCAATAGAGCATCGGGATCGAGAGCATCGTGTTAACGCGCGAGGCAAGTCCCGCGGTCCGTGCGGCGACCTTGATCTCGTCGGGCGTTGCCGGCGTAATTCCGATGTTCTTCTTCTGGTTCGGCCAAATGATGAACCAGACGTTAAACCACATGATCGTGCCCAGCCACATGCCAAGGCCGATCGTGGTGTTGTGTGTGCTGTGATCGCCGATACCGATCTTGATCGCCGAGAGCAGATAGCCGTTCATCCAGGCGAGGATGAGGCCGAAGATGATCGTGAACATCGCGCCCCAGCGGAACCAGAACAGCGCCTCGGGGAGGATGTATTTGGCGACACCGGGACGAAGCTCGGCCGGGATCTTCGGCATCGTCGGAGTCTGGGTGAAGTTGAAGTACCAGAGATGGCCGATCCACATCACGCCGCTGGCGATATGGCACCAACGGAAAAAGAAATTCCACCAGTCGAGAGCGACGAATTCTTGCATGGTGCTTCCCCCTTCGCTCAGGCGATGGCGTGGATCAGCAGGATGACGACGACCGTGAGCACCAGCCCCAAGACAATCGTCTGCCCGAGAGAATCCAGCGGGTTCTTCATGAACATTTCCCCTTTTTTGTCAATGTACTAACCGGCGCCGTGCGACTCGGTCGAGCCGCACGGCACCGGTAATTTTAGCGTATTTTGCCGAGATTAGCTGCGACAAAATCCCAGTTAACCAGATGGCCTAGGAAAGTCTCGACGAAGTCGGGACGTCGATTCTGGTAGTCGAGGTAGTAGGCATGTTCCCAGACGTCGCAGGTCAGGAGCGCCGTTTGCCCGAGTGACAGGGGATTAACGGCATTTGGCGTCTTGATGACCTTCAGCGTCCCGCCATCCACGACCAGCCATCCCCAACCGCTCCCGAACTGGCTCACACAGGCCGCCTTGAATTCCTCCTTAAATTTCTCGTAGCTGCCGAACGACTGGGCGATCGCGGCGGCGACATTGCCGCTGGGTTGCCCGCCCCCATTTGGTTTCATGCAGTTCCAGAAGAACGTATGATTCCAGACCTGGGCGGCATTGTTGAAGATGCCGGCCTTGGAATCGTCCCTTGCCGTTGTCTTGATCAAGTCGTCCAATGATTGCGACCCCATCGGCGAGTCCTTGACGAGATTGTTCAGGTTGGTCACGTAAGCCGCGTGGTGCTTATCGTGATGGAACTCAAGAGTTTTGGTCGAGGTATGCGGCTCCAGTGCATCCTTGGGGTAGGGAAGGCGCGGTAATTCAAATGCCATCGTACTTACTCTCTTTCCACCAGGTTTTTACCGAAACGACGACGGCACCCGATTCGGTGCCGCGTACTAGAAGATAGCTGCACTGAGAAAGAGCGGCAATTTGAGCCAAATACCATGAGCGCGGGCATACGGAGTCCCTGTTCGCGTTGCGGCGCGAGCTTTGATTGCGATCCCGCGGGCGATTGCTGGTGCAAAACGCCGCCCTATTTGCCGTTGCCGGTTGCGGGCGGGACCTGCCTCTGTCCGGAATGTCTCGCGCGAGCGCGCGAAGCTGCGGCGCGCCGGAACGTGGAAGCCCCGCCGGGCTCATGAGCGGTCCCTCGCTCGCGGCAGGGCTGCGGCAGCACGATCGCGACCGCTATCAAACCGCCTTGTTCGCGCCGGCCGAGCGCCGCGATGCCCTCTTTGCTCTCTACGCGTTTAATTACGAGGTTGCGCGGATCCGCGAATCGGTGCGCGAGCCGATGCTTGGGCTGATGCGGCTGCAGTGGTGGCGCGACGCGATCGACGACATCTTTGCCGGCAAGCCACTGCGTCAGCATGAAGTCGTCACATCCCTCGCCCAGGCGATCGCGGCGCACGGCCTCTCGAAAGACCGTTTCACGGCGCTGCTAGACGCACGCGCGCAGGACATGGAAGAGATGCCGCCGGAATCTCTGGCGGCGCTCGAAAGCTACGCAGCGGCCACATCCGGCAGCGTGCTCTTGCTCGCGCTGGAGGTGCTTGGGGTCCGCGATAGGCAAGCAGCGGCGGTCGGTCGCGCGGTCGGCATCGCCTATGCCCTCGCCGGATTGCTCGTCGCCGCACCATTCCACGCGCAGCAGCGACGCCTCTATCTGCCGGCGATGCTGACAGCACAGCATGGCGTCGATCTTGAGCGCAGTCTCTTCGCCTTGATACCCTCGCGAGAGCTAGCCGCTGTCACGCGCGCGATTGCCGATCGCGCTCGCCAGCTCCTCGACGAGGCCCGGCAACAGCGTGGCTCTGTCGCGCGCGCCGCAATAACGCCCTTGCTGCACGCTGTACTCGCCGAGCGGCGTTTGCGGCAACTCGGCGCGGTCGACCACAATGTGTTCGATCCGCATCTTGCCGCCCAAGATACGCTGCAGAGCCTGCGGCTCGCCTGGGCCGCGCTGCGCCGCCGCTATTGATGCTGTGCTGCCATGCGATGGCGTTCCACCATCATGAGATAAGCGGCTTCGAGATGGCGGCAGTAGCCGGCAATATCGAACAGGGCCGAGCTTTCCCGCGCGGCAACGAGCTTTGCCCGCAGCGCCGCAAGCCGATCCGGCTCGCGCGCGAGTGAGAGAGCGAGGGCCTGATAATCCGCGAGCGAGGGCACTGCCAATTCCGGAAGTCCTGCCGCGTTGAGCACGCTCGTGGAGACCCGTGCCGCCATGCTTGCGCCGGTGCAGGTAATGAGCGGCACGCCGGCCCAAAGCGTTTCGGTCGCTGTGTTGTGCGCGTTGTAGGGCATCGTGTCGAGGAAGAGATCCGCGGCCCCAATGCGCGCCAGATGCAATTGGCGCTCGAGCGGTAGCGCAAAGATCAGGCGATCGGGATCGACGCCGCGCACGCCCGCCTCGCGGCGCAAATTCGCTTGCGACTCCGTGCCCGCATAAAGCCACAGCACGCTGCGTTCGACCTGGGTGAGCAACTGCATCCAGATGTCGAAGATCGCCGGCGTGATCTTGTGGCTCGAATTGAAATTGCAGAAGACGAAGCCATCGTCCGGCAATGCGTTAGCGCGCCGATCCGGCCGTTCTGCCACGATCGGCATCGATGCGCTGGGGAGATAGCAACCCGGAAGCCTCACGATCCGCTCGCTGAAATGCGCGGCAAGCGTTTCGGGGATCGCGATGGGATCGCCGACGATGTAGTCGATGAAATCTGCGCCCTCCGTGCCGGGATGGCCGAAATAATTCACCTGCAGCGGCGCAGCGCGGTGCGCGAAAATGCCGAGCCGCGCATTCTCGATATGACCCATGAGATCGACGGCAATATCGATCTCCTGTTCGCGCAATAGCTTGGCGATCGCGCCGTCCGACAAATTCGCGGCGTCGATGAAATGATCGAAACCTGCGATGAGCCGGTGGCGGATGGCGCTTTCGGGCGCCGGGACCAGTGCTACGCCCCAAAGCTCGAAGCGGTCGCGATCATGGCGCTCGAAAAGATCGGCCAGCGTGTGGCCAGTGACGTGGTTACGGAAGTCGCCCGTGAG
>Ga0134128_10007489_pt1 | contig 13201 bp, 9 predicted proteins | sample KB31754_FD_96462 | JGI IMG/M metagenome (GOLD analysis project Ga0134128, IMG submission 96462) | Terrestrial soil microbial communities with excess Nitrogen fertilizer from Kellogg Biological Station, Michigan, USA - KB3-175-4 | ecosystem: Environmental > Terrestrial > Soil > Unclassified ... | reverse complement strand
TGGTGGCTCCTTGCCGCAAGCGTATTGGGCGTTGTACTGGCCTGGGGCGCCAACTTAAAAGGAATCAATTATTTTTTGTTCGACTACCTTCCCTTCTACAGCAAATTTCGTGCGCCAACCATGGCGTTGGTAATCCCGCAATTATGCTTTCCTTTAGTGGGTGTTCTTGCCCTGAGCAAATTAGCTTTCCATGATTTTAATCTAACAGAAGCATGGAAAAAGTTAAAATTGACTGCCATTATCACAGGTGCTATTTTGGTCTTACTTGTAGGTTTTTATATGACCGCTTCATTTAGTGGCGCAAGTGACAAAGGGTTTAGAGATAACATCAAACAGAATGTGTTGCACCAGGTTCCTGCAGGGCAACAAGCCCCTCCACAACTGGAGCAACAGGCCGAACAAATAAGCCGGGGCGTGATCACCGCATTACAATCCGATAGAAAATCTTTGATGGGCGGCGATCTTCTGAGAAGCTTTATCCTGATCGCTTTGGCAACTGTATTGTTAGGTTTATTTATCAAAAAGAAAATCACAGCGACCATCCTGATAGCGTCTTTGATTTTTCTAAATGGCTTTGACCTGCTGGGTGTGGCACAGCGATATTTAAACACAGAAAAATTTGTTGATGAAGGAGATTTCGAATCTGCTTTTACGCCAACAGAAGCTGATCTCCAAATAATGAAAGATCCCGATCATGCGAATTTCAGGGTGTTCAATCAAACTGTTGATGTATTCAATGACGCGTCTACTTCGTTTCATCATAATTCTGTTGGCGGCTATCATCCTGCGAAGCTCGATCTCTATAACGATATTATCGCCAATCAATTGAGCAAAGGAAATATGGCTGTATTTAACATGCTAAATACCAAATATTTCATCACACAAAATCCTCAGAATGGTAAGCCGATGGCGCAATTGAATCCAAATGCTTTTGGAAACGTGTGGCTGGCAAAAGGAATAAAATATGTGAACACTGCCAATGAAGAAATGGCTGCTTTGGATAATACTGATTTGAAAGATACCGCCGTCGTAGAAAACAAATTTAAGGCGCAAATAAAACAATCCCCGGTCCCTGATTCTGCAGCATTCATTAAGCTTTATCAGAATCTGAATGATAAAATCGATTATACATTTCACAGTACGACCCCTCAATTCGCGGTGTTTAGCGAAGTATATTATCCATTGGGATGGAATGTATTTATTGATGGCCAAAAAGCGGATTATTTAAAAACGGACTATGTCTTGCGCGGAATGTATATTCCCGCGGGCGATCATAAAATCGAGTTCAGATTTGAACCTAAATCATTTACCACCGGCAGAATGATTAGCATAATTGCCAATATATTGGTGTTTCTTGTTTTGATCGGTGCGATTATTTTTTATGCAAATAAAAAAAGAAAGCCGGACGCGCATGTGTTGTAATTGAAATATCGCGAGAAACCTCGGATGCCTTCAAAAGAAATAAAACTTTATGGTTATAGGAAACGGAATGATTGCAAACAGGTTTATCAATTATAAAAACGATGAATGCACCATCATTTTTGCATCGGGAGTTTCCAATTCAAAAGATACCGCTGAAAACAATTTTCAAAGAGAATTTGAATTACTTGATAAAACGATAAAAGAGCATCCAGACAAGATTTTGGTTTATTTCAGTACATGCAGTATTGAAGATGAAGATCTGCAGGATGCACCTTATGTAATCCATAAAAAAGCCGTTGAAAAATTTATCAGGCAAAATTTAAAAAGCTATTATCTCTTCAGAATCTCAAATCTTGCAGGAGTGTCTAATAATCCGTACACGCTTCTCAACTATTTTATTTTTAATATTCTTCAAAACAATACTTTAACTGTTTGGAAAAATGCGTACAGAAATATTATTGGAATTGATGACATGTATGCAATTGCTGATTACATTTTGAAGGAAAAAAAATTATTAAATGCCACGATAAATATTGCGAATCCTCAAAATTATTCCGTGCCATTTATCATCAGCCGCATTGAAGAGCATCTTTATAAAAAAGCGCTCTGCAATGAAATTGAAAAAGGAGATAATTACTATATTGACATTTCTATCATTGAGCCGATTATTGAAAACCTGGGCATTGACTTCAATCATGATTACCTTGCTTCATTATTAAAAAAATATTATCATTCAAAGTGACTTACCGGACAGCCATCCTTAAACGCAATTTAGAAGGCATACTCATGTATCCTTTTGTGTTGCTCGGGAAATTAATGTCGCCGCTCTTTCCGTTAAACAAAGAACATAAAATATTTCTTTTTTCGCCTTCTGCAGATATCGGCGGTTCGGTGCAGGTTAATATTGATTTATGTTCATGCTTTTCCGATCAGTCTCCGCTGGTTATTTTTTCAAAGAAACCAAAGAACAATGAGTTTCTTCCGCTGTTTAACATTAAAGGTGTAACTACAATAGATCTGCATCAAAAGGTTGATAATAAGTTATACCATTTTGTAAATTTTTTTTATCGCGGCGTAGTCGCATCATGGATCAATAAAACTGACAATCCCATTGTGCTTGGCGGCGAAAGTTTATTTTTCTACAAAGTACTTCCTCATATTAAAAAAGAGGCAAAACGCATCGACATTTGTCACCTGAATACCTGGTTCAATTATTCGCAGGCGTTTATTAATGATTTGGATGCAAGGATCTTCAGCACTGCAAAACTTAAAAGAGATGCAGAGGAACTGTATAAGAAAAATCATTTGCCGGCTGAATATTATTCAAGATTGTTTTTTATAGACAACAAAGTGACTATCCCTGAGCATTCGCAAAAAATAAAGGAAACTTTAGAAGTGGTTTTTATTGGAAGAGGAGCTCCGCAAAAAAGAGTGCACATTATTGCCGCCATCGCAAAAAAAATGAACGAAATGAAAATGAAAATTCATTTTGCATTTGTCGGTGATGTCGATAAAATAATCAACCCGATTGAATATCCATATTGCACTTTTTATGGAAACATAAAAGAAAGAAATAAGATGGCAGCAATATATAGCGGTTCAGATGTGCTGTTATTAACCTCAGCCTACGAAGGATTGCCCATTGCTGTTATGGAAATGATGGCCCACGGAAAGGTGGTGGTTTCAACCGCTGTTGATGGCATTCCGGATTATATTTCCCATGGTGAAAATGGATTTTTAATAACGAACGACCCTGACGAAAATAAAATAATTGATGAGGGAGTATTGATATTAAGCCACCTTGCCGACAACAACCATTTATTAAAACAGGTTGGTGAAAAAAGCCGCTTGTACGCAGAGCAACATTTTAGCGGAAAGGCTTTTTGTGAAAGCTATACCAATGTATTGTTCAGATAAGCGAAAATGTAGATTATTTAATTATGGATCGCTGCGCCCGAATCGCGCGAAACGATGTACTCGACTTGAAGACCGCTAAACAAAATTCAAACCTTCCTGAATAAGCTAACAACATAATTCGCTGCCATTAATCCTTTTGAAATAATTCCTGTTTTCAGCAGCTTGACGGGCATTCTTTTTTGAAAACGGATCATCTGGATCAGCAACGGATGCAGTGATGCCGTATAATAACTTGCAATCATCGATTCATCCCGCACTTCAAGATTTCTATACAGCCGCCAAAAATGATCATAAACAAATATATTTCTTAAAATCCCAAAGCCCATTTTTTCAATCATCAAATGATTTTCGGGGATCTCCACCTCCGGCTTTCGAAAAGTAAATTTCGTAACCTGGTCTTCATTGACTCCTACATTAATCAGTATTTGATCGATATAGCAAAATGATTGTACTCTGTTCAGGCAGCGAATATAGTATTCAAAATCTACTACCCATTTAAAATCACTATCATAAAACAAATTGATGTTTCTTTTAATTAGTGTACAGCTTGGATTACCAACATATTGCTTTTTAAAAAGGTTGAGAGGGCTTTGCTTTAATAAAAATTGACCGGTAAAATCCAACCTTATTTTTTCAGAAAAATGTTCATTTTCAACAATATTATTATAAGCTGAGAAGAAGAAACTGCAATCCTTATGGGCTAAAATGGCTTGATAAAATACCTGCAATGAATTTTCGTCAGCAAACCAATCATCATCATGCATCAGTTTTATCCATGTGCCCCGTGCTTTTCGGATAGTCTCGTTCCAGTTTTCAGGAGTGCCCAATACCTTTGGATTTTTAAAATATTGAACATGCGGAATGCCGGTAAAATTTCTCACAAACATTTCAACCGTATCATCCGGACTGTCGTCGGTTATAATCACTTCAAAATCCCTGAAGGTTTGAATAGATATTGATTCAAGAAGTTTTTGCAGGTAATCAATACGCTTATATGCAGGAATACAAATGGAGATTAATGGAGGATTGCTCATCAATTTTTAATTATACCGGGTTTTGGATACAAAGATTTGTATAAAAAATTTCTTTCACTCAAATTTTTTAAAACGTTAGAAAATCCAAGATTGGAATTGCACAAACTAAGTTTCACAATTTCCCTAATTTCGATGCAAATCAGATTATTGAATCCATGAGTCAAACAAATAGCCGTACTAATTCTCCCGGCAAAGCGGTCATTCGAAGAATAAAATCTTTATTTAGAAAAAATCCTGACAGGCTTCTTAAAAAAATAAGGGGAATAGTACACGTTGGAGCCAATACCGGGCAGGAGATTCAACTTTATGCAAAACATGAATTATCCGTTATTTGGATTGAACCAATTTCGGAAGTATTTGATTCGCTGGAAGCCAACCTTAACGGTGTTCAAAAACAGATTGCGATCAAGGCACTGGTGACGGATGTTGACAATGCAGAGTATGAATTTCATCTTGCTAATAATAACGGCGCTTCCTCATCAATTTTAGAATTAAATCTCCATCAGGATATATGGCCGGATGTTTCTTTCAAAAAAACAATCAAACTATATAGCAAGACATTATCATCCCTAATGAAAGATAACAATATTAATGTGGCCGAATATGACATGTTGGTTATGGACACGCAGGGGTCCGAATTGTTAGTTCTCAAGGGAGCGCTTCCAATCCTGCAGAATTTTGCATACATCAAAACGGAAGTACCCGATTTCGAATCCTATAAAGATTGCTGCCAATTAAGCGATTTGCAATTGTTCCTTAATCAACATGGATTTGTAGAATTTTCCCGGCATCAGTTTGCTACTCATCCCTCCGGTGGAAAATATTATGACATTGTTTATAAAAAGAAAGAAATTTAAAGACATTTCATTCTGAGCTTTAAGCGAAGATTAATCACGGAACGCGAATATGTTTAGCAACATATCGTAATCGCCAATTTTCTCTTTATCCCAAAATGGTTTTGCGTAAACAACGTTTCCCTCTTTGATGTAATATTTAAAATCATTTTGCACGAGAATTTCCAGAATTTCATTCAACTTAAACATCTCATCATACTTTCCATGATATTCGACAAAAAGATTTTTCACATTTCTTAAATTATCAGAACAGTCTTTTAATACGGGCAATTCAGCACCTTCGATATCGATCTTCAAAAAATCGATCTCTTCATTCAGAAGATCGTTCAGTCTAACGCATCTCACGTTATTTTTTTCGAGAACTCCATCTTCACCAGTTTCAATTCTACTTGACATATTACCGGCAGAATTAAAAGAGATATTTCCATTACTCGTCCAAATTGCCGCATTAACAACATTAGTGTCCGAAAAATTCCAGCTATCAAGGTTTTGCTTCAATATCGAATAATTTGAATTATCAGGCTCAAATCCGGTTACAATAGAATTTGGATAATTAACCTTAAAATAAAGGATGCTTGTTCCTATATAGGACCCGCAATCTATTATTTTCGGCCTGGCGTTAGTTGTCCTGAATTTATAAAATTCATTAATAAACAATTCTTCTATCGACATCAGAAACGTAGGAGCATCTCTAAAGGCTACTTTATATTTCTTCTTATACAGATGATATTTTAGACTTGTATCGCTGGTCTGATGTTTTAAAATTTTTTCTTTCGCCCAGCCAATATTAAAAGTACTAAATGGCCGATAAAACATTTTTTTTAATCGATGGATAACTCCATTGCTAAGATTCAACAACACATTTGGCATGAGAATATTTTAAATCAAAAATAAAATCGTTTCTTTTATAAAAAACAAAAAAGATTATCGCTTTGTTAATTAATTAGTTTTGCCGCAAGAAGATTATTGCCCAGAGCGACACTTGGGCGATAACGTATTTAAAATTTATATTGCAAGAATATTTTTAATTAAAAATTATCTATGGATGTGGTTGTTATTTTCAATGGCTTGGGCAATCAAATGTCGCAGTACGCATTTTATCTGGAGAAGAAAAAAATTTCCAAATCAACAAGATTTCTATTTTCAAAAAAATCAAAAAATATTCATAATGGCTTTGAACTCGAAAAAGTTTTCGGTATTAAGCATCACGATTCTTTATTTAATAAATTGCTATATCTGATCTACATAACGCTTAGCTATGAAAAATTTGGCTTCATTTCAAAACCTTTTATAACCCTTTTAAATTTGATCGGCATACGGATTGTGAATGAAAATGATGATTATGATTTTAATCCAGACTACTTAAAATCTTCACGCGGTATAAAATTTTATGTTGGCGGATGGCATTCTGAAAGGTACTTCGCAGACATAAAAGACACGATTCAAAAAGTGTTTCAATTTAATCCAGACAAGATAGATGCGCAAAACTTTGAAGTCATCTCCAAAATAAAAAATACAACGAGTGTATCTGTTCATATAAGAAGAGGTGATTTTTTGGATGCCAATAATTATAAAAAATTTGGTGCAGTATGCTCCAGAGAATATTTTCTTGCAGCTATCGAAAAAATCAGGTCTCTTGTTAAAGATCCGCATTTCTTTTTTTTCACGAACGATCATACGTGGGTTACAGAAAATTTTAAGAGTCCTGATTTCACTATGGTTAATATTAATTTTTCTGACAACAGCTGGAAAGACATGTTTTTAATTTCAAATTGCGAACATCATATTAACTCTAACGGGTCTTTCAGCTGGTGGTCAGCGTGGCTAAATAAAAATGAAAATAAAATTGTGATTGTTCCGAAAAATTTCATGGTAAACAGATATTTTAAAGACATTTATCCCGATAACTGGATTCAACTGGAGGAATCTAATTAACTTTTTAGCCAAATAAATTCAATGGAAAACAAATCTTTTATTAAAAACATTTCGGCGGGTATAACATCGAAAGCCACGTCCTTATTGAATAATCCGTACAAAAAAGTCAATCTAAATTGGTTTTCTTTAAAATACCTAAAGCATCTCCCGGCAAATAAAATTCATTCGCACCAATTACTTCGCCACAAAACTTTTTTTCATGGTGGGCCTGAATATCTTCATGGGTTACGGGAAATTTTCTTAGATGATATTTACCACCAGCAACTTCCGGAAAACGCTTTTATACTTGATTGCGGCGCACATATTGGACTAAGTGTAATTTATCTGAAAAATATTTGTCCGTCAGCGCGCATCGTTTGTTTTGAACCGGATCAGGAAAATTTTGGTCTTCTGAAAAAGAACATTCAATCTCATGAACTCAAAAATATAGAAGCGAAAAACGAAGCAGTATGGAACGAAAATACATCGCTGCATTTTATACAGGAAGGCAACATGGGAAGTAAGATTGGAGAAGGTTCTCTGGACAATACGGTTACTGTAAAAGCGACAAGATTAAAGGACTACATAACCCAAAAAGTAGATTTTTTGAAATTGGATATTGAGGGTGCTGAGTATAAAGTTTTAAAAGATATAGTCCCCAGCCTGGGCTTTGTGAGCAATATGTTTATCGAATATCACGGAAGCTTTGCTCAGAATAACGAGTTAGTTGACATCTTTGAGATCATCAATAAAGCAGGATTTAAATTCTATATTAAAGAAGCTGCTTCTGTTTACGATCAACCTTTTTTGCCTAAAAAAACATCAGGAGAATATGATGTTCAACTGAATATTTTTTGCTTTAAAAACAAAGGCTGATTGGTGTTCTTTTCTAAAAACAAATTCAATCCTTCCTTCTTAGCGTCATCCAATTTAAAGCTGATGCAATCTGTATAATAATGATGCAGATCAAAGGTTTCGTAAGGATTGGCTTCCACCACTTCCTCAATTTTATTTAAGCCAAATAAATTCGCTTTATTGAACGAGTTAATAAAATCATCTCCTAATTTCTTATTGCTGATCCAGGCGGCAAACACAAAAGACAAACCGGTAAACTTTTTCCATTCCAGTCCCAGATCATAAATGAACGCGGAAATTTTTCTTTGCTGCAAAGCGCGATCTCCAATAACAAGCGCTGCCGTTGTTCCTGATATTTTTGATTGATAATCGCCCGATGTTTCCTCAAAAACCACATCTATTTTCCAATACTCCTTGATCAAAACTTTGAGGAGCGCCACAGAACTTCTGCTTTGATAATCGAGCAACACATTTTCTACTTTTTCCAACGGAACTTCGCTAAAAAGACAAACACTTGCCACTTCGCCATCGCACCCGATACAATAATCTGAAATGATATGAAATTCTTTCATTTTAGGAATTATTGCTACCGGTACCAACCCAACATCAATTTTATTTTCCAAAAGCATAGAAGCAACTTTTGAAGGATAATCAATCAAAAGATCGACTTCATTTTTCATCATCCCCTTTTCAAAGCCATAGATCAATGGTTTGGTATTTAAATAACTAACGGCCCCAACTCTTATTTTTGTTTGCACAGATTACTTTAATTTTGGCGCAAATTTAAGGCACGAGGCTGAAAGCCCAATACCAAAGGCTCAAGGCTTAATGCCTGTTTCGACAACTATAACAAGACTTTTAACAAGATAATACATGCAACTTCAACCTTTAACTGCTATTTCTCCAATTGACGGACGTTACCGTAACCAACTTGAGCATTTGCATAATTATTTTTCTGAATTTGCATTAATAAAATACCGTGTAAAAGTAGAGGTGGAATATTTTCTATTCCTGGCAGAAAGAAAATTTTTTAAGATCACGCCGCAATTAAAAAAGCAATTGCAGAATATTGAAAAAGATTTTTCAATTGAAGATGCGGAAACGATCAAGGCTACGGAAAAAATTACCAACCACGATGTAAAAGCCGTAGAGTATTTTTTAAAGGGAAAATTAAAATCAGCCGGCGGCGAAGACCTGCAGGAATGGATTCATTTTGGATTAACCTCGCAGGATATCAACAATACGGCCCTTCCGCTTTTGTGGAAAGACGCCATAGAGCACGACTATTTGCCCGCTGTTATTAACCTGCAGCATGAGCTAACTCAACTTGCAAAAAAATGGAAAGATGTGCCGATGCTCGCCAAAACTCATGGCCAGCCTGCTTCTCCTACAAAATTAGGCAAGGAAATAATGGTTTTTGTAGAAAGACTGGACAATCAAATTCAGCAATTCAGCTATATTCCTTTCACCGGAAAATTCGGTGGGGCTACAGGGAATTTCAATGCGCATTATGCCGCTTTTCCAAAAGTAAAATGGCATGAGTTTGCTAATAAGTTTCTTGAAACAAAACTTCATATCCAGCGTCAGCAGTACACTACACAAATAGAGCATTACGATTTACTGGCCGCTCATTTTGATAACATTAAAAGGATCAATACCATTCTCATTGATCTCTGCCGTGATGTGTGGACCTATATCAGTATGGATTACTTTAAACAAACCATTAAAAAAAATGAAGTGGGTAGCAGCGCCATGCCGCATAAAGTGAACCCAATTGATTTTGAAAATGCGGAAGGGAACCTGGGGATCGCCAACGCATTATTGGAACATCTTTCTGCCAAGTTACCGATATCGCGCCTGCAAAGAGATTTAACCGATTCAACTGTAATCAGGAACATTGGTGTACCAATAGCACATACATTTCTCGCCATCAACTCTGCATCAAAAGGTCTTAAAAAACTAATACTTAATCCTGAAAAGATAAATGCAGATCTCGAGGATAACTGGGCGGTAGTCGCTGAAGCGATTCAAACAATTTTAAGAAGGGAAAATTATCCCAGTCCGTATGAGGCTTTAAAAAATCTTACCCGCAGCAACGAAAAGATCACCAAACAAAGCCTGCATCAATTTATCGACTCGCTAAAAATAAATGCTGCTATAAAAAAGGAATTAAAATCTTACACTCCTTATAATTATACAGGTTTTTGTGATTTTTAATAAAAAATACTATCTTGTTTCAGATTAGATTATATACTGATTTGTACCAAGCTTATGAGGCGAATTGTCTGCTCCATTCTTATTTTATTTTCAAACTTTTCCTTTGGCCAAAATTGTGATAATTGGCTGGCCACGCCAAATTATATTTCAGCAGTAAATATTGGCAAACTAAATGTGACCGGAAACCAAATTACGGTGGAGGCCCTCATTTATCAAACAGCGGTAAATCCGGTTTTTGGAACGGGTGATATTGTGTCTAAACATATTGATCCCAGTGATGATAATTATTTGTTGCGCCCCGACAATTGCAGTATCACAACAACAAATGGATTCTATGAAACTGCAGGTATTTGTAAGGTCGAAAATAATAAAATCTATCACGTGGCAATGGTATATGATGGCAATTATCTAAGGTTTTACAGAAATGGATTTTTAATGAGTGAAATCGTTGCGACGGGAAACTTAATTCAAAATAATCAGGATACGAGGATCGGCTATTATGCCTACCAGTGGTGGAACCAGCAATTTTTTGGATACATCAATGAAGTGCGGATCTGGAATATTGCAAGAACTGCCGCGGAGATCAAGGCATACATGAACACTTCCTTGCCCAACCCCACAACTCAATCCGGATTGTTGGCCTACTACACTTTCGATAATTTGATAAATAAACAAGGAAATCCGAGTTGGAATGGCACTCTAGCTGGAAATGCGGCTGTTAATCAAAAACTTCCTACCTGTAATTTTGTTGCTGATTCTTGTAATACCAAACCGTTAACGAGCATTATTATTAATGATTATATTGAAGTAACCGATTATAAAATCTGCGACAATGAACTAATTGTGAAAGATGCTACGAAATACAGTCCAGGGGATACAGTCCTAATCATACAAATGAAAGGAGCTGATATTGACTTAAGCAATGGAGCGAATTTCGGAAACATCAATGACTACAAAAATGCGGGTAATTATGAAATGAACATTATCAAAAAGAAAAATGGTAATGCTTTATCTCTTGTGAATAATTTGGAAAGACAATATGACATTCCCAACGGAAAAGTGCAGTTAATAAGAGTTCCCTACTATACAACCGCAAATATAACGTCTACGCTTACATGCTTACCGTGGGATGGAAGTAAAGGAGGGGTTGTGGTACTAAACGCCAGGGATGCGATCAATTTGTCTGCGGATATCGATGTTTCTGGCAGAGGATTCAGTGGCGGTCGAAGTCCTAATCCAAACACAACCACTTTATATTGCAATTACAATGATTTCTTTTACCCTGCGAATACAGCAGGGGCCGCCGCCAAAGGTGAATCAATCAGTGTGATCAACTCCAATGTTGCCTGGGGAAAGGGCTCTCCGGCCAATGGCGGCGGGGGCGGCAATGGGCATAATTCCGGCGGCGGCGGTGGCTCTAATGGTGGATTCGGGGGTTTTGGAGGCTATCAATTAGATGCTTGCGGTGGCTCTGCCACAGATAATCGTGGCTTGGGTGGTAAAAAGCTTCCCTATTCGAATATGGCTAATAAAATTTTTCTTGGCGGGGGCGGAGGATCCGGTCAAACAGACAACGCGGGAGGATCAGACATGAACGGTGCCAATGGAGGAGGAATTATTATCATTAAATCTCCAATAATCAACAATGCCGGTTATAAAATAATTGCCAAAGGCGCTGATGTAATGAATTGCAATCTTTCATCGATGAATCTTTGTCATGATGGAAATGGCGGCGGTGGCGCAGGTGGAACTGTATTAATTGAATCAAATAATGCCACTTCCGCTACTCTGATTGACATTAGCGGCGGCAAAGGAGGAGACCTAACAGTTTACTATTTACCAAACGCATCACATATCGGGCCCGGCGGCGGTGGCGGCGCAGGCACGTTTTGGACCAGCAACCCAACGCTTCCGGCAAACATTATCATTAATAAAACCGGAGGCAAAAATGGAGTGATCATTCCGGATGGCAACAATCCTTATGGAACCACCGCAGGTGAGGATGGAATCAATATATTTAATTTGAAAATCCCTGTTGACAATAATTTATTCCAAAAAAGCATCGATTCAGTAAAGATCAATTCCAATATTCATAATTGCAGCCAGGTAGATTTTGATGGATTGCCATTTCCTCAACCCTCCCAAATCACAAACTGGAACTGGAGTTTTGGAGATGGCACTAACGGTAATTCTCAAAATACAACTCATACTTATTCAACATCAGCAACTCACAATGTAAAACTTGTTGTAAGTGATGTCAATGGCTGCAAAGACAGTATCACAACCCCCGTAATCACTACAGACATCAAGATTACAAAAAAAGCGGATACCAGTTTATGTGGAACCTCGCCGGTAAAAATATTTGCTGCAGGCGGCTCCATTTATTCATGGACGCCGACAGTTGGACTGGATAATCCTAACATCGCCAGTCCCCTGGCGACTCCGTTGGTTTCGACGAAATACTACGTTACTGTTAGCAATGCAGCAGGATGTGTAAAGAAAGATTCGGTTAGCATATTAGTAAAAAGCATTCCTGTGATCTTAAAATCGAACGACACTACTATATGCAAAAATGTACAAATTCCGCTTTCGGCAAGTGGAGGTATTTCTTATAACTGGAGTCCCGCCGCAGGATTAACCAATCCAGGCATTCCCAATCCGATCGCAACGCCATCATCTAATACTACCTATATTGTAAAAGTTACTAACATTGATGGCTGCTCGAAAACTGATTCAATAAAAATCAATATAAAACCAGTTCCTGTAATTACGAAATCCAACGACACCACTATTTGCAATAACACCTCAGTCAATATGTATGCTGGAGGAGGCAACTCCTATACGTGGACACCCGCTGTCAGCCTAAACAATCCGGCAAGCGCAACACCTGTGGCGTCACCTGTCGCGACTACGCTTTATCATGTGGTCATCACCGATGCGCAGGCCTGCTCTTACAAAGATTCCATAAAAGTATCTGTTCGTCCGGCA
>Ga0134128_10007488_pt1 | contig 13201 bp, 12 predicted proteins | sample KB31754_FD_96462 | JGI IMG/M metagenome (GOLD analysis project Ga0134128, IMG submission 96462) | Terrestrial soil microbial communities with excess Nitrogen fertilizer from Kellogg Biological Station, Michigan, USA - KB3-175-4 | ecosystem: Environmental > Terrestrial > Soil > Unclassified ... | reverse complement strand
GAGGGCGGACGGTCGGAGGCGATAACGACCTGCCGGCCCGCATCAATAAGTGCGTTGAGCGTGTGGCAGAACTCGGCCTGAGTCGATTTTCCTTGGAGAAATTGGAGATCGTCTATCACCAGTACGCCAATTCCTCGCAACGCCTCCTTGAAGGCGAGGGCGGTTTGCGTGCGCAGCGCGGAGACGAAACCGTACATGAACTTTTCAGCAGTCAGATAGAGCACCTTGCGTTCGCCTGCGGCATTTCCTGCCCACGTGACCGCTTGCAGGAGATGAGTTTTCCCGAGGCCGACGCCAGAGTGGATGTAGAGGGGATTGAACATGACAGGGTCGCTGCGGCGGCCTCCTGCGACCTGCTTTGCCGCCGCATGGGCCAACGTATTTGAGCGGCCAATGACGAAAGTATCAAAGGTCAGGCGGGGGTCGAGGGGGGAGCCGCCGAGCGCTTCGTGCACGCTCGGGTCGCCGGCCACGAGGGCCCGGCCATTTCCGTTGCCATTCATGTAGCGGCCGCCATTCTCGCCGCTCATGTGGTCCGGTCTAGCCTTCGGCAGCACCGTGGATTTGAGGACCGCAGACCGCACGATCAACTCGACGCGCGTGACCTTCTCTTCCTGGGCCTGCCAACAGGCCAGAACACGTTCGGCATAGTGGGATTGGATCCAGCTCTTGAGGAAACGGGTCGGTACCGACAGGCGGACAGCCCCTTCTTCGATTGCTTCCAGGTCCATTCGTGCAAACCAGCTGGAATAAACGTCGTCGCCGACGTCAGCGCGCAGCCGTTCCTTGACCCGCGACCAGTTCTCTTGTTCCCCGTTCGACATTGTCTTCTGCTCGATCCGATTGAAGGTGGGACGGACTCAGTTGCCCGGCCTGGCGGTGGACCGCCAACGCGCCGGAAACGGGACGCAACAGCACTCGTTCGATGATGTCGCTCTTGACTATGGAGGTCCGCCGGTAAAATCGAATTCGGCGGAACGACATCGAAGGGAAATCGAGGTGTCGCGCCTTCAGTCCGCTGGTGGCGGGGTGGCGCCTCGGATTCCGATCGTGAGAACAGAGGTCGAACCGCAGTTATGGCGGCTTGCACAGGCTCTGTAGGAGTTAGAAAGAGGTGGTCTGGCGGCAGGGAGGCTAGAATTTACATCGGGCAACCAACGTCCAATGTCATTAATCCCGAATACTGACACTAATCCTGCGCCTGTCATGACGTCACCCCTCGAATAGACTGCGGCTTTCGCCCCGCAGTTTGGTTATTGCCGGCTATTGCCGCACCCAGCCGGAATTTGGGCCATCGAAAATTTCAATTGCGTCACGCTAGCTTCACTAGAACTGGTGCCGACTGCCTACTGGGCTTCCTCGACGTAAGAACGGTTCATTGACGCGGAAGGCAAACCAAAGCCGTTCTCATCCGCCGATGAGCGTGACGTGAAACCTTGTTTCTGATCGCGCGCGAAGAATTCCCGCGCGTTTTTTCAAGATACACAAGCAAAATGCGTGGGCAATCAGATTCACGTGGACTGCGGCGACACATCAAACGAGCGGCGTCGCCCGCGTGCTTTCGAGTTCGGCAATAGTTAACCCAACGTGTTGATGAGTCGTATGTAATTTCGCCGCGCAATTTCTGAATCAGTGCCGCAGAGTCGCCATATTTTTTAATTTGGCACGGACACCGAAAATGCCTGTCACATATGCATTTTCGGGGTCCTTGCTTCGCTTTCCCGTTAAGTCATTATCGACGCGAAAAAAAATCTGAGCGAATTTTCACGTAACTCCTCACGCAAAAAGCCCACTACCGCCGAGACTACTGTCGCGGTTGCTGTTTTCTGATTGCGCAAACGCTGGACGAGCAAATTTTTCTGACGTCGCGATGACGCTTTAAATACATTCACGTCGCATCGAACCGAATCCTGCTGGAAGCCGGTCCGTTCGGACATCTTTTACATGGATTTGAAAGAAAATTGCAGTCGCGCAATCGCGTGACTTGCTGACGCCTATTTGCCGAGCTTCGCGATGCGATGCGCGAGCCGCGATACCTTTCGGCTCGCATTATTCTTATGCACGACGCCACGTTGCGCGGAGCGCATGATAACCGGCTCGGCTGCCTTGAACGCCGCCAGTGCTGCCTTGCGGTCCCCACTCTGGATTGCTTCCTCGACCTTACGCATTGAATTTCGCAGCAGCGAACGCCGCGCTTTGTTCACTTCGGTCCGGCGTGCGATCACGCGCGTGGCTTTGCGGGCGGACTTGGTATTGGCCATCAATCTCTCGTTTACAGCTGGTGTCCCGGGCGGATGTCCGCCAGGGCGACAAGGATTTTAAAAGAAACTGCGGCGGCGAATATTTTCGCCGCCACGGCTTGAGGCTTATAGATAGGCGACGCGCGGGCGTCAACGTCGGCGATTCTGCTGTCAGGCCACGCGCTTGGCTCGTATGGTATCGTGGCCAGCGACCACTGCGGCGCGGTCGGCAGCCGAGAAAGGCGCCAACGGTGGCTTTACGCGCGCAAGGCCGGCATCGCCATGAATGTGAGCGAGGAGCGCCTTTACTCCGGAAACCAGCGGTTTGCCATCGAACAGCTTGCGAATTGCCACCGCTGCATCGAGTGCGGCTGTATCACCGCTGCTCCAGGCCTGCGCGCATAGGTCGGCGTTGAGATTTGCCGTTGCGGAAATGCAGCCCGCGAAGGCGCCGGCGCGCGCATCGATCAAGCACGCTTCCGTCGATGGGAAGACGGCGAAGTCGGGCGATATCGCGGCGGCTGAACGCGCGAAAGCCATGTCGCCGGAAGAATCCTTCAAACCCACGATGCGGGTCGGAAACAACTCCAGCAGTCGTTTGATCAATGTGGTGTGCCACGGCAGACCGGACATCACCGGGAAATGATAAAGATAAATCGGGATCGGGTTTTGCCCGGTCGCTTTCACCAGTGCATCGATGTAGCCGACCAGACCATCATCGGGGACGCCCTTGTAGTAAAAGGGTGGCAGTACCAGCGCGCCGGCGAAACCAAGTTCGGCGGCATGACGGGTGAGGGCTACGGCATCCGATACCGCGGCGGCGCCGGTACCGACCATAAGACGGTGCAGCGGCAGTCCATTCGCCTTGTAGGCGTCCATGACCGCCTTGCGCTCGTCGAGCGAAAAAGACGTGGCTTCTCCGGTAGTGCCGAGAACGTTGAGCCCATCACAACCGTTATCGAGCAGGTGGCGGGCCAAATTGACCGCGCGTTTGAGATCGGGCGCGCCGCTCTCGTCGATCGGCGTAGCGACCGCGGCGATCACGCCGGAAAGTGTCTTGTTCAAATTGCGTCTCCGGTTCTTCTTAGGTCGTGGCTGGGACAGGCCCAGACGACGACAAGTGTCGTCATCCACTCACATTATAGGCTGCCAGCGCGGCCATGTTTACCAGCTGATTGTCCTTGGCGCCGAGATGGACGATTTGCACCGGCCGGTCGAGTCCCACCAGCAGGGGCCCGATCACGGTAGCGCCGCCGAGCTCCTGCAGCATTTTGGTCGAGATCGACGCGGAGTGAAATGCCGGCATGATCAGTACATTGGCTGGCCCTGATAGGCGGCAGAACGGGTAGGCTGCCGCAAGCTCCGGATTAAGCGCCACGTCAGCGGCCATTTCGCCGTCGTACTCGAAATCGACCCGCTTGCTGTCGAGGATTTTCACGGCCTCGATGACCCGCGCCGACCGCTCGCCGGGCGGATGGCCGAACGTCGAAAATGCGAGCAATGCCAGCCGCGGCTCATAGCCAAGCCTGCGCGCGACGCCGGCTGCTTCAATCGCTATATCCGCGATCTCATGAGCTTCCGGCATCTCGGTCACGGCGGTGTCGGCGACGAGGACGGTACGCCCGCGTGCAACCACCACCGAGACGCCGATGACCCGATGGCCTGGTTTGGGGTCGATGACGTGGCGGATGTCCTCAAGCGCGACCGAGAAATTGCGCGTGACGCCTGTCACCATCGCGTCGGCATCGCCGAGCGCAACCATGCAGGCCGCGAAATGATTTCGATCCTGGTTCACCAGCCGCTGGCAATCGCGCAGCAGGTAGCCATGCCGCTGAAGGCGCTCGTACAAGAAATTTATGTATGCTGCATTGCGGGTCGACAAGCGAGCATTGACGATTTCAATTCCCTCACCGAGCTCAATGCCTGCTTCGCCTGCCGACTGGCGTACCCGGTCCTCGCGCCCGACCAGAAGCGCGGTGCCCAGACCTTGGTGCACGAAGCTCGCTGCCGCACGGATGACTTGTTCTTCCTCGCCTTCGGCGAAGACAACGTGCTTGGGTTGCCGGCGTAACCGGTTGAATACCTGGACAAGCGTGCCGGCGATCGGGTCGCGCCGTGCACTAAGCTGCTGGCGGTACGCGTCCATATCGACGATCGGCTTGCGCGCGACGCCGGTATCCATCGCGGCTTTGGCGACGGCAGGCGGCACGTAGGAAATCAGGCGCGGGTCGAACGGTACAGGGATGATGTAGTCGGCGCCGAATTTAGGGCGCGCACCGTAGGCGCTGGCGACTTCGTCGGGAACGTCTTCGCGCGCGAGCTCGGCGAGCGCGCGCGCGGCAGCGATCTTCATTTCCATGTTGATGGCGGACGCCCGCACATCGAGCGCCCCGCGAAAAATGTAGGGAAATCCGAGTACGTTGTTGATCTGGTTCGCGTAGTCGGAGCGGCCGGTCGCCATGATGGCGTCGTCGCGCACGGCGGCAACTTCCTCGGGAGAAATTTCCGCATCGGGATTGGCCATGGCGAAGATGATCGGCTTGGCGGCCATAGACTTGACCATGGCCGGCGTAAAAGCGCCCTTGACCGAGAGGCCGAAGGCGACGTCGGTACCCTCGAACGCGTCCGCGAGCGTGCGCTTGGAAGTCTTGATCGCGTAAGCCGACTTCCACTGATTCATGCCGTCCTTGCGACCTTGATAAATCACGCCCTTGGTATCGCAGAGGATCAGGTTTTCGGGTCTGAAGCCGATCGCCTTGAGGAGTTCGAGGCAGGCAATACCCGCGGCGCCCGCGCCGTTGCAGACGAGCTTGGTCGTGGCGATTTCACGTCCGGTCAGGTCGAGTGCGTTCAACAGACCGGCCGCGGCGATGATTGCGGTACCGTGCTGGTCGTCATGAAAAACCGGAATATCCATCAATTCGCGCAGGCGCTGTTCGATCACGAAGCACTCCGGCGCCTTGATGTCTTCCAGATTGATGCCGCCCCATCCGGCGCCGAGCAGCTTCACGCAATTGATGATCTCATCGGGATCTTCCGAGGAAACTTCCAGGTCGATCGAGTCGATATCGGCGAAGCGCTTGAAGAGGACCGCTTTGCCTTCCATGACGGGTTTTGCCGCCAGCGCGCCACGGTTGCCGAGGCCGAGGATCGCCGTGCCATTGGTGATGACGGCGACGAAGTTGCCCTTCACCGTGTAGTCGTATGCCCGGCTTGGATCCTCGGCGATTGCCAGCACCGGCACCGCCACGCCCGGTGAATAGGCAAGCGAAAGGTCACGCTGGGTCGCCATTGGCTTGGTGGCAATCACTTCCAGCTTGCCCGGACGGCCTGTGCTGTGAAATTGCAGGGCTTCCTGGTCGGTAAAAGTCGGTCGGCTGCGGCCGGCGGGGGGCTTGGCGGGCATTTTTACTCCATGAACACGACCGGAACGCCGGCGCAGGCGACGTTAGCGGATGCAACCACAATGACTCAAGGGAAGCCGGCCGCCGCACTGGTGGTTGAATCGAGGCGTGACGCAGGTTAATCGGTGCCTCGGCGCAAACGATTGCTATGATCGGATGGCTATGATTCGTTTTTTACTTCGACTGTTTGGGCTGATCTTCCTGGCCGCCGGCTTCATCTTGGTGATCTACGATGGCACCAAGTCGATTGCCGGTAATATGGTTTTTCTGACCAGCGTCCGCGCCATCTGGGAGCTTGCCAATCCCGGCAGCCTGGCGAAGCTCAGGCCGATGATCGAACCCTACGCGGGCGGATATTTATGGGATCCGGTCATGGTCACGCTTCTTGCCGCACCTGGCTGGAGCGTGCTCGGCGCGTTCGGAATTGCCTTCCTTCTGCTCGGCCGGAAGAAAAAGCCGCTGATCGGCTATGTGAGGCCATAGCACCGCATTGGGGCCGCGCGCCGTCCTCGCGCAGGCGTGAACGTTGCATTTGCGCACCTGCCCCAGACGTGATCGCCAAGCCATTTCGGCCCGGCTCGCCCCGACATATATTGCGGTCAACGATCGCGGGAGAACCAGCATGTTCGGCTTCAAAAAACCTGCCATGCCCGCGCCCGGCGAGGTGCTGCCGGGCCGTGCCAATCCGATTCGCACCGCCGCCGCTCATTTCGTAAATCACCACGCGCTGAAGGGACCTTATCCGGATGGATTGGAGAAGGCGCTGTTCGGCCTCGGTTGTTTTTGGGGCGCTGAACGCAAATTCTGGGAATTAGGTGATGGGATCTACGTCACCGCGGTTGGCTATGCTGGAGGCCTGACACCCAACCCGACCTATGAGGAAGTCTGCTCGGGCCGCACCGGACACAACGAGGCGGTGCTGGTGGTCTATGACCCGAGGAAAATATCCTACGACACACTGCTCAAGACATTTTGGGAAAGCCACGATCCGACGCAAGGGATGCGCCAGGGAAATGACGTCGGCACGCAGTACCGCTCCGGCATCTATACGTTCAACGCCGCGCAACGACAGGCGGCCGAGGTTTCGAAGGCGATGTACGAGCAGGAATTGAAAAAGAAGCGCTTCGGTGCCGTCACGACGGAGATCGTCGATGCCCCCGAATTCTATTTTGCCGAGGACTATCACCAGCAATATCTGGCGAAAAATCCGATGGGCTATTGCGGGCTTGGCGGCACCGGCGTGTCTTGTCCGATCGGCACGGGCGCCCGGCTGTCGCAAGGCACTCCGGCCTGATTTTTGCCGCTGCGTCTCGCCGCCTGAACCGTCGCGCTGGCGCGAGCGACTGCGCCGGTGAGGATTTGTTAACCATATAACGTATTAATCGGCCTCGTATCCTCAAGGCTTGGTGGGACGCCTGATGCGAGGAGTCCGAATTCCGTTCGTGGCAGGCGTCGTGCTCGCGCTTTCGGGCTGCGCGCATGAACAATATGCACTAGAGGGCAGTCCGCGCGCAGCCGAACCTGCGCCGTCATCGCGCCACCTTTATTCTTCGTCACCAGCCTACGCCCAGCAGGCCTATGAGCACCCGACGCACCGATCGGGCGGGCCACGAACGGCGCCCGGCGATGACCGCGGCCTGATCAATTCAAATACATCCGCTTCGGTTGCCGCCGCACCGCCCCCCGCGATCGGCGGTCCTTATGTGCCGGCTATGGAAGCTTACGCTTCTGCGCCGGCAACCACGGCAACGCCGCTTCCGGCTGAGCCGCCATATACGCTCGATGCGGGTGACAAGCTGCGCGTCGTTGTGTTCGGTCAGGATGGCATCAGCAATAGCTACGTCGTCGACGCAGGCGGCAAGGTCAATCTGCCACTCATCGGTGCGGTCAACGCGCGCGGCCTGACCAACCAGCAGCTTGCGGCCGCGATCGCCGCGCGGCTCAAGCAAGGCTATGTGCGCGAACCGCACGTGAGTGTCGAGGTCGATACGTACCGGCCCTTCTTCATCCTCGGCGAGGTAACGACGCCCGGGCAGTATCCATACGTCGCCAATCTCACGGCTGAAACCGCCGTGGCCATTGCCGGCGGTTTTGCGCCGCGCGCGTTCAAGACAACGGTCGAACTGACCCGCAAGACCGGCGGACAGCAGATTCGCACCGAAGTGCCGCTCGAATATCCGGTTCGCCCCGGCGACACCATTCTCGTCAAGGAGCGGTGGTTTTAAGTCGATACAGCAAGGCGCTTGCGGTCGACATGTCCGGCCTTGTGCCGGGCATGTCGTTTAGGCCTTGGCCCGGTCATGACGTCAAGAGACGTCATTTCTTCATATGCTTTGACAGGAACTCCTGCGTGCGCTTCCAGGCGAGGTCGCCGGCTTCCTTGCGGTAGCTCGCGCGTTCGTCGCAATAGAAGCCGTGCGGCGCATCCGGATAGGTATAAATCTCCGCCTGCGGCTGCTTCGTCTTGATGCTTGCCACCACGTCCATCGGAATTCCGTCATCCTTTTCGCCAAAATGCATCTGCATCGGGCACTTCGGTTTCTCGTCGGCGAACTTGCCGATCATGCCGCCGTAGAATGAAACCGCCGCCGAGAATCCGGGAATGCGGCAAGCGGCGAGAAATGCCGCCGTGCCACCCATGCAGAAACCGACGACGCCGAGCGGCCCGCTGCCTTTGAGATCGCCTTGCGCGGCAGCAATATCGGCCATCATGTGGTCCCAGTTGAGGTTGCCGAGATAGCTGCGCGCGTGCGCAATTTCGTCCGGTGTATAGCCGCTGTCGAAATCGCGCACGAAGCGGTCGAACACGGCCGGCGCCACGGCCACATAGCCGAGCGCGGCAAGACGGTCGCAAACGGCGCGGATGTGGTGGTTGACGCCGAAAATCTCTTGCACAACCACGATGCCGCCCTTGGGCGCGCCGGACGGGTCGGCGCGATAGGCGCCGAGCGAGTGCTTGTCGGTAGTGGTCAAAGTGAATTGCTTACCCAAGGGTACCTCCCATAATTTTTTAGGACGAAAAGCCCGGTCGGGCTTCTAGCACAGGCATAGTTGGCTCGCCATTCTGGGAGCCGACATCATCCAGAGCGCATCGCCTTTGTCGCTATTTCAAGAACGTGAAGTGCATCGGTGGCCCCGTCGGATTCCCCTTTTTCAAAATCGCGTTCGGCCAATCCCATGGTGTTCGTCACATGCGCAAGACACAAGATCGATACCCCGCGCGCCCGCGCAAAAGTATAGAGTGCCGCAGCCTCCATCTCGACGGCCAAAATACCCTTCGCGCGTGCGGCTTCGATTGCCTCGGCTGTCTCGCGAAACGGGGCATCGGTCGTCCAGCTAGATCCAATGAGCGCGGCCAGGCCTTTATCGCGTAATGCTTTCGCGACCGTTGCGACAAGGTGGCTGTCGGCTTCCGCGAATTCCGACGGCGCCGCGTAATGATAGCTTGTTCCTTCGTCCCTGAGCGCACGGTCGATCACGACAAAATACGGTGGAGGATTTGGCGCGACAATCTGGCCCGCGGAAGTGACGCTCAACAAATGGCGGCAGCCGCTTGCGAACAGTTCTTCGGCTATCAATACGGCGAAGGATGCGCCGACAGCACAGCCGATAATGCCGACGGTCTCTCCCGCGAGTGAAAACGTGTAGAGGACGGTATGATAGCAAGGCCAGGTTTCAAGTGGCTGCGCTTGTTGGGTCTTCTTGAGCCGGCGTAGGATGTCGCCGTCAGGATCTAGGATGCAGACGGACGGCACATTGGCCGTTGCAAGTCCTTTTTGGCGCCTTGCCTCGCGCAAGAGTGCGGAGGGCGAAAATACTGACGGCGCCGCCGGAAACTTGTTTTTGATAATCGGCGCTATATCGCCTTTCGTTTTCTTATCCTCCATTCGAAGAATGCCCGCTGCCTGTTGTAACTTTCAATAACTACCATACCGCAAACGGTACTAAGGCATGACGCTCCCTGGGTTCTTCAAAGGAACGGAAATGCCTTCCGCCGGGTGGTGGGAGGCATTGTGGCCCGACCCCGCGATGGTACTCAATCAGGTCGGCGTCAGAGCCGGCATGACCGTGATCGACCTCTGTTGTGGAGACGGATGGTTCACTTTACAGATCGCCAAGATTGCGCGTCATGTTGTTGCCGTCGATATCGATGCAAAGCTCCTGGATGTGGCCAGATTGCGTCTTTCCGAGAGCGACAGTCGCAATAGCAGCCTTGTTGAAGGTAACGCCTACGACGTTGCCAAGTTGGTATCGCATCCCGCCGATTTCGTTTTTCTGGCAAATGCATTTCATGGTGTGCCGGAACCAACGCGTCTTGCCCGGTCGGTTTTTGATGCTCTCAAGTCCGGCGGACGTTTCGCGATTGTAAACTGGCACGCACGAGCGCGCGAGGAGACAACCATCCTCGGTGAGCCGCGCGGTCCGGCGACCGAGTTGAGGATTACTCCGGAAACAACAATCGCCGCTGTCGAGCCGGTTGGATTCCGGTTTGTTGAGATAGTTGAATTGCCGCCCTATCACTATGGGGCGATTTTCGAGAAACCGTAGCGCGCTGCCGCCGACGACTACAAAAATGTCTTTGCCAATAACGCATAAGAATGCTTACGCGCCGCGTGGTCGAAGATCATGGTCGTCACCATGAGCTCATCGGCCTTCGTTGCCTCGATCAGGGGCATGAGCCTCGCCTTGACCGTCTCCGGCGAACCGACCGAAAGCCGCGTCCGATTCTGCGCGATGCGCGCCTTGTCCACCGGAGAATAGTCGTAGCTTCGGGCATCTTCCGGCGATGCCAGCGGCAAGTACTCACCTTTCGCACGGCGCACGATGTTCAGGGCAACGGTCGCTGCCAGCCGTTCAGCCTCTTCATCAGTGTCGGCGCAGACGACATGCGTCGCCAAAATCGCATAAGGCTTATCGTGCGATGGGGACGGCTTGAAGTTATCGCGGTAGAGCCTCATCGCTTCCGCCGCGTCGAAATTCGCGAAGTGATGTGCGAAGGAAAACGCCGCGCCGATATGGCCTGCCAACTGGGCGCTGTAGTCGGACGAGCCGAGCAGATAGATCGGCGGTAGCGGCACGTCGGAAGGCATCGCGCGTACGTTATGAAACGGGTGACCGGCAGGAAAGCCGCGCGTTTCCAGCAGCATCAGTTCGTTGAATCGGTCGAGGAAATCATCCTCCTCGCTGATACCCTGGCGCCGCCGAAGCGCATAAGATGTCGCCGGATCGGTGCCCGGCGCGCGGCCCAGACCGAGATCGATGCGCCCCGGATAGAGCGCCTCAAGCACCTTGAAGCGCTCGGCTACCATTAACGGCGCGTGGTTGGGCAGCATGATCCCGCCCGAGCCGATGCGCATGGTTTTGGTGACCGCCGCGATCTGCCCGATCATGATATCGGGCGCGGAGCTCGCGATCGCCGGCAGGTTGTGATGTTCGGCGACCCAGTATCGGGTGAAGCCAAGACCGTCGGCGAACCGCGCGAGATCGAGCGAATTGCGAAGGGCCTGCGCGGCCGAGGAGCCGGTCGAGACGGGGGAGAGATCGAGGATAGACAGCGGCGTCATGGCTTGGCGGTCACACTAGCATGCGGATGCCGTCTTTTCGCCCGCATGATCCGGCGTATGATATCGTAGAGTTTATGGGAGCCGCGCATGGCCTCGCTGGTTGAATGGAAGGTGCCGCAATCCGTGCAGCCGCGGGCTGAGGACTATTCCTATGATCTCGAGCGGACGCTGTCCTCGGTTGTCGGGCTCCATTCGATCGTTCCTCCCGACGCGTTCACCGCGGATACACTTGGGGTGGAACGCGCGGGCAACGGCGTTCTCATCGATGACGGCCTGGTGCTCACTATCGGCTACCTGATCACAGAAGCCGACACGGTCTGGCTGCACCTCGGTGATGGCCGGGTGGTGCAGGGCCATGCACTAGGCTTCGATCAGGAAACCGGTTTTGGTCTCGTACAGGCGCTTGGAAAAATCGAGCTGCCGACGCTAGCCATTGGCTCCTCAAAAACGGTTGAAGTCGGCGAGCGTGTGGTCGTCGGCGGCGCGGGCGGGCGCACGCGTTCGCTCGCCGGTCGCATCGCCGCCAAGCAGGAATTCGCCGGATACTGGGAATATTTGCTCGAGGAAGCGATCTTCACATACCCGGCACACCCGAACTGGGGCGGCACCGCTCTGATATCGAGCGAAGGCAAGCTCGTCGGCATCGGTTCGCTGCAGTTGGAACGCGCTCGCGAAGGAAAGAACGAGCATCTCAACATGATCGTGCCGATCGATTTGCTGAAGCCGATCCTCGATGACCTCCGCAAGTTCGGCAAGGCGAACAAGCCCGTACGGCCGTGGCTCGGGCTTTATTCGACCGAAATTGAAGACCGGATCGTCGTCGTTGGCATCGCGCCGAAGGGGCCAGCCGCGCGCGCCGAGATCAAGACCGGCGACGTGGTCGTGGCGGTCAAGGGCGATCGTGTGTCGACACTTGCCGATCTCTACCGCAAGATCTGGTCGCTAGGGCATGCCGGCGCGGAAGTCCCGCTCACGCTCTACCGCGAAGGCGTTACTTTCGACGTGCGCGTGAATTCATCCGACCGCACGAAATTCCTGAAAGGTCCCCGGCTGCATTGAGCGCCGCGCGTCAGATTTCCTCGATCTTGTCGACGCGGTCCGGATAGAAGGCGAGATGGTCCTTGATCTCGGCCATCGCCGGAAATGGGCGTTCGTAAGACCACACCGCGTTCTCACCGCTGCGGCAGCCCACATTGATCGTGAAATAGCTGGCGTCCCCTTTATATGGACAGTGCGTATGGTGATCGGTGGGCGTGAGCAGACTCATTTCGGTGTCGGCGCGAGGAATGTAGAGCGCCGGCTTGTAGCTTGCTTCTTTCAAAGTGAGCGCGCGCGCGGTGTCGGCGATCACGCAGCCCGCAAATGTGACGCGGACGCGCTTGTCGTTGGGTGAAATCGTGATCGGATGATCGGGGCCCGGAAGTTTCATGATGGGATCCGCTGGCGCGCCCGAGACGATTCGAACGTCCGACCTTTGCCTTCGGAGGGCAACGCTCTATCCAGCTGAGCTACGGGCGCGCGTGAACCCTCAATAGACGAAACGCCGGGAAGCGGCAACGGGCGCGCGCGTCGTGTGCCGCGCGCGCAGTCGCCATGTTGAGGTGCCAATACCGGCCGCGCTACATCACGGGCAGGGATGTCGCATTCCGTCGTAACCGAGAAAGGTGCCGGATGCCGGGTCATACGAGCGATATCGCTGTTCGCAGTACGCTTCCGCACCGGGGCCAGGCCCGGCGGCATATACCTCTGGACCCTCGTAGTAGCCGGGATCGTCGCCATAATAGTAGCCTGGTCCATAGTAGCCTGGTCCCGCCAGCGCGCTGCCGAGCAGCGCGCCCGCGGCGAAACCGCCCAAGGCGGCGCCGCCCCAATGTCCACCATGGTGCCAGTGGCCGCCGCCCCAATGATGCTGCGCGTAAGCCGGCGCGGATACGGCCAGCCCCGCGGCCAATGCCGCGACAATCGCCAAAGTTGATCTGCAACGCATCGAACT
>Ga0134128_10007486_pt1 | contig 13202 bp, 8 predicted proteins | sample KB31754_FD_96462 | JGI IMG/M metagenome (GOLD analysis project Ga0134128, IMG submission 96462) | Terrestrial soil microbial communities with excess Nitrogen fertilizer from Kellogg Biological Station, Michigan, USA - KB3-175-4 | ecosystem: Environmental > Terrestrial > Soil > Unclassified ... | reverse complement strand
GACGCTCTCCGGCTCGCTCGGCCTTGGCCGCGAGACGATCGACGGCACCGACGACCATCCGGTGCGCGTCGCCGAATTGCGGGCGGAAGGTGCGATCACCAAACGCCTGCGGCTTGCGCTGTACGCGCTCTACAGTCGCTCGACCGGCTACGTCGATGCACCCGATTACGCGTACCGGCAGGTGGGCCTGACACTGATGTATCCCTTTTGATCGTCCGTCGCCGCTTTCGACCGTAAATCGGTCGACGTCCGATTTTCGCCGCCGGCCGTCGCCCGCCGACGACATTTCCGGTATCCTTCGCGGCAGTCCGGAAATGACATTGACATGATTCGCCCTTCAATCCGGCGCCGTTGGCTCGTTGCGGTGCTTTGTGGCGTCGTCCTCGCGGTCGCCGCGGTGGCGTCGCTCGACGATCGTGCCGTCGCGTACGGCAAGAACATGCCGCTTCGTTATGGCGCGCTGCGCGAAATGCCGCCGCCGCACGGCAGTCCGCTCGTCGAGCCGATCCTGATCGACCTCGAGGAGCGCACGTTCCGCTTCTTCTGGGACACGGCCAATCCGAAGAACGGCCTCATTCCCGATCGCTATCCGACGCCGTCGTTCGCGAGCATCGCCGCGGTCGGCTTCGGCCTCACGTCGTATCCGATCGGCGTCGAGCGCGGCTACATCTCGCGCAAGGAGGCGGTGAAGCGCGTGCTGGCGACGCTGCGCTTCCTGTACACCGCTCCGCAGGGCACGCACCAGCACGGAATGTCGGGCTACAAGGGATTCTTCTATCACTTCCTCGACATGAAGACCGGCGAGCGCTTCGACGACAGCGAGCTCTCGACGGTCGACACGGCGCTGCTGCTCGCCGGCGCCTTGTTCTGTCAGTCGTACTTCGACGCCGACGACGCGCAGGAAACGGAGATCCGCAATCTCGCCGACGCGATCTACCGCCGTGTCGACTGGACGTGGGCGCAGCCGCATGCGCCGGCGATCAACCTCGGCTGGACGCCGGAGGACGGCTTCCTCGAATACGACTGGCGCGGCTACAACGAGGCGATGCTCGTCTACGTGCTCGCGCTCGCGTCGCCGACGCATCCGGTCGGGATGGATGCGTGGAACCAGTGGACGAGCACCTACGACGGCAGCTGGGGCAAGAGCTTCGGGCAGGAATACCTGGGCTTCGCGCCGCTCTTCGGGCATCAGTATTCGCACGTGTGGCTCGATTTCCGCGAAGTGCAGGACGCGTACATGAAGCGTCGCGGCATCGATTACTTCCAGAACACGCGGCGCGCGATCTATGCGCAGCGCGCCTATGCGATCGAGAATCCGCTGCGTTGCAAGGACTATGGCGCGAGCGTCTGGGGCATCACGGCGAGCGACGGCCCCGGCGATTTCGTCGTCGACGAGCCGCTCGGGCGGCGCGTCTTCCGGGCGTACACCGCGCGCGGCATCGGCGGCGCCGCGGCGCACGACGACTGCACGCTCGCGCCGACAGCCGTCGTCGCCTCGATTCCGTTCGCGCCGGAACTCGCGATCCCCGCCGTCGTCAACATGTATCGGCAGTTCGGCCGCTACATCTACGGCACTTATGGCTTCCTCGATGCGTTCAACCCCAGCTTCACGTTCGCCGACGAGCCGCTCGCCCACGGGCGCTGCGTCCCGGGCTTCGGATGGGTCGACGAGGACTATCTCGGCATCGACCAGGGCGCACTCGTCGCGATGATCGAGAACTACCGCAGCGGGCTCATCTGGAACGTGATGCGCGGCAACCCGTACGTCCGCCGCGGTTTCGAGCGCGCGGGCTTCTCGGGAGGCTGGCTCTCCGCCGCCGCGAAGTGAGCAATCGCAGTTCCGGGCGCCGGGTGGCGAGCGCCGCCGGGCGGACCCAAGGCGCGAGTTCCCCTCCCTCCGGGGGCAGCGAAGCCGCGAAGCGACGAGCGTGGGGGGTCGTGCAATGGGCCCTCGTGCTCGTCGTTGCGACGGGCCTTCTCGCAGCGTGCAGCCGGCAGCCGCAAAACGTCACGACGATCCGCTTCTGGGCGATGGGTCGCGAAGGCGAGGTCGTGACCGCGCTCGTGCCTGAATTCGAGCGCACGCATCCGGGCATCCGCGTCGTCGTCCAGCAATTGCCGTGGACCGCCGCGCACGAGAAGCTGCTGACCGCGTTCGCCGGCGATTCGACGCCCGACATCGCCCAACTCGGCAATACGTGGATCCCCGAATTCGTGGCGCTGGGCGCGCTTTCGCCGCTCGATGCGCGCGTGACGACGTCGACGGTCGATCCGAAGGACTACTTCTCCGGCATCTGGGATACGAACATCGTCGGCGCCCATGTCTACGGGGTGCCGTGGTACGTCGATACCCGCCTGCTTTTCTACCGCCGGGACCTGCTCGAAGCGGCCGGAATCCATCACGTCCCGGCGTCGTGGCCGGAATGGACTCGGGCGCTCGCAGCCGTCAAGGCGCGGGCGCCGCCCGACCACTACGCGATTCTGCTGCCGCTCAACGAAGTCGAGCCGCTGCTCGCGCTCGCATTGCAGCAGGACGATCCGCTGCTGCGCGACGGCGGCCGCTACGGCAACTTCGAAAGCACGGGCTTCCGTCGCGCGCTCGCGTTCTACATCGACATGTTTCGCCGCGGCTTCGCCCCGCCGATGACCGCGTCGCAGATGTCGAACGTGTGGACGGAGTTCGGCCGCGGCACGTTCGCGTTCTACATTTCGGGACCCTGGAACATCGGCGAGTTCGAGCGTCGCTTGCCGGCGCAATTGCAGGGCACGTGGGCGACGGCGCCACTGCCCGGACCGTCCGGCCCCGGCGCATCGATCGCCGGCGGTTCGAGCCTCGTCGTGTTCCACGCATCGCAAGCGAAGGATGCCGCGTGGCAGCTCGTCGAATACCTGTCGCAGCCCGACATCGAATTGCGCTTTCGCGAAATGACTGGCGATCTTCCGCCGCGACGAAGCGCCTGGCGCGATCCGGCGCTTGCGAATGACGCGCATGCGCGCGCGTTTCACGATCAGCTCGAGCGCGTGAAGCCGGCACCGAAAGTCCCGGAGTGGGAACGCATCGCCGACGAAATGCGCAACGTCGCCGAACGCGCCGCGCGCGGCCAGTGGACGGTCGACGAGGCTGTGCGCGAGCTCGACGCGCGCACCGATCGCATCCTCGAAAAGCGCCGCTGGCTGCTGGCGCGCGCTGCGCGCGATTGACCGGGCGCGAACGCGTCGCGCCGTCCCGCCGTCGCGCCCGGCGCCGGCAGGTCGCCTGGTGCTTCGTCGCGCCGGCGCTGATCGTGATCGCCGTCTTCTTCGTGATTCCCGTCGTCGCAGCCTTCGCGATCAGCCTGACCGACTTCGACATCTATGCGCTCGCCGATCCGTCCAACCTGCGCGTCGTCGGCTTCCGCAACTACGTCGAGTTGCTGCAGCGTCCGCTGTTCTGGAAGGCGCTCGGCAACACGCTCTACTTCGTGGCGGCCGGCGTGCCGCTGTCCCTCGGCGCATCGCTCGGCGCGGCACTGCTTCTGAATTCGAGGCTCGCACGTTTCCAGCCGTTCTTTCGCACGGCGCTTTTCGCGCCGGTCGTGACGACAGTCGTCGCCGTCGCGGTGATCTGGCGCTATCTGCTCGGCACGCGTTACGGCTTCCTCAATTACGCCCTGTCGTCGGTCGGGATTGCGCCGATCGACTGGCTCGGCGATCCCCGTTTCGCGATGCCCGCGATCATCCTGTTCGCAGTATGGAAGAACTTCGGCTACAACATGATCATCCTGCTCGCCGGACTGCAGAACATTCCGAACGAACTCTACGAAGCCGCGCGCATCGACGGGGCATCGGCGTTCGCGCGGCTGCGCTTCGTCACGCTGCCGATGCTGGCGCCGATCCTGTCGATCGTCGCGATCCTGACGATCGCCGGCTACTTCCAGCTCTTCGCCGAGCCGTACGTGATGACCCAGGGCGGGCCCCTGCAGAGCACGCTGTCAGTGCTCTACCTGATGTACGAGGAAGGCTTCAAGTATTGGAATCTCGGCAATGCATCCGCGGTTGCGTTTCTGCTGTTCGTGCTGATCTTCGGCGTGACGCTTTTGCAGACGCGCGCGGCGCGCGAGCAGTTCGCGCGATGACGAACGCGTCGCAAAAACCGCGCTGGTGGTCGGACTGCCTTCCGCGCCCGGCGGCGCTCCTCGTCAACGGCCTGCTGCTCGCCGGTGCCGCGTTCGCGTTGTTTCCGCTCTTGTGGATGCTCGCCGCGTCGTTCATGGCACCCGGCGAGGCGAGCACGTATCCACCACCGCTTCTGCCCGCGCATCCGACGCTTGCGAATTACCGCGAGCTTTTCACGCACGCGGGCATGGGCCGCTATCTCGCCAACAGCATCCTGCTCGCCGCCGCCGCGACGGCGCTGTCGCTCGTGTTCAACGTGATGGCCGGTTACGCGTTCGCGAAGCTGCGCTTCCGCGGGCGCGAGCGGCTGTTCCGGCTGATGCTCGGCGCGCTCGTGATCCCCGGGCAGGTCGCGATGGTTCCGTTGTTCCTGCTGCTCAAGCAGATGGGTCTCGTCGACACGTACGGCGGCGTCATCGTGCCGGCGCTCGCGAGCATCTTCGGCATCTTCCTCGTGCGCCAGTACGCGCTGTCGATTCCCGACGACCTGCTCGAAGCGGCGCGGATCGACGGGGCCAGCGAATGGAAGATCTTCAGAGCGGTCGTCGTGCCGCTCCTGTCGCCGATCATCGTCACGCTCGCCGTATTCACGCTGCTCGGGACGTGGAACGATTTCATGTGGCCGCTGATCGTATTGTCCGACCAGAACCTCTACACGCTGCCGGTGGCGCTCGCGAGCCTGTCGCGCGAGCACGTGCAGGATAACGAGCTGATGATGGCCGGCTCGGTGCTGACGACGCTGCCGGTGCTGATCGTGTTCCTCGCGCTGCAGCGCTATTACATGCAGGGACTGATGATGGGAGCGGTAAAAGGGTGAGAAGCCGCCCGATGATCGGGCTGCGCGCGGCTGCGCGTCTCCAACGGCTCGCCTTGCAAGGCCTGCTTGCGTCCGCCATTGCGTTCGTGGCATCGCTCGCCTTCGCGCAGCCGCCCGCGTTCGATGCGCGCTTCGTCGATCGCTTCGACGACGTCAGCGCATGGAAGGCGGTGGCCTCCGACGGCGTCACCGCGTCGATTGCGCGCGTCGTCGAGGGCAAGCGGCCGGCGATGCGCCTCGACTTCGATCTCGGCGGCACGGCGGGCTACGCGATCGCGCGCCGCGCGCTGCCGCTCGATCTGCCCGAGAACTACGCGATCACGTTCTGGCTTCGCGGCGATGCACCGGTCAACGACCTGCAGGTCAAGTTCATCGATGCGAGCGGCGACAACGTCTGGTGGTACCGGCAACCGAACTTCACGTTCCCCACCGAGTGGCAGCCGATCACGATCCGCAAGCGGCAGATCGAGTTCGCGTGGGGACCGACGAAGGACAGGATGCTGCGCCACGTCGCGACGATCGAGATCGCGATCGCGGCCGGCGCCGGCGGCGGCCGCGGATCGGTCGATGTCAGCGATCTCGGATTGCAGGAGCGGCCATCGGAATCGACACCGTGGCCACCGCCGATCGTGCGCGCATCGTCGTCGCAATCGGGCGCAGCGCCCGCGCGCGCGCTCGACGGCAACCTGAAGACCGCATGGCGGAGCAAGTCCGGTCCGCGTCGCGAGCAGTGGCTCAGCATCGATTTCGGACGGCCGCGCGAATTCGGCGGCCTCGTCCTCAATTGGGCGAAGAATGGCTACGCGTCGCGCTACGACGTGCAATTCTCCGACGACGGCCGCAAATGGCGCACGGTGCGGCGGGTGACCGAAGGCGGGCCGGGAGGGGCCGCGCTGCTGCTCACCGAATCGGAGACGCGCTACCTGCGCCTTCTGCTTTACGAGGGTCCGCGGCGCGAATACGCGCTGAACGAGCTCGCTATCGAGGATCTGGCGTTCGGCGCGTCGCCGAATGCGTTCTTCACCGCGCTCGCGCGCGATGCGCCGCGCGGCGATTTCCCGCGCGGCTTCTCCGGCGAGCAGAGCGCCTGGACGCTCGTCGGCGTCGACGGCGGCCACGATACCGGTCTCCTTTCGGAAGACGGTGCGCTCGAGGTCGGCAAGAGCGGCTTCACGCTCGAGCCGTTCGTCGTCGAGCACGGCAAGGTCGCCACGTGGGCCGACGTCACGTCGCATCCGTTCCTCGTCGATGACGACCTGCCGATGCCGGGCGTCGAGTGGACCGCGCCGCGCTGGTCGCTGCGCATCACGACGTTCGCGACGGGCACCGCGGACGACGTGCACCTCGTCGTGCGCTACGACCTCACCAACCTGACCGACCAGCCGCTGCCGCTGACGCTTGCGCTCGCGGCACGGCCGTTCCAGGTCAATCCGCCGGCGCAATTCCTCAATACGATCGGTGGCGCGAGCCCGATTCACGATCTCGCGTGGGACGGCGGCGCGCTGACGGTGAACGACGCGCGCAACGTGTATCCGCTCGCGGCGCCTTCGCGCGTCGCGCTGCGGCCGTTCGATGCGGGGCCGCTGGTGCCGTCGCTCGCGACGCCGGAGCAGCGCTCGCGCAAGGAGGTGCACGACGAATTCGGCTATGCGTCGGGCACGCTGTTCTATCCGGGCACGCTGCCCGCGCGCCAGAGCGCGACGTATGGTGTCGTCGTGCCGCTCACCGATCACGGCGGCGCGCCGGTGCTCGGCGACCGCACGCCCGTGCAGTGGCTGACGCGCGAGCAGCTGCGAACGGCCGCGACGTGGCGCGGCAAGCTCGATCGGGTGACGATCCGGGTGCCGCAGGAAGCGCAACCACTCGCCGACGCGCTCCATACGGCGCTCGCGCACATCCTCGTCTCGCGTGACGGCACGATCCTGCGCCCCGGCACGCGCGCGTACGCACGCTCGTGGATTCGCGACGGGACGATGATCGCCGAATCGCTGTTGCGTCTCGGCCACGCGTCGACCGCCGCCGATTTCCTGCGCTGGTACGCGCCGCATCAGTTCGCGAACGGCAAGATTCCGTGTTGCATCGACGCCCGCGGTGCCGACCCGGTGCCCGAGAACGACAGCCCGGGCGAATTCATCTTTCTCGTCTCGGAGGTGTACCGCTACACGCGCGACCGCACTTTGCTCGAAGCGATGTGGCCGCACGTCGAAAAGGCCGCGGCGTACATGGGAACGCTGCGCCATAGCGAGCGCAATCCGGGCGTCCAGCATGGCGAGCGTCGCGCGACGTACGGCATGCTGCCGGCGTCGATCAGTCATGAGGGTTATTCGGCGAAGCCGATGCACTCGTACTGGGACGACTTCTGGGCGCTGAAGGGATACGAAAGCGCGGTGTCGATCGCGCAAGCGCTCGGCCGCAAGGACGACATGCGCGAGCTCGAGTCCGCGCGCGACGAGTTCGCCGCGGATCTTCTGGCGTCACTTCGCACGACAGCGGCGAATCATCGGATCGACTACCTGCCCGGCTCGGTGGAACTCGGTGACTTCGATCCGACGTCGTCGACGATCGCACTCGCGCCGGCAGGCGACGAGCGCGTGCTGCCGCCGGCGCTCGTGAAACCGACGTTCGAGCGCTACTGGCGCGAGTTCGTCGCGCGCCGCGACGGCACCGTGCAATGGAAGGATTACACGCCGTACGAGCTTCGCAACGTCGGCGCGTTCGTGCGTCTCGGCTGGCGCGACCGCGCGCACGAGCTGCTCGATTTCTTCATGGCGGGCCGCCGCCCACCCGCATGGAACCAGTGGCCCGAGGTCGTCGGCCGCGATCCGCGCGAGGTGCGTTTCATCGGCGATCTGCCGCATGCGTGGGTCGCGTCCGATTTCATTCGCTCGGTGCTCGATCTCTTCGCCTACGAGCGCGATGATGGTGCGGTCGTGCTCGCCGCGGGGATTCCAGGCTCCTGGCTCGATCGCGCCGGCATCGCGATCCGCGGGCTGCGCACGCCGTACGGTACGCTGTCGTATTCGCTCGTGCGCATCAGCGACCGCATTGCCGAGCTGACGCTCACCGCGAGCGGCAGCGTGCCGCCCGGTGGCTTCGTGCTCGCAGGTCCTTGGTCGCGACCGCTCAACGTGACGATCGACGGCAAGCCGGCCGCGGTACACGGCGACGAAGTTCGCATCGGCGAACTGCAGGCGCGCGTCGTGCTCGAGCTTCCGAAGGGACCGCCCGCAGAGGTCAAATGAACGAACGCGATCGCGACATCGAGTTTCCCGAAGACTTCCTGTGGGGCACGGCGACGTCGGCGTACCAGGTCGAAGGCTCACCGCTCGCCGACGGCGCCGGGCCGAGCATCTGGCAGCGCTTCACGCGCACGCCGGGGCTCGTGCGCGACGGCGACAACGGCGATGTCGCATGCGACCAGTATCGCCGCTTCGCCGACGACATCGCATTGATGAAGCGTCTCGGCCTGAACGCGTATCGCTTCAGCATTTCGTGGAGCCGCGTCCTGCCGCAGGGGCGCGGCGCCGTGAACGCGAAGGGCCTCGCCCACTACGAGCGGCTCGTCGACACGCTGCTTGCCGACGGCATCGCGCCTGCGCCGACGCTCTATCACTGGGACCTGCCGGCGGCGCTCGACGATCGCGGCGGCTGGCTCAATCCCGACATCGCACACTGGTTTGCCGATTACGCGTCGATCCTGTTCAGAAAGCTCGACGATCGCGTGCCGATGTGGGCGACGCTGAACGAGCCGTGGGTCGTCACTGACGGCGGCTATCTGCACGGCGTGCTCGCGCCCGGGCATCGCAACCTGTTCGAGGCGCCGATCGCAACCCATCGGCTGTTGCGCGCGCACGCCGCGGCCGTGCAGGCGTATCGCGCACAGGGCAGGCACCGGATCGGCATCGTCGTCAATCTCGAGCCGAAATACCCGGCGTCGGACAGCCCCGAGGATCGCGCCGCGACGGCACGTGCGCATGCGTACATGAATCGCCAGTACCTCGACCCGGTATTCCTCGGCCGCTATCCCAAGGCGCTTGCGGACATCTTCGGCGAGGCATGGCCGCGGTGGTCCGACGACGAGGTGGCGTTCATCCGCCAGCCGATCGACTTCGTCGGCGTCAACTACTACACGCGCAACGTCACGCGCTTCGACGCGTCGGCGTGGCCGCTGCGTGCCGGGCCCGTGCCGCAGAAGCGGGCGACGTACACGGAGACGGGCTGGGAGGTGTTCCCGCAAGGCCTGACCGATACGCTGCAATGGGTGAGCCGGCGCTATGGCGATCCGCCGATCTACGTCACCGAGAACGGCGCGGCATTCTTCGACCCGCCGGTCGTCGAGGGCGACCGGCTCGCCGATCCGTTGCGCGTCGACTACTACCGCAAGCATTTGCGCGCACTGCACGACGCGCGCGCGGCGGGTGTCGACGTTCGCGGCTATTTCGCATGGTCGCTGCTCGACAATTTCGAGTGGTCGCTCGGCTACTCGAAGCGCTTCGGCATCGTGCACGTCGACTTCGAGAGCCAGAAGCGCACGCCGAAGGACAGCGCGCATTTCTATGCGCGCGTCATCGCGAGCCGGGGACGCGCGCTCGGCGAGGACGCCGCGCCCGGCACGCCCGCGTAGACTTCGCGTCTGGATCGGTCCCGCATGCCGTCAACCTAGCGTTCGCCCTGGAAGCGCACGTTCAATCGCTGGTCGATTGGTTCGCCGCGCATCCACTGCTTGCGCTCGCGACGGTCTTCGTCGCCACGCTGCTCGAGGGGGCCGCGCTCGTCGGCACGATCGTTCCCGGCAGCACGATCGTCTTCGTCGCCGGCGTCCTCGCGGGACTCCGTGCGCTCGATCCGTGGACGGCGGGATTGCTCGCGGTCGCCGGCGCGGTCCTGGGTGACGGCGGCAGCTACCTCGTCGGACGCCGTTACCGCGACGCGATTCGTAATCTCGGACCGATCCGCAGGCATCCGACGCTGTTCGCGCGTGGCGAGGCGTACTTCGCCGCGAACGGGCGCAAGAGCATTTTCGTCGGCCGCTTCCTCGGGCCTCTCCGCGCGGTCGTGCCGCTCGTCGCCGGCATGGCGAAGATGCCGGGGCACGAGTTCGTGGCGATCGATGCGCTCGCCGCCATCGCATGGGCGGGCGCGCATCTGCTGCCTGGCGTGCTGTTCGGCGCGTCGCTCGAGTTGGCCGGTGCGGTCAGCTCGCGGCTCGTCGTGCTGGTGGCGATTCTCGTCGTCGGCCTGTGGCTCGTCGCCTTCGTCATTCGTTTCGTCACGCGGCGCGCGTGGCCGTTGCTGAAGCGACTCCGGGAGCGGCTCTATGTTCGCGCGAGCCTGAGCTCGCATCCGTCTGCGCGCGCGGTGCTGAGACTCCTCGACCCTTCGCGCAGCGAGCCGCTCGCGCTTCTCGTCTCGGCAACGCTGCTCGTTGCAGGCGCCTGGTTGTTCCTGGGCGTCGTCGAGGATGTCGTCACCCACGACACGCTGGTCGACGTCGACCGGGCAGTCTACGGGTGGCTTTCGGGCATGCGCTCGCGCTTCGCCGACGACGTGATGGTGACGATCAGCGAGCTGGCCGGCGTGGAGGTGATGATCGCGGTGATCGCCGCCGTTGCGGCATGGCTCGCGATCACGCGGCGATTCCGTACGCTCGCGTATTGGGCCGCGGCGGCCGGCTTCGCGGAAGCGATGGTGATCGCGCTCAAGTACGGGTTCGAACGTGCGCGTCCGAACACCGCGTACGCGGCGGTCGATCCCTTTTCGTTTCCAAGCGGCCACGCGGCGATCACCCTCGTCGTCTATGGCTTCCTCGCGTTCCTGCTCGGCCATGGCAAGCCGGTAACGCGGCAAGGCACGTTCGCGCTCGCCGCCGCCGGCATCGCGGCGCTCGTCGCTTTCTCGCGCGTCTACCTGGGTGCGCATTGGCTGTCGGACGTGATCGCGAGCTTCGGGCTCGGCATCGCGTGGATCGCGCTGCTCGGCATCGCCTACATCCAATACGTGCATGAGCCCGCACTGCGTGCGGCGCCGGTCCTGTCGATCGTGGCGGCAACGCTGATCTTCGTCGGGGGACCCTATGCCGCGCACCACCACGCGCGCGACGTCGCGCGCTACGCGAAGCTCGACGAGCGTCCCTCGCTGCCGCTCGCAGCCTGGCGAGGCAGCGGCTGGGCGACGCTGCCCGCGGCCCGCACCGAGATCGGCGGTCAGCGAGAAGAGGCTTTCACCGTGCAGTGGGTTGCATCCCGCGAGCCATTGATACAAGCGCTTGCGGGTGCTGGGTGGCAGGCGCCCGCGCGGTGGAAATCGGCGGCCGCGCTGTTGTGGCTCGTGCCATCGACGCCGATCGGTCAATTACCGGTGCTGCCGAAGCTTCATCGCGGACAACCGCCTGCGCTCACGTTCGTCCGCGCGCTCGACTCGCGCACGCGCAACGTGGTGCGGCTGTGGCACGTCGCCGATGCGATCGAAGGCGCGGCACGCCTGCCGATCTACGCCGGCATGGTGACCATCGAACGCGCGCATGCGCAATGGGGCTTGATCGCGGTCACGAGGACCGATCCCGATCCCCCGCCGCCCGAAGAAGTCCTTGCCGAGGCGATCCGCGGAAGCCAGAACGCCACCGTCCGGCGGGCGGCGCTCGGCGTGGCGATACTGCTCGTCTGGTGAGCACGAGCAGGATGAGGGAAACCCTCATCTTGTGCGCGCTTTGCTGACGGCGTATGTTCACGGCCGATTCGAAAGACGAAAGGAAGCGTTCAAAGCCGACCATCGCAGCACCGCAACAGGGAGGGCACGATGAAGCGTGGGTTTACCGTCGTTGGTGCTTTCACGGCAGCAGGCATGCTGTTCATCGCGGCCTCGGCCGCTCGCGCGTCCGACGCGAAAACGATTGCCACCGAGCGCCAGAAGGTCGGCAATGGATGGGCGCGCGTGTACGTGTCGCTCGATGCGGACGGAACACCGCGCGCACTCGGCGTGAGCCTCACGAGCGCGGCGCTCGCAGGACTGCCGGCGGAACCGAATCGCACGAGTCGCTGCTTCGACAGGAACGGCGACGGCCGCATCGACGCCGACGAGTGCGTCGGCGATTACAACTTCATGTTCACGATTCCCGAGGGCGAGGCCGCGCACGCGATCTCACCGTTCAAATGGATCGCGCTCAACTGGAATCCGCACGGTCACGGAAAGCCTGCGCCACCGCCGTGGTCCGCACCGCACTTCGATTTCCATTTCTACATCGCGGATCGGGACGCGGTGAAGCGCTTGCGCACGGGAAGCTGCGGCGAGATCATCGATTGCGACGATTTCAAGACGGCGACGAAGCCGGTCCCGGCGAAGTACGTCCATCCCGACCACATCGACGTCGGTGCCGCCGTTCCCGGCATGGGCAACCATCTGATCGACTCCAGGTCGCCGGAGCTTGCGAAGGGCGGGCCGCCATTCACGCACACGTTCATCTTCGGCGCGTATGACGGGCAGATCACGTTCCTCGAGCCGATGATCACGCGCGCGTACATCGCAAGCAAGCCGGGCATGTGCAAGGCGATCAAGCAGCCGGAGGCATGGGCGGTCGCCGGCCGGTACCCGACGAAGTACTGCGTGCGCTACGTTCCGGGGGACGACACATACACGGTGTCGATCGAGAACTTCGTACGGCGCGAGGCGAATTAGCGGGCTTGGCGATCAACTCGTGGCGCGTCCCAAAGGAAAGGGGTCGCGGATGCGCGACCCCTCGCAAGGAGTAGCGAGCGAGGGACTCGAACCCCCGACCAAAGGATTATGATTCCTCTGCTCTAACCAACTGAGCTAGCTCGCCTTTGCCGCAGCTATTATAGCTGCAACCGGTCGATGGCCCGGCCAACGGTCGCCGTCGAATCGCTCGCGATGCGACGTCATTTCCAGCATCGTCGCGTCGATGACCCTTCCGCTTTCGCTGTCCGCGATTCCGACCGACGCGCTCGCCATTGCGCCGTGCATCGTGCTGCTCGGCTACACGATCTTCGGCGCGACCGGCTTCGGCTCGTCGATCATCTCGGTGCCGGGTCTCGCGCATTTCTTTCCGTTGACGTTCACGGTGCCGTTGATCACGACGACCGATGCGGTTGCCTCGATGACGACCGCCGTGCGTTATCGCCGGCTCGTCGCGTGGCGCGAAATTCTGCGACTGTTGCCGCCGATGCTGATCGGCATCGCGTTCGGCATGACGCTGCTGCTCAAGCTGCCCCGCGGG
>Ga0134128_10007485_pt1 | contig 13204 bp, 12 predicted proteins | sample KB31754_FD_96462 | JGI IMG/M metagenome (GOLD analysis project Ga0134128, IMG submission 96462) | Terrestrial soil microbial communities with excess Nitrogen fertilizer from Kellogg Biological Station, Michigan, USA - KB3-175-4 | ecosystem: Environmental > Terrestrial > Soil > Unclassified ... | reverse complement strand
TGAAAGCGCCGATTTCAGTCCCCTTCGCGACGGGGCATCGATTACTTCTCGTTACTGCTTGCGGCCGGCCTAGCTGGACCCAAATTTCAGTCCCCTTCGCGACGGGGCATCGATTACTTCAGCTTGCTTAAAACCAATAATATCAATCGCTTGCGTGCGGTCTTCAAGGCCGAAATAGCGCAGTTGCGACAATTGCGTCAAACCAGGGCCAATCTGCGAAAATCTACCATATGTCCGCGCAGTAATTTGCGTACTCGCACTCCACACACCGTTGTCGCACCGCTGTTTTTGGTGGGCACCACTGCGTCTCGCCCATTTGTTGAATCGCAGCCACCGCGCGCACAACTGCTGCCCGGAGATCCTGTGTTATCTCCACCGCGAACACGCGATTGTCGGGAATCCGGTACAGAAACGCCACTGCCGCCGGTGCACCGTATACTACCTCCGCCAGCATTGAGTATCCCGCCAACTGCATCCGGTGATTCTCCCCAACCTCGCCGCTGGTCAGCTTGAAATCCACCACGGCCACTCGATCCGCCGCCTTTAACACGAGATCCGTTTTGCCCGAAAGCCCGAGACCGGCGTCGCTCAACCAAACGTTAAATTGCCGCCGTGCCCCGTCAAAGCCGTACGGCTGCAAACCCCGCCGCATTTCCAGGCCCTCAACCAGATCCTGCGCCGCTAACGCCTCCCTCATCTTGAACGTCGCCTTCCCAACCGCCGGCATCACCCGATGGTAGTAAACAATGCGCTCGCAGTACGCCCACTGCTTCAAATCGGTCACCGGTATCTGGTCCATTCAATCGTCCCGCCCCAACACCCGCAAGCGCGGCGTGTCGAATCCCGCCCGCTCCTTCAATTCATCCGCGTCTAACCGGTATTGATCCAGCACCCACATCTCTTTCAGGTCCTGCTCGCAGACCGGTATAATGCGAATCCTCCCCGAATTCGTCCCCATCTCCCTCTGCAGCCGCAAACTCAGCTCCTGCCGCCGGTTCCGGTTCAACTTCCCGAAAAACGCGCTGAACTGTATCCGCTCTAACCCGTAATTCAGGCAAATGTCCGCCGCCCGCGCCCGCAGCTTGTCCTCCTCGATGTCGTAGATCAGAATCAGCGATACCTCCGGGCTCCCCCGTCCCACCGCCAGCGGTTTCAATACGCCCGTGTATCTGTTTTTTCGCGCCACGCATCACCGCCGGCCAACCACCCCTCACCACTTGAATGAAAACGAGCGGTACGGCCGCAATCCCCGCACCGCGCTCGCCGCCAGCCGCGCTTGCATCTGCACTATCGACCGGATCTGGTGCTGCTTCCCGCGGTGCTGCTCCGTTGCCGTCAGCCGCATCAGCACTCGCGACGCTACGCTCTCCCGCGACGCTCCGTCCAGCAGGCCTTTTACTAATGTCAACTGTCCGCCCTTATTCAGCCACGAGAAAATCGCGCGATCCACCACCGGCTGCCGGAACTCTTCCACCAAATCGAGCACCAGCGACGGCTTCCCCGACCGGTCCACATGCAGAAAGCCCGCGAACGGCTCCAACCCCGCGTTCATCACCGCGCCCCATACATGGGAGGTGAGGATTCCGTAGCCGTAATTGATCGCTGCGTTCACCGCATCCGTTGCTCCCTGGTGGCTCCTTCCCGCGAAGCCCAGCCCGTCCGGCAGCATGTTTCCGATCTCTTTCCAATACATGCGCCCGCCCGTGCCCTCCAGGCCCATCAACTCCGCCCGCACCTCGCCCGGACTCGATCCGTCCACCTCCAAAGCCGCCCGGCGCAGCTTGCGCAAGCTTCCCGCCGCGTTCTCGAGCGCGCCCCTGCGGGGGCCCTCCCGGCTCTTGGCGAAATACCGCATGAGCTTTTCCTGGTTGTGCAACTTGCCCGCGACGATCCAGCGGCAGAGGTTCGCCCCACGCCCGTTGTTGCCGGCTTCGAGCTGCGCCCGCCTGGTCTCGACCGTCGCCGTCAGCATGGGCGACGTTACCAGCGCGAAGGGCTTGCCGCTCGAGGTGAGGTAAGCGATCCGGATGCCGCGCTCGCACAGTTCTTCGAGCAGGTCCGACGAGAAACTCACGCCGCGCGAGGCGATGATGATCTCCTGCAGCCGCATGAGGGGCACCTGTGCGCAGACCGATTTGTCTTTGCGCACGACGACCCGTTCACTCTTCTTGCCGACGAAGAGGCCGAATCCGGAAATGAAAAGTTGCGAGCCGTTTTCCGTCGCGAGCAGCGTGACCGTATTGTCTTTTGGAAGGACGATGTCGTCGATTGGGAGCAGCGGCAGATCGATTTGCTCAGGCGTGACGTCGAGGTCGCCGGTGATCCAGTTGTACTGCGCTGCAGCGGGAGGCTTGCGGAGGGAGGGGAGAAGCGAAGCTAGAGCGGACATAAACACTCACGAGATCGAAGTGACTATACCAGAAGCAAACACGATTGAACAGACCTCGGATTTCACCGATTGCATTAAGGTTTTTCTTAACTTAGAGGCGCGCTAATGACCGGAAAAGGTTATTGACATCATCTCTCGAACGCTGAAATTATTGGTATCGCTTACGAAAATTACTAATACCCCGTTGCTAAGGGGCTGAAGGGACGAGCCCGAGCATGGATGACCAGAAAATCCTAAGCTGCGCGATGACTTGGATGCGTCAGCGCAACTGGCGCGAAAGGCTGGCCAAGAGCCAGTCAGGTCAATCGCTGTACGAACACTCCCTGATCGAACTGGACGTGTTCCTTCGACTGGCCCCAATACTCCGAGACCCAAAGCACTATGGCCTCAGCGACCTTGAAGAGAGTGTCCTTACTGTTTCGCTCCTCGTCCACGATGCCGGGAAAGAGACGGACGAATGGCAAGCGTACGTGAAGTCCGCCGGAACCGTGCCGTGGCTTTCGCATATCCTGCCGGAACTCTCTGAAAAACTGGTGCCCGGGATCTGTGCCGAACTCAGTCTCGCGGACATGTCCTCTGACGTTCATCGCGTAATGGTTCATTGCGCGGGCATCCATCATGATCGGCCAGGCCGAAGTGACGCGGCCATCATCGAGGCGATGTTAACAGGCGCATCGGATCGCTTCCTGATGCTCGCTAATCTTGTGAAAGCGATCGACCATCTCTGTTCCGCCAATTCGCCCTCCGATGCGGTTTTCGCGGCGGACACCGATGCGGGATTACGAAAGCATGTCGGACTAACCGCCCACGAGCTGATTCCGCGAGGGGTTTCGACCACCTTAATGCATCGTGCGGCGCAAATAGCGTTTGAACAGGCTGGTTGGATGCCGCTCCTATATTTCGCGACAGGAACTGTCTACGTGAGAGACCTGAACTCAGCCACAACTTTGCCGTCGTCCGAAGACATCTGCAACGCTCTCAAACGCGAGCTCGAAACTGCTCTCAAACGCGATGTCATTGGGTTAATTGTCGGAAAACCCACCAAAAACATCTTTCCGAAGCCAGATCTCCTGTCGTTCGCTGAAACCCGGCAGTATCTGTTAGCGGCGGGGCAGAAGATTGGTCCCCAGAGCTTCGCGAAGAAGGAGCTGGAGGACCGGCGAAAAGTTATTGGAGGTTATTTGAAGCTCAAAGGTCAGGCCGAGCCGCCCAGTGATGCGGAAGTAGAGCGGCAATCCGGGAGGATCTCGGTCGCACAGCCTGAAATGGTGGTCTTCAAATTTTTCAAGGCCGTGATGGACCCTGCCAAGATTCCAGCGATCGGCGAGAATGGCGTCGAACTAGCGCGGCAAAAGTACGAAGCCATATTCGGTAACGGAAGCTGGGACCAACTGCAATCGACCTCAACCCTCATGGCCGCAAGGGACATGGCAAATACGGTAGATCGATACTGGGAACTGCCCGGAGACTCGGTCGGTCATCCCGGTGTGCCGAAAGTCGAGCAACTCCCGAATCAGGTTCGGTTGGACCTGTTAGTAGACATTCTCTCAAAGCTGGCAGCGTCGGTGTTTGAGAGCACCAAGCGCCCATCGCCTCGTGACGCCCTTGCGGGAACAATGGCCCAAAGCTTCATCGCCGATCTCCTCATGCCAGGACAGGAGGGCGACATAAAGGCCTACGCCTCGGCCCAATTGAACCATTATCGGCAATCAAAGCCAAATGCCGGCAAGAAAATGGCTTCCGGCATCTATTTGTGCCCGATTTGCAGCAAGCCATTTGATAGTGACTCGGGCCTGAAAGCCCTGGACGATTTTATAGAAAATCCTAAAACCCATACAAATCGTGGTCTATCGCACGGCAGGTTAGATCAAGTGATGGTCTGTTCAACCTGCTATTACGAAAGGGTACTTCGACAATTGCTGATGGGCCAATCGCCCGCCGAGATCATCGCATTGTCTCCACGTTTGAATCTGGGACCGTCAAACGGCACGCGCCTTATCCAAAAAATTCGGGAATGGGCCGATGCTGCCAATGGAGCTAAGGGCATAGCGTTCGGGGTTTCGCTGAGCTTCACCGATCAAACAGCCCGGCAGATCCAGGATCATGACCCATTCAAGCTTGAACCGGAAGAGTTGGTCGGGCTGTTCAGATATCGCTACACCGCCGAGACCCAAAAGAGAAGAAAAAAGGAAGCACTCGATCTTCTTAAAGAAGAGTTCGACGACCTGGACTCTTTCAATGCTGCGTGCCAGGAATCGTTTCCAGACTGGGACGCCGCCCTCGAAGCTCTGATGGGGGATAAGATCAACCAGCAGGAGTGTAAAGCGATCCGTCGGCAAGCTTTTAGGCTCGGCGATGCCGTCGAGTTGATTCCACAAACGCCCAATCTCATACTAATTCCATTGAGATACGAGATTGCCTCCGGCAGCGATGAATCCGAATCTAATAAGGCCCTTCGGCGACTATATGTCGCCCTGCTACTGAGCGTCGTATTCGACGCGGCAGTGTCCATCAGGCGAGTGGCGGAAATATCGGATTGGGGACGAAGCGCGGGCGCGGCATATGTTCCCCCGGTTCCCGCGATAAGATCCCTGATCCGGAAAGAATGGATCGACGTTTCGGAAGCAAGATACTGGCTCTCGGCGATTGGGGCCGCTAGCGTGCTTGCGCGGGACGCGGCTCTACCGGCGCGATCCGCCCTATATCAGGCTCTCTGTGCCGAGCCAGCCGAGAAGCTTCTTCGCCGAATCGACGAAAAAGGCCGCCCCGTCACGCCGCTGCAGTTGAAGCTGATTAGCCGGCTCCCGGGATTTCACGCCGGTCAATCACAAGGAGTGCGCGCATGAGAATACCCATCACCGTACAGTCGGACCCCTTCAATATCGAAACCGCCCAGCCCGCTATCGACACAGCACGGCATGCATTCGCCGATTACCTCGAACAGGTTCCGCGAAAATCGACCAAATCGAAACATGGCTTGATGGGGCCAGTCGGCAAGATCCTCTCCGAGATCAAGAGCGGCCGGAGAGACCCTGAATCGCTCAAAGGCTACGCTATTCGAGTGCAGGAAACGTCAGGTAGAGGCCCGTCTGCCCCAAGCATGGAGAACCTCGAAAATGGCATCGACACAGTTGTCAAGCTGCTCAATAATGTGCCGTTGCCTTTTCATGACCGTGTCCTTGATCGCCTCGATTATGGGTTATATTACGAACTCCGCAAGCGACAGGCTGCTTCCAAGGAAGCCCGCCGACAAGCCTGGATCGGATATATCCGCGAGAAATACCGTACCGCAGAGGCTCTTGCCCTCGCCTGGGACGAGGCAACAATTAGCTTCGAAGAACTCTATCTGCCACGTAAAGATGAGGGAGCCCGCACCAAGAAAGCTACTGCCAGGCAGAGAGATATCGCTGACTTCTGGGAATCACAGGGAGTTTCCACGCTGGCCGAAGAGGAACAGGAATAATCATGAGTGCATTCAATAAGCTGAAAGACTACATCCTACAGGCACCAAGGCCGCTGATTGGAGCCGAAACGATCCAGCTGATTCTGATCCGCGAAGTACTGGACTATACCGTTCTTCGCACCGAGGAAACTCGCGAACTCAATTCTGCCAATACACCGCTGTCTGAATCAGACCGTAACACAGTAGTCAAGCGCGTCGCCTTCCTGGGGTCGAAGCAGAAAGCCGCTGAATCGCGCCAGATGGAATATATGCTTCGCTCGGCTGCCGCAAAAGCAGGGAAAAGCGTTCCGTCTGGAAAGAACAATGATTCTGGGTGCTTTCTCAAGGACAACTTGTGTCTTCAATGCCCCCGCTGCGCATTGTATGGCGGCAGCGCCTTGGGCACCGAAGCAAACATCAAGCACCGGGTCGAATACTCCACGGCTTTCTCGCTATTGCCTTTCGATCAAATCGCTGAAGAGATTACCTTCAATGCCGTCAACGAAACAGACCAGACAACTGGACAAGCGCTCGGAAGCCGGAATGTCGTGAAGCCCGCGAGCCTTTTCCCGTCCATCGTTACCCTGAAGAGCATCACACAGTCTGAGTTGGTCCTTATCGTCAAGACTCTGTTAGCCTGCAAGAGTTATGGCGCGGAGTCGCGAACCGGCGGCGATTGCCGGAATTCCATATTCGCTATAGCCGCCGGATGGGAAGAGATTATTACGCCGCTTGAGTTGACTCTCGAACTCTACGACAAGAAAGACCAACTCACGGCTGAATCGTTACGCGACTTGCTCAAGGATAAATACAAGCCGCTGGCGGGAAACCCCGGAAGGATCGTGCTGCTTGATCGCACGGAAGTGGACGCTTTGGTGAAAGAGTGTGCAGATACGGAACTTGATTTGGGGTTCCTGGACGCTGCTTACAGTGCTGTCGCCGCTTACCGCGCTGCCCAGAGATGATACCGATGAATGAAACTCTGGATCTGAACGCTAGGGGAATTCGTTTGTACAGTGCACGGATGTACAACCACGACTACCTTTGGTTTTCCTCGTTCGAGATCTCTAAGATGGCTGGAACCACTCCTGCCATTCACAGTTATGCGCTCAGCTATGCCATCTCCAGTTACTCTTATGGCGTCCGCTCGGGCGGCGGACCCAGCTACGAAGAGGATCTTTCAGCTATGTCGGCCTATGCGACTCCCGCCCGCCCGGTAGGCCAAACGTCGTTGACCCGATTTACGCAAAACGCCATCAACTCCGTCACGCTTCGCACGGACGACGCGCCTCGCGGCATCAACACTCCGGCACTGGGTTTCCGGCTTGTCCTCGACCCCGTCTGGCGGACCGTTCCCGGAGAACGCGACCCGTCAGGCTTCGGCTTCTACGTTTTCGCGAAATCGGAATATCATCTCCCTTCGGTTTTACGTCTTGGGAAAAAAGGGTGTCCCGTTCGTTTGGACGCTGAAGAGATCCTTTCGCCGGTTGCCGTCCGAACCACATCTGTAGTACGTCCCACTCACGCCGTAAACCCGCTTGATGTCCAGGGTAAAATCACGGCATATCAGCCTGTGCCGCTACCGCCTTACCTGATTCTCAAAATCGCTGATATTCAGGACGATTGGTTTGTGTTCTCAGATCGCCACAAGGTTCACCTTCCCGCGCGCTTTACCGATTCTGGTTCAATTCTGGCGGTCCCAGTTCCCACGGTACGCGCACCGCGCCGTAGACGGCCCGCAAAGTAGATGGCAAATGAGCCCGTATTTCGCGTAGCGCCATATTCGCTCTCGCTAATGCCGTACTCCGGCGCGAAGAACCCTCTCTATCAGCACCAAGCTGCCGTTTGGGATCGCTGGGAAGTGGACAAAACCACCCTGCTGGCCGCGAAGACTGGCACTGGGAAAACGAGGGCAGTGATGCTTCCGTTGCTCGCGCGTCGGGAGTGGGGTGTAGCGGTGTATCCAACAAATGAATTGCTACGCGACCAGGTCAGAGCGGTGGAGAAATTCGCGCCGGACGAGGGAATCAAAACCGTCAGGTGGCTTCCCGGAACAGATAACAAGAGATACGCCGAGGCCGACACGATCCTCGTTCCGATAGATGGGCGCCTGTTGGACGAGTGGCAAGAAGTAACGCACTGCAAGAGCCGAAGCGAAGCACTGCGGCGCGCCCTCGACCCTCACAAACCAACCATTGTCTTCACCAATCCGGATATCCTCTTCCGCATTCTCGCTTTGCGTTATCACGCAGATGCGTTCGGCTCGTTGCAGCGATATCGAACCCTCGTGTTCGATGAATTTCATCTTTATCAGGGAGTCGAACTCGCCCATGCGCTCGCAATGGTCGGAATGGCCCAAAGTTTCCATTTCTTCGAGCGGGTGATGCTTCTCAGCGCGACTCCGCATCCCGACGTTCGACTCATTCTGGATCGCCTGTATCAGCCTCATGTGATCGAGCCCGGCGTCACTTCCGAAGGCTCCGAAACCCGCCTTGCCGTCCATGCGGTCGAAGTCACTCCGGTTCAACTCTCCACGAATGATCCGGTTGACGTACTCTCCGCGAGGCTCCGCCTGCTCAGACCAGAACTTCAGCGGCTTCGTGCCGAAAATTCGGAAGCCGAATACATTCCGGCCGTGGTGATCGTGAATTCGGTGGTGAACGCAATTCGCCTCGAAGACAAGCTGACCGAGTCTGGCTACACACGAGATTCCCTCGCCATCATACGCGGGCTATCCAACAGGGATATTCGTTCCACCAAAGGCAAGCTACTCGCGCTCGGGACCTCCGCAATCGAGGTTGGCGTAGATTTTCATTGCGACTACTTGCTCTTCGAAGCGACCGAGGCCGCATCATTCATGCAGCGCTTTGGCCGCGTCGGTCGTCATCGACCCGGCAAGGCTATCGCTCTAGTGCCCCCAAATGTATTTGCGGGAATGAGTAACCTGCCTCCCGAAATCGAACGGGCATCGTTCGAGGATCGCGTTAACGGGTGGTACCCGTCTTCCGATGCCAAACCCTGGTTCGTCACCACCGAATACGGGATGATCACCGCGCGAGCCCTCGTGGAAACTTTCATTAATGTAGCGAAAGAATCTGGAATCAGCCCGCAAACCGAAATTCAACTGCGGGAACGCATCGAAACAATCCTATCCGAACACAGCGAGCATCTTGGCTGCGTGAGACAAAATCTTCAGACTCGAGAAGCGTTCAAGCGAAGCAGCGCAGGCAAACCCAACTCGAAATGGCTTAAAACATACTGCGATCTCAACCAATTTCGAACGTCTCTTCCGAGCGTGTTGGTCCACGATTTTACCGAGCAACACCGCCGGGCAGATTGGGAATTAGGGGAATACGAGGCCGATCTTCGCACCCTCCTGAAACGCGCCGTCGGGATTTCGTGGAACGCAAAACTCTGCAAACTCACCATCAAAGGAATCGGTAAACTCCGCAAGGTCCACGCGAGCGAAATCTTCAGCGACAGCGATTGTGGCCCAATCCTCGAGACGAAGGAATACAACGCCCACCCGCGCGTGCTGCGTCTCTACCAAGACAACGAGGCGACGCCAATCTCGGACCTGATGGCCCAGAAGAACCACATCTTTGCGCTTGCGAAGAAGAAGGACGTCGAATCCGATTTAGACTGGCGATTGCCGGTTTTTGAATCGGGCGAGTATCTGCTCGCATTTGACGGCGCAGCCCTCCTTCTCTTAGAAATGGCCAGAAAAAGGCGAGGGGCGGCGGACAATATCAACGCGACGATTCCCCCCTCCATCTCAGCCATCTAAAACAAGTGCCCACAAGTCCCCACTCTTCTCACTCTATTTCTCCCCACAATCAGCAACTTACAGCGCATCCACCCACCGGCCCAATCGGCACTCCCGCGAAAATAGGTCATGAATGGGATCTGTGCCGCCGCCCCAAACCCGCTTCGGCGCGCCGACCTCAAATGGCTTCGTTTTTTCAAAATCGAAACACCGCCCCGGTTTGGGTTTGCTCCGCAAAACAACCGCGAACCCAGTTCATCCGGTAAATCCGCACAGCAAAAGGTCGCCCCGGCCTCGCTCCGTTCCTAAAAATACGCATCTCCCGCCTTCGCGCGGGAACTGAACAGTTCGTTTGGTAATTTCCGCCTCGGAGCCGCGCATTTGGCTTTGCTTCGCAAAACAGGTCACGCAGCGGGCTGCTCCCGAATTGGCTTTGCTCCGCAAAACAACCGCGAAGCACGTTCGTTCGGTAAATCCGCACAACAAGGTCGCCCCGGCCTCGCTCCGTTCCCCAAAATACGCATCTCCCCGCCTTCGCTGCGGGAACCGATCAGTTCGTTTGGTAATTTCACCCCGGAGCCGCTCATTTGGCTTTGCTTCGTAAAAAGCAGGCCACGCGGCGGGCTGCTCCCGAATTGGCTTTGCTCCGCAAAACAACCGCGAAGCCCAAGTTCATCCGGTTAACCCCGCACAGCAAAAGATCGCCCCGGCGTCGCTTCGTTCGACAAAATACGCATCTCCCCGTCTGCCCTTGGGTACTGACCAGTTCGTTTGGTGATTTTACCCCGCAGCCGTCTATTTGGGTTTGTTTCGCAAAAAAGCCGTCACCTGCCATCGACAGCAATCTCGCCCTTGCCCCAAACCGTCTGCCGCCCCACCCCGGTCCACTTCGCCGCCTTCAGATACGGCACGAACTCCGCCAGGTCGCCCTCGTAATCGGCTTCGCCCACAAAGCCGCCGATCGGATGCACCTGCCCGGTCCGGCTGCTGCGGCGGGTCACATCGACGTTCCGAATCTCGCAGCGAGTCATCCGTACGGCATTGGCGCGTTCGCCGAACGCTCGAAAGTCGATACCCAGCGGTCCGCCGCCGTACAGTTCGCGCAGCGTGCTGATTCGGTCGCGCACGCGGCCGGCGAGAATGCCGAACTCCGGCGTCGGCGCAATCCGCTGTCCGCTTTTTAACTCCGTCGGCGTGACGAATCGGATTCGCAGGCGAGCAACGGGCTCTTCGGCGGGAGCCAGGCTCAACTCCAGCGGTGGCATCTCCTGATGGACTGTCATCGAGCCATTTTCATAGACCGTCGCGGCGGGATTGCCTTGCCCGCTCAATTGCGTGACGCTCGTCAGTTCCACCTTCCTGCGGCCTGAGCCCAGCCCCTCGCGCGCTAATTGCGCGAATGTCAGCACCAAGTAAGCGATCGCCGGAGTCTCTGTGTCGAATAGATTGAGGTCGAAGTGGAAGCGAGTTCCTGACGCAAACGTAAGCCCGTCAAGATGCATTGCCCGGAATACAAAGGGACGCGGCCAATCGGCGAGCCCGCTTGGACCCGACGCCGTCGCCGAGGGCTCGAACATCCGCGCATAGGGGCAACTCGCACGCCATTCGCATTCACTCACCGCGGTGCACTGGGGGATGCAAGCGATGCGGCGGAAGATCGCGCCGAACGCGCCCCGCAGAATGTTCGCTGATTTCCCCTCTGGAAAGTGTATTGACTCCCGAGCGGTGAAGGAAAATCGCAGTGGTTGCAGCCGGAATCGCAAGCTTCATTCTAGAAAGGAGACACGCGCAGAGAACCTCCCGATAGCACCTGGCGTACAACGCTGCGCGGGCGAAGCAACTGACAAGTTGGTTGAGCATTCGCTATGACGTGTACAGCTAGAACATCGAGTGACAGTCGTTCCCAGCCAGAGCCGGCGATGGCACCGTATCTCATCACAGTCTTGATCGGGGCGGCAGAACTTGAACCGGCGACCCTGCCCTGAGATAACGGTCTGCACACAGCTGGCACACAGGATGGCCGGCGAACGTTGAAGCGATTGATCTTCGAAATCGGGAGCGCTGATCGAGCGAATCAGCGCCCAGGGCGTGCTCGTCGGAACTTTTCGAGATCACCTTGTTGGAGCACGAATCCCAGAGGATTGCCAGAACAGCCCCTGTCTTTAAACTCGGCCCGCCGACGCGTGCTGAAAATAGCGTCAGTCTGGGTGTCAATGCAGGGTATCAATCAGCAACAGTCGAACCATGATCGACCTTTCGTTCCGGAAGAGATGGTCAATGCAAGCGAGCCATGCTTTGCAAAGAGCTTCGCAGCAAGAACGACGGCCAACCTTCTTCCCAAATTTGCGAGCGCGTCGAACGAGCAGTCTCGACCGCAACCACGGGGAATTGGGTCCATCAGGCGGAGCTATTACCAGAGAAAACTCGCCGCGCCGAGGCGTCCCTCAAACGAGCGCAAAGAATCGGTGGCGGGCCCTCCGTCAACAGAGCTTCGATCAGGCCCTCGCTGGAGGCGGTGTGTCGCGCGGTCATGGTTGCGGCTACCAGTTTGTCTCCCAATGGGAGCGGAAGAGGGCGGACCGTCCGAGCTCTCGACGGGCTCTAAGTGTTTGATTCTCCGTTCTGTCCATTCGGGAAAGTCGAAGGGGTTGATATTTCTTGGTCCCCTTGATCATTACGCCGAGGCATTGGCTCGTGTTCGGCGTGCTGAGCCGCCCAAAGTGTACGAACTTTTGTACGAACTTTTCTTATTAGCCATGCGAACCGGTGCATACCTGCGTCACCTTAGGCGCTATATTTTCAATGACTTACGTTTTTTGGTTCACGTGGCCTCGCCTTGAAATTCGGCTGTTAACCGAACGGTCAAGCCTTTTGATCCGTGCCGAGAGATCGCACATTTGTCGAATCGAACAAAGACCGGACCGCCTCAATTGCCGGTTTGCCAAGTTGCTGCGAGAGCTTGATCAACATCTGCAAGTCTTCGATACTGAAGAGCCGCCCTTTGCCATCTCTTTTGAATTCTGGGTACTTCCCGGTATATAAACGGGACCTGAACAACTCGGGCGTGATACCAAGCACGCTGCAAACGTCTGCGGTTCGATAATATGGCTTATCCGGAATACCAAGTGAATTTAATAGCTTAGGCGGAGTGCGCAGGTACGGTTCCGGCAGCACGAGCCTGACTTCGCGAAGCTCACCAAAATTCGAAGCCATACCCTTGCGGCTTCTATGGCGATTCCGCGCGCGAGTGCCGCTGCACCCCGGGGATCATTCAGCGATATCTTGCGAAAGTGAGCGGGCCGCTTTTGGATCGCATCGATCTGCACATCGAAGTGCCGGCGGTTCCATATAAAGAACTTCGTGGGAAAACGGACGGCCAGTCATCCGCCCAGATCCGCGAGCGCGTGGAGCAGACTCGCGCGCTGCAGCGAGAGCGCGGCTTCTACAACTCGCAGATTCCGCCTTCGCAACTGCGCATCCTCTGCGCGCTGGACGATACCGGGGAACGCACCCTCGAAATGGCCGTGCGCCGGATGAATCTTTCGGCTCGGGCGCATGACCGCATGCTGCGCGTCGCCCGGACGATTGCGGATCTCGATCACGCGGC
>Ga0134128_10007484_pt1 | contig 13204 bp, 13 predicted proteins | sample KB31754_FD_96462 | JGI IMG/M metagenome (GOLD analysis project Ga0134128, IMG submission 96462) | Terrestrial soil microbial communities with excess Nitrogen fertilizer from Kellogg Biological Station, Michigan, USA - KB3-175-4 | ecosystem: Environmental > Terrestrial > Soil > Unclassified ... | reverse complement strand
CCGCAACATGGGAGCCCGGCGGTGCCTGCGAGCGCAGCCACAGGATGGACACCGCAGCTACCCCGGCCGCAAGCCCCGCGCCGGCGAGCGGTTGCCACCAGGAGAGCCCGGGCCCGCGGCGTGAGGCCGGCGCGGCGTCGGCCGACAATGCCGGCTCGCTCGAGAGGGCCACGCTCACTCGCCCGGCCATCGTGCCATCGAGGGCCACGCCGCGCTCCGCGCGAATGACCGCGCCGATGACGGCGTACCGGCCCCAGCGGGCCTTGAGGTCCATATCGCGGGAGAGTCGGCGCGCGAGCAGCTCGCATTCTGCGGCCGGCAGCTCGTTGTCGAACATGGCGGAAAGCTGGCTGTCGAGCTCCTCGTTCATCCCAACTCCTCCGTACGGCCGAGGCCGCCTTCGAAGACTTCGCGCAGGCGGCGGTCGATCGCCTCGCGCGCGCGGAAGATGCGCGAGCGCACGGTGCCCACCGGACACGCCATGGCTGCGGCGATCTCCTCGTAGGAGAGCCCCTCGAGCTCGCGCAGTACGATGGCGGTGCGCAGGTCCTCGGGCAGCGCGTCGATCGCGGCATTGACGGTGGAGCGGATCTCGTCCGTCAGCACCAGCCCTTCGGGGGTTTCGGAATCCTTCATTCTGCCTTGCATGTCGTAGGACTCATCGCTATCGGTACTGCTGCGGTCGACGTTGAATTCGATGGGGCTGCGGTCACGCGAGACCACCGCATTTTTGGCGGTGTTGATCGCGATGCGGTAGAGCCAGGTGTAAAAGGCGCTGTCGCCGCGGAACTGCGGCAGCGCGCGGTAGGCCTTGATGAAGGCCTCCTGAGCGATGTCCTCGGCTTCGGCCGGGTTACGGACATAACGCATGACCAGTTTGACGAGTTTGTGCTGGTACTTGAGCACCAGCACGTCGAACGCTCCCTTGTCGCCGCGCTGCACGCGGCGAACCAGGCTGAGATCGCTTGCATCGGCGCTCATTCGCGCCCTCTCCTCCCAGGGGTAAGGCCGCGGCGCCGCGACCTGAATAGACCCTGAACCCTTTTGAAAGTTCAGAGGATCCACCGCGCCGTCCGTTCCGGCGCCATTACGGGAATTGGACTCAGTCAAGGGCTCTTCAAGGAGTTTCCGGGGGTCGTCGTTTCCGGCTCCGCGGGATGCGGCTCTCAGAGCGCCCCCAAAGTGCGATCATGCACTGTTTTCGAGGCCGCTCGCCAGTCCGTGAGAAGCTGGGCGCTCTTTAGGCCGCGCAGCCCCGGATGTGCGCGACGAGAGCGGCAACATCGGGATCCGGGGGCACCTCACCGCCGAGGAAATAGGCAGCGAGCTCGGGGTCGGGATTCTCGAGGAGCCGCGCAAAGAGCCGGCGCTCGGCTACATCGGCCTGCGGGAGGGCGGCAGCCGCGTATCGCGCGAGGAGGACATCCAGCTCCTTCATGCCGCGGCGGCAGCGCCAGAGGAGCGCCCGGGCCTCGGCGTCCATCACGCCTGGCGCTCGACCAGCATGCGCTTGATCTCAGCGATGGCCTTGGCGGGGTTCAGATCCTTCGGGCACACGTCCGTGCAGTTCATGATGGTGTGGCAGCGATAGAGCCGGAACGGGTCCTCCAGCGCATCGAGCCGCTCGCCGGTCGCCTCGTCGCGGCTGTCGATGATCCAGCGATACGCTGCCAGGAGGGCGGCGGGCCCGAGAAAGCGGTCACTGTTCCACCAGTAGCTGGGACACGAAGTCGAGCAGCACGCACAGAGAATGCATGCGGCGGGCCGGTCGATCTTCTCCTGCTCCGCCTTCGACTGCAGGCGCTCCCGATCGGGCGGGGGCGGCGTCTGCGCGACGAGCCACGGCTTCACGGAGGCGTACTGGGCGTAGAAGTTGGTGAGATCGGGGACGAGGTCCTTGACGACCGGCATGTGCGGCAGCGGATAGATGCGGACATCGCCGCCGCCGAGATCCTCCAGGGCGGTGGTACACGCCAGGCAGTTCATGCCGTCGATGTTCATCGCGCAAGAGCCGCAGATGCCCTCGCGGCAGGAGCGGCGGAAGGTCAGTGAGGAATCGATGCTGCCTTTGATCTGGATGAGCGCATCGAGAACCATCGGCCCGCAGCTCGTGACGTCGAGCTCGAACGTATCCACCCTCGGGTTCTCGCCCGAGGTAGGGTCGTAGCGATAGATGCGGAACGCGCGCACCTTGCGTGCGCCGGCCGGAGCCCGGTGGATCTTGCCCTTGCGGACGCGGGAGTTGGCGGGGAGTCGGAAGTCGGCCATCGTAAACCCTGGCAGTCAGTATGTGCGCGCCTTCGGCGGAATCGTCTCGACCTCGGCGGTCATGGTGTTCAGATGCACCGGCCGGTAATCGAAGCGCACGCGTCCGGGCCCCTCGACCCAGACGACCGTGTGCTTGAGCCAGCGCTGGTCGTCCCGCTGCGGGAAATCCTCGCGGGCATGTGCGCCCCGGCTCTCGTTACGGTTTTCGGCCGAATGGATGGCCGCCGTCGCCTGCAGCAGCAGATTCTCGAGCTCGAGCGTCTCGACGAGGTCCGTGTTCCAGATGAGTGAGCGGTCCGTGACGCGCACGTCGGCGAAGGACTCGAAGACCTCGGCGAGCTGGCGAGCTCCCTCTTTCAGAGTCTCGCCGGTGCGGAACACGGCCGCATCCTTTTGCATGGTCTTCTGCATCTGCAGGCGGATGGCCGCGGTGGGACGCGAGCCCTGGGCGTTGCGCAACCGATCGAGACGCGAGACCGCGAGATCGGCTGCATCCTGCGGCAGCGGCGCATGACGCATGCCGGGCCGGATCAGCTCCGCGCAGCGCCGGGCCGCCTGGCGGCCGAATACCACCAGGTCGAGCAGTGAGTTGGATCCGAGGCGGTTGGCCCCATGTACCGACACACACGCAGCCTCGCCGACCGCCATGAGACCCGGAACGACGCTGTCAGGATCTGCGGACTTCGGCTGTACCACCTCGCCGTGGTAATTGCACGGGATGCCGCCCATGTTGTAGTGAACGGTGGGCTGCACCGGAATGGGCTGCTTGGTGACATCGACGCCGGCGAAGATGCGGGAAGTCTCCGCGATCCCGGGCAGCCGCTCGTGGATCACCTCCGGCCCGAGATGCTCCAGGTGCAGATGAATGTGATCACGCTCGGCGCCGACACCGCGGCCCTCGCGGATCTCGATGGTCATCGCACGGCTCACGATGTCACGCGAGGCCAGGTCCTTGGCGTTCGGCGCATAGCGCTCCATGAAGCGCTCGCCCTTCGAGTTGGTGAGATATCCGCCCTCGCCGCGGGCGCCCTCGGTGATGAGACACCCTGCCCCGTAGATGCCGGTGGGATGGAACTGGATGAACTCCATGTCCTGCAGGCCCAGGCCTGCCCGGAGCACCATGCCGTTGCCGTCGCCGGTGCACGAGTGCGCGGAAGTGCACGAAAAGTAGGTACGACCGTAGCCGCCGGTCGCGAGGATGGTCATGTGCGCACGGAAGCGATGCAGCTTCCCCTCGTTCAGGTCGAGAGCGACGACGCCGCGGCAGGCACCCTGCTCCATGATGAGGTCGATCGCGAAGTACTCGACGAAGAAGGTTGCGGCGCGGCGGATCGACTGTTGATACAGGGTGTGCAGCATCGCATGGCCGGTGCGGTCCGCCGCCGCACAGGTGCGCTGCGCAATACCCTTTCCGAAGTGCGTGGTCATGCCGCCGAACGGCCGCTGGTAGATGCGGCCTTCCTCAGTGCGGGAAAACGGCACGCCGTAGTGCTCGAGCTCGATCACCGCCGCGGGTGCTTCTTTGCACATGAGCTCGATCGCATCCTGGTCGCCGAGCCAGTCCGAGCCCTTGACCGTGTCGTACATGTGCCAGCGCCAGTCGTCCTCGCCCATGTTACCGAGCGCCGCGCTGATACCTCCCTGCGCCGCCACGGTGTGGCTGCGCGTGGGGAAGAGCTTGGTGATGCAGGCGGTCGAGAGTCCCGCCTCCGCGAGGCCGAGCGTGGCGCGCAGCCCGGAGCCACCCGCCCCGATCACGACCACGTCGTAGGTATGATCGATGAGATCGTAGCTCATGCGGCGCCTCCCAACGCCACCTTGAGGACCGCGAGCACGCCCGCTGCGGCGACCACGACGTGAAAGAAAGTCACCAGCGCCAGTGCCAGAGTCTTCATGCCGCTGCCGTGGACGTAATCCTCCACCACCACTCGCACACCGAGCTGGGAATGCCGGGCGGCGGTGAGCACGAGCAGGATGAGGAATACCGCCGTCCAGAGCTGTCTCATCCAAGCGACGACGGTAGTGTGGTCGTAGGACGGCAGAGACAGCAGGGAGACGACGAACCAGACGGTGAGCGGCACCAGCGCGACTGAAGTGAGACGCTGCACCCACCAGTGGTGGACCCCCTCCTTGGCGGATCCGTGGCCGAGGACCTTGGCGAGCGGACTGCGCAGGCTCAGGCTCATGGTGCATGTCCTCCCGCGTGCAGCGCCCACCATGCGAGGCCTACGAAGAGCAGGATGCTCGCGATGACGAGCAGCAGCGAGCTGCGCTTCGCCTGCTCGCGCTCGATCTCATGGCCCGTATCCCAAACGAGGTGGCGGATGCCTGCGAGCAGATGGCAGGAGAAAGCCGCGAGCAGAATGAGGTAGACGGCCTTGAGCGCACCGAGCGCGAGCACATCGCGCGCGCCGTGATAGGCGGCAGGGCCGCTCGCGACCGCGACCAGCCAATAAACGAGGAGGATGAGGCCCGCCGAAAGCACGAGGCCGGCCGCGCGAGTCAGCAGGATGGAGGTGAGCAGCGTATACCGGTACATCCTGTACACGGTCAGGTGCGGCGAGAGCGGTCGGTCGGTCATAGGGTTTCCTGGGGCCTATCGCTACATGCAGGCGGAACTCAGAGGCTTCGCAGACTAGAAGTCGATGCAGCGTCCCTTGCGCTCCCAGTCGCCGAAGCGCGTAGGCTCAGGGCCCGATGGTCCTCCGATCTCACGGGGGCGTACCGCAGGGTCTGCGCCGGCAGTCGGCGCCTTGGGATCGACGCTGTGGGCCGCATCCGCGGCGGCGGAAAGATCAGCGGTGGACGGAACGGACGAGGTCGTTGGAGAGTTCTTCTCGGATCTGATCCGCATATCTGCAAGTGTGCCAGAATTCGGCTCCCGCGGCCATGAAGACGCCGGGATTAATCATATGAATGCAGGACATTTCCAGTCGGTCGAGCTCGAGGATCTCGGTGCCCTGCGCGTCGGCGGCAGCGATGCCGTGCGCTTCCTGCAGGGGCAACTCTCGAGCGACCTCGGCCGCGTGAGCGCGGAGCGCTCCGCGCTCGCGGGACTTCACAACCCGCAGGGCCGCACGATCGCACTGCTGCGGCTGGTGCAGCTCGCGCCGAACGACCTGCTCGCGCTGCTGCCGCGGGAGTTGGTGGCGGCGGTGGCGGCTCGTCTTGCGAAGTATGTGCTGCGCGCCAAAGTCAAAATCGCCGATGAATCGCCGCAATGGCGGATCGGCGGCCTCATCGCATCGGGACTCGGAGATTCCGCGGCGCCCGGTGCGCTCCCGAAGCTCTCCGGCGCGCAGCATCGACTGGGTGAGACCATCCTCGTGTGTGTCGGCGAGCAGCCGGCCCGATGGCTTCTGATCAGCCCTGCGGCGTCCGACGGTCAGACGGCGCCGCGCAGCGAGACATCGTCACAGAGCGGCACCCTGCCGCGCGCCGTCCCGGCGGGCCGCGAAGTCTGGCGGCAGCTCGATATCATCGCGGGGATGCCGCAGGTGTACGAGGCAACATCGGAGGAGTTCGTCGCGCAGATGTTGAATCTCGACGTCCTCGGCGCGATCGCCCTCGACAAAGGTTGTTACACGGGTCAGGAAGTGATCGCACGTGCCCACTACCGCGGGCGGGTGAAGCGCCGGCTGCAGCGATTCCGATCGCGCCGTCCACTCGACCTCAAGCCGGGCGATGCCGGCGAGCTGGCCGACGGCCGCGCCTTCAAGGTGGTCGAGGCGCTGCGGCTCGAGGACGGGCGTTGCGACTTTCTGGCGGTGGCCCCCCTGCCCGCGGCGGAGCCGGAGCTCTCCGCGGACACTCAACCCGATGCCATGCTGGAGCGTGTCAGCGCACCGCTTGGCGTACGGCCTTGGCAGGCAGGCAACGCCGCTCTGACGCGGTCAAACGTAGGAGCGCCTGCGACCGGAACGGCGTTGCACACGGCACTTCCCGCGGAGCTCACGACGACCGGAGCGGTCTGGGCGCCGTTCGCCACTTCACCCGCATCACCCAGGCGCGCGGGTCCCGGGACGCTGCCGGAGCCCGTCAGCGAACCGCCACCTCACGACCTCGAGCGCCTCGACCTGCCCTACGCTCTGCCCGACTAGCGCGGACCGTCATCATTGCTCGGCCGCATGTGCGGAAATAGGATCACGTCCCGGATGGACGGCGAGTCGGTGAAGAACATGACTAACCGGTCGATGCCGACGCCGAGGCCGGCCGTGGGCGGCATGCCATATTCGAGCGCTCGAATATAGTCGGCGTCGTAGAACATCGCCTCCTCATCGCCTCGGTCCTTGCGCGCGACCTGTGCGCGAAAGCGCGCCGCCTGGTCTTCCGGATCGTTGAGCTCCGAGAAGCCATTGGCGAGCTCGCGTCCGGACATGAAGAACTCGAAGCGGTCCGTGAGAAAGGGGTCGGCGTCGTTTGCGCGGGAGAGAGGTGAGACCTCCGCCGGATAAGCGTGCACGAATGTCGGATCGAGCAGCGCGTGCTCGGCCGTCTTCTCGAAGATCTCGATCTGCAGCTTTCCGGGCCCATCGTGCGGGTGGACGGCAACGCCGAGCCGCTCGCAGAATTTGCGCAGGTAGTGGGCATCGCGCAGCGACAGCGGATCGAAATCCGGGTTGCTTTCGAGAATCGCCTGCTCCACGGTCAGGCGGCGGAACGGCCTCGAGAGGTCGTACTCGCGCCCCTGGTAGGTCAGCCGCTGCGAGCCCTGGAGCGTATCGGCGATTCCGCGGGTCGCCTTCTCGATCCAGTCCATGAGGTCGCGATAGTCGGCGTACGCGAGATAAAGCTCCAGCATCGTGAATTCCGGATTGTGCTGGGTCGAGAGCCCCTCATTGCGGAAATTGCGGTTGATCTCGTACACGCGGTCGAAGCCACCCGCGACCAGGCGCTTCAGATAGAGCTCCGGCGCAATACGCAGGTACATGTCGAGATCGAGCGCATTGTGATGCGTCACGAATGGGCGCGCCGTCGCGCCGCCCGGTATGGGCTGCATCATCGGCGTCTCGACCTCGAGAAAATCGAGGGCATCGAGGAAATCACGCAAGTACCGGATGATGCGCGCCCGTGTGCGGAACACGTTCCGGCTGGTCTCGTTGACGATCAGGTCGACGTAACGCCGGCGGTAGCGCGTCTCGACGTCGGCGAGGCCGCGCCACTTGTCGGGCAACGGCCGCAACGACTTGACCAGCAGGCGAAGGCTCTCGACCCGCACGGAGAGCTCGCCCGAATTCGTGCGGAAAATCAACCCGGTCGCACCGACGATGTCGCCGACATCCCAGGTCTTGAAGTCCGCATATGCCTCCTCGCCGACGGCATCCTTCTGCAGAAAGAGTTGTATCTGTCCGGTACGGTCGGCGATGTTGGCGAAGCTGACCTTGCCCTGGGTGCGTTTGAGCATCATTCGGCCGCCAACGCTGACTCGCGTCGGATTGGCCTCCAGCCACTCGCGGTCGCGCTCGCCATAGGCGCCGTGCAACTGCTCGGCGAGCGCCGTGCGCCGGAAGTCGTTCGGGAAAGCCGGCGCGCCGCGCCCCCGCAGGACCGCAAGCTTGCCGCGGCGCTCCGCGATCAGCTTGTTCTCCTCCCCGTGGTCCGCCGCGCCTGAGCCGCCGTCTTTCTGTTTGTCTGTCATTTTGCTTACAGGCCCGCCTTGAGCGAGGCCTCCATGAATTGATCGAGGTCGCCGTCGAGCACCGCCGTGGTGTTGCCCACCTCCACGCCGGTCCTCAGGTCCTTGATGCGGGACTGGTCGAGCACGTAGGAGCGGATCTGGTTGCCCCAGCTCACGTCCGACTTGGAATCCTCGAGCACCTTGGCGGCGGCGTTGCGCTTGTTCACCTCGAGCTCGTAGAGTTTCGCCTTCAGCATCTTCATCGCCGTCGAGCGGTTCTTGTGCTGGCTGCGCTCGTTCTGGCACGCGACCACGATGCCGGTCGGCATGTGGGTGATGCGCACGGCCGACTCCGTCTTGTTGACGTGCTGGCCGCCGGCGCCGGAAGAGCGATAGACATCGGTCTTCAGGTCCGCGGGGTTGATGTCGATCTCGATATCGTCGTCGACCTCCGGGGAGACGAAAACGGAAGCGAAGGAGGTGTGGCGCCGGTTGCCCGAGTCGAACGGCGACTTGCGCACCAGGCGATGCACGCCGGTCTCGGTGCGCAGCCAGCCATAGGCATAGTCGCCCTTGAATTCGACCGTGGCGCTCTTTACGCCAGCCACCTCACCGGGATTGGAGTCGATCACTTCGCACGCGAACCCGCGTGCGGCGCCCCAGCGCAGGTACATGCGTAGAAGCATCTGCGCCCAGTCCTGCGCCTCCGTGCCGCCGGCGCCCGCCTGGATGTCGAGAAAAGCGCTGTGCGAATCCATCTCACCGCGAAACATGCGCTTGAGCTCGAGGCGGCGAACATCGCCCTCGAGCCGCTCGGCGTCCTTCTCGATATCGCGGGCGGCGGCCTCATCCCCCTCCCCCTCGGCCAGCTCCAGGAGCTCGGCCGCATCGGCGATGCCCTTGGCGGTGCGCTCGATCTCCGTCACATCCGTGGAGAGGCGTGCGCGCTCCTTTCCGAGCTCCTGCGCGCGCTCCGGCTGCGACCAGACGGTCGGGTCCTCGAGCTCCCGACCTACTTCCTCGAGGCGCTCTTTCTTGCGATCGTACTCAAAGAAACCCCCGTAGCGAGGCGGTCCGCTCGTCGAGGTCTTTGAGATGGCGCTTGAGCTGATTGACTTCCATATTGCGATACGCTGGGGACTGCTGCGGCGGTGCCGTCAGGAAGCCGCGGATGCTATCAGAAGCTCACGCCGATTCCGAGGCTCACCACCGGGTACCACCGCAGGATGTCCGCTTTGTCGCGCAGCTTCGCTTGCTCGGCGGCGACGCTGACCAGCGCCTCGTTGCAGGGGGCCGAGCCCGCCGGGGCGGCCGATCCGCAGTGCGCGGTCAGAGTCACGCTCGGCGTACCGCCGTAGATCGCGCCGACATCGAAGAGAAAGTGGACGCGGCTGCCCTCACCGGCAGGATTGCCCCAACCGAAGCCGATGTAGGGTGATACCGAATTGCCGAATTTGAGCTGACCGGTGAGCGAGCCGAGCTGCGAGGTCGTGTACGTGGTGCCATCGATCGTGAATGAGTTCCGCGTCGGCTGCCCCACTACATCGAGCTTCGTATCGTTGCCGGCGATGCCCGCCGTCAGGTGGAAGCCGCCCCTGAGCACGTACCAGTCGAGCAACCCGGTTATCGTCCTCAGCTGCAGCCGTCCGTTGTAGTTGACATCCGAAGTATCGATGTTGTGATTGATGTTGAGGCCGCTGAAGCCGACACGCATGCCGAAGGACGGCGAGAGACCCAGGTCCAGATCGAGGCCGATGCCCGGGGTGCCGGCGCGTACCGCCACACCCAGGCCAGGATCTGCGGCCGAGGCTATTGCCGGCATCGCCAGGCACATCGCGGTCAGGACGGTTGCGGCTGCGGCCGCAGTCGCACGCGGTGTGATGATGCCGCCACCAGATGAAAAACTCTCATTGCGAGCCAAGACAACCTCCCACGCACGTTTGTGTGCCGGCAGCCGATCCCCCGCGCGCGGCGAACCTTAGCGAAGGTGCCGGCCCGGGGCTGCGACGCCGGTCACGCGCCCGGCGACGGCAGGAGGTGATCGACCAGGAGCTGCAGCCGCCGCTCGCCCTGATACTCATTGACATCCAGCCGGTAGACCAGGTGCAGCGAGCCCTCCGGGAGAGTGAGTGCCGATTCGTCATCGATTTGGTTGAAGGCAATGGCATCGAAGGAGCGGCCGGTCCGGGGGAACTCCAGCCACAATTTGAGGTGTCGGTCCCCGACGACGCGGGCGCTGCGGACACAGAAGAGGCCATCGAAGCAGGGCTCGGGAAAGGCCTGTCCCCAGGGACCGCCGGCGCGCAACGCATGCGCCGTATCGAGCGCGATCTCCTCCACCGTCAGCTCGCCATCGGTCTCGATGGCATCGCTCGGGCCGCAGCGCGCCGCCCAGGCGGCGACTTCCTCATCGAAGGCGCGGGCGAAGAAATCGAGCCGGGCGCGCTCGAGAGTCAGGCCGGCCGCCATGGCATGGCCGCCAAACCTGACGATGAGCTGCGGATGGCGCGCATCGAGGTTCGCGAGCACGTCGCGGATGTGAATGCCCGGCGTCGAGCGCGCCGAGCCACGCAACTGGCCCTCGCCCGCGACCGCGAAGGCGATTACGGGCCGGCGGATGTGGTCCTTGATGCGGCTCGCCACCAGCCCGACGACGCCCTGATGCCAGCTCTCATCGAAGAGACAGACGCCGCTTCGCTGCAGAGCGCGGGGTCCCGGGTCACGGAGGCGGCGCACGGCCACGAGCGCCTCCGCCTGCATGCGCGACTCGATCGCCCGCCGCTCCTGATTGAGCTCATCGAGACGCGCCGCGAGGGACGCCGCGGTCGTCAGGTCGTCGGCGAGCAGACATTGAATTCCCACGGTCATGTCATCCAGGCGCCCTGCCGCATTGAGGCGCGGCGCGACGGCGAATGCGAGATCGGCCGCGATCAGCCCCTCCAGGCGCCGGCCCGCAATTTCCAAAAGAGCGCGGATCCCGGCGGCGCAGCGGCCGGCGCGGATGCGCCGCAGGCCCTGGGCGACGAGTACCCGGTTGTTGGGATCGAGCGGCACGAGATCGGCGACCGTGCCCAGGGCGACGAGGTCGAGAAACTGCGCGGCGCCTGGAGCCCCCGGCGGCGTCAGCCGCTCCTCATCGAGCCGCCGCTTCAGGGCGGCCATCACATAGAAGGCCACACCCACGCCCGCAAGCGCGCGGCTCTTGAACAGGCTGCCGGTGAGATTGGGATTGACGATGACGTTGGCGGCAGGAAGCTGCGTCCCGGGCAGATGGTGATCCGTGATCAGCACCTCGATGCCGCGCGAGCGCGCCTCCGCCACCCCGGCGGCGCTCGAGACCCCATTGTCCACGGTGATGATGAGCGAGGGAGCGCGGCTCGCTGCCAGCTTCACGATCTCCGGGGTGAGGCCGTAACCGAACTCGAAGCGGTTGGGTACCAGGAAGTCGACGGCGGTGAACCCCCAGGCGCGCAGCGCCCTGACCACGAGGGCGGTGCTGGTCGCGCCGTCGGCATCGAAGTCCCCGATCACCAACACCCGGCCCGCGGCACGATGCGCGAGCAGCAGGTCCACCGCGGCGGCGATGCTCTCGAGCGTGCTGACCGGCAACAGCCGCTCGAGCGACTGATCGAGATCGTCGGCCGTTCGCACGCCGCGGGCGAGATAGATCCGACGCAGCACCGGGTGGAGCCCTGGATGCAGCATCGATGCCTCCCCGGCGCCTGCGCCGCGGCGCACCACGCGCAGATTCATACGAGTCCTGCGAGACCGGCGCGTCGACGCCGCCAGAGACGCCAGCGATCCGCCGCCCGCAGCGTGAGGCATCGGTCATTCGCCACCAGCACCAGCCTGTCGAGGCCGCCGCGATGCAACGCGGCAAGCGACGGCGATATCAGGCGGCGGTCTATCTCCGCGAGCGCATCGGCCAGTCGCCACGAAGGATGGGCATGCAGCAATTCGACAACCTCCACTACGCCGAGCGCGCGCTGCACGCGCGGCTCACCTGTCACCGTGTCCCAGTCTACCGGCATTGCGGCGGTTTCTCCTCCGGCCACGCGCCAGAGTCCGCGAACATAAGCGTCCACGCCGAACGCCGCCGCCGCGATCTTTCGCGCAGCCGCTGGTCGAGTGAGTGCCGGCGCGCCGCCACCCCACATCCACAGCGTCGAGACCGGCGGTGCGCCGCGCCGTGCACGCTGATCGTTGAGCGGGTGCCCGTGCAGCCACATTTCGATCTCGGCGCCGAGGCGCCGCAGCATCGGCGCGCCCTCTCCCACCGGCAGCGCCTCGGCCACCGACTCGACAAGCAGTCGCGCGGGCTCGGTGGTAGTCGATGGCGCCGCGCCCGCAGGGCCGCAGAGCAGCAGCTCACCGCTCTCGAGCGGGTGCAGATCAAATCCCGAGCCACGAAAGGTCTCGCCGAAGCCCGCCGCGAGCGCTGCGAGCTCCGCGAGCGGCAGACGAAGGACACTTCGCCTGTCGAAATGCACGCTCGTGAGCCCTGCGGTCAGGTGCAGAGGTGTTGCCAGCCAGACACTTCCCGCCGCCGGAGGGTCCGCAAGCGCAGCCGCCGCGATGCTGGCAGGCGCCGTGCGGGCGTACTGCGGCAACCCGAGCCAGCGCGCTACCCATGCGCGCCAACCGTCCTCGAGCGGGTGCTTGCTGCCGAAACGCGTCAGATGCGCGATGCCCGCGCCCGCGCTCTCGCCGGAACCGGGAAGGTCCGGCTCGAGATACAGGTCCGCAATGAGGATGACGATCTCGCGCACGCGCGTATCCTAGACGGGCTTGTCGAGTTAACCCGCATTAAATGCCAGCCATGAAGCTCACATTGGAAAGCAGCTCGCGGATCAACCTCGTGCGTGCCTACTCGCGGGCGGAGCTGCGGATCGGCGGGGACATCGTGCGCTCGAGCTGCATCGTCTCAGCCGATCGGCTGATCACGGATTGGCCGCCCGCGCGATTCGAATCGCTGTTGCCAGAGCACCTTACGGCGATCTTCGCGCTGCAGCCTGAAGTCGTGTTGCTCGGCACGGGCGGGCGGCAGCGCTTCCCTCCGGCGAGCGTGCGCGCGGCATTCGCCGAGCGTGGCATCGGACTCGAAGTGATGGATCTGGGTGCGGCCTGCCGCACCTACAACGTCCTGGTACAGGAGGAGCGGCCCGCAGTCGCGGCTCTGTTCCTGGAATGACAGACCTTCTTCCTGCTGCCCGCAGGGCAGCAGGAAGAAGACACAGGGGGAGGGGCATCAACCAACCGACCCGTTATCCTGAGCTGACAGACTCGGACGACGGCATGCTTTTCTTCTTGTTCGTCGCT
>Ga0134128_10007482_pt1 | contig 13209 bp, 7 predicted proteins | sample KB31754_FD_96462 | JGI IMG/M metagenome (GOLD analysis project Ga0134128, IMG submission 96462) | Terrestrial soil microbial communities with excess Nitrogen fertilizer from Kellogg Biological Station, Michigan, USA - KB3-175-4 | ecosystem: Environmental > Terrestrial > Soil > Unclassified ... | reverse complement strand
GGCGGCTCGGAATGGGTGGGCGGCGGCGTTCGCAGATTGTGACGTTGGCAGCCGTTGGCCTGGCGGCCCTGGGCGGCGGGGCGTGCGGCAGCGGCACCTTGGTGCCGGTCAGCGGGCACGGCGGCGCGGGCGCCGGCCGTGGCGGCGGTGCCTCGGGCCACGGCGGCGCGGGCGCGCGCGACGGTGGCGGTGCGGGCCAAGGAGTCGGGGGCGCGGGTGACGGGAGCGCGACGGAGCTCGACGGCGGCGCCGACGCCGCGCTGTGTCCGTCGGTGGGCGCGCTGACGGCCGAGCCGGCCCCGCGGCAGGTCGCGCTCGACGGCGGCTTGCCGATCGAGCAGCTCCCGTACGCCCTGGCCGTCGCGCGCTGCGATTACCAGCGCCGCTGTTTCGCGGTCAGCACCTACGTCTTCAATGAGTGCGTCGACTCGGTGGCCAGCACCGGGCGCTGGGGCTACCAGGTCTGCGGTGATCAGGGGCTCGAGGGGAGCTGCCCTTCGGAGGGCGAAGACTTCTTGCTTCCGACCGCCCTTCAGCAGGCCGTGGAGTCGGGCGTCGTGCGTTACGACGCCCAGCGGGAGGCGCAGTGCATCGCGGCGCTCCTGGCCGAAGGGTGCGCCGGCGACCAGCTGATCGAGACCATCCTGCCCTGTACGGGCATCCTCGGCTGCCCGCCGCCGGTCGATGGCGGCGCAGCGCCAACCACGGACGGCGGGGCGACGTGCTCCCAATTCGTCCCGCCGGAGGAGCAGTTTTGGCGTTCCTGTGTGACCGACGACGACTGCGCCGGCGAGACGTCGCCGCAGGGTCCCGACTGCGTGGGCGGCATCTGCGCCCCCACGCGGTGCGGGATCACGATCGGCGGTTGCACCACCTTCGCGGCGGCCGGCGAGCCTTGCGCCTCCAGCGCCCTCAGCCTGGTGAACAACATCGTGACCCCCGACGGGATGTGCGCGCCCGGCCTGGCCTGTCAGGGCGTGCCGGCCGACGGCGGGCTGGGCACGTGCGTCGTGCCCGCCGACGTCGGCGGGAGCTGCAGCGACAACACCGGGTGCAAACCTGGCCTCGCCTGCGCGTGCGGCACCTGCGAGATCCCGCCCAGCACCGGGCCGTGCGTGAACGGACTGTGCGAGGTGGGCGTCGCCTACTGCGACTTCCGCAGCCACACCTGCCTGCCCGTTCGCGCGGAAGGCGCGAGCTGCGTCGGCGCATTCGACGCTTGCGCGCCCGGGCTCCTTTGCAACGGGTCCGTCTGCGCGTGGCCGGGCTGACCCCGCGAACCGGGCACGCCGCGTGGCGACCGTGACACGGTGATCGTCAGCACCGAACCGGGAGGTTCGAAACTTGCAGTTGCGAACGCCCATGTCGCAACAGCCTGCGAATCTGCATTCGGATTGGTCGCGAACGCTTCACGGCTTCGAGCACGGCGCCGAATCACCGGTCGTTGGCGGCTCCGGGAGGTCAAAGTTCGTTCCTGTCGGCGCACGCATAGGAAAAGGCGGCCAAGTTTTCCAGACGAACTTGGGTGCCGGCCTTGGCGATCTGGTGGTCAAGCGGTTCACCTGGGGAGCAGAGCTGCCGGAGCAGGTGGTCCTGGATTTCACACGTGAGGCGACGACGGTAGCCAACCTGCGCCACCCTCACATCGCGCAGGTGGTTGACGCGGGGACGCTGGGGGACGGGACGCCGTTCGTGGTGATGGAACGGCTCTCCGGCATGACTCTGGAGGAGGCCGCGAGGAGCGGACCGTTGCCGGCCGCGGAGATCCTGCCGATCCTGCGGGGCGTCGCCTCGGCGCTCTCGGCGGCACATGCGGCCGGCATCGCGCACGGCCAGGTTCGTGCCGACAACGTCTTCATCGCGCAGGCGGGGGTGCCTGCGCGGCCCTGCCCGAAGCTGCTGGATTTCGGGGTGGCGCGGCTCGTGACGGGAGGGCGCGCGATCGGGCTAAGAGGGGATGACGCCCTGTCAGGGGCCCCGGCGCGAACCGATCTGGAGCTTGGTGGGCGCGCGGGCGAGCGCGCGGATCAGCTCGCCCTGGCGACGCTCGCCTGTCGGATCGTTGGTGGAATGGTGACGCCCGCCGTCTACCAGACCCTCTTCCGGGCGATGAACCCGGACCCCAGCCGGCGCTTCGGCACGATCATGGCGTTCATCGAAGCGCTCGAGGACGCCTTCGTGAACGACGCCGCGGGTGGATCGCCGAAGAACGCCGCAGAGGTAACCACCCTTCTCGGCACGGTCATTCCGGGCTCGGCGAGCCGACCGGTGAGTGTCGGGGCTCAGATTCGGGTGGCCGCCGCTCGTCCATCGAGCAACGCACCGACAGCGGCTCTCGCCAGCGCTCCGTCCTCGCTCACGCAGCAGTTCTTCGCGGAAGGCGAGCAGCTCGACAATGCACACGCTGCTGGTCAGGCCGGTCAGGCCGAGACAAACGTCGACGAGGGCGACCTCGCACCCCGCGCGCGCGTCCCGCGCAGCCGCCCGCAGATGATCCTGGCGGCGTTACTCGCGCTCGGATCAGTGGCCGTCATCGCCGGGACGGCCGTGTCGCTGGCCAACAAATCGGCGAGCGAGTCGCCGACCGCGCAGATTTCGCCGCGAGCCTCTGTCGCCCGTCCCGAGGCGATTTCGGCGCCGCTGGTGCAGATCCCCGCGCGGGCACGCGAGCGAGTGCGGGAAACCGCAGTCGCGGTTGGTCGAGGATCGCGGATGCGGTCGCTATCACCGGCCCCGGCCAAGGCGCCGGCCACCCCGGCCGGATCCGCCCGACCTGCTGCGGTCGAACCGCCCGCGCCGCCACCTCCGCCCGCTCTGCCCGCTGAAGCCGCGACCGCGGCGACCGATCGCAGCTCACCCGAAGTGACACCCGCGGCACCAAGCAACGAAGGCGTCGCCCAACCGGGAGACGAACCGAGGACCGCGCCCAGCCAGGAGCTGCCGACACCGAGCGAGCCCGCCGAGAGCGCACCCGCACCCCGCGGACCGGATAAGGAGCCGCCGACCTCCGCCCCCGAGTCGCCCGCGCCCGCGGAGCGCGTCTAGCGCCTCCGAGATGAACAAGACCAAGCGGCTCATGGAGTGACCCTGCCCATGATTAGGGTCAGACCGAGCCTGGCAGCTCAGGCATCCCAGGCGTCGTAGCTGTCGAACTGCATCGAGTAGTTGGCGCGCCCCTGGGTCGCGCTGCGAAGGTCGGTCGAGTAGCCGAACATCCGGCGCAGGGGGACCTTGGCGGTGATGACCCGCTGCTGGCCGCGGAAGCCGACGTCCTCGATCTGGCCGCGGCGGGCGTTCAGGTCGCCGAGCACGTCGCCCACGTTCGGCTCCGGGCAGGTGATCTCGACCTTCATGATCGGCTCGAGCAGGCGCGTCCCCGACTCGCGGAAGGCCTGGCGCAGCGCCTCGCCGACCGCCGCGCGCTGGCCGGCGGCGTTGGAGGCGTCGGGGCGGTACTCGATCCCCGTGATCGCCACGGCGATGTCCTCGATCGGGTAGCCCTGCGGGCCCGAGCGCATCGCCTCGCGCGCCCCCTCCATCGCCGCGTCGAGGATCGCCTGCGGCGTGTCCGGGATCTTCGGCGCCCCCGGCGCCTGCACGGGGCGCTGCACCTGCAGCGTGAGCTCGTTGCCGGCGTGGCGCGGGCGCGGCGCGACGTGGACGCGCGCGTGGCCGAACAGCGTCTCGTCCTCGACGACGCGCTCGAACCGGGCCTCGCCGTCGGCCGGCTTGGCCAACGTCTCGCGGTAGACGACCTGCGGCCGCCCCACCGTCGCCTCGACGCCGTACTCGATCCGCATCCGGTCGACGATGACGTCGAGGTGCAGCTCGCCCATCCCGCGGATGATGGTCTGGCCGGTCTCGGCGTCCTCGTTCCAGCGAAAGGTCGGATCCTCGTCGGCCATCTTGCCGAGCGCGAAGTCGAGCTTCTCTTTCTCCGCCTGCGTCTTGGGCTCGATGGAGCGTGCGATGACCGGCTCGTAGATGTCGATCCGCTCGAAGATGATCGGCGCCTTGGGCGCGGCCAGCGTGTCGCCGGTGCCCGCATCCTTGACCCCCATGGCGACGACGATGCTCCCGGCGCCGGCGCGCTCGATCCGTTCGCGGCGGTTGGCGTGCACGCTGAAGAGCCGCGCCACCTTCTCGTTCTTGCGCGTGCGCGCGTTCTGCACCTCGTCGCCCGGCTTGAGGACGCCCGAGTAGATGCGCAGGAAGACGGCCTTGCGCCCCTCGTCCATCGCCACCTTGAACGCCAGCGCCGAGAACGGCGCCGCGTCGTCGGGCGGGCGGGTGGCCGGCTCCTCGGTGCCGGGCACCGTCCCGGCGATGGGCGGCACCTCGAGCGGTGAGGGCAGGTAATCGCAGACGGCGTCCAGCAGCGGCTGCACGCCCTTGTTGCGCAGGGCCGCGCCGGCGAGCACCGGCACGATCTTGCAGTCGATGGTCGCCTTGCGGATCGCCGCCTTCAGCGCCGCCTCATCGATCGCGGCCCCCTCCAGAAAGGCGTGCGCGATCGCGTCGTCGACGTCGGCGGCCGCCTCGATCACCTTCTCGCGCGCGGCGGCGACCTCGTCGGCCATCGCCGCCGGCACGGCGTCCTCGCGCGGCCCCTCGTCCTCGTCGCCCGAGAAATAGAGCGCCACCTGTCGGACCAGATCGACCACCCCGACGAAGCGGTCCTCGGCGCCGATCGGCAGCTGGATCGGGACCGGCCGCGCGCCGAGCCGCTCGCGGATCTCGGTGACGGCCGCCGAGAAGTCGGCGCCGGCGCGGTCCATCTTGTTGATGAACGAGATGCGCGGTACGCGGAACTTGTCGGCCTGGCGCCAGACGGTCTCCGACTGCGGCTCCACGCCCGACACGCCGTCGAACACCACCACCGCGCCGTCGAGCACGCGCAGGCTGCGCTCGACCTCGATCGTGAAGTCGACGTGGCCGGGGGTATCGATGAGGTGGATGTCGAAGGTGCGCCAGGTGAAGCTGGTGGCGGCGGCGGTGATGGTGATGCCGCGCTCGCGTTCCTGCGGCATCCAGTCCATGGTCGCCTCGCCCTCGTGCACCTCGCCGATCTTGTGGATCCGTCCGCTGTAAAAGAGGAAGCGCTCGCTGACGGTGGTCTTCCCTGCGTCGATGTGGGCCACGATGCCGATGTTGCGGACGCGGGCCATCTTCGACGCGGTGGGCTTATTGGGGGGCGCCATGGCGGCGCCGCAGTATACGCGCGGGTTTGCCCAAACACGCACGAAGACGCATATGTAGTTCTCTGTAAGTACTCATGATCCGGCCCACAATGTGGTTGCCGACGCCGCCGTGTAAGCGATAATCGGAGACGCAACCCCACGCGGAGGTCCCCCAAGATGCAGCTCAAGTTCGCGTCGTCGGCCGCACTCGCGCTCCTGATCATCACCGGCGCCACCAGCGCCAGGGCCGAGAAGAGGAAGAAGAGCGCGGCAAGCAGCAACGGCGAAGTCCCGGCCAGCGTGAACAAGCAATTCGAGTGGGAAAACAAGGTCGTGGGCCCCAAGGAGGGAATCGACCGCGACCACCTGGCCGCTGTCCAGGAGCAGGGGCGCCGCGAAGATGCGGAGCGCAAGAAGGAGCCGCCGAAGAAGCAAGAGCGCGCCAAGGGCGTCGACGCCGCCGGCAGCGCCAACCTGCCCACCATGGACATCGAGAAGCCGGCCGCCGCGCCGGTCCACAAGCAGAAGAAGGTGGCCGCCGCCGAGCCCCCCCACCAGAAGGACTCGCTCGACAACCTCCTCGAGTCGAACGGCGTCAAGGGGGACAACCCCTCCGCCGGCCGCACCGGAAGCGACGACGGCCTCGGCAGCATCGTGGCGGCCGATTCGGGCTCGAAGAAGACCTCGAAGAAGCACCGCCGCTAGCTGGCGACGGCGCGCTACATCGCGCGCGGGTCGGTCGGCCCGAGCGTGAAGTAAAGGAAGGCGTGCGACGGGGCCCCGACCAGCGGCAGCCGGGGCGGCGTCGCACAGGGCGCCACCGCGCAGAACGACAGCGCGCCGATCGACCCGCCGTACTGCTCACCGGCGCTGAGGTCGTGGTCGGTCAGCACCGACGTCGGCGCCAGCATGGTTGCCAGCTTCGGCCCGGTGTAGATCGTGACGCGGCCGGCACCCGTCTGATCATTGACCGTGGCGCCCGGATCGCCGATCAAGGCCTCGTCGCCCTTCATCCCGTCGATGTTCATCGCCGCCAGCGCCGAACCGAACTCACCGCTCCCGTCGGGCGGCGAGATCGTCGCGGTGGGCGTCGCACCGGGCGCGAGCGGCCCCTTGTAGAGATAGACCGCGTTCGGCGACGCGCCCACCAGGAGGTCCGCGGCGCCGTCGCCGTCGAAGTCGCCGACGGCGAGCGCCCCGCCGAACCCGACGTTGGTCGTGGTCGCGGGCGTCAGCGCCGGGGCCGCCAGAGATCCCGCGCAGGTGACGGCGCTGGCCGTGACGGTGAAGAAGGACACTGTCCCCGCAGTCATCCCCAGGCCGGGCGTCCCGAGGGCGACGACCGGTCCGCTCCCCAGCAGGTTGCCGATGACCACGGCGCGGCTCGCCTTGAGGTTGCTGGTCAGCTGGGCGGAGAGGGCGATCGGGGGACAAGCCGCGAGATCAGCAGCGCTCGGGGTCAGGTCGCCGGTTGTCGCGCCGCCGACGAAGACGTGGATCGACGTCAGCGAGGTGACGACGAAATCGGGGCTGGCCCCACCCGTCAATTTCCCCGCCGCCAGGCCGTTGCCGAACAACCCCTCGCTCGGTGGTGACGCCGGCGTGAACGCCGAAGGCGTCGCCGTGGCCAGGTCGATCGTCAGCAGGCTGTTGGGAGCGGTCGGCGCGCCGAGCAAGGCCGTCTCGGCCCCGGGGATCTCGGCCATCGCGGTGATCGGATCGCCGAAGAGGCTGTCGAGGGCCGGGCCGCTGATCGTCTGCCCCGAGGGGTGCCCGGCGGCGTCGACCTTGACCAGCGCCAGCCCCAGGTTCTCGGTCCCGGAAGCCAGGAACCAGGCGGCCGCCGAGCCGTCGGTCGGCGGCGTCAGCGGCAGCACGCTGCTGGCGAAGTCGTTCGACGACGAGAACCCCGAGGGCGCATCGACGCGCTGGACCGGCACCTGGTTCTGGAGCGTGTCGAAGTCGCGCCAGTCGCACCCCGCCACCAGCGCGCCCGCCGTTCCCAGCGCCACCAGATATTTCAGCGCGCTCCACATCAGAAGCGCCCCGAGAAGGCGAGGCCGGTCCCTTCGGGACCGAGCAGCGGCCCGAGCGTGATCTGGTGGTGGTCGGCCACGCCCGTGCTGTCGGGCCCGTGCTCGAGCAGGCCGTAGAGGGCGGTCGCCGCCACGATGGCGCCGACGCCGTAGAGAACGTCGGCCCCGATCGCCTCGATCTTGCCGGTGGTGAAGCGCGAATCGTTGTTGTCGATGAGCACGCCGTTCTTGACGTCGTTCTGAAGGCCGTTCTTGTTGTTGTTCGACAGGTAGCCGACGTAGGCGCCGGCGCCGATGATCACCAGCGCCACGATCCCGGTCGAGATGGCGTGTCCGCGCGGCGGCGTGGGGGACATCTGGACCTCGATGGCGGTCTCGATCCCCTGCCCCAGCTCGACGGTGTCGTTGTAGTCCTCGAACCCCTTCCTCTCCACCCGCAGCTTGTGCTTGCCGGGCGGCAACTCGACGCGGCAAGGGGTCACGCACCCGAACTTCTCGTCGACGATGAGCCGCCCGCCCGCCGTCGTCTTGCCGGTGATCGTGATCCAGCCGGCCTGGCTCTTCTGCATGTCGAGCTGGTGCTGCAGCGCCGTCCCGGCCGGCACGTCGATCTCCTGCTGCAGCGGCTGCCACCCGAACTTCTCCAGGAACACGGTGTGCTTGCCCGGCTTGAGCTGGCCGGTGAACGGCGTGCGGCCGATGGCGCCGATGTCCTTGCGATCGATGAAGAGGTCGGCGCCCACCACGTTGGAGGTGATCTCGATCCAGCCGAGGTAATGCTCCTCGGACAGCGCGATGTAGACGTCGATCAGCTTGTCAGAGCGGGGACTGATCGCTCGCTCCTCCGCCTTGTACCCTTTCGATTCGAGGATCAGGCGCACCGGCTTCGACTCCAGCGAGCCGTGCCAGGGCGTGTGGCCGAACGGTCCCGACCGCTTGTCGTTGAGGTAGATCGTTGCTCCCTGCGGCTTCGAGTCGATGACCACCAGTCCCTTGGTGTCGATGTCGGGGAGCACGGGGGGCGGCGCGGCCGGCGCGGGTGGCGGGCCGGGCGTCGCCGGCGCGGCGGGGGCGGCCGGCGCGCCGGGCGCGGTCCCCGGCGGGGGCGTAGTCCCGGGCGCTGTCGTGGGTGGCGCGACCGGTCCCGGCCCGGCCGGCCCGGGCGGCGTCCCCGGCGCGGGCGGCGCGGCGACGGGAGGCGCTGGGGGCGGCGGCGCCACCAGCTTGCCGATCACGTCCAGCCGCAAGCGCACCTGGGCGGCGTCGCTGGCGTTGGGATCGTCCTGCAAGTACTTCTCGAAGTACGTCTTGGCCTTCTCGAGCTGCTTCCCCTTTTCGTACGAGACGGCGACGTTGAAGAGAAAGGCCGGGTACGGCTTCTTGTTGTAGGCCTCCAGGAACTTGGCCGCCGCGGCGTCGTACTCGCCGCGCACGAAGAAGGTCTGAGCCGTCTCGAAGTCCTCCTTGGCCTCGTTGAGCGCCGTGTCGGGCGTCGCCTCGTCGGCGGCCCGCGCCGCCGCGCCGATCCCGAGGAAGACAGCGGCCGCCAGCAGCAACGCTGCACACCGGGAACGCACGTCGGTCATCGGACGACGATTAGAGGGCAGAAGGCCCGCGCTATCAAGAGGGATGGGCACCGCCGACACGGGAATCGCCGTCTCGGCCGCGGTCGGTCTCGGCCGGCGGGCTCGCAACCCGTGTCGAATCTCTGGCTCCCGCGAGCACGGAGCGGCGCCGCGTACTGGTTCTAGGAATCCATCGGCGCCGCACCCGAGCGCGGCGGTGGGCGAAGTTGCGGCAGGCTCTCTTCCAAAGTCTCCGTTCTCGGCTATCGTGTGACGATGGCAACCGATCCGGTGATTCGCGAAGTCACGGTTCTAGGAGCCGGGGTGATGGGGGCGGCCATCGCGGCGCATCTCGGCAACGCCGGACTGCGCGTGCGGCTGCTCGACATCGTCGCCAAAGACGCGCCCGCCGGCGACCGGAAGGCGCGCAACAAGATCGCGCTCGCGGGGCTGGAGGGCGCGCGCAAGGCCAAGCCGGCGGCGTTCTTCTCGCCGCGCTTCGAGACGCTGGTGACGGCCGGCAACCTGGAGGACGACCTCGAAGAAGCCGCCGCCAAGAGCGACGTCATCATCGAGGCGATCATCGAAAACCTGGCGATCAAACAACGGCTCTACGAGCGTCTGGACAATTACGGCGGGCGCGCCGTCGTCACCTCCAACACCTCGGGCCTGCGCATCGCCGATCTGATGCAAGGGCGCAGCGCCGGATTCCGGGCGCGCTTCTGCATCACCCACTTCTTCAACCCGCCCCGTTACCTCAAGCTGGTCGAGATCGTGGCCGGCGCCGACACCGCGCCCGAGACGCTGGCGCGCGCGGAGGCGCTCTGCGGCGGCCTCTGCGGCAAGGGCCTCGTGCGGGCCAAGGACACGCCGAACTTCATCGCCAACCGGATCGGCACCTTCGCGCTCATGCGCACGCTCGACGAGGCGGTCAAGCAGGGCTACACCGTCGAGGAGGTCGACGCCGTGTTCGGGCCGGCGACGGGGCGCCCCAAGAGCGCCGTGTTCCGGACCGCCGACGTGGTCGGCCTCGACACGCTGGTGCACGTCACCAAGAACTGCGCCGAGGCGCTCCCCAACGACGAGCGGCGCGCGGTGTTCGAGCCGCCGCCGGTGCTCACCCAGCTGGTCGACAAGAAGTGGCTGGGGGCCAAGACCAAGCAGGGCTTCTACAAGAAGGTGGGCAACGACATCCTGCAGCTCGACCTCAAGACGCTCGAGTACGTCCCGCAGAAGAAGCCGCGCTTCGATTCGCTCGGCGCCGCGCGCGGCACCGACGACGTCGACGAGAAGCTGCGCCGGGTGGTGGGCGGCAGCGATCGCGCCGCCGCGCTCGCCCGCACCGTCTTTTACGAGACGTTGATCTACTCGGCGAACCGGCTGGGCGAGATCGCCGATTCGATCGTCGACATCGACCGCGCGCTCCGCTGGGGGTTCGGCTGGGAGCGCGGGCCGTTCGAGACCTGGGACGCGCTGGGGGTCAAGGCGACCGCCGAGAAGATGGAGGCGGCCGGCTACACCGTCCCCGGCTGGGTCAAGCAGCAGATCGCCGCCCAGGGCGAAGGGACGAAGTTCTACCGGCAGGAGGGGCCCGGCAAGCGGGCCCAGCTCGGCATGCGCGGCGGCTTCACCGCCATCGCCGAGAACCCGCGCGCGCTGTCGCTCGAGGTCGTGCGCGCCGCTGGCGGCGAGGTGGAGCGAAACGGCAGCGCGTCGATCCTCGACCTCGGCGACGGCGTCTTCTGCCTCGAGTTCCACGCCAAGATGAACGCCATCGACCCCGACATCGTGGCCATGACGATGAAGGCCGTGGACCGCGCCGAGCGCGAGGGCGTGGCGCTGGTGATCGGCAACGACGCGCCGGACGCCTTCTGCGCGGGCGCCAACCTCTTCGCCCTCATGGTGGCGCTCGGCCAGGGCAACAACAAGGCGATCGAGGAGATGGTGATCGGCTTCCAGAACGCCTGTGCGCGCACCAAGTATGCCCGCGTGCCGGTGGTCGGCGCGCCGTTCGGCCTCGCGCTGGGCGGCGGCGCCGAGGTGGTGATGGGGTGCCAGACGGTACGGGCGGCGGCCGAGCTCTACGTCGGCTGCGTCGAGGTCGGCGTGGGCCTCATCCCGGCCGGCGGCGGCTGCATGGAGATGGCAGCCCGCGCCTCGGCCCGCGCCACCGACGATCCGCAGTTCGATCTGTTGGCGCTGGTCCGCGTGCCGTTCCTCAACTTGGCGACCGCGCGCGTCTCGACCAGCGCCGAGGAGGCGCGCGATCTCGGTTATCTCCGGCAGGGCGACTCGGTCTCCCTCGCCCGCGAGACGCTGCTCGCCGACGCCAAGGCGCTGGCGCTGGGGATCGCCCGCGCCGGCTACCGGACGCCGCCGCCGCGGATGATCCGGGTCATCGGCGAGACCGGCGCCGCCACGCTGCGGGGCGCGCTGCACAACCTCCAGGGCGCGCACCAGATCAGCGAGCACGACGCCAAGGTGAGCGGCCACCTGGCGCGCATCCTCTCGGGCGGGGCCGTCCCGGCTGGCGCGGCGGTCAGCGAGCAGCACATCCTCGACCTCGAGCGCGAGGCGTTCCTCTCGCTGTGCGGGGAACCCAAGACCCGCGAGCGCATCCAATACATGTTGGCCAAGGGCAAACCTCTGCGGAACTGACCAGTCGCGAAGCAAGCGAGGCCAAAGGAAAAACCCCATGCGTGACGTCACCATTCTCTCGGCCGTTCGAACCCCCATCGGGCGCGCCCCCCGCGGCGTCTTCAAGAACACCCGCTCCGACGATCTCTGCGCGCTGGTCGCCCGCGAAGCGATGAAGCGCGCCGCCATTGCACCCGCCGAGGTGGAGGACGTCGTCCTCGGTTGCGCCCACCCCGAGGCCGAGCAGGGGCTGAACGTGGCCCGCCAGGTCGGCTTTCTGGCCGGGCTGCCCGACAGCGTGCCAGCGATGACCGTCAACCGCTTCTGCTCGTCGGGGTTGCAGGCGGCGGCCATCGTCGCCGACCGGATCGCGGCCGGGTCGATCGACGCCGGGCTGGCCGGTGGCCTGGAGACGATGTCGCTCATCCCGATGGGCGGCGCCAAGATCGCGCTCAACCCGGCGGTGGTCGACCAGTTCCCCGAGGCGCACATCCCGATGGGGAACACCGCCGAGAACGTGGCGCGGAGGTTCGGCGTCACCCGCGAGCAGCAGGACGCCTTCGCGCTCGCCAGCCACGGCAAGGCGGTCGCCGCCTGGACGCGTGGTGACTTCGCCGCCGAGGTTCTCCCGGTCAAGACGCGCCTCTTCGACGGCGAAGTCTGGCGCGACATCACCGTCGACCGCGACGAGGGGCCGCGCGCCGACACCTCGCTGGAGAAGCTGGCGGCGCTCAAGCCGGCCTTCGATCCGACCGGCACCGTGACCGCCGGGAACTCGTCGCCGCTCAACGACGGCGCCGCCGCGCTCATCCTGACCTCGGCGGACAAGGCCAAGGCCCTCGGCGCCAAGCCCCGCGCGTTCTTCCGCGCCTTCGCCGTCGCCGGCGTGCCGCCCGAGATCATGGGGATTGGCCCGGTGCCGGCGGTGCGGAAACTGCTCAGCAAGTCAGGCCTCAAGATCGACGAGATCGATCTCTACGAAGTGAACGAGGCCTTCGCCTCGCAGGCCGTCTACTGCGTGCGCGAGCTCGGGCTGCCGGTCGACCGGGTCAACGTCAACGGCGGCGCCATCGCCCTCGGCCATCCGCTGGGCGCGACCGGCGCCCGCCAGATCGCGACCGCGCTCCACGAGCTGGAACGCCGGAAAGGCCGCTACGCCGTGATCACCATGTGCGTGGGCGGCGGCATGGGCGCGGCCGGCCTCATCGAGCGCGCGGCCTGACCGCCGGGCGGCGTCCCCCTCGGTGGCGCCCCTGTGGGAGAAGGTAGCAGCCGCACCTCAAATTCGTAGGTATTCCCTCCGGGGAATGTCCTTTTTTTTGACGCGTTGGCTGATACTGGCGGGCGATTTTCAATCGCTGCTTGCGATCTCAATCAACCGCTCGCCAGGAGCCGCGCATGATCCGTTCGTCGATCTCGTCCCGTTCTCGCTCGACGTCACTTCGATCGGCACCGCTCGTCACGATGACGGTCGCGGCGCTCCTGCTCTGGGGCTGCGGCAGCAGCGGGGGGGGCGGCGGCACCGGCGGTGAAGCGACGGGGGGCTCGCACACCGGCGGCAGCAACGGCAGCGGGGGCGCGAAGGGCGGCAGCACCGGCACGGGCGGCACGTCCGCGACCGGCGGCGCAGGCGGTCAGTCCGAGACCGGCACCGGCGGCCAGTCGGCGACGGGCGGCGCGGGCGGCCAGTCGGCGACCGGCGGCGCGGGCGGTCAGTCCGCCACCGGCGGCGCCGGCGGTCAGTCCGCCACCGGTGGCGCCGGCGGCCAGTCCGCCACCGGCGGCGCGGGT
>Ga0134128_10007481_pt1 | contig 13211 bp, 12 predicted proteins | sample KB31754_FD_96462 | JGI IMG/M metagenome (GOLD analysis project Ga0134128, IMG submission 96462) | Terrestrial soil microbial communities with excess Nitrogen fertilizer from Kellogg Biological Station, Michigan, USA - KB3-175-4 | ecosystem: Environmental > Terrestrial > Soil > Unclassified ... | reverse complement strand
GGTCCTTCATCAGCGAGATCAGCGGGCTCACCACGAGCGTCGCGCCGCCGAGCACGCGTGCCGGGATCTGGTAGGTGAGGGACTTGCCCGCGCCGGTGGGCATCACGCCCACGCAGTCGCGTCCCGCGAGCACGGCCTCGATGACTTCCCGCTGGCCGGGCCGGAACGACGGGTAGCCGAAGACCTCCTTGAGGGCCTGTTCGGGAGTCATGAGCGTCTATTCTACGATTTCCGGATTTCCATTTTCGCCCTGTTTTGCCCTTGAAACATGATGTTTCCGGGGCTAAGCTTGGAATGGAGCCGTTCCATGAGACACCCCTCCTTTTGGCTCGCTCTGCTGATCGCCGCCTTTTCGCCGGCGGGACGGCTTGCCGCGGCGCCCGGCGCCGTCGACGCCTCCTTTTCCCAGGCCCATGCGCAGCTGCAGTCGCAGCATCTCGCGTTGACGCAAGCCTCGGGGCGCCTTCAAACGGGCGACCCGAGCCTGCGCGCGCAGCTGGGGAAGATCCTGTCGGAGCTTCCCGATCAGGTCCAAAGCTACGGGGCCGCGCAAAGCCGACTGGGCGTCGACGACGGCCCTCTGGTCCGGCAGATCGGCGCCGAGGCTCATGAGGCGGCGGCGCTCGCGCCGCAGGACGCTCTCTATCCCGCGAAAGTCGCGAAGGTCCGGGACGATCTCGCCCAGCTCCTCCTGAATTCCGCGCGTCGGTATCCGCAATTGGGAGGAGCCGCGAGCCGTGGGCCGGGAGGCGCGCCGGAGCGCTCGGCGGAGCCGCAAGCGTTCGCCGCTCGCCCTGCCGCCGCGCCCAACGCGGCGGTCGCCAGACTGCTTCATTGCGCCGACGCGGGCTTCGACGGGGCCCGGGGATGCGCCGGCTCTTCGCCGGCCGGCGGCGGCGGCCGCTCCGCCTCCGCCTCGGATGCCGGAGCTGCGAACTCCGGCGGCGCCGGCCAACCGCAGATCACCACCTCGGCCTCCGGGCTGCTGAGCGGCGGCCGCGCCCGCTTGGATCAGGCGACGTCGGGGATCGACCGCTTCGACGGAGGCCGGACGCCCGCCTCCGCCGGCGACGACCTGATGCCCCCCGCGGACAGGCAGCTGAGCGGTCAATTGAAGCGCATACTCGCCGCCGACGGCAAAGCGGCCAACGCCCGAGACTACCTGGCGCGCTACGCGGCCCTGGCCGCCTCGCGCAAGCGCGACCCGGGCGCCGTGGCCGCCTGGGAAACAGAGGTCAAGCCGTACATCCAATTCAAAGGCGGCGGCGGCGTCATGCGCGGCGTTCAGAAGGGCCTTGCCGCGGCCGCCAGTCCGGCGAACGCGCTCGGCGGGAGGCCGGACACCGCCGTCAGCGAGGCGTGCTGGCAGGCGCTGGCCAAGGAGCATCCCCAATTCGCGCAAGGGTGCGCCGACAATCCGCGAACGGCGGCCATGATGGCCGGCGCCTATCAAGCCCTCGCGGATCAAGTGAAGGGGCTCGCCAGCCCCATGTCGATCGCCATCATGCTCGGCACGCTGCTCGTCTCAGGTCTGGCCTCCGGAGGCGTGGCGGACGTGATCGCGCTCCTGCTGGCCGTCGGCTTCACCGCCTGGATGGTCTGGAAGATCATCCGGGACTACGGTCCCAAGCTCGTGTCGGCCCTGCGCGGCCTGATCAACAGCAAATCCGGGAGCGCGGAAAGCTTCGTGAAGTGGAAGGAGTCGGCCTATTATTTCACCACCACCTTAGTGGCCGTCGCCGGCATCTATCTCGGCGCCAACGGGATCTCGAAGCTGACCGGCAAGCTCTCCTCGATCACCGGCCGGGAAGTCGCGGCGGCCGGGGCCTCGTCGGACGCGGCCGTCGTCGCCGGAAAGGTCGAGCCGATCAAGACGCCGGCCGGGACAGCCGCGGCCGGCGGGGAGGCGGTCCAGGCGACGGACGCTCTGATGGCGAAAGCCGCCGCGGCCGAGCCCCGCATTACCGTGGAACTGCAGCGAGTCACGGAACAGAACGGCGGAGAGCTCGTCGGCTTGAAGAATCGGCTCAAGGGGGCGAAATCCCTGACCGAGAAAATCGCGAAAGACATGAAAGACAAGGGCATGAGCGCCGACGAGGCGGCTGGCAAGATCGGCGACACCGTGCGCTATACCTCCATTCTTCCCGAGGAGTCGTTCACTCGGGGCGTGGACGCGACCTTGGACGGGTTGAAAACGAAGGGCTATAAGATCGTCAAGTACAAGAACACATTTCAAGACGGCAACGTCTACAAAGGGATCAACTGCCAGCTTCGATCGCCCGAGGGGCATCTCTTCGAGCTGCAGTTTCACACCGTCGAGTCGTTCGAGCTCAAGTCGGCGATGCACGGCGAATATGAGATCGCCCGCGATCCGGGCAAAGCACTGGCGGTGCGGCAGGCGGCCTTCGATCGGATGAAGGTCGCGGCCAGAGGGATCAAGCCGCCGCCCGGCGTGGACACCCTCGGCGAGATTCAGCCGCTGCCCACTCGGCCGTAGACGGCTTATTTCTTGCGGGACTGGATCTCGGCTTCAGCCTTATCCGAGATCTTCATCAGGTCCGATTCGCTCGGCACCTGGGCCCCGAAGCCGCGCGCGATCTCCTCGGCTTTGGCCCTGCTGATCTGCTCGGCTTCCAGGTCGCTGATGAAATAGTCGGTGACGGTTCTGGGATTGTGCTCCCATTGCTTCGTTTGATGATTCCAGGACAGCATGTCCAGCCGCTTGCCGCCTTCGTTAAACGCGAAGAGTCCCCGCGCCTTGCCGTCGACCATGATCGCATAATACTTGAAATCAGGCGCCGACTCCTTGCGCTCCAGCGCCGTCAGCTCCTTCCAGAACTTCCGGTACCTCTCGACGCGCTCGAAGTCCTTCGGCTGCGGGTTCGGGATGCGCGAGAGATCCATGTTGTCTTCCAGATCGCCGATCTTGACCTTGCGCGCCAGGGCGTTGGGCTTGAGCCGCTCGATGAACTGCTCGTAGGTCTCGCCCTTGCGGCGCGAAAGTGCGTCGACGGCGTCGACCACGGCTTTCGGATAGCCAGCGACTCTCAGCTGCTGCAGGGTGATCGACGTGTCCTCCACGACGTCGTGCAGAACGGCGACCATCCTCTCCTCATCGGTGGCCATGCGGCTCATCACCCGGAGCGGATGGTTGATGTAGACGGCGCCGGCTTTGTCCTTTTGCCCCTGATGAGCCTTGGTGGCCAGCGCGATCGCGTCTTGGAGAGTCGCCATTTTGGTTTGCCCCATTGTACCGGTTCCGGCGGCCGCGGGCGACGGTTCGGACACCGCGCCGGCTCCCGAATCCTTGCCTTGATAGAGTTGGGGAATCTCGAGCTCCGGCGAGGCGCCGGGCTTGTTCACCGCCGTGACGCGCTCCTGCAGCGCCGCCAGATTGGTTTTTTCGGGAGCCGCCCCGGCTTTGGGAACGGCTTTCCCGTCGATCGACGCGGCGGGGACGTGCGAAAGAGCAGGCGCCGCCGCCGGCTGAGCGAGGGCGGGCGCCGCGGCCGGCAGGGCAAGGCCTGAAGCCGGGGCCGCCGCCGCGAGCGGCGCCGCGGTGATCGCCGCTTGAGGGAGCAGACTCGGCGTCTGGATCGCCGTCAGGTTGCCCGCCGACAACGCCGGGGTGAACGGAATGGCGGTGAGGGCGCCGACGTTGGCGGCACCCGCGCCGACGGGCGCGGCGATATCCGGAACGACGGGGATTCCCGCGCTCTTCATTTCCTGCGCTCCGGCTGGATGGCCGAGAAGCGCCAAGCACGCGAGCACGATCCAGGTCGTGCGCTCCCCTTCTAATCGGCGCATATCGTGCATTCGTCAAAAGTGTAGCCTGGAAACCCCGTTTTGGCCAGTGGCGGCGGGCCCAGGCGCCGAATGGGCCGGTGGGCCCCCCTTCCGACGCGAAGGGGCGAAGGGCCCGGCGGGCGCGGAACCGGTGGGCTCCCGATGAGCAAAAAGGCTATCATCCCCCCCGAGAACAACCTTATGCCCCGCGTGAGCGTCCATCCGCTGCGCCTGGACGAGGCGCCGAGCACCTTGCCCAAGCCCGACGAGGGCCTGAAGGCGTCCGAGCGCTTCTTCAACCGCGACCTGTCCTGGCTCGCGTTCAACGACCGCGTCCTGTCGGAGGCCGCGTCGCCCTCGGTGCCTCCTCTCGAGCGCCTGCGCTTCGCGACGATCGTCAGCTCCAACCTCGACGAGTTCTACATGGTCCGCGTCGCCGAGATCGCCAAGATCGCGCGCGACAAGCCGGGCAGCCGCTTCCCGGACGGCCTCACCGCGGGCCAGGTCCTCGCGCAGATCCGCGAGCACGCCCTGCGCCAGAAGTCGCGGCAGGCGACGGTGCTCGAGGACGTCCTCGAGGCGCTGAAGAAAGAGGGCATCGAGATCCAGACGGACTTCACCCAGGGCCGGCGGTCGGACCGCGAGATCCAGGCGCGCCTGCCGCGCCTGCGCACGATCCTGCGCCGCTTCCCGGACCCGCTCCCTCCCCTGTTGAGCGAGCGCATCCACGTTTTCATCCGTTTTCCCCGCGAGTACGCGGTCGTCACCATCGAGGAGCGCGAGGCGCGCCTCGTCGCGCTGGCCGGCCGCGGCCGCCGCGCGCGCCGCTTCGCTCTGCTCGAGCGCTGGCTCGCCGACCGCGCCGAGGACCTGTTCCCGGGCCGCGAGGTCATCGAGACCTTCCCCTTCAAGATCATCCGCGACGCCGACCTGCGCTACCGCCCCGACTACGAGGACTCGCTCGAGGACCAGATCCTCGAGGCCGTTCAGGGCCGCGGCCGCGCCAAGGTGGTGCGCCTCGAGGTCGACTCGCCCACCTACTCCGAGGGCGCGCTGTTCCTGGCGACCTCGCTGGGACTGGACTCGGCGGCGCTGTACCGCTTCGACCTGCCGCTCGACCTGCGCACGCTCGCGCGCATCGAGCCGCCCAAGCCCGGCGCGCTGCGCTATCCGCCGGTCCAGCCGCAGGTGCCGGGCCCGTTCCGCAAGCCGCGCTCGGCGTTCGCGATCGTGCGCCAGAACGACATCCTGCTCCACCACCCCTACGACTCCTTCGACATCGTGGTGAAGTTCCTGCAGGGCGCGGCGCGCGACCCGCAGGTCAAGCGCATCTTCCACACGCTGTACCGCACCAGCCTCGACTCGCCGATCATGGAGGCGCTCAAGGAGGCCGCGGCCAACGGCAAGCGGGTCGTCGCCTACGTCGAGATCAAGGCGCGCTTCGACGAGCTCAACAACCTGCGTTGGGCCGACGAGCTGCGCCGCGCGGGCGTGCGCGTGGTCCGGCACCTGGGCCGCTTCAAGGTGCACTCGAAGGTCACGCAGGTCATCCGCGAGGAGCACGGCGTCGAGGTCTCCTATCTGCACCTCGGCACCGGCAACTACCATCCGATCACGGCGAAGCAGTACACCGATCTCGGCCTGCTGACCTGCGACCCGGTCCTGGGCCGCGAGGTCGCGGGCTACTTCCAGGCGCTGTCGCGCGGGCGGCGGCCGGGGCGCTTCAAGGAGCTGCTCGTCGCGCCCGTGAACCTCCACTCGAGCATGCTCGCGCTGATCCGCGAGGAGACGCGGCTGCAGCGCGAGGGCGTGCGCGGGCACATCATCGCGAAGATGAACGCGCTCGTCGACCCGGTCCTCATCGAGGCGCTGTACGAGGCGTCGCGCGCGGGCGTGAAGGTGGACCTGATGGTGCGCGGCATCTGCTGCCTGCGCCCCGGCATCGCGGGCATGTCGGAGAACATCCGCGTCGTCAGCGTGGTGGACCGCTTCCTCGAGCACAGCCGCATTTATTATTTCAGGGCAGGAGGCGCGCGCAAGCTGTACCTGTCCAGCGCGGACTGGATGCCGCGCAACTTCTACTCGCGCTACGAGGTGGCGTTCCCGGTGAAGGACCCGCACCTCAAGCGCTACATCCACGACACGATCCTGGGGAAGGGACTGGCCGACAACCAGAAGGGCTGGGGCCTCAAGCCCGACGGCTCCTACGCGCGCGTGGTCCCGGGCCCGGGCGCGAGCCTCGTGCGCTCGCAGACCTTCTTCGAGGCGCTCGCGCGCTCCGACTACCGGGACACCGCCCTCGAGAAGCGCGGCATCGCCCTCGAGAAGAAGGCTCCGGCCGCTCCGGCGGCGCCGCCGGTCCCGGCGCCCGCCGCTCCCTGACGATCCGTCAGCGCTTCAGGAAGAACGAGGCGCAGCGGTGGTACTTGTCGAGCGGCTCGCGCCGCAGGTCGAACTTCTTGTCGACCGCCGCGTTGAACTCCAGGAGCTCGTCCATGTGCTCGAGCTTGGCCTCGAGCGTGCCGTCGCCGGCCTTGATCTCGTTCTCGAACTCGCAGAATGTGGAGAGCGGGTGCAGTCCCTTCTTGGCGATGTGGAAGGCGTAGACCTTGTCGAGCGAGGGCTCCAGGAACGCGGAGCCGAGGTCGACCTCGAACTTCTCCTTCTGATACAGCGCGATGATGGAGGCGTTGGTCAGGCGCTGGACGGTCTTGGCGCCGAGGTGGCGCTGCATGGCGCCGGCCATCGCGGTCGAGGCTTGGCTGCGCAGGATCTTGGCCACGCTCGTGTCCGTGAAGTGCACGATGTCGTGGTGGCTCTCCTCCAGGAAGACGCCGGCGAGCCGGGCCGAGGAGAACTCCGAGCGGTAGAGCAGGCCGTCCTTGGTGAAGCCGGGCCCTTTGTACTGCAGGTACACCGCCGAGCCGCCGCGCTTGTATCGCAGGCGCAGGCTCGCGCCCAGGCGCAGCAGGTCGTTGGAGGGTGTGTCGACGAACTGGTCGAAAAAGAAGGCGCTTTTCTTGTGCTTGATCTTCTTGCGGTCGAGCAGCCAGTCCTTGAGGTCCGCGGACTCCTCGGGTTCGACGCGCTTCTTGCACTCGATCTCGACGTAGTGCAGGTCGTCGATGTCGAGCTTCCGGAACAAAAGCCTGGAGAAAGCTTCGAAGTCGCGGCTCATGGCGCATGATATCATAAACCCATGGAGCTCCTGATCGTGCGTCACGGCCCCGCCGGAAACCTCGCCGAGAAGGCGGCGTGGAAGCTGTCGGGCAAGGACGACGAGCGGCCGCTGACGAAGGACGGCCTCCGCCGCACGCGGGAGGCGGCCGCGGGGCTGGCGCGGATCGTCGAGGAATGCGAAGTCGTCGCGACGAGCCCGTGGAGGCGCGCCGCCCAGACCGCCGGAGCGGTGGCCAAAGCGCTCGACGCGGACCTCGTGGAGTGCCCCGCTTTGATCCCGGACGCGAAGCTCGAGGACGCGCTCGCTTGGCTCAAGACGCGCAAGGAGAAGAGCCTCGCCTTGGTCGGGCACGAGCCGCATTTGTCGGAGCTCGCGTCCTGGCTGCTGACCGGGACGAAGCGCTCGGTCCTGCGCCTGAAAAAGCCGCAAGCCTTGCTGATCGACATGAAGAGACTCGAGCCGGGCCACGGCAAGATCCTCTGGTCGATCCCGCCCCGCGCGCTCCGGACTCTCGGCCGGCTTTAGAGCCGACTATCCCCGGGGATCGCTCGCGCATATTCACTGCGTCCGGACGCGGCGGGATTGCGTTTCGAGTGATTTCGCTCTTCGCGCGCGGAGTCTATTTCTTCAATCGGCGAGACGAGCCGCCACTTCCTTCGCGAGCTCCTCGCCGCCGAGCAGCCCCGCCGTCTCGGAAGCTTTGGCGTCGGCGGCGGCCATCACCGAGCCCACGCCGCCCGCCTCGCGGCTGGCGGTCCAGAGTATGCGCCCCGTCCTCTCCTGACGCGCCGACAGCGTCACGCGCGCCCGCGACGAGAGCCACGGCCCGACGCCGCCGTTGGGCAGGACCGACACGTCGCCGCTCACCGTCAGGTCCGCCCCGCGCTCGACGACGGTGAAGCCGCGCTCGATGAGCCCGCGCCGCACCGCGGCGGCCGCCTCGCTCGCGTGCGGGCCCGCGAGCTCTACCGCCACCGTCGGGTTCCCGGGCGGAGTCCCCGGTCGATCCCCGTCGGACGGCGGCGCGCCGACGTCCACGAGAACGCGCGCCCGCGTCCGGTGAAACCCGTCTTCCTCGCTCTCGCCGAGTATCTCATAGGAACGCACCTCCCCCGAGACCTTCGCCGTGATCGTGTCGTCGACCGTCATCGCCTGCGCGACCCGCGTGCGCGCCGTGACCCGCGCGCCCGTCGCCTGCTCGACCGCCGCTCGCAGCGCGTCCGCGAGCGCCCGGCGCCGCGTGCCCGCGGGATCGCTCTTCACGACCGGCGCCCAGCCCTCGGCCGTCACCGCCGCCGCCGGTCGCGGCGCGCGCGCTGAGGCGTGCGCGCACGCCGCGAAAAGGGCGGCGCCGGCGAGGACCGCGAGCCTCACTCGAACCGCACTCCCATCATGCGCTCGAGCCGGCTCTTCGGCAGGCGCAGCGTGACGACGCAGCCGTTGTCGGCCGTGAACTCGCTCTTGACGATCTCGGCGCCCCGGATGCTTTCCATGACGCGCGTCTGCAGCGTCGAGTCGCTCTCCATGGCGCGGTCGACCGTGATCCCGCCCTCGAGCGTGACGCCCTTGACCATCGAGAGCATCTCGTACTGCGCCTTGGCGATCGCCGCGTCGCGCGCCAGCGCCTTGCGCTGCGTGTCGGTCGCGAGCGTCGGATCCGAGGCGCCGATGCCGATCGCCTCGAGCTGCCCTCCGCGCACGGCTTTCTGGTCGATCGTCGTCTCGACCTTCCCGTCGCGGACGCGGCTTTGGACTCCCGAGCAGGCGGCCAGCGCCGCGACGGCGGCGAGCCCGCCGATTCTTCGAAGCGTCTTCATGATCCCTCCCCACGGCACGAATCGTTGATGCGCGAGATGCGCTGCAAAGCGTCCTTGAGCTGCGCCAGCTCCCCGGCGGTCAGATCGGGTCCCGCCGCGGAGGCGTGCGCGCGCAGGCTCTTGTGGAACTCGGCGCGGATGTCCTGGTTGCGGATCTCGGAGCCGGGATTGCGCGTGAGGGTCGCGCCGTCCAGGCCCTCGCGCAGCCGCTGGGCCCAGTAGCGCGCCTTGAGGTCCACGACCGAGCGTTCGAGCTCGTCGACGCGGTCGGCGGCGCCCATGCAGCCCCAGTCCGCGGCCGAGGCGTTGGTGGCCAGGTCGAAGCTCGGCAGCGGAGGCCACGCGGAGCCGACGCCGCTCCAGGCCGCGTCGTCGAACATGGACTCGTTCCAGTCCTGCTCGGTCCGGGCCTCCGCGGCGAACAGGATCCTCGCGGACTCGGTGTCGATGAGCCGCGCGTTGATCTCCACCTGGTCGTTGCGCAGGGCGATGACGGTCCCGGTGATGACCGCGTCGACGTCGAGGATCTTGCCGATCTCCTTGACCGAGCGCGCGTCCACGACGCCGGAGAACTGGAGCTGCTGCTCGCGCATCACGCTCTCGAGCATCGCGCGCTCGACGACCTCGACTTGGCCGCCGGCCATGATGGGAGCCACCAGCCGCTCGGACACGATGCGGCCGGAGGTGGACCCCTTGCCGCCGATCACCTGAAAGGGCAGGATCGCCACGCGCGCCCGGCCCCGGGCCTTCGCCGCGCCGGCGAGCTGGGCCGCGAGCTTGTCGAAGTCGCCCGAGAACGCGGACGGCGCGCACGCCAGCAGCGCGATCGCGAAGGCCGTCCAGCCGGCTCGGTTCAGAGCGCTCATCTCGAGTTTGTTTTTTGTTTCCTGTCCGGCTAAAAAAAAGGGCCCGACGGGCTGCCGAAAACCCCGCCCGCACCTCCGGCGTGGTTTTTTGTGCTTCGGCAACCCGGCGAGCGTGGAGAGCGTCCTCGTTAGCCCCGTAGCTTTGCGGCCCCGGGTTTCCCCGGCGGGAACCGCTTCGCGGTTCCCGGGCCCGCCCTGGGCGGACCGTGTGCCATTGTCGTTCCTGCGGTCGACTGGGAAAGAGCTAGTCGGCAGGTTAACAGGAGGTTAACGTTCCGTCAATTCACAGGGATGTTACATCGAGTAACGCCGTTGTTACTGGGCGGGCGGCGTCGACGGGGCGGGAGCGGGCGGCGGAGGCGCGGCGGGGGCTTCCAGGAACACGTAGCCGAAGTTCTTGACGTTGACGATGCGGTCGGCGACCTCGGCCGGCAGGAGCTTGCGCAGGCGGTTGAGCATCACGTCGAGCGCCCGGGACGTCCCGGCTTCCTCGACTCCCTCCACCAGGCGGTACAGGTCCCCCCGGCTCACGGGGTTCGGACCGCGCTCCACCAGGACGTGGAACAAGGTGAACATCTTGGGCGTCAGCGTGATCGCGGGCTGGTCCTTCCAGACGACCTTTCGGTCCTGCGACTTCAAGGTCAGGGAGCCGCGTGCGAGGAGCCCCTCCTCCATCGACTTGCGCCGGAAGATCGCGTCGAGCGTGGCCAGGAGCTCGTGCGGCTTCTCGCTCTTGCCCACGAAGTAGTCGGCGCCGGACTGCAGGCCGAGGACCTTCTCGCTCTTGTGCCCGGTGAACAGCACGACCGGCACGCGGCCCAGCGCCGGCAGGGAGCGCAGCTTCTTGCAGACCTCGAGGCCGCTTTGGTCGGGCAGGACGAGGTCGAGGAGGATGCAGTCGGGCGGGGTCAGCGTCGCGCGCTCGATGGCTTGATTGCCGGAGGTGGCATAGTCGACGTTGGCGTAGCCCGCCGTCTTGAGCCAGTGCAGGACGAGCTCGATCCACATCATCTCGTCCTCGATCATGAGGATCCGGTCGTTGCGCATGGCGACCGAGTCTAGCTCTTTTTAAACGACGAGCGCGATGAGCTTGTACGTGAGGGCCGAGGTGACCGCGGCGCAGGGGATGGTCAGCACCCACGCCCAGACGATCCGCCCCGCCACCCCCCAGCGCACGGCCGAGAGCCGCTGCGTGGTGCCGACGCCCACGATCGCGCCGGTGATGGTGTGCGTCGTCGAGACCGGGATGCCGAAGAACGAGCAGATCAGGATCGAGAGGCCGGCGCCGGTCTCGGCGCAGAAGCCGCCCACGGGCTTGAGCTTGGTGACCTTGTTGCCCATCGTGTTCACGATCTTCCACCCCCCCGACATCGTGCCCAAGGCGATGACCGCGCAGCAGGCGACGATGACCCAGTTCGGGACGTAGAACTTGTCGCCGAGCAGGCCGTTGGAGTACAGCAGGACCGCGATGACTCCCATGGTCTTCTGGCCGTCGTTGGCGCCGTGCGACAGGCTGTACAGGGCGGCCGATATAAGTTGTCCGACGCGGAACGTCCGGTCCACCTGGCTCGGCGAGCGGCGGCGGAAGAGCCAGAAGACGGCGACCATCAGGCCGAAGCCGAAGACCAGGCCGATGAGCGGGGACAGGAAGATGAAGAGCACGATCACTTTCAGCTTCTCGTAAAGCAGGCAGTCGAAGCCCGCCTTCGCGACGCCGGCGCCGATCAGGCCGCCGATCAGCGCGTGCGACGAGCTGACCGGGATGCCGAAATGGATCGTGATCCAGTCCCACAGGCTCGCGCCGATCAGCGCGCCGGCGATGACCGAGGTGTCGATGACGTGCGGGTCGACCAAGCCCTTGCCGATGGTGTCGGCGACGTGCACGTTGAAGAAGAAGGCCGCGATGAAGTTGAAGAAGGCCGCCCAGAGCACCGCCTGCTTGGGCGACAGCACCCGCGTCGAGACGATGGTCGCGATCGAGTTCGCCGCGTCGTGCATCCCGTTCATGAAGTCGAACAGGAACGCCAGCGTCACGACGGCGACGACCCCGGCGGTGAGGTGCCCGGTCACTTCAGGCCTGCTTGACGAGGATCGTCTCGAGCGTGTGCGCGACGTCCTCGCACTTGTCGATGGCCTGCTCGATCGTCTCGTAGATCTCCTTCCACTTCATGACCTCGAGCGGGTCGGGCTTGCCCTGGAACAGCTTGCCGATCGCCGCGCCCAGCGCCTGGTCGCCCGCGTTCTCGAGGCGGTTGATCTCGATGCAGTAGTCGAGCACGCGGCGCGACTTCTGCGGGTTCTGCAGCTCCGCGACGGCCTTGCGCAGCGTCTCGGTCGACTGCCAGAGGATGTCGGTGAGGCGGACGAGGTCGTCGGTGCTCTTGTCGATCTGGTAGAGGTACATGCGCTGTCCGACCGACTCGATGAGGTCGACGATCGTGTCGAGCTCGCTGGCGAGCTCGCGGATGTCCTCGCGGTCGAAGGGCGTCACGAAGGTCCGGTTGAGCTTGTCGTAGATGTCGTGGCACGTCATGTCCGCCTCGTGCTCGATGTCGCGCAGCTTGTCGAAGGGCGCGGTGTCGCGGGTCCATTTGAGCGCCAGCTCGCGGAAGACCTTGGCGGCGGCTACGCCGTGCGCCGCCTGCGCCTCGAACAGCTCGAAGAACTTCTCTTCCTTGGGGATCAGGCTGAAGGCCACGGTGTTCTCCTCGCGCGTCAAATCGGGACGACGACCGGATGACGTTCGCGTGACGTCTCCGAGAGGATAGCGTTTGCTCCGCCTCCCCCGCAAGTTCGCCCGTCGGGCGCGGCGATTGACGCGGCCTCCGGGAAATGAAAACATCTCGCCGTGGCCCAAGAGAAGATCCTCGCCGTCGAGGACGACAAGGACATCGTCCGGCTCCTGAAGTACAACCTGGAGAAAGAGGGCTACCGCTTCGTCTCGGCCGCGGACGGCGAGGCCGGCCTCGCGGCCGTGCGCAAGGAGAAGCCCGACCTGCTGATCCTCGACGTGATGGTCCCCAAGCTCGACGGCTTCGAGCTCCTCAAGCTCGTGCGTCGCGAGTCGCGCGCGCCGGTGCTGATGCTGACGGCGCGCAAAGAGGAGGTCGACCGAGTCCTGGGGCTCGAGCTCGGCGCCGACGACTACGTGATCAAGCCCTTCGGCGTGCGCGAGCTCGCGGCGCGAGTGAAGGCGCTGCTGCGGCGCGCGGGCCCCGCCGCGGCGGCCGCGTCCGTCCTGCGCGCGGGCGGCATCGAGCTCGACGCGGAGCGCTACGAGGTCCGCTCGCGCGGCAAGGAGATCGCCCTCACGTCGAAGGAGTTCGAGTTCCTGAAGCTGCTGCTCCAGGCTGGCGGACGCGCGCTCACCCGGGACCAGATCCTGGAGAAGGTCTGGGGGTACGACCGGTCGATGGAGATCGACACGCGCACCGTGGACCAGCACGTCGCGCGCTTGCGCGAGAAGCTTGGCGCCGAAGCGCCGCTCGTCGCCACCGTCAAGAACGTCGGCTATCGCATCAAGACCGAGGAATGAGCAGCGGCCGCTTCGGGCGTCGCCTC
>Ga0134128_10007480_pt1 | contig 13212 bp, 9 predicted proteins | sample KB31754_FD_96462 | JGI IMG/M metagenome (GOLD analysis project Ga0134128, IMG submission 96462) | Terrestrial soil microbial communities with excess Nitrogen fertilizer from Kellogg Biological Station, Michigan, USA - KB3-175-4 | ecosystem: Environmental > Terrestrial > Soil > Unclassified ... | reverse complement strand
GGAACGGGACGAGTTCCGCTTTCTTCACGTCTCGACGGACGAGGTGTACGGCTCGCTTGGCCCCAGCGACCCGGCTTTTTCTGAAACCACTCCGTATGCGCCGAACAGTCCCTATGCCGCATCGAAAGCCGGTTCCGACCACCTGGTTCGCGCATACTTCCATACCTTCGGTCTGCCCACACTCACCACCAACTGCTCCAACAACTACGGCCCGCTGCAGTTTCCTGAAAAGCTGATCCCCCTGATGATTCTGAACGCGCTCGAGGGTAAGCACCTGCCCGTCTACGGCGACGGCCAAAACGTGCGCGACTGGCTGTACGTCGGCGATCACTGCGAGGCAATCCGCGCCGTGCTGCTGAATGGCGAACCGGGTGAAACCTATAACGTTGGCGGAAACAGCGAGCGCGCAAACATTGACGTAGTCACCACCATCTGCCGCATCCTTGATGAACTTAGTCCCAGTTCCGCCATCGGAGATCGCCGGAAGCTCATCAAGTTCGTCACCGATCGCCCCGGACACGACCGGCGATACGCGATTGACGCATCGAAGATTTCCCGGGAATTACGTTGGACGCCCAGCGTCAATTTTGATCAGGGATTGCGTAAAACCATCCAGTGGTACCTCGACAACCGGCAGTGGATCGACGATGTTCGAACCGGCGCATACCGGGATTGGATTCGAAACAACTACGAGGAAAGGTTCGCGCGATGAAGGGGATCATTCTCGCGGGCGGGTCCGGTACCAGGCTCTATCCCGTCACCCATGTGGTTTCCAAGCAGCTTCTGCCTGTCTATGACAAGCCGATGATCTATTACCCCCTGAGCACGCTGATGTTGGCCGGCATCCGGGACATCCTGATCATCTCCACGCCGCAGGATACGCACCGCTTTGAAGCTTTGCTGGGCGACGGCAGCCGCTGGGGCCTCAATCTCCGCTATGCTGTGCAACCCAGCCCCGACGGGCTGGCGCAAGCCTTCCTGATCGGGCGTGACTTCATTGCCGGCGACGCTTGTGCGCTCGTGCTGGGCGACAACATCTTCTACGGTCAGTCATTCTCGTCTCAACTTCAGGCCGCGGCCGCTCTGCAGGACGGCGCGATTGTGTTCGCATACCGCGTACAGGATCCGGAGCGCTATGGCGTGGTCGAATTCGACGCGCACTCTCATGCCATCAGCATCGAAGAGAAGCCCGGTAAGCCCAAGTCCAATTTTGCAGTCACCGGACTCTACTTTTATGACCGGGAAGTTGCCGCTCACGCTGCAAGCCTCAAGCCCTCGGCGCGCGGCGAACTGGAGATCACCGACTTGAACCGGATCTATCTCTCGGCAGGCAAGCTAAAAGTCGAGATCATGGGGCGCGGCATGGCATGGCTCGACACCGGCACGCACGAATCGCTCTTCGACGCCGGGCTTTTCGTCCAGACGATTCAAAACAGGCAAGGCCTGAAGATCGCCTGCCCTGAAGAAATCGCATTCCGCATGCGATACATTTCCGCAGAACAACTTGCAAAGCTTGCAGAGCCGATACGGAACAATGAGTATGGCCGCTACTTACTTGCGCTTTGCCGCGAACCGCACATGACACTGGAGATGGCCGGTCAATGACCTTGTCCGAAACGGCCCTGCCCGGCGTGTTGCTGATTCAATCCCGAATCTTCAAGGATGACCGCGGCGCGTTTCTAGAAAGCTGGAACCAGCAGCAGTTCGCCGACGCAGGGCTCTCCGCCAGGTGGGTGCAGGACAATTTTTCCGCCTCCCGGAAGAATGTCGTGCGCGGTATTCATTATCAGATTGTGCAGCCTCAGGCAAAGCTCGTCCGCGTGACTCATGGAGAGGTCTTAGACGTGGCTGTCGACCTTCGGCGCTCCTCTCCCCATTTCGGCCGGCATGTGGCCGTCCGCCTGACCGCGGAGAATGGACTTGCGCTTTACATCCCCGTAGGCTTCGGCCACGGCTTTGTCGCGCTCACCGACCACGTTGGATTCTCCTACAAAGTCACGGACTATTACTGTCCCTCGGGCGAACGCACAATCCTGTGGAATGATCCTGACTTGGGGATCGATTGGCAAATCGACACGGCCGCCGCTGTGCTTTCACCCAAGGATCTGCAAGTCCCGCGGCTACGCAATGCCGAAGTGTTCGAATGACGCGGTTTGAACGAATTCTGATCGTAGGCTCCGAGGGCCAAGTCGGCCGCGAATTGCAGCGCAGTTTTGCGGGAGCAGGCGAATTGCTGTGTTTCAACCGGCATAACGTCGATATCGCGGACGAAAAGCAGGTTCGCGCAATGGTCCGCACAACGCAGCCCGACCTGATCCTGAACGCGGCCGCCTATACCGCCGTCGACCGCGCTGAATCTGAGTCCGATACCGCCACGGTCATCAATGCGATGGCACCCCGCGTTCTAGCCGAAGAAGCGGCACAGCGCAGTGCTCTGCTCGTCCATTACTCCACCGATTACGTGTTTGACGGCACGAAGCGCGAGCCTTGGGTCGAGTCGGATTTTCCGAACCCGCTTAATGTCTACGGAGTCACCAAGCTGGCCGGCGAACAGGCCGTTCAGCAGGTCGGCGGAAAGTACCTGATCATGCGGACAAGTTGGGTCTATGGGCCGCACGGAAACAACTTCCTGTTCACCATGCTGCGCCTCGGCAAAGAGCGCGACAACCTCAGCATTGTCGATGACCAGGTTGGCGCTCCGACAACATCAATTGAATTGGCTGATGCAACCCGCTCGATGGTGGACCGCACCCTCTCCGGGCAGTGCGGCCCCGCGCAACAATGGGCCGGGCTCTACCACGTAACCTGCGCAGGCTCTACCTCGTGGTTCGGATTCGCCGGGGAGATTTTTGCTCAAACGAAGGCGCTTACTGGCGGAAGGGTGCCGGTCCTGACCCCTGTCACCACTCCCGAATATCCCACTCCCGCAAAGCGGCCATTGTATTCCATACTCTCCAACGCAAAACTCAAGGAGACCTTCGGAATCGAATTGCCGGGATGGAAATCCGCGTTGGCCGCAACGGTTCTCCGGCTCAAATAGGGACCTGCAAGAAGTTCGCAGTCGGCGCTGTGGCTTTACTGCGGCCTCAGGCTCGCCGCTGATTCCCGAACTCGTGCTCCAGGGTTCGCGTGAGTCCCTCTGCCAGGCTGTAAGGCGGTCGGAATCCCCATTGAGCTACCCGCTCCGCCTTGAACTGCGTAGTTTCGCAGAACTTTCGGATTCGGATTGCGCTAATCGGAAGCTTCTTCCCCGAAAGCCGTCCCACCAAGTCAAACAGGCGGCCTCCCGCAACCGCTATCTCCATTGGGATTCGCCTAGGCTGGCTCTTACGACCCAACGACCGGTAGATGTGAGCCACCAGGTCGCTGGTTTTCATGTCCGGACCGTCGACGTAGTTTGCTACGTGAACTCCGGGACCAAAAGTAAGTGTATGGGCGATGAATTCGGCGATGTTTCCCACATAGGCCATCGATTTGATGTTAGTTCCCTGTCCGATCATCAGAAAGCGTCCGCTCGCGATCTGCTGAAGCAGGTTGAATACGTTTCCTCGGTTTCCCTCTCCGAACACAACCGTGGGCCGGATGATGACGAGGCTACGCGTCGGGTCCTCCTCTGCCCATGCACGATAAACTGACTCCGCCTCCAGCTTCGTCTTGCCGTACTCATTGAATGGCTCGAATGGGCCGCTCTCATCAACCGCATTCGGTTGAAACCCGTACACAGCAACGCTGCTCGTGAATACGATTTTCTGGGCGCCACCTTCTCGCGCCGCGGCACACACCTGCTCCGCGCCACGCACGTTGACTGCGTGATAGAGAGCTACCGGGCGGACATCGTCACGGTGTTCGGCTGCAAGGTTCACGATGACGGAAGCGGGCTGCACCAGTGGGCGCAACGCGTCGAGATTCGTCACATCGCATGAGCACCAGTGCTTCGGATACGCCGTTGATTGCTTCAGATCGCCGATACGGAATGGAATGGTCCGAGCCGCCAGTCGAGCGGCTAATCGCGTTCCGATAAAACCTGAACCCCCGAGAATAAGAACATATGGCGCCGCACTGAGTGTTGACGATTCCAAAGCCTCCCCTTTCCACGCTGGTTCCTGTCGCTTTCATTGGAACCCCTCAAAACACACCAGGTGCACGAGCCGATACAGAAATCCGCGTAAACACGGGACCGTATTAATGGCGCACCAATTCTCCATCGCGCGCAGACCCGGGCGCCGATACTTCGCCCACAAACGCGTCTTGACCATAAGTTTGGCTCGCACCTGTCGCCTGCGCGCTCTCATATCCATTTTTGCCCGTTCCAGTCAGGCGCAGTTCCTGCAGGATCTTGCGATTCGTGCCCCTGCGGATTGGATCGATCAACCATCCCCACTTGTTGAAATATTTGATGGCGCTACTCGCGTGCATTTGAAGGCCGCGCAGAGAACGGTACGAGTACTTCGCGTGGTCATGCGTTACCAACGCTCCCGGATAGAACACGGTTCGAAATTGCTCGTGAATGCGGCGAGATAGATCGAAGTCTTCCAGGTACATCACAAAACGCTCGTCGAACAAACCCACCTTGCGCAGAGCCTCAGTGCCGAGCAGCATGAAACAACCTGACAGCACGGGCACTTCCATGATCTGGTCGTAGCCGGTGAACCGCAACTCGAACCGCTCCATCTTGCGCCGCATCGCATCGCGCAGCAGCGGCATCGCAATTCGACGCAGCAACAGGTCACCTGGCGTGGGGATCAGCTTGCAGAGATACTGAAGGCTCCCGTCCGGGTAGATGATCTTTGGCATAACCAGACCGATGCTTGGGTCGCTTTCAGCGAACGCAACGATCTTTTCCAGCTCCGTTTCATCGAACCGGACGTCTGGATTGAGGATGAAGTGGAAGGATGATGTTCGCAGTACCTTGCGCAAAGCTATATTATGCCCGGCTCCATACCCCAGATTGCGGCCCGTCGCCGTGTATTGGATCCATGGCTTTTCGAACGAAGCCCGCGGCCTTGGCAACGGAGAATTATCCACGATATGGAGAAAAGGGCGAAGGCTCGACTTTTCCAGGCAGTGGAGTAGCAGTTCTAACTGTTCATCCGGCGTTTCATAGAGCACAAGTGAGGCACTGATCATGCCGCAATCCCTTCAAATTCCGCAACTTCCCGGCGACTTTGGACATGGAGGCTCCGCTCGACTTTCGGTAGTCTATCGCGTCCATCTCGTTTAGTTTACCCTTTATCGTAACCCACCCTTCCGATTCAAACAATCCCCGAGATTTGATCCTGCATGAAGCAGCCGGACCGCCATATCGAAAGTTTTGCGACGCACTGTCGAGCGCGGTTCGGGGGTGAGGCATTCATCAATCTCAGTTCGCGAGCCGGCTGGCGGTATCTGTAGCTTGAATCCACCGTTCGTGAGAGATTCAATATGCAACTCCGCAGTGCAATACGATAGATTTCAGCTGAGCAGGCACAGGTCGATGAACGCTTCCTCATATATTCCGACGATCTCGATTTGTCGCAAACGTCCATGGGCAATTCACGGCGGTGCCTTTCTCGTTGCAATCGTCCTCGTTGCAATCGTCGCGGACGATCGTGACCGAGCCTCGCATCGCAATGTTAGCGCAATTTTGGAACGGGTCGCGGGTTCCACGAAGTGGGAACCCAGCAGCACTGCCAGCCTGGCCCCGCCGAGGTCGGCGGCGCGGATCTCTTCGTCCGAGGCTTACGTCCATTTGGCGTGGCCTTCGACGATCGTGATGTAACGGTCGATGGGCAAATCTGTAAATCGCTCAGTTTTACCACTGGGTAGCGGCCATTTGACTTCAACCCAATCCAAGCGCGTGCGCTTGCCGATACCCAGAACCATGCGCGGATCATGGCTCGACAGATAACTGCCGCCCCCCACCTTCATCCGACTCTGCGCCAGATCCTGCGCCTGGTAGGTAATGCGCGCCCCAATCGCGTCCCGATTGGATTTCGTTCCCACGAGCTTGATTCCGAGCCAGTGATTCTGATCGCCCGCAGTATTGCGCAGCAGGACAGGTGCGCCGTCATTCACTCCAATGAGAACGTCCATCGCGCCGTCGTTATTGAAATCACCGATCGCCAATCCCCGCCCCGAAATCGGTTGCGCGAATATTGGTCCGCTCTGCTGACTGATATTGCGGAGCCCCTTACCGGTGCCCTGGAACAGGAGCGGACGCTCTTCATAGGTAACCTGTGAGTGGATTCGGTCGATTAAATCATCGGGGTTTCCGTTCACTAACAGCAGGTCCAGAGTTCCATCGTTATCGAAGTCAAAAAACTTGAGTCCCCACCCGCTCATCAGATAAGTAGCGGAGGCAATGCCGGTCTGAGCGCCAGTATCGTCGAAGGTTTCGTCATGATTGTTGCGGTAGATCGAGTACGATTGGCGATCTAGATTCGCTACGAAAAGATCCATGAAGCCGTCGTGGTCATAATCCGCGGCGTCCACGCCCATTCCTGACCGAGCACGGCCGGCCGCACTGTAGGCAACGCCGGCGGTTTCTCCCACTTCTTCAAACTTCCCATTTCCGCGATTGAGGAAAAGGAAGTTCCGAACTGTGTCGTTGCTTACAAAGAGATCGATGAAGCCATCGTTATTCACATCGGCAGCAACCACTCCCCACGCTTTTCCCAATGGACCGGCGATGCCTGACTCTTTGCTGACATCAGTGAACGTGCCGTCACCGTTGTTACGAAAAAGCCAGCTCGGCATGGCCGTGTAAACCGTAGGAATGCAATAGTGCCGCAGTCCATCCTCATGGATGCCGCACGGCTTGTTCAGCTCTTTGCTGAAATCGACAAATCGGCATACAAAAAGATCGAGTAATCCATCGTTGTTGTAGTCAAACCACACCGCGCTCGATGACCAACCCGGAGCCGCTACTCCTGCCTTCTCCGTCACGTCCGTAAAGGTTCCGTCGCCGTTGTTGTGGTACAGGATGCTCTTTCCATACTGTGTAACGTATAGATCAGGCAGGCCGTCGTTGTCGTAATCGCCAACGGCTACTCCCTGGCCGAATCCCCCGGCGGCAACGCCTGCTTTTTCCGTCACGTCAGAGAAGGTGCCATCCCGATTGTTGCGATATAGCGCGTTCCGGAGCGGCGGATTGGGATGATAGAAATCGCATTTCCCGCTGTTCACAAGATAGATGTCCATCCATCCGTCATTGTCGTAATCGAGAAAGGCGCAACCCGGTCCTGAACTTTCTGGAAGATACTTTTCAGGCGATTTGCCCGCTGTGTGCTTCCACTTGATTCCGCTCGATTCCGGGGGGACAACAACGAAAGGGAACTGCGTTTCGGCGGACGAGGCGAAAAGCCGACGTTGCGGAATTAGGAATGCGCTCGCTATCATCTGTGACACAAATTTCCGCCGTGTCAATCGCGCTGTGCGTATTCGATCCATCGTGTCGGTGTGGTGCTATCTCCAGATATCGCTAAACCTGCGACAGAATGAGCCAGGGAAAGGGAGTGATTACTGCGGTCGATCTGCAGCCGGTGCGCCGGATGGATCGGTAGAACTGAGGTTCCGGAGAATCGCAAACTCCTTTTCGGCTTCGTCCTTGTGGCCGGTTCTCACTAATGCGGTCGCGAGCGCGTTGTGGATGTCTGGATTCCTGGGTGTCAGACGCTCTGCATGCTGCAACGGGACGATTGCCTCTTCATACTTTTTGTTGCCAAGGAGGGCGACTCCCCATCCGAGATAAGCCTCTGCGAAGTTCTGATTGAGCTTTGCCGCCTGCGAAAAGTGAGCAATCGCTTCATCAAAGTTCTGCGCATGCTGCGCGAGTACTCCCAAAACGTATTCTGCGTCGGCGTTATTCGGATCGATTTGCAGTTCCTTTAACAGCTCCTGTTTGGCGCGAGCCGATGCGTCGGGTCCACCATCCGGCCGCGAGAGCAGCAACCTGCCCAGCAGAAAATGGATACCGCGGGCATTCGGATCGTTCTTGAGTATCTCTTCATATTCCAGCTCTGCCGGTTCCCATTTGCCCTGTTCTTCGAGCGCTTCCGCATTCAACTTGTGAGCCGCCGTGGACTGCGGCGCCAACCGGGCGAGGTCCAGGGCGGTGCGCGCGGATAGGTCGGAGTAGGCATGTACGGTGACAAACAGCACATCGGGATCGCGACCAAAATCTTTGTTGAGGGAGCGGATGAAATTGATCGCGGTAGGCCGATCGTCGATGGCAAGAGAGCAGCGAATTCCGAGCACGCCGGCGAGTTTTCGGGTTTCCGCTGGAAGCTGTGCCGCCATAGCCCGCTGGAGGGCAGCAATCGACTCGCGGCACTGGCCTTGCTGGGCGAGAGTGATGGCTTTTTGAGGCGAAATATCCGTTGCCGCTAAAGCAGGTCGGGCGTGCTGAGCGCTGGAGCTGAATCCAGAAAACGTAGCTACGGATAAGAAAAGTACGGCGGATGATTTCGCCCGGTTGCTCCCCATGAATGCGTATCCGCCTTTCAAAGACTCTCTTTTATCGATCTCAAAAAACCATTGCTACAGGCGCATGATGCGCCTGTAGCAAGGATATGCGGCTCTGTGATTTCTCAATAGTAAATCTTCAAAGCCAACTGGATGTTCCTCGGTGGTTGAGCGCCGGTAATCTGCCCCATAGTGGATCCGATCCCCGTGTTGGGAGCATTGTATTGAACGTGGTTGAACGCATTGATGAAGTCAGTGCGGAACTGCAGTCGGAATCGTTCTGTTATCGGGAAATCCTTGTGAATACTGGCGTCGATATCGGTGTAATGCGGCGATCGAAGCCCTCCGAGCTGCGGTGCGCAGTTTCCGAATGTACCAACTGCCGGCTGGGTGAAGTTGCCGTTGTTCGTGAACCACTGCACGCCTATTCCTGGAATCGCAGTGTTTTCGATTTTGGGCAGCGAGTTGCAATTCGCCCGCGAACCACGGCTGAATGTACCGGAGTTGTCTGCCGCTCCGTAAATCGGCAAGGGCCAGCCGGTGCGGAACGACACGATCGGGCTCACCGCCCAGCCGCCGATGACTTCATCGACAGCTTTGCGAGCCCCGCCTGCAAACTGTTTCCCGTGGCCAAACGGCAACTCGTAAACGGCATATGCCGACAGCACATGAGTGGCGTCGTAGTAGCATGGCGCCCACTCCGATCTCTGATCATAGACATTCTGCCAGTACGCCGACGCGCTCAGGGCATTATTCCATGCTCCGTAATATCCGGTGCTGTCCGACATGCATTTGGAGTACGTATAGGCGACCTGCCCCTGAAGCCCGTGAGACATTTCCTTCTGCAAGACCGCTTGCAGCGAGTTGTACTCCATATTCCCGTTTGATTTTGTCCCTGAAACGTACGCTCCTTCATTGATTCCGTTGTTATCCGTTGACAGAGGCGTTCCATTGCTGTCTGTCAGCCCGGGATTGCCCAGCGCGTTGTAGAGATTCAGGTTCTTGGCGAAATAGGGACTATTCGCCGTGCATGGCGGAGTGGCGCAGGACGAATTCGGCTGCAGCACCCGCTGTGCGAAGTCGAATGGCACCATGAGATGTGTACCCTTCTGTCCTACATATCCAATCTGGAAGGTTGTTCCGCTCGTGAGTTGATGCTGCACAGTAAGGTTCCACTGGTATGCAATCGCCGGCTGGACGTTCGGGTCCCACACCCTGAGAAACGACTGGTCATAGCAAGCGTAAGCCGGTCCATCGCATGAGGCATTGGTGCCGGTACCTACAATGCCGTCGCTCGTATCCGTGAGCGGCAGAGGAGTGTTGTTGTAACTCGCATCGATTTCTGCCGGGGTGAACGGCGGATTGAGTGTAAGGCGGAGGTTCGTGCCCGTCCCTTCGAGATAGGAGGACACTGTGAACGCGCCTCGTATTACAGTGCGGCCGCCAAACTTTGCGGGTGTCCACGCGAATCCGAGACGCGGCTGGAAATCCCTGCCCCCGTAGAAGCCGTTGTAGAGCGCTCGACTGGCTCCATTCTGACCGGCAAGCTGAATTTGTCCGGTGTTGATATTGAAGTTCGCCTGGTTGTTCTTGGCTTCGACCCAGGGCGTGTGTGCGTCGTAGCGCAGGCCAAGATTCAACGTGAGATGGTCGGTGGCCCGCCATGTGTCCTGGGCGTATATACCGATCACGTTCTCCGACTGTTGCCATGTCGCGCCGGTGCTGACGCCGCGGCCATACGACTGCGGGAGACCAAGCACGAAGTCCGCACCGCCGTCGCCCGTTCCGCCACCAGCGGAAGCAGAATCAGTGGCGGTAAACTGTCCGTTAAAATTCATCAGACCAAGCTCGCCGTTGTTACCGGCATAGAACGTCTTGATGATTTCGCGCCAGTATTGCCCGCCGAATTTGAAACTGTGCCGCCCGTGTGTCCAGCTCACCGAATCTTCAAGCTGCCAGACGTGGTCGTCAAAACTTTGGGTTGTTTCCGCCGCTCCCAGGTTGTTGACCGTGGAGTTAGAAAAGTTCAGGGCCAACAGGCCGGGCAGGCTACCAGGATTGCCGTTTCCGATGCCTAGCGTGTTGCCGAGCTGACCCACGCCTGACGCCCAACTATTGCCGGAATTGAGCGTGACGTGGCTCCAGCCAAAGCGAAGGTCATTCAGAAGGGATGGCGACAACGTTCTGGTCCAGTCGCCGACCGTGTTGTAAATCGGCGTAGTCGAATAGCTGTTGGACAGTACCGCAACCGAGTTGTCGGAGGGATTGTTCTGATACGCCCGGGTGAACCGGTAGGAAATGTTGTCCTTCGCGTCGACCGTGTAGTCAATCTTCAAGTCGCCTTGATCCACATTCTCGGCGGAAACCGAGGTGTTCACTGCATTATTTTGCAGGTTACCGTTTGCGGAGGCAGGGTAGAGATTGGACGAAAACAGTGCCGCTGCTACCGGGCTGATCATAACCGCAGGAACTTTGTTGTAAGGGAATGGATTGCGCGGCGAGGCCGGAGTGGATCCAGGAGTGCACGGCGCAGTGAAGGATGCGCAGGGGTTGTAGAGCTGCCCCGACCCTTTGCAGACTCCTGAACCGTCAAACCCCGCGGAGCAAAGTGCGCCGAAGTCGCCATTGCGTTCAGCCGCAGTGAAAACCGTGATCTGCCCCTGTGAACTAGGTATATCGAACCGCTGTCCTTGGTAATCGGCGAAGAAGAAGAGCCTGTTTTTAAGGATCGGACCGCCGACTGTAAAGCCATACATGTTCCAGCGAATCGCGCTTTTTGGCAGGCCGGTCATGTTGTTGGACCAGCTATTCGCATTCAGGACGTCGTTGCGGAAATATTCCCATACGTCGCCGTGAAATGTGTTCGTTCCCGATTTGACCGTGGCGTTGACGATGCCGCCTTCAAAATTACCGAACTCGGCCGGAGCGTTGCTCGTGATCAGGTTGAACTCCTGGATCGCATCCGGTGCTGGCGTGTAACCCAGAAGGTTGTCGGAAACCTGGTTGTTGTCCATGCCGTCCAGCAGGAAGTTGTTCGCCTGCTCCCGGTTGCCGTTGATCAGCGGACGGCCTCCATAACCACCGGTATTGTTGCCATTATTGAAGCTGCTCGGATCGGTCGTAACGGCGCCCGGCGCAAGAAGAGTGAGTTGGACATAATTGCGCGAGGCGAGCGGAAGGTTGTCATTGGTCGCCGCGTTAATAACCGTGCTCACGTGCGTAGAATCCGTTTCCAATACTGGGGGCTCACCAGTAACTTCCATCGTTTCAGTAATCTGGCCGACTTTGAGCGCCACGTCGACGCGAGCAACCTGATTGACGGTAACCACAAATTGAGCGCGTGAGACTGTGGCGAATCCGGTTTTCCCTGCCGTAAGCGTGTAGTTACCCGCCGGCAGTTCCGGAATCCGATAGAGACCTGCATCATTCGACTCAGCGGTGTAACTGGTGCCCCGATCCACTGAAGTTGCTTTGATCGTGGCCCCGGCAATGGCCGCGCCGCTTTGATCAGTGATAGTACCGACGATCGTTGCGGTGACTGCCTGGCTCCGTGCAGCAGGAGTCAGAACGGTCAGGATGCCCAGCAGCAATCCAAAAAACGAGAGTGTTCTCTTGTTCATCTCAATGCCTCCAAGAAGGGACTTGAACTTGCGGGACCCAAGCTGACTTCTATCCTTAGAATTTGCGCTCGACGTACTGGAGAATGATTGCGGGGCAATTCTGGGGAAGCATGACCGGAACCCGAAGACAACGTGCCGGGACAATGTACGTTCGCGCCGTGCTGCTGGTCGGACAAATCACGTTCTGAAAAAGGCCACTTCCAGGAGAGGGCATTTCTGATAGAGAGCGGGGAAACGACCTCCAGAAATGTGCCACCAAGCGTAGGGCGAATTTCATCAGAATGCAATCATTTTTTTAGAGCCGGCTTTCGCGGGAGCTATATAGCACATTCCTATAGCAATCCCAAAGCAGATGTCAGGGCGCAAAGGGGTGCTGCTGTGGAGCTCTGTGCCGATAGTTGGCCAGGCAGCCGGGAGATGCGCCGTCGCGGCACCAACGTTTTTTGGGGCGGTTTGTGCAATCGCGTCAGTTGAATCCGGCTGCCGAGTGAAGCTCCGGTGTTTACATTGTCTCGGTTCGGTGCTACCGTGTCCGCTATACCAGTAAGGTCTCTGCGGAAGTGCCGCCCTATAGCAGTTGCCCTGCTCCTGGTATCCGGGAAACACTGGAGAACATTACACATCCTACGATCCGGCCGGATGGCGCCCCAGTGGCGGTATCTGGCTTATGGGAAAGAGCCAGGGCCCATTTCTGCGGCGGGTGAAGCTGCGCAACTCTCGAGGTCAGATCTGATGAGACCGGTATCCGTATTCGCAAAACGGATGAGGCCGAACCGCAGCGACGAACCTGTCTACAAGCAGATTCAGAACGCCATCCGGCGGCGGATCGACTCAGGACAATTGAAACCGGGCAATCCGGTTCCCTCAGAGCGGGAGCTCGCGCGGCTGCACAACGTGAGCCTCATGACGGCCCGTCATGCGCTCACCGAAATGGCGCGAGACGGCCTCGTGGAACGGCGGCACGGAGCGGGCACATTCGTGGCCCCGCCGCGAATTCAGTTCAACAAGTTGCTGGGCTACACCGAGCAGATGGCAAGCCTGGGTCTGACCGCTCGTTCGCGCGTGGTCACGTGCGGAATTGTAACGCACGAGCACGAGATCGCGGCACGGCTTGGACTGCCTCCGACGGCTCGGCTAGGCAAGGTGGAGC
>Ga0134128_10007479_pt1 | contig 13212 bp, 12 predicted proteins | sample KB31754_FD_96462 | JGI IMG/M metagenome (GOLD analysis project Ga0134128, IMG submission 96462) | Terrestrial soil microbial communities with excess Nitrogen fertilizer from Kellogg Biological Station, Michigan, USA - KB3-175-4 | ecosystem: Environmental > Terrestrial > Soil > Unclassified ... | reverse complement strand
CTTCCCCGGCTTGGTCGAGATCACCACCGTCTTCGCGCCCGCCGCCTCCAGCGCCTTCTTGGGTTCGGTTAGCTCCGGTTCCTCAAAGTCCTGGGTTGCGATGATCGCTATCTTCATTCCGCTGAGTTCTTGTGCCATAAGCCATCTCCTTCTGAATGTAAAGTCAAAACCCGCTCTCGCCCGGGAGCGGGAAGCGGGTTGGTGCACAGCTCTATGTTTGAGGACTTGGACTGTCTGATTAGGGAGAAGCAAGGTCTGCGGCAAGGGTTGGCTTAAACCAAAGCATTCAGCAAAGCGCTGCTGGTTGAATGCTGACTGACTGCTGAATGCTTCCATTCCCGAATCCGCGAGACACATGGCTGGCTAAATGCCAACTGCTAATTGCTAAGTGCTTCTTTTCAGCTACGTGCTTCTTTTCAGCTACGTGCTTCTTTTCAGCTGCCCGCAAGCCGCGTAAATATCCCGACCCCGGGGCCGGCGGATGAAGGTCGGGACCCCTCCCCTTACCAGTACCCCCTGGAACGCCAGCACCCGCTCCTGCTCCGGAGTGGCAAACTCAATCCCAGGGCCGGGATTCAGCGCAATCAGGTTCACTTTGGCGCGAACGCCGCGAACCAGGTCCAGTACTTCTTTGGCGTTATCCACTGAATCGTTTACCCCGTTGAGCAAAACGTACTCGAAGGTAAGCCGCTCGCGAGTTTTGAGCGGAAATTCACGGGCCGCCCGAAGCAACGCCTCCAGATTCCACTTACGGTTAAGCGGCATCAATCGGTTGCGCAGTTCGTCATTGGAGGCGTTCAGCGATATCGCCAGCTTCGGCCGCACCGCCTCGCTGCCCAAATCGTATATCCGGGGCACAATTCCTGCGGTGGAGACGGTCATGCGCGACTCGGGTATCCCCACGCCCTCCACCAGCAACCGCACCGCCTTGATGAAGTTGTCGAAGTTCAGCAGGGGTTCGCCCATCCCCATGAACACCAGGTTCAGGCGCTCCCGTCCGGGTAAGGCCTTCTGGTCATTAAGGACGGCGATAATCTGCCCCACAATCTCGCCGGCCGTCAGGTTGCGCTTTACTCCCAGCAAGGCGGTAAGGCAGAACTGGCATCCCACGGCGCAGCCCACCTGGCTGGAAACACAGATCGTAGCCCGCTGCCATTCCCGGGCCCTCTCTTCCTCGTCCCCCGCTTCGCTGCCATCTCCCGCTTCTCCATCGTCGCCTTCCGGCATCCATACCGTCTCCACGCTCTCGCCATCGCCAAATGCCACCAGGTAGCGCACGGTGCCATCCTGGGAGACGAAGCGCTTCTCAATCCTCGGCTGCCCGATCGCGTAACCTTGTTCGCGAAGCTCGCGCCGAAAACTCTGCGGCAAGGTGGAGATTTCTTCGGGCGATTGCAAACGCTCGCCGTAAATAGCCTGAAACAGTTGCCGGGCCCGGTACTCAGGTTCGCCGAAGCTTTCAACTAGGCTTGTAAGTTCTTGAATATCAAGCCCTAAAAGCTCGTGTTGTCTTTCGCTTGGCATACATCCGGCGGTCGTTTCCAAGGCGCGTCCAACATTGTAATCGGGTGCGCTGCCGCGAAACCGGCCCGGCGCAAGCAATTTCCCGATTTTTATCTGTAACACACTGAAAACAAACGAGTATTTCACTTATAGCGGCAGGGCTCAGGCTGTGTCACAATTGTAGTGGCCGATTTATCCGCTTGCTTCTCCTCTCATCCGGGCCCAGGTGACAACATGGTTCAAGAGCTCAGTAACATCTCCCGGGAAGTGCTGCCTAATGGCCTGACCATCATCACTGAGGAAATGCAGCACATTCGCTCGGTCTCGATTGGAATCTGGATAAAGAGCGGTTCGCGGGATGAGGATCCGCAGTGGAATGGCATCTCCCACTTCGTCGAGCACATGGTGTTCAAGGGCACCAAATCACGCACCGCCGAGGATATTGCCCGCCAGGTGGATTCCATCGGCGGCAACATGGACGCTTTCACCGCCAAGGAGTGCATCTGCTTCAATGTGAAGGTCTTGGATGAACACCTTCCCATTGCCATGGACGTGCTCAGCGATCTGGTACTAAACCCGGTCTTCGACATCAAGGATATCGGCCGGGAGCGCGGCGTTATCCTGGAAGAAATCAAAATGGACGAGGACAACCCCGACTACCTGGTCCATGAAATCTTCACTCAGAACTTCTGGAAGGACCACCCGCTGGGTAAGCCCATTTTGGGAACCAAGGACACGGTAAAGCGCTTCGAGCAGCCTATCTTGTTTGACTACTATGGCGAGCGCTTCAATCCCGGCAATTTGGTGGTGTGCGCCGCCGGACACGTGGACCACAGGCAGTTCGCGGACCTGGTGGTGGAGAAGTTTCAGCACCTCAAGCCGCGCTCCAACGGCTATCACACTGCGCCGCCGAAAGTTAACCCACGCATCATCATGCGCAACAAGAAGGCCCTGGAGCAGGTGCAGATTTGCGTCGGCACCCCCGCCTACCCCTTGGCTCATCCCAAGCGTTATGGCTCATACATCCTGAACACGGTGCTGGGCGGGGGCATGAGCTCGCGCCTATTCCAGAATGTCCGCGAGCGCCAGGGGCTGGTGTACGCCATCTACAGCGATCTGAACCCCTACCGCGATACCGGTTGCCTCTCCATTTACGCCGGCACCTCGCGTGAGTCGGCGCCCAAGGTGGTGGGGTCTATTGTGGCCGAACTGCGCCGGCTGAAAAACGAAGCTGTGCCGGCGGATGAACTGCGCCGCGCCAAGGACCAGCTCAAAGGCAGCCTTATGCTCAGCCTGGAATCCAGCACTGCGCGCATGTCCAACCTCGCCCGCCAGGAAATGTATTTTGACCACTTCTTCGGGCTGGATGAGCTGATTGAGCGTATCGAGTCGGTCACCACCGAAGACCTGCTGGCCACCGCCGACGAATTCTTCCGCCAGGAGATGCTGGCCGTCACCGTTCTCGGTAATCTGAACGGGCTCAAGATCTCCCGCGACCAGCTCGCCTGCTAACCCTTTTCACCACAGAGGACACGAAGGACACAGAGGGAATTGAAGATTGTGGATTGAAGAGTGATGAACGGCTTGCGAGCCGCGCGGCACGGAAACATCGCAAGCAATCATTTTAAACCCGATTTTCCTTCGTGTCCTTTGTGTCCTCTGTGGTTTAAGGGTTTTGTCCCCCAGGGCGGCAGAGTTCCATGGAGTGTACGTGGCTGATAATGCCGGTTTCGGGATTCATTTCCGCGGTAATGCGGTAGGTATCGCGCCGCGCCACGTAGCCCTGCGCTTCCAGCTCCATCACCTTCTGGTGGAAAAGGTCGGAATCCCACTCGCTGACTACCACGGTCTCGGTCATGGGGGCAGGCGTTCTACGCAGAGAGATTATGCCAATGGCTAAGATCTAGCAATTAGCAACGCCAGTTAGCAGTATTCCCTTCGACTAGCCGGGAGTGCTTCTTTTGCCGATCGGTCCAGGGGCTAAGTGCTGATTGCTAACGGCTATGTGCTTCTTACCTCTTCCATCCCCAGCGCCACAACTCTCGGTTTTCGTATAAACGTGGCCCCCAGGTTTACGGCAAAGGCCAGCACCGCGCTTAACTCAATTACCGCGGAAACCGGCAGCAGAGCCCATGCCCAGGCGGCAAATCCCTGGTAGGCCAGGGCTTCGCAGGAAACCCGCAGGGTACAGCCCAAAGCCAGCAGCGCCAGCGCGGCCAACATCAGCCGCGGACTGAACAGAAGGCGCATGCCGGAAAACGCGGGTAGGATGCGCTGCCCGATGCTGAACACCATCATGGCCAGGAAGCCCACTGTCAGTGCGTGGCGCGAGGCGCCCCATGCGCCGGGTGCGTCGCCAAGGGTGGCCGCCCAAATGCCCAGTGCGGCGGCAATCAGGAGCCATACGTAGGCCACTCGCACGAACACAGGAAAGCTGCTGTGCACACCCTTGATCTTGGGCGCCCGCTCGGGCGGTTCGAACAACCGTAGCGCCAGGATGGCCACCAGGCTGGCAGCCAGCAGCAACACGCTGGCAGGTAGCACACGTCCGAGGAGAGCGCAAACCACGCCCGCCGTATTAAGGCTCACGGCAGTCAGCAGTCGCCGTCCTCGCACTTCGTGCAGGCCGAGAAACACGGGCAGCCACTTGGCGCTAAACCCCCACACGAAGGGCACCAGAAATCCCCAGGTGGAAAGCACCAGGAAGCGTTGGTCGAAGCCGGGCGGAAACGATGGCCCACTCCCGTTGGCTGCCACCCAGATTGACCCTGCCAAGTTGGCCAGTAGATCTCCCAGAAATCCGAGTGAGGCGATGATTACCACCCAAATCCAGACGTCCAGCTTGTCCTTGCCCGCGCTTTTCGCCTGATGACCGGAAACCGCCCGGAGAAAAACTGCAAATGCAACCGCTTCCGCCCCGGCGGTTACGGGCAAAAGCGCTCGCCAATGCCATAAGTAAACGTTGGCAGCCCAGCGCAAGGCCACGGCGGCGGTCCACACCGTCCAGCACAGCCACGCCGTCCACAGGGCGAATGGACGGCCGGCGCGGCGCAGCTTGGGAATGGAGTAAAAACCAATCCCCAGAATAAAGCTGCCAATCCAGCCGAAAATCTGGGCGTGCCCGTGGGCCTGGATCCAGGCCGGTGGAACCGAATCGGCTGCATGGCGGTCCGTAATCGCAATCAGGTTCCACACTCCGAGGAAAGTTCCGGGCAACAGCATGAACCCCAGGCCGGCGCTAATGAACGCCATGAGCAGGCGGGAGAGAGCCTTCTCCCGCGCCCCCGTGATCTCGAAGATCTCCTCGGGCGTGAGCACCCTTCCCTGCTGGACTTCAATGCGTGTGGCCAAATCTGCCATCGGTTCCGTCGCAATAGAGCCGTGGGCAGCTGTCCCCACGCGAGTAAGCCCGCCCTTTCCCGAACAAGGTACCCGCGTGACAGCCGCCATTGCGGCCGCGTTAGAGTTAGTGCGCCCGCTCCATCTCCACCGACCGCGGGAACAGGATGTTGTTTTCCAGATGGATATGCTGGTGCAGGTCGCGTTCGAACTCGTCCAGCGCGCGGTACAGCGTCTGAAAACTGACGCAGGCGCCCTCAGGCGGAGCGTAGCCTCCGCTCAGCTCGCGCATTTCGTGCAGCGCCTGCCCGGCGGAATCATGCTCGTGCATCATCATCTGCACCGGATTCTGCACCGTGCCAAACATGGGCGGCATGATCGGCCGCTTCTCCAGTACTGCCTCTTCCATGCGATTAATGTAGGGAAACAGGACCTGCTCTTCCTTCATCATGTGCATGGTCAGCTCCTGGGAAAGCCCGCCAAAAAGCTGCTGAATCCGCAGCAGTTCGGGATGGCGCTGCCCGTGCACCGAACACACTTTGGCCAACAGCGGCTCCAGACGGCCGAGCTCTTCCCGCGTGTAGGCGTGATGAGTGTCCACAATGTGATCAATCAGGTCGGCTAGGGATTCTGAATTCCAGTCCTTATTGCCATTCGTGCTCTTCTGGTCGGCCGAGTGCAACAGGTCCAGCAGCTTGTCGGGGGCAACGTTTGCCGCCTGGCAAGCCTCGCTCAGCGATTTGCCCCCGCCGCAGCAGTAATCAATGCCGAATTTTTCAAATACTCTGGTGGCTGCGGGATTCTCCACCGCCAGTTCACGCACCGTCTTGCTCAGGTCAACATTCATGCTGATGCCTCCTCATCTGAGGCTAAGCGTGGGGACCAGGCCTGCCCATGACTTTAGTCACGCCGCCCCAGTTGCACAGGCCGGGGCTCATCGTTCCTTTCCTGTGCTACCATGCGCTAGCCCATTTCCCTGTCCAAGAGGCTGGATTTATGCGGAACAAAACCCTTGCTCTTGCTGCTCTTCTCGCTTGCGTTTTGCTGCTGGCCGGCTGTCCTTCCACCAAGATTGGGGACATCGAGAAAGACCCCGGCAAGTACATGAACAAGCAGGTTACCGTTGGCGGCAAAGTAACCAGCTCCTATGGGGTTCTGGGCATGGGCATGTTCCAGGTGAGCGACGGCAGCGGTTCCATCTGGGTGCTGAGTGAGAATTATGGTGTGCCCGGGCAAGGCACAACCGTGAATGTCACCGGACAATTGGTGCAGACCGCCAGCTTTGGCGGCAAGAACTTTTCCAACGTGCTGCGCGAGACCAAACCCCGTAAATGACACGCTGGACGTTCGGCTGAGAACTTGTAGCGCGGGCGCCCTCGCCGTGCGCTGTTCACTTACCCAATTACCCGGTTACACAATTACTCAATGGCTGTTTCCTGTCTTTTCCAGCCCCTTGCGCAGCACCGCAGCGGCGGAATCAGCAATCGGAAAGCTCTCAAGTTCACTGCCGGTAATCCAGCGTGTTTCTTCCGCATCGCCCCCGGCGCGCAAGTCGCCGGCGGTTGGCCGGCACAAAAAATCAATCAGCACATAATGGAACTGAATGCGCCCCTCGGCATCGCGCACGATGCGGTCCAGCACCTCCAGCACTTCTCCGGCTTCCACCACCAGGCCGGTTTCCTCCAGGGCTTCGCGGGCGGCCCCGGCGCGCAACGTCTCCCCGACCTCCAGCACGCCCCCGGGAATGGACCACTCTCCCTTCAGGGGCTCGTGTCCGCGGCGCACCACCACCACCCGGCTATCGGCCACAATCACCGCTCCTACTCCGATCAGCGGCCGGTCAGGATAGTCGCGTTTCATGCTTAGGAGAAGAACCCGCGCGGCGCCACGTCCACAATCCGCCAGCCTTTGCGGCCGCGCTCGAATTCGAAGCGCAATTGCGCGCTGCGGCGGAAGGGCGGCGAACCCTCTTCCAGCGGGCTGCCCTCCAGCTCAAACTCGGCAATGATCACGCCACGCTCCCCTTGCGGCCACGATTGGCGCAAACGGTATGCGGCGCGGAAGTTTTCATACTTCGCGAACAAGGCCGCAAGGTTGTCGCGAAACTGCGGGTAATTCTTCATGCGCGCGGGGTCGAACGCGGACAGCACCTGCCCCTGGTTGTGAGTGATAAAGCCTTGCGTCACCTGCTGCAGCAGCCGGGAAACTACGTTGTTGCTGAATTCCTCTCCCGGCGCTTGCGAACCATCAGCGATCGCAGGAAAGGCCAGCGCAATCATCACTAACGCCACAATCGCCGCGCGCCGCAACATGCCAGCGATTGTAATCAAAAAGCCGCGCCACCGCTTGCCGGCAAACAATTCACTTCCGTGTTGCTGCTCTTTCCGCCGGCGTTATAATGTGCAGGTCGCTTCTTAATAACCAACGGCGCAACCAACCTTCCCCGCCGTTCGGGCTGATCGTGAGCCGAATCCTCGGCGGGCCGGACCCAACCATTCAACATCTCGAAAGGAGAACACTATGTTTACGAGAATCGTGGAATGCACGGTGAAACCGGATAAGAGGGACGAAATGCAGCAGCGGCTTCGCAATGAGATCCTTCCTCTCCTGCAGAAGCAACCCGGCTTTGTGGATGAAGTAGGCCTGGCCTCCGAGCACGACCCCGAGCGCATCGTTGCCATCAGTTTCTGGAAAACCCGTGAGGATGCCGAGCGCTATCACCGCGACACCTTCCCCCGGGTTCAGGACATCGCCAAGCCCTACCTCAAAGGGCCCATGAAGGTGGAGACCTACAACGTGCAGGAATCCACCATCCATCGCATCGCTGCCGGCAAGGCGGCTTAAATAGCAGGCGTCAGGAGCCAGGAGACGGGAGTCAGCAAAACCTTTTGACCGCCCAACCCTGGCTGCTGGCGCCACTTTCCTGGTCCCCTTCCGCCACCCCCGCTGTTCGCCTCCAAGCTGACTTCCACGCGCTTCTGATATAGGATTCCTCACCGGTTGGTCAGGGTGCGGATTGAGTTCTGACTCCCAGCTACTGGCTCCCCGCAACTCGCCCCTGCATCAAAACCGACATGGCATTGGAAGAATACAAACGCAAGCGGCGCTTCGAAGCGACGCCGGAACCGCCCCCGGAAGTCAGCAAAAAAGCGGGCAATCGCTTCGTGGTGCAGAAACACCGCGCAACCCGGCTGCACTATGACTTCCGCCTGGAAATGGATGGCGTGCTGAAATCGTGGGCCGTGCCCAAGGGACCGTCGCTCGATCCCGCCGACAAGCGCCTGGCCATGCAGGTGGAAGATCACCCGGTTTCTTATTTTGATTTTGAAGGCATTATTCCGGCCGGCAATTACGGCGCCGGTACGGTCATGGTGTGGGACGTCGGCACCTGGGAAGCCCAGGGCGATGCACACGCCATGCTGGCCAAGGGCGACCTCAAATTTGTTTTACATGGTCAAAAGCTCAAAGGTTCCTTCGTGCTGGCACGCATGCGCTCCCGCCGCCCCGGCAGCAAGGGTACCGAATGGCTGCTCATCAAGCATCGCGATGACCAGGTCGTGCCCGGATACGACATCAACCAGTACGACTCCTCGGCACTCACCCGCCGTACCCTGGACCAGATTGCCGGTGATGAAGGCGCGCGGGAATGGAAGAGCAGCCGCCCGGCGGCCAAGTCGCCGGGCAAAGCCTGGCTGGCTGAAGCCATCGCCAAAGCCGACAAGAAGAAGAAAAAACAATTCACCACCCAGGACACAGAAGGCGCGGAGGAAAAGGGCAAAAGAAAAAAATCGTCCCGCGCCGGAAGAGAAAAGTTAGTTCGTCATTCCAGCAAGTCGGCTGGCGCGAAAGAAGATGAAAAAGATTCCTCTGTGCTCTCTGTGTCCTCTGTGGTTAAAGAATTGGCGAAGTTGCCTGGCGCGCGCAAGGCTCCCATGCCCTCCACCATCCATCCCATGCTGGCCACGCTGGTGGACAAACCCTTCGACAACTCCCAATGGCTGTTCGAGATCAAGTGGGATGGCTACCGCTCGGTGGCTTTTCTCGACGGCGGCAAGGCTCGCCTGGTCTCCCGCAACCAGAACGAAATGACCAGCCAGTACCCCGAGCTGCGGGATTTGCCCGGCTACGTGCGCGCCCGTACCGCCATCCTCGACGGCGAAATCGTGGCGCTGGATGAAGCCGGCCATCCCTCCTTCAGCCTCATGCAACAGCGCACCGGAATCAGCGGCAGCGGCCGCCGGGTTAAGGCCGCCGACCGCGGCGTTCCCATCGCCTATTACGTCTTCGACCTGCCCTATCTCGACGGCTACGACCTCACCCGTGTGGACCTGGAAAAACGCAAGCAACTGCTGGCTGGCATCATCGCCGGCAACGGACTGGTGCGCTACTCTGACCACCACCTGGAGCAGGGTTGCGCCCTATACGAAGCCGCCAAACAGCAAGGCCTGGAAGGCATTGTGGCCAAGCGGCGCAACAGCTGCTACGAGCAGAAGCGCAGCCGCGAGTGGCTGAAGATGAAGATCACCCGCCGCCAGGAGTGCGTTATCGGCGGCTACACCGACCCGCGCGGCAGCCGCGAGCATTTTGGCTCCATCATCCTTGGCTTGTATGACAAGGGCCGGTTGCTGCACGTTGGCCAGGCGGGCAGCGGCTTCACCGAATCAACTCACGAAGATATGTGGCGCCGCCTGCAAAAGTTCAAGACCGACAAAACTCCCTTTGCTAACAAAGTGGAAAGCACCCGCGGCACTCACTGGGTCAAACCCGAACTGGTGGCGGAAATCAAGTTCTCCGAGTGGACCCACGAGACTGACGGGGGCGGAGTGAAGATGCGCGCTCCCGTGTATCAGGGCTTGCGCGAGGACAAGTCGCCCCGGGAGTGCGTCTTCGAGCGGCCGCTGCGTGAGGAAGCCGTGGTCGAGGGCTAGCGCCAGGGTAATTGCGAAATTTAAAGTTTCAGGATTCTCGTCGCTCAGTCTTGTCTGCTGTGTCCTGCTTCTACACCGGTCGCTTGCCGGTTCTGCGAATCCGTCTTACCACGGTGAAATAGAAGTCACGCGCGCCCTCCGCGGCGTTCGCTTTGTGGAAGAACAGCGAACGCAGGAAGCGCTTTCCCACCCGCCCCGCCACGTAGGCATCATAGAGTTCGGTTCCCAGCATGTATCCCAATTCTCGGGTGGCGAAATCGAATCGGCTGCCGGTAAACCGTACCCCTTCTTCGATCAGCGCCGGGGTGGCAAGGTAGCGCCGCATGCCGCCTTCATAGTCCTTGTGCAGCACCAGAAAATCCAACATGCGCATGTACTCGGCATAGCTATAGGCGTTGCTGCTTTCGATTTCCGCCTGCGATTGCGCGTACAGCGCGTAAAGGCCGGCTTCCCGCGCCGGCGGCCGCGCCGGGTACAGCACCCTCGAGCCGAAGTAAGCCAGGGCGTGCTCCAGCACCCGGGAGTAGAAGCGGTCCTGCGCTTCCGGTTCGCTGCCGCCATTGCCATTCGCCGCCTTGGCTGACCCGCGGCAGGCGTGGTGCAGAAACGATGCCGCCTCTTCCGCCACATGCACCATCTGGAAATCGGTCACATAAATCGAGTTCATCGCGGGCAGGTAGGCGCTGCCCTGCTCCGCCAGCCGCGCCCGGATGGCCTTGCGGTCCGGTTCGGCTGCAATCCTCCGCTGCAACAGCTTGTGCAACAGCTCATCGGAAGAACGGCAATATACTTCCGGCAACTGATCCACCAGGAACTTGGGTTGCCTCCCGTTTTGCGCCGAACAAGCGTTGATGTTCAGGAACCGGGCTAGCCCGTCAATCAGGTTGTAAACCGTGGGACCGAAGTCGGGAGCTCCCGAACCCTCGCGGCTCCAGCGGTCCAGGCACAGCCGGTAGCTTTCGTACTTCTCCAGCGGCGTGGAGTTGAACACGCAGATCACCTCTTCCCGCACTTTCACCGCCTCAACCTGCTCGCGTCGCTCCCCTGCCGCTTTCCAGTAGAGAGGGTCCACATTCTGCAGCACGGTGAGCACGCGCTCCTCCGGCAACAACCGGCGCAACAGCTCGGGGATGTGATTAGGAGCCAGGTGCGATTCGCCAAACAGAACCCCAATCTGCGCTTCCGGATGCCGCAAACGCAGCTCCGCAATTTTCTCCGCCGCGTGCCGGTCGCGAGCCGCGATCTTGCGCAGGTCGTCGCGCGGCATGCAGTCCAAGCCATAAATCAGCACCCCGTGGCTGCGCGCCGCCGCCAGCAGCTCGTAAAACGGCTCCCACTGGTATCCCCAGTCCAGGTCGAAGCGAATCCGTTCCCGCAGCTCTTCTTCCTCGATTTCACCCCGCATCCACTCGTCCACAATGTGCTGGTCGCGGGCAAAGATGGTCTCCAATCCCAGAACCAGGGGGCGTTGGTTGTTCGCCGCCAGTTCGGCCATCAGGCAAGCCGCGTAGCGCTGGGAGGCTGGGAGGGCATGGTAATCGCCAATCAGCAGGAGGCCGGCACTGTGCAGGAGGCTCTCCAGCTGCTCTCGCGTGAGTACTGCCTGGTAAGTGCGAAACGCTTCGCTATAGTCCCGCAGATACTTACGCCGGCTGTTGGGATCGGTGGCGCGGATTTCGCGCTCCACCTGCACCAGGGCATGGAGTTGGGCGGCGCTGCGGCGCCATCGCAAGGTGGAAGCACTGGCCATGGTTGCGGATCGTTTGCCGGGGTCAGGACCTGCTGGCCGCGGGCGGTTCGCCCAGGGGTGGGGCCAGCAGCAGCTTTCCTTGACTTGTCCGAGCTGCTCTCCCTATGCTCAGGTTTCCTGGGGGACACGGGGAAACCTCGTCTGTCATTCTCTTAGATGCCAACTTTAGCTAACTCAGCGGCACCTCAGAACTTAACTGTCGCCACCACGGGCGCCAGCGGCTCCCTGTTCCTCCGCCAACTGCTCCTCGCCCTAGAGCGCGACCGACGCGTCAAAACCGTCAATTTTATTGCCTCCGCCAACGCCTTACGCGTTCTGGCAGAAGAACTTAGCATCCGCGGCCGCAGCCGTTTGCTGCCCCAACTGTTAGGCAAGCCCGCGCGAAAATTTCACGAGCAGGCCAACGCCGATATTGGCGCCAATGTGGCCAGCGGCTCCTATCCCACTGAAGCCATGATTGTTCTGCCCTGCAGCATGGGCACCCTGGCGCGCATCGCCAACGGTCTGGCCGTCCACCTCATCGAGCGCGCTGCCGACGTTTGCCTCAAGGAAAACCGCCCCTTGGTGCTTTGCGTCCGCGAAACCCCGCTCAACAAAATCCATATCCGCAACCTCTATCGCGCGGCCGATACCGGAGCCACCATTTACCCGCTAATTCCCACTTTCTACAACCGCCCGGCCAGCATGGAGGCCATGGCCCGCCAGTTCGTTTACCGCGTGCTGGCTCACATCGGACTCCCCCAGCCCGATGCCTATCGCTGGAAAGCGTAAGTCCTTAGTCTAGAAGTGCTTTTTGGGATGTAATAGATGTCAGGGGGACAGGTCTGTTAGTGCTCCGAGGGGGCAGTGGGGAGCTGGGTCGTTGGTACTTGGCGCCTGGCCTCGCGTTTCGCTGGCTTTGCGGTGCCATCTCCAACACCAACTAGAAGCTACCAGCTGCCTCTTCAGTTACTCTCCGCAGTTACTCTCCGCCGCGGCTCCGCACTCTTCATTTGACCCTGAGTAGAAGCGGTATTAATCTGACTTCACGCGGAAAGGAGGTGATCCGATGGATTGTGACGGAAAATGTAGCAGCGAGGTGACTGGGACTTAGGGCGTTACTCGCAAGAGTCCGCCAACTACCGGTGAGTTTTGGGAAAGCCGCCCTGGATAGTTATCCAGGGACCCGGAGTTAGCCTGGGGCGCTCGTGAGACCCCTAGGTCAATCCCAACAGTTACCGGCGACCCGCAGCATACCTGTTTCGGCGCGCGCATTGAGGGCGCGTGGCTGGGGCAGGATGAGGCGGGTCGTTTTATTGTCGGCTGTCAGCGGCTCCTGGTTGGCCTTTTCCGAGGGTGTTTCTTATTTACCTCTGTGTCCTTCGTGTCCTCTGTGCTGAAAAAGGGCTTGGTTTGTTATCCGCGCGCGAAGAATAAGCGCCGGCCTCAGGCTTGGTGGGAGATATTTCTTAAATTTACCTCTGTGTCCTTCGCGTCCTCTGTAGTGAAAAAGGGTTTGGTTTGTTATTTTGCGCGGGAAGAATAAGCGCCGGCTTTAGGCTTGGTGGGAGATATTTCTTAAATTTACCTCTGTGTCCTTCGTGTCCTCTGTGGTGAAAAAGGGTTTGGTTTGTTATCCGCGCGCGAAGAATAAGCGCCGGCTTCAGGCTTGGTGGGAGATATTTCTTAAATTTACCTCTGTGTCCTTCGCGT
>Ga0134128_10007478_pt1 | contig 13215 bp, 13 predicted proteins | sample KB31754_FD_96462 | JGI IMG/M metagenome (GOLD analysis project Ga0134128, IMG submission 96462) | Terrestrial soil microbial communities with excess Nitrogen fertilizer from Kellogg Biological Station, Michigan, USA - KB3-175-4 | ecosystem: Environmental > Terrestrial > Soil > Unclassified ... | reverse complement strand
GGCGGCACGCCGGGGACGGGCGGCATCCTCGGGACCGGCGGCAGCGGGAGCGGGAGCGGCGGCGAACCCGGCACGGGCGGTGCGACGGGGAGCGGCGGCTCCGCGAGCGGCGGAAGCAGCGGGATCGGTTCAGGAGGCACCGCCGGCGGCGGAGAGCCCGGGACCGGCGGCTCCGGCGCGGACGCCCAGTCGTTGAGCGGATGTAGCTGCGCGATCGGCGAAGCGGCGTCGAAGAACGGAAGCTTCTACGGCGCGGGGGCTGCGCTCGGACTCGGGCTCGCTCTCTCGGCCCTGGCGCGTCGACGCCGGCGCCCTATGAGGCGCTGAGCATTGTCCTGCCGATCGATCGTCGAGCCGATCGGCTATGGAATAGCCGATCGATCGTCGAGCCGATCGGCTATGGAATCTGCGACTGGACGTTGTTGAAGAGGTTTCTGGCCTTCTTCCCCAACGCGAGAGTGACCGCGATGATCACTCCTGCGACGGCGGCAAGGATGAGGCCGTACTCCACCGCCGTCGCGCCATCCTCGTCTCTCAGCAACGCCAGAGCGCGGTTCATCACACTCTAAGGATCGGGCCCTAGGCCCCGGTTCTTGAGTCCCGCGGAGGCGCGCGCGGTTCCGTCCGACGCTTTGTCCCATCCCTTCCCGAGCGCGACGCCTCCTTCTCGACCTCGGCCAGCCTTCAGGGAGCTTCAGGGAGTCGGTCGCGTCGCGCCAGGTGAGGTGAGCGCCTCGGCTCTGGACGGTGGTGCCGGGGGGCGGTGGCGGAGCCGAGACCATCGCTGGCGTTGTTCCTGGGCCAATCCCCACGTCACGAACCAGGTGAGCCCGACCAGAACGGCCGACCACTCGACCGCCCGCCAGAAAAGGCCGGGCTTCGATCTGTTTCGGCGCATCGCTCCGTCTCCCTCTGAAAAGACAGCGCTGGGCCCGCGGACATTCCCGCGTCCAAGAGCCCCGTTGCCCCGGCCGATGGACGCGGCTAGGTTCGGCGCATGAACTACGTCAGGCTCGGTCGGACGGCGCTGAAGGTCAGTCGGTTCTGCCTCGGGACGATGAACTTCGGGCCCGAGACCAGCGAGGGGGAGGCGTTCGCGATCATGGATCGCGCGCTCGAGCTGGGGATCAACTTCTTCGACACCGCCAACGTCTACGGCTGGAAGAAGGGCGAGGGCGTGACGGAGCAGATCATCGGGCGGTGGCTGGCGCAGGGGGGCGGCCGGCGCGAGAAGGTCGTGCTCGCGACGAAGGTCTACGGCGAGATGGGCGACTGGCCGAACGAGAGCCGGCTGTCGGCGCGCCACATCCGCGCCGCCTGCGAAGGGAGCCTGCGGCGGCTCGGGACCGATCATCTGGACCTCTACCAGATGCACCACGTGGATCGCGAGGCGCCCTGGGACGAGATCTGGCAGGCGATGGAGCTCTTGGTCCAGCAGGGGAAGATCATCTACGTCGGCTCGTCCAACTTCGCCGGCTGGCACATCGCGCGGGCGAACGAGGCGGCGGCACGCCGGAGCTTCCTCGGTCTCGTGTCCGAGCAGAGCAAGTACAGCCTGGTCGAACGGACCCTCGAGCTCGAGGTGCTGCCCGCCTGCGCCGCCTACGGCATGGGCGTCATCCCCTATAGCCCGCTCGCCAGCGGTGCGCTGGCGGGGGCGGGGCGTCGCGCCGGCCAGGGCGGCCGCCGCGACGGCGAGTGGTCGCAGAAAGAGCAGGCGCGCCATCGCCCCAAGCTCGAAGCCTTCGAGCGCCTCTGTCGCGAGCTCGGCGAGGAGCCGGCCGACGTGGCGCTCGCCTGGTTGCTGGCGAACCCGGTGGTCACCGGCCCGATCATCGGACCGCGCACGCGCGAGCAGCTCGACGGCAGCCTGCGCGCGCTGGAGATCAAGCTCGGCGCCGAGCTGCTCGGCAAGCTGGACGCGATCTTTCCGGGGCCCGGCAAGCCGGCCCCGGAAGCCTACGCCTGGTGATCGCTCACGACCGTCCGGCGGATCGGCGGCCGAGCTTCTTGGCCCGGGACAGCAGGCCGTCGAAGGCGGCGGCCGCGGCCGAGGCGGTCAGGATCGTGCCCAGACAGGTCAAGGTGGCCCGCGGCGGACCGCCGTACCCGAGCACCATGGCGACCGCGGTGAGCGGTAGCCGATAGCCCCCCGCGATGCCGCCCGCGGCGCCGGCCGCACCGGCCAGGTCGTGTCCCACCCGGAGGCCCGGCGCGAAGACGCGGCCGGCCAGATCGCCCACGGCGAGGAAGGGGACGAACACGCCCCCGCAGCCACCTGCCAGGACGGCCGCGGTCGTGGCGGCTGCGCGCAGGAGGCAGACGGCCAGCGCAGACGACGGAGGCGCGTCCACACCCTCGGCCCAGAGGATGGCGCCGCCGCCGGGGCCAACCGCGGCGGACGGCACCGCGATCCTCACCAGCGCCAGCGCGATGACGATGGTCGCCGTCACGCCCAGCACCAGCCGCACGGCCGGCGCGGCCTGCCACTTCTTGGCCTTGAACACCGCCGCTCCCGCGGCCGCGCTGATGGCGCCCGACGCCGCGCCGATGAACAGCGCCGTGACGATCGCCTGGGCCAGCGTTCCCGGCGCCTCTTTCGGTACGACGAGACGTATCAGGCTGAGGCCGAAGAAGGCGTCGATCCCCCATCCGATGACGCCGCCGACGAGCGCGGCCAAGACCCGTTCCGCGCTGACGGGCGCCTGCCGCCGCCGCCCGAGCTCCAGCATGAACAGCGTGCCCACCAGGGGGATTCTCATCAGCGCGGCCACCCCGGCTGCGCCGCCAGCCAGGGCAGCCGGCCTCAAGAGGCGCCGCCACCATCGCCCCCGGTCACCGAGGCAGACGCCGGTGGCGACGCCCAGGTAAGCCGCGGGCGCCTCGGTCCCCATCGCCCCGCCCAGGCCCACCGTGGCCAGGATGGCGACGGTGCGGATCGGCGCCAGGCGCCAGGGGAATCGCTCCTCCTCGCCCGCGCTGGCGACCACGTCGGCGCTGATGTCGGCTCGCGCCGCGTCCGGCGGCGGGAATGTCCTCCACGAGCGGGCCCGCTTTTTCTGGACAGGCGCGCCGGCGAGCAGGCCGTAACCGTGAAGCGTCAGCACGGCCAGCAGCAACCCCAGCGGGGGCACCGTGAGGACGAACCAGGTTCCCTGGCCGGAGGCGAAGTCGATCCCCGCCTTCAGCACCAGGGTCACCCCGACGACCACCAGACCACCCGCAAGTCCCCCCAAGAGCGCGCCCAGGCCGGCGAGGCCCAGGCTCGACCAACGCGCCCAGGCCCACCGCTCTGCCGCCGGCTGGCTCTGCGCGGGGCCCGGATCGGGCTGGCCAGGTGGGGGCGGCCAACCCATCGTCAGGATCCCTGTTGCGGGCCGTTGTTCAGGGTGATGACCACATCGCCGGCTTCGAGACAGTCGTCGTCGTCGGGGTTGAACGCCAGGCGTCCGTCGTGGTGCCGGATGGCGACCAGGAGGGGGCGACCTCGAGCTCGCAGCCCGCTGGTGCCGACGGTCTTGCCGTCGAGTGGGTGGCCGCGGCCCACGGTCTCCTCCCGCATCTGCAGACGGGCGTCGAGCGCCGCTGGGCACAAGACGGCGTCGGCGATGCGTTCGCCCGCGATGGTGTGGGGCGACGCCGTGCGGGTCGCCCCGGCGCGCAACAGCTTGGGGACCGTCGCCGTGTCTTCCGAGCGCGCGACGATCGGCAACGCCGGCCGCAACAGACGTGCCGTCACGGTGATGAGGACATTGTCGGGATCGGTGCCCGCGACCGCGACCAAGGCCCGCGCGCGATCGATGCGGGCGCGCTGAAGGGTCGCGTCGGCGCTGGCGTCTCCGAGCACCGCGTAGGCGCCGCTGTCGCGGGCGACCGCGAGGGTTTCGTCCAGACGGTCGACGGCGACGACCGAGACCCCGCCGGCCATGAGCTCGGCGCAGACCTGTTGGCCGACGTGGCCGTAGCCGCAGACGATGACATGTTGCTCGAGCCCGTCGATCCGCCTGGTCATGCGCCGACTCCGGAGGAACTCCCTCAATTCACCGGTCACGATCGTGCCGAGCAACTCGGTGGCCACCACGGCCAGGCTGGAGATGCCGACGAGCGCCAGCACCAGGGTGAGCACGCGTCCGGCGTACGAGACGGCATACTTGGCGCCGCCTCCGAGCGAGGTGAGGGTGTTGACCGCGACGTAGAACGAGTCGAACCACGACCAGCGTTCGATCGCGTGGTAGCCGATCGCCCCGCTACAAACCAGCACCGGCGGTACGCTCCAGAACGCGACCAGGCGCCACGTCGGCGGCAACGCTCGCCGGCGCGCGCGGCTGCCGGTGGGAGGCAGGTCGGGGCCGGTCGGCGGCCGCGCCTCGAAAGCTCGTTGCGCCCGCGCCACGCCGGGCACCTTATGGAGCACGGACATCGTCGTCGCCCGTCAATCTGCACACGGTCGGGTCGGACTCAATCGCCAGGCGGAGCTGAGGAGCGAATCAGTCGAAGGCGCACTGTCCGGGGACGCCACCATCGCCGAAGCTCGATGGGCGACACCGCGGCGTGTATAGTTCGCCGCGCGGATGGAGCCGGCGATCCTCATCGAAGGTCTGGTCAAGCGCTACGGCGACCTCGCGGCCGTCGACGGCCTGGACCTGGACGTGCAGCGCGGGGAATGCTTCGGCCTGCTCGGCCCGAACGGGGCCGGCAAGACGACCACGGTCGAGATCCTCGAGGGGCTCAATGAGCCCACCTCCGGAAAGGTGGAGGTGCTCGGCCGCAGCTGGGCGCAGGAGCCCGAGGAGCTGCGGGCCCGCATCGGCGTGGCCTTGCAGGAGACCCGTCTGTTCGATCGGCTGACCGTCGAGGAGACGCTGCAGACCTTCGCCAGCTTCTACGGCGACGGCGCGGCGGTTCGGGTGGCCACCCTGCTCGCGGAGATGCAGCTCGAGGAGAAGCGGTCGACCTGGGTCATGCGCCTGTCGGGCGGTCAGCGCCAGCGCCTGGCCGTGGCGCTCGGGCTGGTGGGCGATCCCGAGGTGCTGTTCCTCGACGAGCCGACGACCGGGCTCGACCCCCAGTCGCGGCGCGCGCTCTGGGACACGATCGAGGCGCTCCGCCGGCGCGGCAAGACGGTCGTCCTCACCACCCACTACATGGACGAGGCGGAGCGCCTCTGCGACCGGATCGCTATCGTCGATCGCGGCAAGCGGATCGCGCTCGGCACGCCGGCCGAGCTCATCGATCGCATCGGCGGCGCGCACCTGGTCGAGATCACCACCGCGCCCGGCCTGCCGCCGGAGGCGCTGGCCGGCGTGCGCGGCGTGCGCCAGGCGCGCGCCGTCGGCGACGGGCTGGCCCTGTCGATCGACGAGCCGCACGTGGCGCTCCCGGCGCTGCTGGCGCGCCTGGCCGAGCGGCGCGTGGAGCCGACGCGCCTCGTTTCCCGGACCGCCACCCTGGACGACGTCTTCCTGACGCTCACCGGGCGTAGCCTGCGCGAGGATTGATTCGCATGTCGACCACCCCCAAAGCGACACACGGCCTCTGGGCCCTCAGCGCCGTGCGCCTCAAGCTCTTCTTCCGCGAGCCGGGCTCGATGTTCTGGACCTTCGGCTTCCCGCTGCTCGTCACCGTCGCGCTGGGCGTCGCGTTTCGGAACCAGGGACAGGCGAAGAGCCCGGTGGCCGTCGTGGCCGGGCCCGGCGCCGAGCGGGTCCGCGCGGCGCTCGCCGGGCGGCCGGCGCTCTCGGCCCGGGTGGTCGACGCCGCCGAGGCGACGCGCGAGCTGCGGACCGGCGAGGCGGCGCTGTCGATCGAGGCCGGCCGCCCCGGCGCCGCGGCGCCGCTGGTGTTCCGTTACGATCCGAGCCGCCCGGAGGCGCTGGCCACGCGGCGGCTCGCCGACGACGTCCTGCAGGAGCAGGCGGGCCGGCGGGACGTCGTCGTCGCGCGCGACGAGACCACGGTGACCCGCGGCGGCCGCTACGTCGACTGGCTGGTGCCGGGGCTGCTCGGGCTCCAGCTCCTCAACGGCGCGATGTGGGGCGCCGCCTTCAACATCGTGAACGCGCGCCAGCGCAAGCTGCTCAAGCGCCTGGCGGCCACCCCGATGCGGCGCGCGCACTATCTCTTGTCCTATCGGGTCTCGGGGTTGGTGTTCGTTCCGCTGCAGGTGCTCGTGCTTTTTCTTTTCGCGCGGGTCACCTTCGGCGTCGTCATCCAGGGCTCGGCGCTGGCGGTCCTGGGGCTGGCGCTGCTCGGCTCCTGGGCCTTCGCGGGGCTCGGCCTGCTCTGCGCCTCGCGCGCCCAGAACAGCGAGACGGCCAACGGGCTCATCAACCTGATCACGCTGCCGATGATGGTGTTCTCGGGCGTGTTCTTCTCGTCGAGCCGGTTCCCCGCGGTCCTGCAGCCGGCGATCCGCCTCCTGCCGCTGTCGGCCTTCAACGAGGCGCTCCGCCACGTCGCCAACGACGGCGCTTCGATCTTCACGCAGGGAGTCCCGGTCGCGATCCTGGCGGGTTGGGCGCTCGTCACCTCCGTGCTGGCCGTGCGCCTGTTCCGCTGGAGCTGAGGGCTGCCCGCCGCCAGCTGAACCGGGGCCAGGCCTCACCCCGAGACGCGGCGTGAGGCGCGGGCTGAGACGATCTTCCGGCCGCGCGAAGATCGTGGTGGTCAGAGACGGAGTTTTTCCCGTGCCCAGGGGAAAAACTCCCGGCTGAAAACGTGCCCGCCCGGCGCCCCCGCGCCCGATTCAATGGCAACGGCGCGAGTCGACGGTCGTGCGGCGGTCGAATCCTCAGGCCCCTCATTTGCAGGAGGTTCAACGGCAGAAGCACCTCGAGTCGAACCATGAGCGTCCTTCTCATCGCCGTTCCGCGCGGGCGCGGACTCTGTGGTCGCGCGGTGGCCTTGTCGGGCGCCGGACGTACCATTTTCGGTCCGATCCGCATTCTCGCCACCGCGAGCGCGCGGGTCGCGCGCGAGCACGGAAATCCTCACTGCGCGCCGGCTCTGCCGTTCGGACATCCGCCGCTCGGTTCGTATGTGGTCGCCGCCAGCCTCCCGCCCGGGCACCGCCGGCGGAGAGCGGGCCGCTACGGACGCCTCGGCGCCCTGGTCCTCGCGCCGGTGGGCGGGGAGGCCGCGGTCGCCGGGCGTCGCATCGTCTTGCACGGAGGCCCGCTCGATCCGAAGGGGCGGCTGCGGCCCACGCGCGGCGGTCTGCGCGTATCGGATCGCGACCTGGCGGCCCTGCTGGGCGTGCTGAACGCCGCCAGCGCCGCCGGCGATCCCCTGTCGTCGGTCGAGATCGAGGACGCGAAGGAGCTCGCCGTGTCGGCCGGTGGCGACCGGCCGGGCGGACGCCGCCTCGCCGGCCGAGCCCGCGCGCGCGGAGAGGTCGCGCGTCGCAGGTTCCTGGCCGCCTCGGCGCTCTTGCTGGCCGGCCTGGCGGCGGGCGCCGCCGGCTGCAGCAACGAGGCGCCAAGTTGTTGCCCGCCGGTCGACACGGACTGGGAAGACGGCGGGATGGTCGCCAAGGACGGGCAGGCGACTTCGGGCGGAAGCGACAACGGCGGGGACGACAACGGAGGGTTCACGGGCGGCGGAGGGTACGGCTGATGGCCGCCGGTTTCGCGGGGATGGCGTCGCTTCCGCGGGGGGAGCGCGGGCCAACGCGCCTCGTGCTGTCGCGGATGGCGCGCGCGGCAGGCGCCGAGGTCTCCCTCGCGCGCGCCGTGCCGGCGTGTACGTTCGGGCCGGGCGAGGTCGCGCTCGCGGAAGCCGAAGATGGATCGAATGCGCTCCTGCTCTGCGGCTACGTCCGCGACGGCGCCGAGGTCCTCACTGCGCCCGAGCTGCTGGCGCGCCTGCGGCGGAGCGGCGTTCGCCTGCTCACCCGGCTGTCGGGCGAGTTTGCGCTCGCCGCCTGGACGGGGAGCGAGCTCGTCCTCGCGCGCGACCGGCTGGGGACGCGCCCGCTCTACGTCGGCGCGCTGGCCGGCGGTGAGGTGGTGTTCGCCACCTCGATCAAGCCGCTCCTCGCGGCGGGGGTCGACGCGGCGGTCGACCGCGACGCGGTGGTGCGCAGCTTGGTGCTCGGATATGTGCCCGCGCCCCAGACGGTCCTCGCGCGCGTGCGGCAGCTCGGCCCCGGCGAGGCCTGGTGGCTGGCGCCCTGGCCGAAGACCTGGCGCTACTATGCGCCGCGGGAGCGGCTCGATCGGCGCCGCTCCTTGGCGGCCGCCGCGCGACGACTCGATCGCACGCTGACCGCGGCGGTGGAACGGGCGGTGCCGCCGGAAGGCCGGGTGGGCGCGTTTCTGTCGGGCGGCCTCGACTCGTCGCTGGTGCTGGCGCGCCTGGCCGAGCGGGGAACGCCGGTGCGCGCGTTCACGCTTCACTTCGGCGATCACCTGGCCGGCGAGCTTCGCTATGCGCAGGAGGTGGCCCGGCACCTCGAGGTCCCGCATCACGTGCTCGAGCTCGACGCCGAGAAGTTCTGCGCCGGCATCGAACCGGCGCTGGACGAGCTCGAAGATCTCTTGTCCGAGCCGATCTCGGTCCCGAATCATCTGCTGGCCGGAGAGGCGGCCAAGCAAGTCGACGTGCTGTTCACCGGCGAGGGGGGCGACCCGCCGTTCGGCGGTCCGAAGAACGTGGGCCTCGCGCTGGCCTTCGCCTATCGGGGGCTGCCCGGCGCGCCGTCCCTCGGTGAGAGCTACCTCGCCGCGTACCACCACCTCGCCGAGGATCTCGAGCGGGCGCTGACGCCCGAGTGGCTCGCCTGCTTCGATCGACCGCGGCTCCTGGCCGACGTCGCCGGACCCTATCTCGAGGGCGCTCCGGGCGGTCGCTCGACCTTCGTCGGACGGCTGATGCTGGCGAACACCGTCCTCAAGGGGGGCAGCAACATCCTGGTCAAGGCGGCCAAGATGGTGGGGGCGCACGGCCTGCGGCTTCGCTCTCCGCTCTTCGATCCCGAGGTGGTCGACCTCGCCTTCACCATCCCGCCCTGGCAAAAGCTCCGCGGCACCGACGAGAAGCTGGTGCTCAAGGCGGCGGCGTCGGCCTCGCTCCCGCGCGCGGTGATCGATCGTCCCAAGCGAGGCATGGGGGTGCCGCTGCGCGCCTGGCTCTCGGGTCGTCTCGGCGAGCTGGCCCAGGACGTGCTCACCGAACGGACGGTCCGCGCGCGCGGGCTCTACCGCTGGAGCTACGTCGACGGCCTGCTTCGATCGCGGCCCGTGCCGTCCGACCTGGCGCGCTCCCGGACGGCGGAGAAGCTCTGGCTCGTGCTGATCTCCGAGCTGGCGCAGCAACGAATCGAGCGGCGGGCCCGCCTGGAGGCGGCGGCGTGAAGCGCGCGCCGACGAGCGAGTGGGAGCTCATCGAGCTGGCGGCCGCCGATCTCCGCGCGGACAACCGGGCGTTCACCGGCCGGAACCTCTTTCACGCGGTTCGGCGCGCGGCCACGCGCCGCGGTCGTCCCTTCGCGCTCGACTTCGAAAGCTTCCGTTCGGGTCCGCTGGCCGCGCGACGGCGAACCGGGCCTCTCCCCGGGCTCTTGCCCGAGCTCGAGGATGCCGATCGCGGTTCGCGCTTGCCGCGCGAGTGGGACGCTTACTTCCCCGCCTGCATTCTGGTCGTCGATCGCGCCGAGCTGGTCCCGCTGTTCGCCGCGTCGGGGGTGGTGGTCCAGGCGCGGATGGCGATCGTCGCGCTCGACGGGCGGCCGGCGCCGGTCGTCTCCTGGCTGCGCCGTGGTTTTCGGGCCGGCCACCGGGCCCCGCTCGGCTACCTGCACGACGCCGCCACGGTCGTCTACCCCTTCGACCGCGAGCCGCTGGCGACCTGGGCGCGCTCACCCGCGGCGCGCGATGCGGCGGCCTTTCGCGATCTCGGCCTTCCCCCGCAGGGCGCGCCGGCCGATCGGTTCGGCGATCCGCTCGGCGATCCGTCCGGCGATCGGGGAGCCCCGGTGCTCGAGCTGGAGGCGCCGTCTCCGCACGCGGTGATCGCCTACGCCGCGCGGTGCCTGCTGGCCATGATTCCGCCGGACCCGATGCTCTTTCCCTTGACGTCGCGCCGGCCGCGCAGGCGGTCCGGCCGCTCGGAGGTGGCCCATGATTGACGCACGCGAGGGCTCGTTCTCCATCGGAGGGATCGACGCCGGCGAGCTGGCGTCCCGGTTCGGGACGCCGGTCTTCGTCTACGACGCCGAAGCGGTGCGCGCGACGTACCGCCAGGTGAGGGGGGCGTTCAGCCACGCGCCGTCGCGGGTTCACTACGCGGCGGTCTGCAACCCGAACCTCCACCTCTTGCGGCTCCTCCGCGCCGAGGGAGCCGGGCTGCACGCCAACACGCCGGGCGACGTCTATTGCGGGCTGCGCGCGGGGTTCACCGCCGAGGAGATCGTGTTCTCGGGGAGCAACCTCGGCGACGAGGACCTCGCGTACCTGTTCGAGGCGGGCGTTCACGTCAACGTCGACTCGCTGGACGATCTGGCGCGGGCCTGCCGGTTCGGCCGGGGCCGCCTCTTCGGCCTGCGGGTGCACCTCGAGGGGATCCTGCCGGAGAGCCGCATGGGTCTCCGCGAGCAGGAGATCGCGGCCGCCGTCGCGCTGGCCCGGCGGTCGGGCTGCACCGTCGGGGCGCTGCACGTCTACTGCGGCACGCACGGCCAGTCGCCGGGCCGCTACGGGGCAGCCCTCGAACGCCTCGTCACCCTCGCAGAGCTGGTCCCGGATCTGGATTGCATCAACCTGGGCGGCGGCTTCGGGTACGACTACCGCGCTCCGGAGGCGGGCGGTTTCCCGTTCGCGGCGCTGGGCGCCGAGGCAGATGCGGCGCTCGCCGCCCTCTCGCGCGCTCTGGGACGGCCGGTCACGCTCCGGATCGAGCCGGGTCGTTCCCTGGTCGCCGGAGCCGGCGTGCTCCTGACCCGCGTCCGCTCGGTGAAGCAAGGGCGCGCCAAGCGCTACGTCGGGGTCGACACCACCACCGCGAACTTCACCAGCCCCGCCGTCCACGGCGCGCACCGGCGGGTCTGCTCGGTGGCGGCGCGCAAACCCCATTCGCTGCCCGCCGACGTCTGCGGCGCGACGACCTACTCCCGCGACGTGATCGCGCACGACACGGCCTTGCCCGAGGTCGCCGCCGACGATCTCCTGGCGGTGCTCGACACCGGCGCCTACGGGTACTGCATGAGCGGGCACTTCCTCAATCGGCCCCGGCCACCCGAGGTGTTCGTCGACGCGGGGGAGGCGCGGTTGGTCACCCGCCGCGAAACGTTCGCCGACCTCGTCGCGGCCCAGAGCGACCTCCCGGTGGCCGGGGGCACGCCGCCGCTGCGGCTGCTCCGCGGAGGATTGGGAGGTCGCTCATGAACCGTGCTGGCCGGATCCTGTTGGCCGCGGCTCGGGCGTTGCTGCTCTCCGTTCTCGCCTGGCCGCTGGCGTGTGCTGTGTCGCTGACCTCCCAGGTCGCCCCGACCGGGCCGACGGCGCCGGCGAAGGCCGCCGATTCACCGGTGGCGATCTTCTTCTCCGCCGTCGGTCCGCCCGATCGACCCTACGTCGAGGTGGGCCGCATCCGTGTCGAGTCGACCGCCTCGCTCGACCCGGTGCTGAGGGAAGCCGAGATGCGCGCGCGCCAGCTCGGGGCCGACGGGATCATCGTCGACCTTCGCTATCACTACCAGTCGCTTCCGGTGAGCTTCGACGCCGCCGGAACGCCGCAGGTCCCGGTCACCCCGCGTCTCAACGCCAACGCCATCGCCATCCGCTACGTTCCGGGGCCGTACCCGCCGGCGAACGCCGGCGCTCGCTAGCGCCCGTAGACGATGAGGTCGTGGTAGCGGGCCTCGGCGGGGCCGGGGTTCTCGTAGACGTGCGGCTTGTTGGCGTCGAACACCACGGCGTCGCCGGGGGCGAGGTCGTCGGCGCGATCGCCCACCGTCAGCCGCAGAGCGCCGCTCAACACCACCAGGAGCTCGCGCGTGCCGGGGCCGTGCGGCTCCGAGGCGTGCCGTGCCCGCGCGGCGAGCCGGAGCTCGTACATCTCGATCTGGGGGATGCCGGCGGCGGGCATGAGCGGGCGGCTCTCGAACTTCCCGTCCGAGGAGCGCAGGAGCTGCGCCTCCCCGCGCCGCAGGACCGAGAGGCCCGGGCGCGCCTCGCCGATCAGGTCGGAGAAGGCGATCCCCAGGCCGGAGGCGATCTTCCAGATCACGCCGATGGTCGGGTTGGTCTTGCGGGTCTCGATCTGCGACAGCGCTGCCCGGCTGACGCCGGTCTGCTGGGCCAGGCGATCCAGCGAGAGATCCCGGTGCTTCCGGTGCTGGCGCAAGTTGTCGGCCACCCGCGCGGCGAGCTCGGCCGCGCCGACGTCGTCCCCGGCGGGGATGGGCGTGCCGCGGATGCCCGCCTTCGCTTTGCGCTTGGCCATGGCCCGCACGGTAACATGCAGGCGCGGCCGGGCCCCACCGCCGGCTCTCGGTCTGGTCCGCACCTGCGGCGCGCGGGCGTTCACTTTTTTGTGATCGCGGCCGGCGGAGGCCGCCATTATCTGCTCGTGAACTCAACCTCGACCTGGCGACCCATCGCGCTGCTGGCGGCGGTCGCCGCCCTCAACGCCGGATGCTCGTTCGTCTTCACGGAGGGCGTGCCGCCCGATCACCAGAAGCTGGCGTACTTCGACTGCACCAACACCTACGGGCTGGCGGTGGCCGACGGCCTGTTCGCGCTGGGCGGCGCGATCGGCGCCGGAACCACGTTCTCCCAGTCCAAGCAGGCGTACGCCGACAAGAACAGCGGCGCCAGTCGGAACGCGGCGGGCGGGGCCGACGTCGTCCTCGCCGCCCTGACGCTCGCCTCGGGGGTATACGGCGCCGTTCAGGCCACGCGCTGCGATCGCGCGAAAGAAGAGCTCAGGGCGCGGATGTTCCTGGCGCCGCCGCTTCACCCACCGGCGCCGCCCGCTCGCCTCCCGGGCGCCGCGCCGGCGCCACCACCTCCGCCGCCCCTGCCGTCGCCGCCCGCCGCCGGGCCGTCGCCGCCTCCGCCGGTGCCGTCAGCACCTGGAGCGCCGCCGCCGCCGCCCGTTCCCGAGGCGCCGCCGCCGGCCGCCACGCCGCCGTGACGCGGGTTAGTAGAACGAGATGTCGTCGAGCCAGAAGTCGAACACCGTGCTCGGGTAGAAGTTGAAGTCGATGGTGTAGAT
>Ga0134128_10007475_pt1 | contig 13217 bp, 8 predicted proteins | sample KB31754_FD_96462 | JGI IMG/M metagenome (GOLD analysis project Ga0134128, IMG submission 96462) | Terrestrial soil microbial communities with excess Nitrogen fertilizer from Kellogg Biological Station, Michigan, USA - KB3-175-4 | ecosystem: Environmental > Terrestrial > Soil > Unclassified ... | reverse complement strand
GAAAAACCCGTAGTACGATTCAGCAGTTCCAAAAAAGCCAGGCTGGTTTAGCCCTAAGTCCTAGAGCGAATGAGGATTCCACAGGTCTATTGGTACACGCCGCTGCTCGCCGCCCTGGCTTTGACCACCACGTCCTGCCAAACGGCAGTCAAACGGCCGGTTATGGCGGTAGCGCCCCCGGCAGCATCAGCGCCTCCGATCCAGCCTAAACCGGCAGCTATTCCCGCACCTGAACCCAGGCCGCAGGATCAGCCAAAACCTGTAGCCAAACTCGACCCCATTGACACCCTGGTGGCGCAGGCCGACGAGCAGTATCAGGCGGGACAGGCTAACTATTCAGCTGGCCACCTGGAGGCTGCCAAGGCCAATTTCGACTTAGCCTTTGACCTCCTGACCCAGGCTCCGGGCGGGGCCAGTTCCGACGAACGCCTGCAGAAGGAGTTCGACAAGATTGTGGATGGGGTCAACAGCCTGGAACTGGTGGCGCTGCGGCAGGGCGACGGCTTTACCGAGCAGAAATCCGAACCCGCCCCCATTGACGAGACCAACCAGATTACCTTTCCGGTGGACCCCAACCTTAAGGCGAAGGCGACTGCGGAAATCAGCCATATCCATTCCGACCTTCCCCTGACAATGAACGATACGGTGGCCGGCTATATCAGTTATTTCTCCACCCGGGGCAAGGGCGTGCTGGAACGGGCTCTAACCCGCGCCGGGATGTACAACGACATGATCCGACGTATTCTTAAGGAACAGGGCGTGCCCCAGGATTTGATTTACCTGGCGGAAGCGGAATCGGGCTTCCATCCGCAAGCTCTTTCCCGAGTCGGCGCCCGCGGCCTGTGGCAGTTCATGTACAGCCGCGCCAAGGGCTATGGGTTGCAGCGCAACTGGTGGGTGGATGAGCGGCAGGATCCGGAAAAGTCCACCCGTGCGGCCGCCCGCCATCTAAGAGATCTCTACAAGGAATTTGGCGACTGGTACCTGGCCATGGCGGCCTACAATTCCGGACCTCTCACGGTACAGCAGGCGGTTAAGCGCACCGGTTACGCGGACTTCTGGCAGTTGTACAAGCGCAACGTGCTGCCGGGGGAAACGCGCAATTACGTGCCCATCATCATCGCCGTGGCCATTATGGCCAAGAACCCGGCGCAATACGGTCTGAATGAAATCGTTGCCGATAAGCCCATCCCCACCGACACGGTCACCATTGATTACCCGGTGGACCTGCGCCTGGTGGCGGAGTGCGTGGACAGTTCGGTAAGCACGCTGCAGGAGCTGAATCCCAGCCTGCTGCGCATGACCACACCACGCGAGGGCACTTTCGACCTGCACCTGCCGGCGGGCACTACGGAAAAATTTCAGACAGTCATTGCCGCCATTCCCCGCGACAAGCGGGTGTGGTGGCGCTATCACAATGTGAGCGAAGGTGAAACGCTGGCCGGCGTAGCACGCCAGTATCACACCACCTCACGCGCCATTGCCGAAGCCAATAACCTGGACGGCAAACCGTTGGGAGCAGGAACGAAGCTTATTATTCCTGTAGCGGCGGGGCGTTATGTGGAAGCGGTCGCTTATTCCCGCCGCATTACCCGCTACAAGGTGCGCCGGGGAGACACCTTGATCTCGGTGGCGGAGGATTTTGGCGTTCCCGTCATCCGCTTACGCCGCTGGAACCCGCGCGTGCGCGGCAAATTGCGCGCCGGGATGGTTCTTTACCTGCATCGGCCGCTGGCCCCCGGGGAACACGAGGTTTCCACACATCGCGGCTCTAAGTACCGCCGCAGCAGTAAGTTACGTGCGGCTTCCGAGAATAAGAAGATTCTCCACAAGGTGCGCCGGGGCGAAACCCTCTACAGCATCGCCAACCAATACAACACTACGGTGGCAGCCTTGCAGCGGAGCAACGGCAAAGCGGCGGCCAACCTGCGTGCCGGCGACGTGCTGGTGATCCAGGAAAGTCCTTAGAGCAGAAGTCCCCTTCCGGCAGCGACGCAATTTCAGCATAAGGTGTAATATGCGGATGCGGTGGCGCATCACAGTGTGTTGCGAAAACGCTGTGCTATAATCGCGCGCCGCTGGCGGGAAAGTATTTTTATGCCGCGAATCGGCGAGGCGGTCCTGCAGTCTTGTTCAACTACTAAATGGAGATAAGTTGCCGCGCGGTGCCGGCAACTTGCAGAGCGGAGATCAGGAGGAGCCATGCGATTTCTGGATAATGAGACGCTGTACGGACGGGACGATGATATGGACGAATTCGGCGATACGGGTTCCTACGGCGAATCCCTGGAAGAGGATTACGAAGAAGAGGAAGAAGAAGAGGAGCCGGTAAGCAGTTCCACCGGGGAGCCCCCGATGATGCCGGCGCAGACGCCAGAGCCGCGGTCGACGTCCACCGGCGGCGGTGGCGGTAGCGGGTCCAAGCGCGCCCCCGCTAAGAAAAAGAAAGCGCCGGCAAAAAAGGCGGCAGCCAAGCGCCCGGCGGCGCGCGCCAAGAAAAGCAAGGCCAAGAAGGGCGCGGCCAAGAAGCGGGGTGGCAGGAAAACAGCCGCAAAGCGTGGAGGCAGCCGCACCCGGTCGAAGGCCCGCAAGAGCGGCAAGGCGAAGCGGAAGAGCTCTTCGCGGAAACGCCGCTAAATCCGGTATAGGTAAATTTCAAAAGCCGCGGGAACTCCCGCGGCTTTTGTTTGCTGCAAGCTTGCTGGCTGTGCCTTGTCTATTTCTTGCGCTCCACGGCAGAGAGACAGCGGCCGTAGAGTTCAAGCAGGTGAGTGGCATACTCCTCGGGCTTGGAAGCCACACTGGAACCGAAGCCCGCGCCGGCGGCGCCGGTTTTACCGTAGCCCGTGGTCATGGCGATGAACCTCATCATGTCCAGAGCAATATCCTCATTGCGGCGTGCACCGACAGGAAAATTGGCAGCGTCGTTCATATATTCCTCCGTATAAAACCTGTGGCGCAGAATCCGGGCTCAACATTGCCACCGCAAGCCGAAATCCGATATTACCAGAGGCCGCGGGCTAAGCGCGGCGCCGCATTCCAAACATAACAGCAGGAACCGGCATGGCGAGGTATCTGGGCGGGTAAGGGCGCCGGTGCCCACGCGGCTCTGCCACATACAATTTCGCCAGGGGAAAATTGTGTGCACAGCCGGGCAAGCAGTTGCCGGCTCGTATACAATTCGTCATCGCCACGCCGCTTTGACACACTGGGTCCTACATAACGCAAAGTCAGGCTGACGCAGATGTAGATTCCTGCGCCGGCGAGAGATGAAGGTTCGGTCTTGGCCAGTATTGAAGATAAAAAATTGAAACAACTCAGCCGCCGCCAGCTGCTGAAGCTGGCGCCGGTGCTGGCGGTGGGCGCGTTCGCGATTACGCGCTGGCAGGACCCGCTGCTCGATCACGGGGTGCGCCTGAGCGACTGGGCCTCGGGCCTGCTGTTCCGGCGGCGGCATCCGGCGGCTACCTTCTCTGACGGGGAGGTGGTCACCTTCGCTAAGTTTCCCTACAACGGCTATGACGACCTGGATCCCGGAGTGGACCTGGAAAACTGGACGCTAACGGTGGCCGGCAATGTGCGCCATCCCGGCGAGTATACGCTGGCGCAAATCCAGGCTCTGCCCCGGATTCGGCAGAACACGCGCCACATTTGCGTGGAGGGATGGGACGTGATCGGCAGGTTCGGGGGAGCGCGCATCTCTGACTTCCTGGCGCTGATTGGAGCCGACAGCAGTTCGCGGTATGTGGCCGTGGAATGCGCCGACGATTACTACGAATCGCTGGACATGGCGACGGCGCTGCATCCGCAGTCGCTGCTGTGTTATGAGATGTACGACCAACCGCTGGACCGCGGACATGGCGCGCCCTTGCGGCTGAGCCTGCCCACCAAGCTGGGTTACAAATCGGCCAAGTACCTGACCAAGCTGACCGTCACCAACGTTTTGGGAGCGCAGCGCGGTTACTGGGAAGACCAGGGCTATAGCTGGTACGCCGGGCTTTAGGAGAGGGATGGCGAGCGGAGCACAAACCGGAATGCCGGAGGCCAAGCCGGAAGCGCGCATGCAACTGGTGACGGCCGCCTACGAGCATCCCTGGGCCATTCGCTTTACCCATTGGCTGAATGCAGTGGCGGTGGCGGTGCTTGCAGCCAGCGGGCTGCGCATCTTTCGCGCCTTTCCCAGCTTTGGGGCGAAGATTCCCGAGCACGACCTGATCAACATTCCTCAAGGGCTAACTCTGGGCGGCTGGCTGGGGGGCGCGCTGCAATGGCACTTCACTTTCATGTGGCTGTTCGCCGGCAGCGGCGTGCTCTACCTCGCTTACCAACTGATCAGCGGCCATTACAGGACGGTGTTGTTCCTGCCGCCGGACGTGAAGGGAGTATGGCCGATGGCGCGCCACTACTTTCTGTTCGGTCCCAAGCCGCCGGCCACCGAGCAATACAATGCGCTGCAGAAGCTGGCCTACACGGCGACCGTGTTGTGCGGCGTGGCATCATTGCTGACGGGCCTTGTTCTTTACAAGCCGGTGCAATTTTCCTGGCTGGCGTGGCCCATGGGCGGCTATCACCTGGCCCGCGTCTGGCATTTTGTAGCCATGTGCGGTTTCCTGGCATTTATTCCCGGGCACGTGATCATGGTTGTGCTTCACGGCTGGTCTAATTTTGCCTCCATGCTGACGGGATGGAAGCGTGATCCCGAGTACCTGTCACGGCGGAGCGGGGAGTAGAAGGGCTTATTCTTGCTGTCGGGGAGAACATTCATGAGCGGCCGGGTTTGGGCGGCTGTGGTGATAACGACACTGCTGGTAGCGGCGGTGGTGAGCGACGGCTACTCCCGGCCGGGTGCGACCGCAACTCTTCTCTCCCGGCACAGCATGCCTGCCGTGCATTTGCCCACTCGACAGGTGGCGGTTACAGCCCAGGGCAAGCTCTATCACGACCCTTCCTGCCGTTACATGCATGGCAAACCTGAGTTGATGAGCGCGCAAGAAGCAGCGCGCGCCGGCTATACGCCCTGCCCGCGATGCCTGGGCAAGTACCTGCGGCGGTGAGGCCGGAGATCCCGCAGCAGCGGACGCCAGCGCCATTGCGGTGCTAACATAAATCGGTTGGGATGTGCTAATTCATTGGGGTGTGCTCTCGGGGACTTCGGAGCAACTCCTAAGGGCAGCTCGGAATCCTAAAACGGGGTCAGCCCGGGTTAGGCAGGATCGTCGCGGCAATATCAACAACGGAAATTCCTCACCTGTTATGCACAGCAGCCAAAAGGGGAAGCGTGTAGCGGCCCCTGACGACATTTTTGCCGGCGGCGGCAGCATGGGCGCGCTCATGCGCGTTTTAGATTGGGCTAAAACTCCCCTGGGCCCCGTCTCCGGTTGGCCCCAAAGCCTGAAGACCTCGCTCAGCATCTGCTTAGCTTCCCGGTTCCCCATCGTCATGTATTGGGGGCCGGAGTATGTGGTTCTTTACAACGACGCTTACAGCACCATTCTGGGCAGCAAGCACCCTTGGGCGCTAGGCCAGCGCTGCCAGGACTGTTGGTCTGAGATCTGGGACACCATCGGTCCCATGCTGGAGCAGGTGGTAAAGACCGGAGAAGCCACCTGGTCCAACGATCTTCTGCTGCCGCTGCAACGCCACGGCTATCCCGAGGAATGCTATTTCTCGTTTTCTTTCAGCCCGGTGCGGGTGGAAACCGGCGCCATAGGCGGAGTATTTACCGCGGTTCTTGAAACCACGGAGGAGGTGATCGGGCAGCGTCGGCTGCGGACCTTGCGCGACCTTGCGGCCAGAGGGGTAGACGCCAGGAGTGAACGCGATGCCTGGCGAATCGCGGCCCAGACCCTGGGCGAGAACCCGCGGGATATCCCCTTCTCTATCCTGTGCCACTCGGCAGCCGAAAAGGACCTGCAAATGGTGGAAACAGCGGGGATCAACCGCGAACATGATCTGTGCAAGCAATTGTGTTCCGCCGGGACGCGGTTGTCCGAACTGGCGCGTCAAGCTCTGGAAACGGGCAGCACGGTGACGGTGCAAGAACTAGGGAAGCTGGTGCACGAACTGCCGCACGGCGTCTGGGCGGCGCCTCCGGCCAGTGCCTTGCTCATCCCCCTGGCCACGCCGGGGCAAGGGATTCCGGGGGTGCTGTTGGCGGGCATCAGTCCGCAAAAGGCGCTGGACGACTCCTACCGAACCTTCTTTGACCTGGTAGGGCGGCAAATCGCGACCAGCGTAACCGACGCGCGCGCCTACGAGGAAGAGCGGCGGCGGGCGGAAGCGCTGGCCGAACTGGATCGCGCCAAGACGCTTTTCTTCACCAACATCAGCCACGAGTTCCGCACTCCGCTTACTCTTATGCTTGGTCCGGTGGAGGAGATGTTGCAGCAAGGACGGGAGTCCAGCCCGCCGCTGGAGCGGCAGCAGCTCGAAGTAGTGCATCGCAATAGTCTGCGACTGCTGAAGCTGGTGAATACCCTGCTGGACTTTTCCAAGCTGGAAGCCGGACGTATGCAGGCGGTATACCAGCCCACGGATCTAGCGGTCCTGACTCAAGACCTGGCCAGCACGTTTCGCTCGGGCATGGAGAAGGCCGGCCTGCGCTTCCAGGTGAAGTGCCCGCCTTTGCCCGAACCGGTGTACGTGGACCGGGACATGTGGGAAAAGATTGTGCTGAATCTTCTTTCCAACGCTTTCAAGTTCACATTTGCCGGCGAAGTCTGCCTGGGGCTGCGCGCCGTGGATGGCCGGGTGGAGCTCTCCGTGGAAGATACCGGCACAGGAATCCCGCAGCAGGAATTGCCCCACATCTTTGACCGCTTCCACCGGGTGGAGGGGGCGTACGGGCGCACCTACGAGGGTACGGGAATCGGGCTGGCACTGGTCCACGAACTGGTGAAGACGCATGGCGGCACGGTCGAGGTGGAGAGCACGGCGGGACAAGGCAGCAAATTTGTGGTTTCGATACCGCTGGGCACAGCACATTTGCCGGCAGAGCGGGTGGAGGCCGGGGGAAGCCGGCTGTCCGGGACCGTGCGGGCAGACGCCTATGTGGAAGAAGCGCTGCGCTGGCTGCCGCAAACCTCGGAGGCAGAGACGGAGGGACCGCGCACCACAGCCGGGGTTGGCAAGGCAGACGCGGATGATACGCGGCCGCTGATCGTAGTGGCGGACGACAACGCCGATCTGCGGGATTACGTGAGCCGCCTGCTGCGCCACCATTACCGGGTGCACGCGGTCAGCAATGGCGAAGAGGCGCTGGCGGCAACCCGGAAACTGCATCCCCAGTTGGTACTGAGCGACATCATGATGCCCGGATTGGACGGCTTCGGTTTGCTGAAGGCGATTCGCGAAGACGAGCAGATCCGAGCCCTTCCCGTGATCCTGCTTTCCGCGCGCGCGGGCGAGGAGTCACAGGTGGAAGGCCTGCACCGCGGCGCCGACGATTATCTGGTGAAACCTTTTACCGCCCGCGAGCTGCTGGCCCGGGTGGAAACCCATATCCAGATGGGACGGGTGCGGCGGCAGGTGAGCCATCTGGAACAGCAACTGGTGGCAGAAACGGAGCGGGAGCAACGCCGCTTGCGCGAACTGCTGCAGCTGGCTCCGGCAGCCATCGCCATGCTCGCCGGTCCTGAGCATCGCTGGGCTTACATCAATCCGGCCTACCTCAAAGTGATCGGGAAAGGGAGAGTGGAGGACTTGCTGGGCAAGTCCATTCGCGAGACTTTGCCCGAACTGGAGGAACAAGGCTATTTCCAGTTGCTGGACCAGGTGTACCGCAGTGGCGAGCCGGCCACGGGCACGGAATCCAAGGTGCGACTGAACCGCGGTCCGGAAGGGCAGCCGGAGGAGGCGTACTTCAATTTTGTGTACCAGCCATTGCGCAACACCGCGGGCGTGGTGGAAGGCATTTTTGTGCACGCCGTGGACGTAACCTCGCAAACGCGGGCTCGTCTGGCCCTGGAGCAGGGCGAACAGCAGTTCCGGATGCTGGCCGAATCCATTCCCCAACTGGACTGGATGGCCCAGCCCGACGGCTCAATTTACTGGTACAACCAGCGCTGGTACGAATACACCGGCACCACGCCGGAGCAGATGCTGGGCTGGGGATGGCAATCGGTGCACGACCCCGAGGTGCTGCCCAAAGTGATGGAGCGCTGGCTTGCTTCGGTTCGAACCGGCGAGCCCTTCGAAATGGTGTTTCCGCTGCGCGGTGCCGATGGGACCTTCCGCCAGTTCTTGACCCGGACCGTGGCGGTGCGCGACTCCACGGGCAAAGTGGCGCGCTGGTTCGGCACCAACACCGATATCACCTCGCAACAAGCAGCGGAAGATGCGTTGCGCAAAAGCGAAGAGCGGCTGCGGGCGGCGCTGGCGGCATCCGACACCGGCACCTATCTATGGGATCCCCAGCGCGGCGAGTTTCTGGAATTCGGTGAGAGCCTGAAGCGGCTGTTTGGATTGCCGGCCAGCGCGGAAATACGCAAGACCGAAGATCTCGTGCGCCTGGTGCATAAGGACGATGTTCCCGGCCTGCTGAGCGCGGTGGAACGCAGCCGACAGGGCAGCGATTTTGAAATAGAGTACCGGGTGGTGTTGCCGGATGGACACATTCGCTGGCTCTTCGACCGCGGCAAGATGGTGTTCAAAGATGGCAAACCGGCCTACCTGGTGGGGGCGTGCACGGATACGACCAGCCGCAAGGTGGAGGAAAATGCGCGCCTCAAGCTGGGGGCCATCGTGGAATCGTCGGACGATGCCATTGTGAGCAAGGACTTGAACGGCATCGTAAGCAGCTGGAACAAGGGCGCAGAACGTTTGTTCGGTTACACGGCAGCGGAAATCATTGGCCGGCCGATCACCACCATCATTCCGCCGGAGTTGCACCCCGATGAGATCCAGATTCTGAAAAAGCTGCGCAATGGCGAGCGCATTGAGCACTTCGAGACCGTGCGTGTAAATAAGTACGGCGAGCGCATTGATGTTTCCCTGACCATTTCCCCGGTGAAAGATGAGAGCGGGCGGGTGGTGGGAGCGGCCAAGATCGCGCGCGACATCACCCAGCGCAAGAAGACGGAAGAAGCCCTGCGCATGAGCGACAAGCTGGCCACCACTGGGCGGCTGGCGGCCACGGTGGCCCACGAGATCAATAATCCGCTGGAATCGGTGGTCAATCTGGTGTACCTGGCCAAGAACCAAAAGGGCCTGCCAGAGAATGTGCGCGAATATCTGAAGGCCGCGGAGGAAGAACTGGACCGGGTGTCGCAGCTGACGCGCCAGGCGCTGGGCTTTTACCGGGAGAAGACCGCGGCCACCACGGTGCGGGTGGCGCCCATCCTTTGGCAACTGCGGACCGTCTTCTCTCCCAAGACCAGCAATAAGCGTATTGACCTGCAGATCGAAGTGAACCAGGATCCGGAAATTGTGGCGGTGCCGGGCGAGTTGCGGCAGTTGTTCGCCAATCTGCTGAGCAACAGCATAGATGCGGTGCCGCTGGATGGAACCATCCGGGTACGGATATCGCAAGCGAGGAAATTCGGTGACTCCGGCCCGCTGGGGGCGCGGGTGACCATTGCCGATTCCGGGCCGGGCATCAATCCGCTGCATCGTTCCCGCATCTTTGAACCTTTCTTTACCACCAAAAAGGAAGTGGGCACGGGGCTGGGGCTGTGGGTTTCCAAGGGCATTGTGGAGAGGCACGGGGGCAACATTCGGCTGCGCAGCAAGACCACTCCCGGGTGCAGCGGAACGGTGTTTTCCGTGTTCCTGCCGGCCAAGGCGGCGGAAGGGCACGAGATTCACCGTGGCAGCGTGCTCAAAGAAGCGGTGTAAACCTGACACGGAAACACGGAGGCAGGGAAAAAATCATTAAGCTCATTGAATGGTGCACTCGTTTAATGATGGCGGATTCAGGGATTGTGCCGGTGCACGCGGGATGCTTCAAGGCTGAAGCCCTTCAGCATGACTCCCCAGTAAGGGTGTGATTTTCAATCATCAATCGTTTTTCTCTGTGGCTCCGTGTCTTTGTGGCGGGGTTCTGGGCTAATCCAGGTCGCGCCAATTGGGGCCGACGCCGATTTCCACCAGCAGGGGCACGCTCAGCGGGCGAACATTTTCCATCCTGTCGCGCACCAGTTGGCGCATAGTGTCCGCTTCCGCGTGCGGAACCTCGAACACCAGCTCATCGTGAACCTGCAGCAGCATGCGCGATTTGAGCCCGCGCCGGCGCAGCTCCTGGTCAATGGAAATCATGGCCAGCTTGATGAGGTCGGCGGCCGTGCCCTGCAGCGGCGTGTTCACGGCCGTGCGTTCGGCGAAGCCGCGCATGTTGGCGTTCTTGCTGTTGATGTCGGGGATGGGGCGGATGCGCCCGAACAGAGTTTTCACGCGCTGCTCGCGCCGCGCCTCCTCTAAAGTGCTGTCCAGGTAGTGGCGCACGCCTTTATATTTTTCGAAGTAGGCGTCAATGAACTGCTTAGCCTCACTCTTCTCGATGCCGAGCTGCTGCGAGAGGCCAAAGGGAGAAAGGCCATAGACGATGCCGAAGTTCACCGCCTTGGCGCGGCGGCGGTGCTCGGCCGTGAGCATCATGGGAGGCACGCCGAAGACCTCCTGCGCGGTCAGGGAGTGGATATCATCGCCGCGGCGGAAGGCCTCAGTGAGCAACGGGTCGCCGGAAAAATGAGCCAGCAGGCGCAGTTCAATCTGCGAGTAGTCGGCGGCCAGCAGCAGGTGCCCGGCCTCAGCTACGAAGGCGGCGCGGATCTCGCGGCCCAGCTCGGTGCGGATGGGAATGTTCTGCAGGTTGGGATTGGCGGAGGAGAGGCGCCCCGTGGCCGTGCCGGTCTGGCCGAAGGTGGTGTGCAGGCGCTGGGTGCAGGAGTTGAGCAGCGCCGGCAGCGCATCCACGTAAGTGGACTTCAGCTTGGTGAGCTGGCGATAATCGAGCACCAGGCGGGGCACATCGTGGGTGAGCGCCAATCCTTCCAGCACGTCCACCGCAGTGGAGACGGTCTTGCCCTTGCCGTATTTGACCGGCTTGGGCAGGTTGAGCTTGTTAAAGAGCACATCGCCAAGCTGCTTGGGCGAGTTGATGTTGAACTCGAGGCCCGCGAGCTCCCAGATTTCCTTTTCCTTGGCGCGGCAATCGCGCTCCAGGCGGGTGGACATTTCGGCCAGCGCGCCGCAGTCAATCTTCACGCCCGCCTGCTCCATGCGGGCCAGCACCGGAAGCAGGGGCAGGTCAATCTGCTCATACACCGGCATAAGACCAGCGCTCTGCACTTGCTCGCGAAGCGCCTGGGCCAGGCGGCCGGTAAGATCGGCAGCCTCGGCCAAGCCTCCTGAAACTTTGATGTTGAAGCGCCGCAAGGCAACGTCCGCCAGACGATGCGAGCTGTAGGTGGGATCGAGCAGGTAGGAATAAAGCATGGGCTCGTCTTGCACGCCGGCCAGCACATGGCTGCCGGCTTGGAGCGCATGCATCGCCGCTTTGTAATCGTGAACCGCCTTGGGGAGGGAGGGGTCGGCCAGCGCTTTGAGTAGCGCCTTTGCCACCGCACCATCGTCCAGGGAAACCGTCACTGCCTTGCCCGGCTGGGCAGAAATCGCGGCCCTATGATCCGATGCAGGTGCGGCTGCGGGAGCGGCGCTGAAGTCCAGGGTGCCGGTTTCGCTCTGCTCCGTTTCTTGTTCTTCTTCAGGAACATCGGCCGGCTCGGCCGTGGCCAGAGCCACCGCCAGCACGCCATCCTTCTTGACTGCCCTCACGATCGCCTGCACGTCGGCCGCCGACTTGGCCTCGCTGTAATCGGTTTCCGCAACCTCCACGCCGGAGATGAAATCCTTCACCAGGGTGGTGAATTCCAGCTCGGTAAAGAGCCTGCGGCACGCCTCGGCGTCCGGTTCCTGGGCGCGCATGGGCTCAACCTCCAGCGTGACCGGGACGTTGGTCTCAATGGTGGCGAGCTCTTTGCTCTTCAGAACGGCCTCGCGGTTGTTCTGCAGGGATTCGCGGTAGGTCTTCTTCTCGACTTCGGCGGCGTGCTGGAGCGCGGCTTCCACGCTACCGAAGCGGCGAATCAGTTCCACCGAGCCCTTATCGCCGATGCCGGGAGCGCCGGGAATGTTATCAATGCTGTCGCCGCGCAGGGCCATCACGTCCACCACCTTTTCCGGCGGCACGCCCAGCACCTCTTCTACCTTGGCGCGGTCGCAGATCAGGTTGTCCTTGGGTGGATTGAGGACGCAGATCTTATCGTCCACCAGTTGCAGCATGTCCTTGTCGCTGGAGACCACATACACGGGATAGGATTGCGCTGCCGCCTGGCGCGCCAGCGTTCCAATCACGTCATCGGCCTCGAAGCCCGGCATTTCCAGGATGGGGATGCGATACGCCTCCAGCGCGCGCCGAATGTAGGGTAGTTGCTGCGCCAGGTCGCCCGGCATCTCCGCCCGCGTGGCCTTGTAGCCGGCATAGGCCTGCTCCTGCCAGGTTTGGGTCTTGGAATCGAAGCGGCGCACCGAGGTGATGGCGGCAGCCTGCTGATCGCGGAAGGTGGGCGCGGCCACGTCGAACACCGCGGCCAGGTATTCCGGCGAAAAATCATCGCGCAGTTTGCGCAGCATGTTGACGAAGACGTAGGTGGCGGCCGTGGGTATACCGGTTCGCGTGGACATGGGCCGCTGCCGCGCCATGGCGTGATAGGCGCGGAAGATGAACGACATGGCGTCAATCAGGAAGATGCGTCCCTTGCCGGGAGCGCCCTGCGGCAACCTGGGTTGCGATGGCGCCGGAGCCGCGGCGGGTGCTTCGGCGACCGTGACAGCCGCCTCCTGGTCGTGCGAATTGGGCTTATTGCGGGGCAAGAAATTAGTTTATCAGCGTTGCTCTTTGTGGCGCGGGCGCCCTCGCCCGCGTTGACTTACCGGCAGGATGCCATCAGTTGCCTGCCTAGATCCGTGTTCAAACGGTCTTTCGGAAGGGCGCAGCTTCAGCTGCGCCTTAGGAATCGGATCACGATTACGGCTTCAGCCGCTGAGGCTCGCCTTCAAAAAAAGAACGACCTCAGGGCTTAAGACCACCTAACAAAACCTCCACGTTGCGGCTTCGCGTACTCCGCCTCGGCTGCGCACTTCACTGGGGAAGGCCCAGGCGACGCAGGAGGTCTTGAAAGCGCGGGTCAGCGCGAAGGGCATCCAATTTGGGGTCGGCG
>Ga0134128_10007472_pt1 | contig 13218 bp, 15 predicted proteins | sample KB31754_FD_96462 | JGI IMG/M metagenome (GOLD analysis project Ga0134128, IMG submission 96462) | Terrestrial soil microbial communities with excess Nitrogen fertilizer from Kellogg Biological Station, Michigan, USA - KB3-175-4 | ecosystem: Environmental > Terrestrial > Soil > Unclassified ... | reverse complement strand
TGCGAATCATTTCGCTACAATAGCGCGCCTCCCGTGCCGACCTGGTATCTGCTGTTGGCGCTCCTCTTCATCGTCGCGAACGGCTTCTTCGTGGCCGCGGAGTTCGCCATCGTCCGGGTGCGCCCGACGCAGCTCGCGGAGATGGCGGCCGAGGGAAGCGCGCGGGCGAAGATGGCGCGGCGCATCACCAAGCGCCTCGACAGCTATCTCTCCGCGACGCAGCTCGGGGTCACGCTCGCCTCGCTCGCCCTCGGCGCGGTCGGCGAGCCGGCCTTCGCCGCGCTCATCCTCCCGCGGTTATCGCGCCTGGGCGTCTTCGCTCCGTCCGTCGCCCATTCCACCGCCGCCGCCATCGCCTTCGTCCTCATCTCCACGCTGCACATCATCTTCGGCGAGCTCGGGCCGAAGTACGTCGCCATCGACAAGACCGTGCCGACGACGCTGTGGGTCGCGCACCTGCTGCGCGGCTTCTACGTCGTGATGTATCCGCTCATCTGGCTTCTGAACCGGAGCTCGAACGTGATCCTCGGCGCGATCGGCATCAAGCCGGCCGGAAAAGAGGAGATGGTCCATTCCGAGGAGGAGCTGCGGCTGATTCTGGCGTCGTCGGAAAAAGCGGGCGTGCTCTCCGAGGAGAACCGCGAGATCATCGAAGGCGTCTTCGAATTTTCGAAGCGGACGGCGCGGCAGATCATGGTGCCGCGCACCGACGTGGCCGTGCTCTCGACGACGCGGTCGATCGAGGAGAACCTCGAGATCATGCGCACGACGCGGCACACGCGCTACCCGCTGTGCGACGGCTCGCTCGACCAGACCATCGGCCTCATCCACGTGAAGGATCTCTTTCTCGCGCAGCTTCGCGGCCCGGGGCGGCCGCTGATCGAGCTCAAGCGCGACATTCTCTTCGTGCCGGAGAACAGCACGGTGGACGCGCTGCTGTCACAGTTCATCGAGCACAAGACGCACATGGCGGTGGTGCTCGACGAGTACGGCGGCGCCTCGGGGATCGTGTCGCTGGAGAACATCACGGAAGAGCTCTTCGGGCAGATCCAGGACGAGTTCGACCGCGAGCGCCCCGAGATCGAGCCGCTCGGCAACGGACGCTACCGCGTGCGCGGCGACTATCTGATCGAAGACCTCACGGCGCGGCTGAAGGTGGACGTGGGCGAGCCGGCCGAGGAGACGATCGGAGGCTACGTGGCCGCACGCCTCGGACGCGAGGTCGCCCCCGGCGACCGCACGACGCTGGGCGACCTGCAGATCGACGTCGTCGACGCCGAGCGCTTTCGCGTGCGCTGGGTGATCGTGCAGGCGCCCGCGCCCGCCGTCGAGGAGGAAGCGGAAGAGCCTACCGCTTGAACACCCCCACAATCTTCTGCCACGCCCGGGAAAGCACGCTGCCGCTGTGCTCGTGCCGCTCGTGACTATGCCGCGCCGCGCGCGAGTCCTTCAAAATCCGGTCAGTTTCTTGGATTCGCATGGGGAGGAGAGGAGCGAGCGGCGTGCCATAAAACGGCTCAGAAGAAATGGTTGTACTCCTCGTGGGACCCGATCCAGAACCATAGAATGCCATACGGTCTGGGGTCGCCAACAGCGCGGTAATGGCTACCGATGCGCACCGACCAGTAGGGCCCGACACGCTTGAGATGCAGCGACGGGTGAAAGGGATCAGCGACGAGCAACTCGTAATTCTTGCGGGCCAATTGCTGAACGTCTTGCGGCAGCTTATTGAGGTCCGACCAAAACGACGGCGCCGCGCGATGCTTCAAAATTCGGTGCTCTCGCCTCTGCGGTCCGCTTCACGCGCTTCGTTCACGAGCTTGTCGAGTTTTCCCGCAGCCGCGTCGCGCTCGATCTGCCGATCCCACTCCTCCCAATCCCGCTCGTTTACCCATTTGAGAAGCTGCGCAAATTCGTCAGCGTCAAGTTTCTCGATCTCTTCCTGAAGGATCTGTACTTTCGTCATGACTCCATCATTTTAATCCCGCAACATCGCCGCCTGCGGCGGGTCCTCGTCCTCGTCCCCATCCACCACCAGCGCCTTGTCGTGCCACTCGCAGACGATCTCCACCACGCGCTGCGGATCGTCGACGATGTGGATGCTGTCGACGTCCTCCTGGGTGATGTTGTTCGCGGCGAGCACGCGGTCGCGGAGCCATTGGATCAGGCCGCCCCAGTAGTCGCTGCCGAAGAGGATCACCGGGAAATTCGTGATCTTCTTCGTCTGGATCAGCGTCAGGGCGCCCATCAACTCGTCCAGCGTTCCGAAGCCGCCGGGAAACGTGATGAACGCTTCCGAGTACTTGATGAACATCGTCTTCCGCACGAAGAAGTAACGGAACGTCATGGCCTTGTCGATGAACTCGTTGATCTTCTGCTCGAACGGCAGCTCGATGTTGCAGCCGATCGACATCGCGCCGGCCTGCTTCGCGCCTTTGTTCGCGGCCTCCATGATCCCGGGGCCGCCGCCGGTGATGATGGCGAAGCCGGCGCGGCCGAGGAGCTCGGCAGTCTTCACCGCGGCGTCGTAGTAGTCGTTCGAGAGCTTCGTGCGCGCGGAGCCGAAGATCGACACCGCCGGATAGACGTCCGCGAGGTGATCGAAGCCGGCCACGAACTCGCTCGTGATCCGCAGCACGCGCCACGACTCGCTCTGCAGGCGCGTCTCGCGGCTGGGGCGGTCGAGGAGCTTGCGGTCTTCGAGCGCCTCGCGCGGCTTCGGCGGAATGTGAATCTCGTGCGCGTCTTTGATTTCCATCGCGCGATTCTATTTCGCCATGCGGATCACCGCGGTCCGCTCGAGCTGGTCGCCGCTGATGTCGACCTGCGAGGCGCGCACGCGGATCGCTCCGGTCTCCGCGGCGCCGGCGAAGTGCGCCTGCACGTCGAGGTGCAGCCGCGCGTCGGAGCCGACGCCGAGGGCGTTGATCGAGTAGTGGTAAATGTTGGAGCGCGCATCGCGGATCAGATTCACGCCGGTGCCGTGCACCTCCTTCGTCACGGCGACCTGCGGCGGCAGCTCGACCTCGACGAAGACGTTGTTCGCGGCGCCGAAGCCGCTGTTGCCGACGATCACGTCGATCGCGCCGGTCCCGTTTTCCAGCAGCTCCGGCGGCGCGAAGAGGGTCAGCCGCAGCGTCGCCCCTTCCGCGGTCACCGGAGCGCCGCCGCCGCTTTGGCATCCGGCAAGCACGAGCCACAGAACGATGGCGATCTTGCGCATGCGCACGTTTCCGTGCAAAGTCCACTCCGCATGAGGGTCTTCCTCGGCGTCGACGGCGGAGCGTCGAAGACCGCCGCTCTCGTCACCGACGAATCGGGCAAATCGCTCGGCACCGGTCTGGCCGGGCCGTCGAACCACCTCCGCGTCGGCATCGAGACCGCCGCGCGCAACATCGAGCGCGCCGTCAACAAAGCGCTCGTCGCCGCCGACGTCGCCAGCCGCGAGATCGTCTGGGCTTACTGCGGCATCGCCGGCGCCGACCATCCCGCGCACCGCCAGGAGATCGTCGACTCGCTGCAGATCTTTTTTCCGCGCGGCAACTTCACCGTCGACAACGACGCGCGCATCGCCCTGACCGGCGCGATCGGCTTCGGCGCCGGCATCGTCGTCATCGCCGGCACCGGCTCCGTCGCCTTCGGCCGCAACGACGCCGGCGAAGAGGCGCGCGCGGGCGGCTGGGGACCGATCATCGGCGACGAGGGAAGCGGCTACTTCATCGCCCGCACCGGTCTGAGCGCCATCCTTCGCGCGTTCGACGGGCGCAGCAAGCCGACGCTGATGACGGAGATGTTGCGCAAGGAGTACAACCTCGAGGCGCGCGACCTGCCGCGCGCGATCTACGCGCAGACCACGCACGCCGACGACGTGGCCCGCTTCGCCAAGCTCGTCTTCGACGCGGCCGACGCCGGCGACGCCGTGGCGCGCTCGATCCTCGACCTCGCCGCGCAGCAGCTCGCCACGTGCGTGCTAGCCGTCGCGCGGCGGCTGAAGATCGACGAGAACGTCTTTCCGGTCGCGTACGTCGGCGGCGTCTTCAACGCCGGCGAGGCGCTGCTCGCGCCGATGCGCGCGGCCATCGCGGCCGAGGCGGCGAAGGCGACGCTGCAGCCGCCGCTGAGGACGCCGGTCGAGGGGGCGGCGCAGATGGCCATCCGCGCCGCGGAGAGCCCGCGCCCGCAGCGCCCGCGCGACATCACCGAAATTTCACAAGTTCAGGGTTGAGAAAGCACTCCTCTTGCATTCGACGCCTGCCACGAATTAACGGAGGAGGAGTTTATGACCCGACGGATCGGTCTCTTGGCAGGCGTGTTCTTGCTGGCGGCGGCGCTGGCGCAGGCGCAAACGTACGGCGTCGTCATGACCGGCTCGCAGGAGCGGCCGGCGCCGACGACGAGCACGGGGTGGGGCAACGGCACGGTGACGTTCGACTCCACGCGCTCCAACATCAACGTGACGATCACGGTGAAGGGGCTGACGAGCGCGATCAGCGGCGCGCACATCCACGAGAAGAATGCCGGCAGCGAGACCGGCAACATCGTGGTCGGCTTCACCCCGACGGCGACGTTCACGAACGGGAAGCTGACCGGCACGTTCCCGATCGACTCGGCCGTCGCGGCGCGTCTCGCGGCGAACCCGAGCAACTTCTACATGAACGTGCACACGACGCTGAACGGCGGCGGCGAGATTCGCGGCGACCTCACGCCGATCTCCGGCCAGTACGTTTATTACGCGGGTGAGCTGCGCGGCTCGAACGAAACGCCGGCCACGGGCAGTAGCGCCATCGGCGCGTTCTTCATCACCATCGACACGATCAACAAGACGCTGACGTGGGACGTGACGTCGAACGTGGCCAGCCCGACGCTCGCGCACATCCATCCAGGCGTCGCCGGCGCGGCCGGCAGTCCGCTGATCACGTTTGCGTCGAGCGCGAGCGCGTTCACGAACGGGCGCACGAGCGGCACCGTCTCGATCGCCACGCTGACGGAGACGCAGTTCAACGACCTGATCACGAAGCCGCAGAACTTCTACGTGAACGTGCACAGCACGACGAACGGCGGCGGCGAGATCCGCGGGCAGCTCGCCCCGGCCGCGGAGAGCGACCTGGCTGTGGCCGGCCGCGTGACGAACGCCCTCGGGCAGACCTTCGTCACCGACGCGCGCGTCTTCAATCCGTCGTACGACACGCCGACCGTGGCGCTGCTCGAGTACTTCGCCGCCGGCACGAGCGCGAATTCGACCGCGACGGCGACGAAGATCGTCGACATTCCGCCGCGCGGCACCGCGGTGCTCGACGATCTGGCCGGCAGCTCCGGCTTCAACGTCAGCGGCACCGGCGCGGTGCGCGTGTCGAGCGCGCGCGACCTCATCGCCACGTCGCGGATCTTCCTCGACCTCCGGCCGTCCGACGGGGGCACGTTCGGGCAGTTCGTGCCGTCGGTGAAGCGCGGCAACGCGCTGCGCCGCGGGGCGATGACGCAGCTCGGCAATTCGTCGAACCTGCAGGTGGGCTCGCGCACGAACATCGGTTTCTTCAATCCGAACCCGGTGACGGTCACGGTGCGTCTCGAGCTCCGCAGCGCCGACGGCACGCTCCTCGGACAGAACACGCTGTTCCTGCAGCCGCTCTCGCAGCAGCAGAACGGCATTGGCGGCTACTTCCCGGGCGTCGATCTGACGAACGCGGCGAATCTGACGCTGAGCTTCGACAGCAGCGCGCCGATCGACATGTACTCGTCCGTGGTCGACAACAAGGCCGGCGATCAGATTTTCGTGGGGGCGCAGGAGGATACGGGGGTGGCGGCCTCGCAGTGATAATCGCTGAGTGATCCGTTTTGCCCGCGAGCGCGTCCTCGAGCTCATCGCGGCCGCGCTCGCGGCATTCGTTCTCCTCACCGGCCGGGTCACGCCGCGCGCGGCACTGCGCGCCATCGACGCCGGCCTCCTGTTCGTCCTCTTCGCCCTGCTCGTCGCCGTCGAGATCGTCCGCGCCTCCGGCTATCTCGACCTCGCCGTGGCGAAGACCGTGGCGCGCTTCCACACCACGCGCGGCTTCGGCTTCGCGCTCATCGTCATGACCGGCGCGTTGGCCGCGCTCGTCACGAACGACGTCACGCTCTTCGTCGTCATCCCCTTCACCGTCGTCGCCTCGCGCTTCTCCGACTTCGACGTCGAGGACGCCGTGATCCTCGAAGTCATCGCCGCGAACCTCCTCGGCTGCCTCACCCCGCTCGGCAATCCGCAAAACCTCTTCGTCTTCCACGAGTCGGGCTGGAGCGCCGCGCGCTTCGTCGCCACGATGGCGCCGTTCGTCGCCTGCAGCTTCGCCGGGCTGCTGCTCGCGCTCTTCCTCCTCGGCCCGTCGCGGCGGCTGGAGAAAACCGATCTTCACCTGCCGCCGCGCAACGGACGGATGGCCGTCGCCGGCGCGATCTGCTTCGCGCTCGTGCTGCTGGAGATCGCCCGCGTCGTCAACGCCTGGCCCGCCGCGATCGCCGCCGCCATCGCCGGCATCGTGTTCTTGAGACGACGCGCGCTCGACATCGACTTCTCCATCGTCCCGCTCTTCTTCTTTGCCTTCATCGTCATCGCCGGGCTGCCGCGCGTGCGGATGACGAACCTCTTCTGGGCCGCGGTCGGGCTCTCGCAGGTGATCTCGAACGTGCCGGCCGCCGTGCTGCTGTCGCCGTTCGCGCGCGGCGACTGGGCCACGCTGCTCTACGGCGTCAACGCCGGCGGCTGCGGCACGATCATCGCCTCCCTGGCAAACCTCCTCGGGTGGCGCATCTACGTCCGCGAGTCGAACCGCGATCGCCGCTTTTTCTGGCGGCTGACCGCGGTCAACGCCGCGTTCCTGGCCTGGGTCGTTCTCACTTCATACTTTTATCGCGGACGGCTCTGAACTCGTCGCCCGGCACCCAGTTCGGCATCTCCGCCGCGTTCGCCGCTTCCCATCCGAGCCAAAAGCCGAGCTGCCCCATCTGCTGCGCTTCCGACCAGTCCCACTTCGGGTCGAACTCGTCGCTCGGCTCGTGGTAGCGGTGCTCGCGGTAATCGTCCGACACCTTCTTGGCGTAGCCGGCGGGCTTGCCGACGACGTCGATGCCGGGATCGACCGACACCGCCGGGACGCCGACCTTGCCGAGGCTGAAATGATCGGAGCGGTAGTAGTGGCCCTGCTCCGGCTCGGGGTCGGGGATGATCTTCAGTCCGAGGGCGCTGGTGATCTTCTGCGCGGCGGGATAGAACGTCGTCCGCTCGATCCCGTTCATCGTCACGTCGCGGACGCGCCCGATCTCCTGAATGGCGTCGAAGTTGAGGTTGAGGGCGATGCGCCCGGCGGGGATCGGCGGATGCTGGCCGAGGTACGCGGAGCCGAGCAGCCCCTGCTCCTCGGCTGCGACGGCGGCGAAGTAGATCGAGCGCTTCGGCGCCGGCTTCGTCTGCGCCCACACGCGCGCGAGCTCCAGCAGGACCGCGCAGCCCGAGGCGTTGTCGATCGCGCCGTTGTAGATCTTGTCGCCGTGCTCGTCGGGCTTGCCGATGCCGAAGTGGTCGTGGTGCGCGCTGTAGAGCACCGCCTGCGACTTCAGCTTCGCATCGCTCCCTTCGAGCTTGGCGACGACGTTGCCGGTGTCGAACTTGCGCAGCTTGCTCGCGATCGTGCCGGAGAGCTTGTAGCCGAGCGGCACCGGCTTGAAGTCGCGCGACGCGGCCGCCTTCGTCAGCTGACTGAGATCGTGGCCGGCGGCCCTGAAGAGGTTCGCCGCGGTCTGCTCCGTCACCCACGACGCGAAGTGCAGCGCCGGCTGCCCCGGCTTGAGGCCGATGAACGACGTCTCCGTCCCCCACGAGTTGCGCACGACGCCCCACGGGTAGCCGGCCGCGTCGTTGGTGTGGATCAGGATCACGCCGCGCGCGCCGAGGCGCGTGCCCATCTCGTACTTGTAGGTCCAGCGGCCGTAGTACGTGCGCGCCTTTCCTTTGAAGAGATTCGGCTCCTGCGCGTTCGCCGGCGGATCGTCGACGAGCATGACCAGGGTCTTGCCCTTCGTGTCGAGGCCTTTGTAGTCGTCCCAGCGGTACTCCGGCGCGACGACGCCGTGGCCGACGAAGACGAGCTCGGAGTCGAGCGCGCTCTCGTTGCTCTGCGACTGGTCGGTGGCGACGAAGTCGTCGAGGTACTTGAGCCCGATCGGCGGCGCGCCCGCTTTCGTGAACGACACCGCGCTGTGCTCCGGGTCCATGGTGATGCCGATGAGCGGGACCTTCTGGATGTACGTGCCGTCGTCGCCGGCGGGCTTGAGGCCGTACGACGCGAACTGCGTGGCAATGTACTCCATCGCCAGATCGTCGCCGCGCGTGCCGGGACCGCGGCCTTCGAGGAGGTCGCTGGCGAGGAACTTGTCGTGCGCCGCGAGCGCGTCCTTGCGGATCGACTTCATGGCAGTCTGCACGGCCGGAGGCGCCGAGGCGGACGTCGCGAAGATCAGGAGAAGAAGGGGGAGTGGGAGCCATTTGCGCTTCATGCGGGTTAGCATATCGAACCTCAAGTAAGCGATTCGATAGCCCGGCGAGTCCGCTCGTCTTGAAATTGAAGGAGGGTTTTGTATGACCGTTCGCCGAATTTTCTCCGCTCTCGCTCTCATTGCCCTGCTCGCCACTGGGTTCTACGCCGGCCGCGCCTCGGCCGACCAGCCGCGGATGCACGCGGCACTCGATCACCTCCGCGCCGCGAAGACCGAGCTCGAAGCCGCGACCGAGGACAAAGGCGGGCACCGCCGCAAAGCCATCGGGTACGTGAACGACGCGATCGCGCAGGTCGAGCGCGGAATCGGCTACGACCGCCGTCATTAGGGAAGAAAAGGGGGCAAAACCTGCCCCCTTTTGTTACAAAACTGCTTCCGCGACTCTCATGCGCGTCTGAAACGCGAAAAAGTTTGGCCGGGAGGGGTAGGGATTTCGGGACATAAATCACTCCTAGGAAGAGTGCAGTTTATGTTCACCGAGGAATTGGACGTTGTCACCGAAAGTCGCCTCCCGCTGCAGGAACGAGTGGTCGACAAGCTCGCCGACATCATGTTCGCCAGCGACATGATCATCGACATGCTCAACGACAAGCGTTTCGAGAGGGCGCAGCAGCTCCAGACCGTCGTTCCCGCCGTCAAGCGGATCTACGACGAAGTCAACGGCTTGATGCGCAAGCTCACGGACTGAGATCCAGCAGAGGCCGGCCGTCGTATCCTGCTCGGACGAGCAGCGCGCGATGAAGTCGCCTTTACGCGTCGATTTCGTTGTCCTCAACGAAATCGCGCGGATCGCCACGCAGGACCTGGAGCTGCGGCCGATGCTGCAGCGCATCACCGACACCCTCGCCCACACGTTCGACTGGCAGTTCGTCGCCCTCATCACCGTCAGCGACGACAGGAAGAGCTTCGTCTGCGAGGCCGTGACCTCGTCGATGCCGACCTTCGTCCACGTCGGCTACAGCCGCCCCCTCGGCAGCGGCGTGGTCGGCGAAGTCGCCGCCACCGGGCAGGCCATGCTCCTCGACGACGTCCGCAAGCACGAGAACTACATCGAGACGCTGCCCGGCGCGCTGTCGGAGCTCTGCGTGCCGCTCTTCCACGCCGGCCAGCTCGTGGCCATCCTGAATCTGGAGAGCACGCGCTGGGCGGCGTTCCACGACCAGATGCCGCTCCTCCTCACGGTGGCGGATCAGATCGCGCCGGCGATCGCAAACGCCCGCCTCTACACGGAGCTGAAGCAACGCGCCAGCCTGATGGAGATGATGAGCGAGCTGTCGCGCACGGCCCTCGAAGCGACGGATCTCGATCAGCTGCTCGCGGGCGTCGTCGCGTACATCAAGGAACGTTTTCCGATCGACGTGACGGCGACGCTCGGCAGCGCCGGGACGGCGACGACGCAGTTCGACGGGCCGTCGCTCGCGGTCCCGATCCTCCACCACGGCGCGACGCTCGGCGTGCTGCGCTTCGAGGCGCAGTCGCCCGACGCCTTCACGCCGGCGAACGTGCTGGCGTTCGAGGCGATCGCGGACCAGATCGCCGGCGCGATCAATCTCGCGTCCATCCGCCGCGACCTCGAGGAGGCGAACGCGCACCTGCAGCGGCTGTCGATGCTCGACGGGCTCACCGGAGTGGCGAACCGGCGGCGCTTCAACGAGGCGCTCGACGTCGAGTGGCGCCGCGGCGTCCGCTCGAAGTTGCCGCTGTCGCTGCTGATGATCGACATCGACGCGTTCAAGCCCTACAACGACGCGCACGGCCACCAGGCCGGCGACGACTGTCTCTGCCTCGTGGGCACGACGCTCGCGGAGTCGCTGCACCGCGCCGGCGACGTCGTCGCGCGCTACGGCGGCGAGGAGTTCGCGGTGCTGCTGCCCGAGACCGATGCCGCGCACGCGCTGCGCGTGGCCGAGATGCTGCGCGAGCGCGTGGCCACTGCGACGCCGGTGACGATCAGCGTCGGCGTCTCGACGATCACCCCCGACCTCGGCGGGGCGTCGTTCGTGCTGGTGGCCGACGCGGATGCGGCGCTCTACGACGCAAAGCGGAGCGGGCGAAATCGGGTGGTGGGACGTTAGCCGGCGAGGGCGCGGCACAGGGCGACGAGGTCATCGAGATCGGCCGATGCCGATGCGTGAAGGCGTTCGACGTCGATCTCGCCGTAGCGGTGGGCAATCAGATTTCTCAGCCCTGCGGCATCGAAAAGCTTCTTCGCCAAATCTCGTTCAATGACGCCATGTTCGGCCAGGACGAGAAACGCCTTGCCGTAGCTCTCCGGAACGGTCCATCCCTCGTCGGCAAGCCAGTGGAGCGCTAGATCGATCGCCGCCTGAATCGCTACGTACAAATTGAGAATCACGATTTCCCGCGCCGACCGATCTGCATCGAGCTGCTTCGCCGTTTCCGGCAGCATCTCGCGAATCCTCTGAACGGCGTCGAGAATCGCCGCGATCTTGGCCGCGCGCACCACTTCGTCAACCACGAGCAGCCCTCTCGAGCACCCCACGCGCGCAGCGCCGTTCGGCCCACTCGAAATCGAGATACTCAATGATCGCGCGGACCTGGCGGTCCACCCGCGCGCTCCGGTCCTTCTCCACGAGCAATCGCCCGTCGCGGAAGACGCGATACGCCAGCCCAGGCGGCGCTTCATTCAGGATCACGACGTCGACGTCACGTTTGACCGCCTGCTCCAATTCCGAGATCAAGCCGCCGATGTCGTGTGCGCCGAACCTCACGCCGCTGCGCAACCCAATCGCCACGTCGACGTCGCTGAACGGCGTCGTGTCGCCGCGCGCCGTCGAGCCGAACAGCAGCGCATACGCGATGCGCTCATCCGCGAGCAACACCTCCCGCAACTCTTCATCCATCGCGGGCATCTTACCGCCGCCGCCGCGGCTGCGCGTGGGGCGGCACCACCTCCACCCCCTGCTCGCCCCGCCGCCCGGCCGCCCCGCGGCGCGCTTTTTCGAGCGTCATCAGGAACCCCAGCGCCGGGTCCTTGAACTGCAGGTGGCGGAGCACGTGCCAGTGCTTGCGCACGTACGACTGCAGGTACGTGAGCGCGTGGCCCAGCGAAATGATGCGGCACGGGGGCACTGCGTCGCCGGGCGGGAACGAGCCGAAGGCGATGAGGCGCACCACCACGCCGGACGCCGCCGTCGCCGCGCCGCGCTGCAGTAAGTCGTCGACGACCTCGTTGCCGTGCGAGTCGCCGAGGCGGCTGATCACGGCGCGCAGCACGTCGGGATCGCGGATCCCGGTGTTGATCCCCACCCGCCCTTCCTTCACCTCGCCGATCACCATGTCGATCGCGTCGGCGGGCGCGCCGAGGCCGGGGTCGAGCTCGCCGAGGTCGAGGCCGCGCGGCGACTTGCGGCCGCGGCGCGGCATCGGCTGGCCCGTCGGCAGCCCGGTCGGGAAGCGGAACGCCAGCACGTCGATGTCCGTGATGCTGCGGACCCCGTTGCGCCCGGCGGACGCCACGATCGGATATTCGGCGGAAGTAAAGTATCCGTTCAGTTGCAGATAGGCTTGTACGAGCGCGACGGCGTGGTCCATGCTGTTACAATTCCGTGATGGCTCCTCTTTACGACTGCAGCAAGTGCCCGGCGTACTGCTGCAGCTACGACAAGATCAACGTCGATAAACGGGATATCAACCGTCTTGCCAAGCACTTCGGTATCGACGCAGAAACGGCCGCCAAACGCTTCACCAAGACCTCGGAAGACGGCCCCGTCCTCCGGCATCAGAAGGACAAAATCTACGGCAGCGTCTGCACCTTTCTCGACCTTAAAACCCGCCGCTGCACCATTTACGACGTGCGGCCGGGCGTCTGCCGCGAATATCCCGACCGCCCCCGCTGCGGCTATTACGAGTTTTTGCGGTGGGAACGGGAGTTCCAGGACGATCCGACGTTCGTTCCGCTGAAGCAAGGCTGAAATCGCCTCCTCGCCGCCTTATGTTATTTGCACCAATGTCGCGGAGACACCTGACCGCGTTTCTGGTTGCCCTCGCCGCCGTGCCGCTGCTCGCTCAGCCCGATCAGCAGCAGCAGCAGCGGATGAGCGAGGCCGTGTCCGTCGGATACGTCATGATCCCGTTCACGCCGCTGAGCAACAAAGGCATCCCCATCGTCGACCTGAAGCCGCAGGAGGTCCAGCTCCTCGTCGACGGCCAGGCGGTCCCGAGCGACATGTTCGAGAAGTCGACGAACGCGCCGGTGTCGTTCACGATCCTCCTCGACAGCTCCGGCTCGATGGCGCTGGCGGGAAAGATGGACGCGGCGCGCGCGGCGGTCGGCGCGTTGGTGGCCCACCGTCATCCCGGCGATGACTTCGCGCTCTACGTTTTCTCCGACACGGAGGCGCGCGAAGTCGTGCCGTTCACGGAGGACCCGGGGAAGATCACGCGGGCGCTGGGCGACGTGAAGCCGTACGGCAAGACGGCGTTCTTCGACGCGCTGGCGACGATGCCGGAGCGGAGCCGCCTCGGCAAGAACGCCTCGCGCGCGATCATCCTGCTCAGCGACGGCATTGACAACGCCTCCACGCTGACGCGCGCGCAACTGGCGCGGATGCTCCAGGGCGTGGCCGTGCCGATCTATCCCCTCGGCATCCGCGATCCGCACGAGATGCCGTCGGGCACTCGCGAGGAGTTGTCGGACCTCGATCTGCTCCGCGCGGTCGCCAATCT
>Ga0134128_10007471_pt1 | contig 13219 bp, 13 predicted proteins | sample KB31754_FD_96462 | JGI IMG/M metagenome (GOLD analysis project Ga0134128, IMG submission 96462) | Terrestrial soil microbial communities with excess Nitrogen fertilizer from Kellogg Biological Station, Michigan, USA - KB3-175-4 | ecosystem: Environmental > Terrestrial > Soil > Unclassified ... | reverse complement strand
ATTTGCTCTGGCATTATCGGAACTACTAGCATCATTAGCCACATAAGAGTTTGTCTTTATTATTTTTCAAAATGACTCTAATTTCTGTTGCTATCTGAATTATATAATACCCATGAGTTATTCTGAGTTATTCTGAAAATGACCAGATCTTTTTCTAGTCTGGACTCTCGTTTTTTTTCACACGATACTCTTGGATATACCAATAGGCGGGCCTGTAACAATTAGCGAATACCAACATAGTTCTGCAGGTGGAACTAAGTAAATACATAGAGAATATCCTAATCTCGTCTATTCTTGTTAAAACTATAATACAACTATGACCATGAATATATCTTACTTGTGGACTTTCGGCTTTTGCATAAGTCGCACAGTTTGTCGTATTCTACCTTCTTCTATTTTCTCTTTTGCTCTTAATCTCGGTTTGAATTTATCTTACGTCGCCTTGTTCTTAATCTATATCGACGACAAAGACAGCACCTTCCATCTGATCTAATGAATAGATCACATATTTGACAGCGTTTTTGTCCTAGAGCATAGCGACCCGAAGGAAGTGGTTTTGTACCTTAATTCATATGCATATCCCTTTACACGTCAGTTTTTGTCATTCTTTTCCTCTGTTGATACAATATTTTAGTGGACAGCTAGAAAAGAGCTAAGAGAACCGAGGATTGATAGGTATACTCCCACTTCAATGCATATACTCCCAGTATATAGGAAACAATATGATTTAGTGTTAAGGTATGATTTATCCCTATATATTCTCTAGAGCATGAAGCTATGGAATAGTATATATCATTTCCATTAATATATCAGACCAACCTGAAATAATTGACAATGCGATTTGTCCAGCTATCTGATCTCCATATTGGAGGCCTCTTTAAAGCAGATGTTTTCGATACGATTGTTGAAGAAGTCAACAACCTAAAACCTGATGCGATAATCATATCAGGCGATCTAAGCGAAGATGGACTAATTTTTCAATTCCAACAGATTCAAAATGAACTTAGAAGGTTCAATTGTCCTAATCTAATAATCTTTCCAGGAAATCACGACTATCGTCACACTGGTTATCTTCTTTTTAGGACTTTTTTCCCTTCAAAACAAATTTATGAATTTGGTGATATTGTTGTACTTGTTGTTGGAACGGCTAGACCAGATAGAGAGGAAGGTGAGGTAGGACACAGACAAAACCTTTGGATCGAAGACTCTTTACGTAGATATGATAATAAAAAGAAGATCGTAGCAATGCATCACCATTTAATTGCTATACCTGATACAGGCTTTGCTAATGTAGTAGGTATTCTCGATGCAGGAGATACGCTGAGAGTGTGTTTGGAAGCGAAGGTGGACCTGGTTCTTTGTGGCCATAAGCACAGACCATGGCTTTGGAATTTGGGTTCTTTGAAAATTGCATATGCTGGAACTGCTTGCTCCTGGCGCTATAGAGGAGTCTTTGAAGACACGTATAATATACTGGAGTTTAATGATGGTATAATTGACATCGATATAAAAGTGGTAGGCGGAAGAAGGATGCCGCTTTCTGACGTAGTCAAAAGATATAAATCAGACATCGGAAGATCCTCTAATACTGCAGACGAGTTTATTTAGCAAAGACTTATTTACAGACTACATAGTGATTGCTGATTTGAGTTCTGGAACCTGACACCAAGTCATTTTATTCCTCAATACGATCTTAGTTAAGATCAGTAACCAAGGAAACACAATAGAATGAGACAGGTTTTCTGCACGATGAATGTTTTGGATTTACGATGAAACCTGATATAGTTATTTAATACTTACATTGATTTCATTCACTGTGGCAGCAGCTTCTTACAACAATAACAGATAGTAGTCATCTGGCAAAAGGGTTTATTAGCCTAACTGGTAATATTAGCAAAAACAGGAGCCAAAATGAAAGTAAAAATGATAGCATCACTCTACGATTGCATGTAGTCACCACAGAGTGTTCGTAAGTCCAGATACGGCTCGTGTAAATGCTTCCAAGATAACCAAAAAATGTATTGATCTAAATAATTAGATTTGTTGCTAAAAGCATCAGATTAACCCGAGGGTATCCTTTCTGAATCTTGCAAGTGCAGGATAACATTCATAAAGCTTTATTCTATTTGTCGACAACCCCTTCTTTCGTTCAAAAGGTGAAACGGAACTGCTCTCCTGATGGTATGCCGTAGCACCATTTTCGAATACTAGCTTCGTACCATTTTCAAACAGACGCTGTCCAAACTCTAGGTCCTCGTAGCCATAATTCCCATTAAAATCCTCATTCCATAATCCAACATTGACAGCATCGTCGCGCCAATAGGCTATATTGCCACCGTGAAAACAATTGCTTGGAAAAGGATGTATCCTTAATTGTTTAAGTTCAGGAATTCTCTTGTCAATACGACTGCCTATTACAGTGTTTGAAATACTACAGATCTCAGGAAGTGACGATATCAAGCGGAAGTCGCGAATGATTTCTTCAGGCTGGATTGTACTAGCTCTGACAAATTTTCGAATCCCAATTGTCGCAATTTTCGCCGATTTGTGAAACCAGGCCATGTGTGACTCTAGGAAATTGGGAGGACATATTATGTCAGAGTCGAGAGAGACTATGACATCGCCCTTTGCAGAGTGTATCCCAGCGTTTCTAGAGCTTGCTGGTCCAAAGCCATTATTAGAAAGAGTCACTAATTTGATTTTTATTTCGCTTTTGTACTGTTCAGCGATCAATTTTGCGTCGGCATGATTGGCATCAGCAACGAGAACGACCTCAAAAAGGTCTCTTGAATAACTCTGTTGCGTCAGGCTTGCAACAGTTCTCGCTAGTATATCGGATCCCTCATGAAATGGAATAACTATACTCGCAGAGAATTCATGCTTTCGTGTTTCTTTTCTAACCTTATGTTCTATATCTGTATAGTCATTATACATTCTCAGTTATAGCTACCTCGCCAGACGCAGTTTGATCAATACTAATACTAATAAGCCTTTAATATTAGTTAGCTTATGTTGAATCCCGTGTAGAAATCCTCAGAGATACTCCAATAAAGGAATTGAGTGAACGTCATGTGTTTGAATCAAACTGCTGATGGTGCCAAAGTAAGAAAATTTGGACCTTTATATAATGAATGTTCAATGAGTATTGAGCCAGATCGTTAAACCACGTGTAAGAGAATTTGGTAATCTTAAGTCACCCTTGGGTATTTTTTGGCAGCAAAAGTAGCGATAATATGACATTTTCTACTAAGCCCCTTATCTCTTCTGAAATAGAGCCCTGAAATAGAGCCTTTAGCAGATTAGAGAACTACTGATAAAGAAGTAAAAATACTAGCTGAAATGCCAGATGTGAGTAAAGAAAATATTGAAAATTGGCGAACATGATAATCTAGTAGAGGTGACAAACATAACCGATTCGGAACAAAGAAAATATCATCAGATCATTGACATTCCGCCAGAAACAGATATTGAAACAACAAAATCTTCATAAAAAATGGAGTATTACAAATAACATTCAATAAGAAAGAACAGGCTAACCCGAAGGGAAAGCAAATAACACAGACTAAATGTTTCTTATTTCCTTTCAGTGCTACTTTATTGTTGACCTAAGTCTCTGCAAGTTTCTTAGATTATTGCTCCTGATTTTCGATCCAAAAAAACCGAAAAAAGATTTGAGGAAGTCACTCAATCTTTGCTAAAATATATTTTACACAATATTATAGATTATATATAATATCATCTGAAGTTATTAAAACATGTCAGATGTCACTTGATCCACTAACTCAGTCCATATATTTCTTAGACGTAGCCTTTTTATTGTTTAATACCAACTACTCTAAACCTATATTGATCTTTATATATATCTCGGTAAAACCGAGCATAACTTTCGGCAACATCATAAGTAGCGAAAATCATTCTCAAACCGGCAACTGTAATTTTACTACCATCTGCGTCTTCAATTTCGATAACATAATAGTTTGGCAGTTTTTTTAGAGATCTTAACGTTAAGAATACGTTATACATCAGGAATAATATTATGGCGATGACTATTATCGCGGAAGCAAACTCTCTTGCAAAGTTTAGGATGTATACTAAGAGATGATGATCTAACCACTTGTACGTAATAGCAACGACTTTCGCAAATATCGTTGTTACTAATTCGAACAGCATCTATGCCCTTATATATGAACAATGATATATAATAATGATGTGCACGTGATACAGAATATCATGCTAAGTTGGCTATCATCATGAAAGACCATTAATATAGAGTAGTTAATGTAGAGATGAATGGTAAACGTATTTTAACAATAATTCTTCTGCCTTTATTATTATGATTATATGATATTGAAGGAATAGAAGATTGAATATGCTTTTGTCTTAATATTTATTATATCAAACATAAAATGATATCAATCTAATTGCTTATTTCAGATGATGTGCGAAGTATAGAGGCACAATAAGAAGAATTGCACCGTAAACTTTATGACATAATATCTGACGACTTGCAAATTACAAATCTGTTGATGACATATTTAGACAAAACAAGTGAGTCAAGGAAGAACTTCACTTTGAAATCAAGTAATTGCATTTTAGGTATGTATTAGCTTGATATGGTATTCCCTTCTTTGAATAATCTTAGCTCCACCTTTTCCTCGAGCAATCCTTTCATTTGAAGATGAGGAATAAATGACAGATGTTAGCGGTTTATTTTCCTTCAAGTATTCTTCTTTTGGTCTTTGTTGTAGTGCTTCTTTGTATTGTTCGACTAGTTAGTGTATAATCCGCGCCATGTTTAAAATCCTCAAGATAATCAGATTCTACAACAATATGAGTGTACTTTGAGTTAGGTCCTGTTCTTTCAAGGAAAGAATCTTCTAACTTATGTGCATAGTGGGACGTTACTAATTCTAAACGTAGAGCATATTCATTTTCGTATGCGTTTGACCACAGCTGCATTTTTTGATGTATATTCTCTGTTTTGCTAACCAGACAATCAATAGTTTCCCTACTTTTCTCTTCGTCATTATTTTCTTGGTCAGACTGCATAATCTTGAGCTTAACGACATATATATTATTAATTACAGAATATTTAACTTGAAGTTAAAAAGTTACTGTAAATGTGCAAGGTTAGTTGGTTAAATTGTTAAAGCTGTAAAGAATTGTTCCCCTTTAAATGGTGCCTCTTACTTCTCCTTCAAATGCTATCGGTAATTCTAGTACGACTCACTTAATGGTCTATTAAATTTCGAATAGCAAAATAGTAGCACACGTGGGTTTCCTCCGTTAAATTTCAAACTCCTAACAGCGATAGCTAATTAATGTATTTGTCAAACAACTTTGTAGAATAAAAGATATACATATGCATTGGCTTTGTGCATATACTACTTTAAAGAGAATCGACTAGGCAGTACACTAACACTTTATATCACCCAAATAATATTAATAGGAAAAGGATTTTCAGTATGACTTGGGTCAAAGTAGCCCGTATATCAGACGTAGGTGAAAAAAAGGGCAAGGAAATCAATGTCAATGGAACCAGGATTGCTCTGTTCCACGCCAACGGTAGATTTTATGCAATAGAGGCACTTTGTCGTCACCAAGACGGGTCACTGGCCCCAGGACAAATTGACGGTGAAGTAGTGGAATGTCCTTTACACTCGTGGCACTACAACATTAGGACCGGAGAATTACTTGATTACCTTGCTGGTGTAAAGCTGACAACGTATAAGGTTGATACAAAAGGCAATGACATATATCTTGATATCTAAGATAGATGGCCATCACCATCTCTTTATATTTAAGTACATGCACTTAAGGCAAGATCGACTGAACAGCTCAAAACTATATCTATTTATATAAATTGTACTACATTTAGTGGTTCAAATTTGAGACTGTACAACACGTTAACTAGATGTATAGAGGAATTGGATTCAAAGATTGAGAATAAGGGAGAGATTTATAAGAAGGCTGCTGTTGTTAGGATTTATCTCTGTGGCGTTACTGTTTATGATGATTCGCACATAGGACATGCTAGGACAATAATACTATTTGATGTTTTACGCAGATATCTTATTTTTAAAGGATACTGTGTTAAGTTTATACAAAACTTTACAGATGTCGACGATAAGATAATTAACAGAGCCAAAGATGAAGCGGTTACCGCTGGAGATATATCAGCAAAATTTATTTCCAGTTACTTTAATGATTTTGACTCACTCAATATACTAAGAGCTGATCAATATCCTCTTGCTACACAAAACATAGAGGATATGATAGTTTTAATTGATAATTTAATGACAAAAGGTCATGCATATCTAACTCCCAACGGTGTCTATTTTAGGATAAAGTCATATTCAGAATACGGAAAGTTATCAAAAAAACCTATAGACGAACTAGAATCAGGCAGTAGAGTTGAAGTCGACCCGTCCAAAGAAAATCCACTTGATTTCGCACTATGGAAGTTTTACTATGAACCACCGATATGGGATAGTCCATGGGGTAAAGGAAGACCAGGATGGCATATAGAGTGCTCTGCAATGGCGCTGAAATATCTGGGGAGCAATTTTGAGATACACGGAGGTGGATATGACCTACTTTTTCCCCATCACGAGAATGAAATAGCACAGTCAGAAGCCTATTCTGGAAAGCAATTTGCTAAACTATGGTTGCATACAGGAATGGTTACTATAAATTCTGAAAAAATGTCAAAATCTCTTGGCAATATTGTTACTATCAAAGAGGCCCTAAAGCGCTGGGGAATGAACGCTTTGAAAATTTATTGTTTGTCTGCACAATATTCAAAACCAATAGATTACACGGATAAACTGCTCGCAGAATCAAAACAGAGGTGGAGACAGATAGAAACATGTGCATATGAATTGCGGTTTGCAACCTCAATAGATACCATAGGAGTAAATGATAATGGTGACAATGGTGACAATGGCAGCAAGTCTAAAGCTATGGAACGGCTGTGCAACGAAACAATGAACTCATTTCAAGCTGCAATGGATGATAATTTGAATACAACACTTGCTTTGACTGAGTTTATGAGGTTTGTTACAGAGATAAACCGGCACACAGCAGAAGGTAGACTCACTCGATCTATTTCAAATAGTGTACTAAAAGTGTTCAATAGTTTTATGAATGTGCTTGGACTAAAGATAGTTGAGGCTACTGAGACAGAGAAGAAAGAAATTGAAGAGTTAATAGTTATGCGTAATAAATTGAGAGCAGAAAAGAAATTTCAAAACTCAGATGAATTGAGAAGAAAATTGAGTGAACAGTATTCAGTTGAGCTGATGGATCATAAAGATAGAACCATTTGGAAGAAGGTAGAAAATTGATATTAAGCAACGAAATTCAATGACCGCTAAAGATGTCTAATGATAAACTAATGTCTATTAAAGAAAAATAACATGACCAGAAAGAATGATGTTCGTTAAACGTACTTCGAAAATACCTATTAAAAAAGAAAAAATGAGTCGTTAGTTAGAGCACTCCTTTGGCGCTCGTATTTACCGACTTCTGTCTTTATTTTTGTCTTTGCTACTTGTGGTAGCAGTGCTGATATTTGTGATGTTTGTCATAGTAGCAGTGCTGTTTGTTATGTTTGTGATGGTAGTAATGGTGGTGGGAACTGTGGTGTTTGTGGTGGTAGTAATGTTTGTGATGCTTATAGGCGAACGCATGATTAGCAACAATTGGACCTGCTGCTAACATTGTTGTAATTGCCACTACGGCTACTATAGTTATTATAGTTGTCGTCTTCGGATTCAAATTCATTGTAGGCATGCTTACTATCATATCCTATAAAGGATTCGAAGTATTGTTTTTCACGTATCGATGTTAGATAATATAGTTTTGGTAGTTTAACCACAATATCATATATTTTTTCTATTATCCATGAGATAATCAATAAATTTACTCTAAGTTATATCAAAAGGCTTTAGTGAAATCCTTAGTGACGGGCATATTGTGAGGGAAAAAACTTTAGTACTAATATCCCATCCATCGATTATCTAACCACATTTTCTGAATTACTAAACTTAATGCATGTCAAAGTTAATGAGATGCGGAGGGGGAAGAATAATGGACTTTCACGTATCCAATTCCGTTGGCTTTATTAGGATTAATGCTGATTATCCGAATGGGTACGTGCTTAAGTTGTTCGTGCTTCAAACTAAACGAGAAAATCAATTTTTATCATAGCTGGGATAATAATGTTATTTTCTCGAAAATTATCTCTTGCTAGTAAAATCAACTTTGATGGACATACCTTCCTTCAAGATAATGTCAAGATAACTTCCATTCGTATGAAGAATATTATTAATGAAGACTTTAGCGTTATACTGCTTTATGTCTATACCCCAAATATAGAGAAAATGGCCTAATGTAAAAGGATAAGGCCTACTATAAGCGACATGGATTATATTTTCATGCAGGGTATTGATAGGCCGTATGCATTTATTGCTTATGCCTATACCGGCTGGAATAGGCCAATAACTACCATCGCGAGTAACTTTTATCGGGATAGATAATTGAAATGTCTCTGCTGTTGGATCTCTGATACACTGATAGATAGGATCTTGAGATTTAAAATAACCTATCACAAAGTTTGTAAATAATCCTGTACCTAGAACAACTACTGCAAGCAAGATCATTGAACGTATCAAACTTTTACGTTTATGATGATCATCCTCAAATCTCATGATGCTTTCATTGATTTGTATCTAAAGAAGAATAGCGATCTAAATAAGCTATAAAATTATTTTTATATCTCTTGCCTGATTTGCATAGTACCAATTATTTCGTTAATCTGATCGTGAATGGTCAGGAACTGCCTGCCCTTATCTGTTGTAATGAAATAGGACGGATGTGACGATTTTTTATTGAACTCTTTTTTATTCTCTATTAAGCCTGTCGCCTCCATAAATGATAAGTATTCATTTAATTGGCTGTAAGACAGATAAGCGCCATACATAATTTTAGCTTTTGTAGCCCACCCTCTGTTAATAGCTCCTAAAATTGACGCAATTATATCTGTCTTGCTTCTATTTTTCATTTAACTTGTATGATTATAACAAACGAACCTAACATAAAAACCCGATGCATTCTTGCTAGTATAGATTGTTTTACTCGATCGTACTTATGACTTCTTAACTATTAATAATAGTATACAAACCGTACTGTAATTCTTATATTTTTTTGTTAAGGCTACTGCAACATTTATTTCACTAGTCTAGTAATCTATTTCTACTAGGTCATGAAGCGAAGGCAAAAGGAGCGAATAGCAATTATCATAGGACTAGGAGTCATTACAGTAGGACTTGCGTTTATGTTTTCTTTACAATTACAAAACACAAAGGCAGAGGCCTTTGTAGAATCTTATGGGAAACTAGTAACTGATTCTCGCAATTTAACTCAAAGTTATCAAAGTCAGGTAGGTAAATGGAAGTTAAAGCAATATGATAATAGTACCATGGTCTCGATTACTGATCAATATCTTCCGAAATTCCAATCTTTAGTGGATAGAGCGAAGGCGTTACAACCCCCACAAAAGTTCACGAGGTCTCGTGATTTTCTAGTCCTTTCATTTCAATCAGAAATGGAGAGCTATAAACACTTTCGGAACTTTTTAACTACAGGTCTAAGGGCCGAAGATGATGTGTCAACTAAATTTTTGTCTGATGCATTAAGGTATGAAACAAATTCATTTTCTGTTTTCAACTCAGCACGATGATTGGCATTGATGCTTTTTTTAGTTGTGGATGCAGGGAGAAATAAGTAGCTAATATGTCGTATGTACGTCTTTTTGTGGGATGAATGCGTTGTATCCCTATTAGCCTTAAATTCCGATTTACGATATATTTGTAACTCTTTTTTTGCAGCATACAATCTTACGTCTCATTGTTTGTAGTTTTCGTGATAATATTTCTTATTATGATTAGCAGAACGAGTACATGACATATAGATTTATATCTTAAAAAAGCATTTAGCGCTGATTTCTCCACATTTAAATATCAATTGTTCTTAATTTTTCTATGCGCGTTTTATGGGCTAAAATTGTCATTATTATTGTTGCTAATGCTACTTCGCTAGCTTTGTTGTTGCTGTGGTCATCGTCTTCATTGATTATCAAACAAGCTATGGATGCAAACGCGTATGCTCAACAAATCAATCAATACCAACAACATAAAGGACAGCAGCCACAAGCACAATCGCAATCCACTTTTGCCTTTCAAAAAACATCTTTCTTTATAGATGAGAGCAATATCCTGCATCTTAACGGAGAAGTGAAAAATATTTCAAACAAAGCAATGAAAAATGTAGTCGTAAAAGCCTCATTCTACGATGATAGCGGCAACTTTCTCAAAGTATTTCAAAGATCCACCGATGTACGGACTGTGAATCCGGGTGAAATTTCACCTTTTGAAATATTGTATATTGATTCAGGTACAGCCAAGACTGTAAAGGATTACAATTTAACTGCAGCAGGCCAGGTAACAGAGAATAAAACAAGCGCGTTGCGAATTGTATCTTCTAACTCTAAGCTCGATTTATTAGGCACATACTATATAGCTGGCCGAGTCGTAAATGATGGCTCACAAGATGCTACAAATTCTATGATTATTGCTTCTCTGTACGATAAAGATGGCAAAGTAATCGTTGTTGGCAGAGCGCAAACAGAACCGGTAAATATTTCATCTCATTCACAGGCCGCTTTCGATATACCCGTCACAGAGAAGTCACAAACATACAAAGTGAAAAGCTACTCACTTATAGCTGATTCCGACCAATATGTTGTTGTACCTGAGTTTTCTCATTTGACTGCCATAATCTTTTTTGTTTTGACGATAGCCGTGGTTGTTGTTTTACGTAAAATGAAGTCAACAACCACTACCGGATCAGGAAACTACAAGATAAAGGGCTAGAGGTTTTGTGATGCAAAAACCGTTAATTTCTGCTGCTCTTGCAGCTCATCTAATGGAAAATTATTTGAGATGTTACAGCTGAAAGCAGACGTGGAGTGAATCCAAAAGAAGGAAGAGAATGGCCAACACTAAATAGCTTGATGCGTAAGAGGTAATAATTATTTTATAGTTCCTTTTCCTCTTCATTTCCTTTTGTCTTTGGAGTATCTTCTGTTAATGTCCAGGGAAACCATCTTCCAATAATTTTACCCCAATCAATTTTCAAAGATGCATAAAGTACTAAGGCAAGAATGATTACACTAGCAGCAATTATAGAAGCCAAGGATTCTGGCTTATTGTAACTTGATATAAAATAGGTAAAAAAAGGTCTTCCCAACAATACTGCTCCCCAAACCGTGATTTCCTTGAGTAAAATCTTCCCTGCCAAAACAGCTGTTGCAAATCTCCAAGGACTGTATTTTGTCAGACCGAGAGTAATGTATACCAAGTCATCAGGAACCGGAATTGACGCAGCTATAAAGGCACCAAGCCCACCGTATTTGCCTAGAAGCCTATGGAGTGGCAACATTCTCTTCTTTGTCTTGTAATTTAACATTTTATATCCGTAAAAACTAGCATAGAAAACTATCATCTTTCCTGCAAGAGATCCGACTGCACTACAAAGTGCAATAAGATTTGGGTTCAAATGTCTATCAAACGCAGCGGCAACTAAAACGGGAAAATATGGAATTGGCACAAAAATGATAATGCTTCCTATAAAACTAACAAGCAAAATACCTAGGTATCCAAAACTATCAAAGAACGTAAAAAGGTTATCGATATTATTGATCAAATATACAATGACTCTGCATTCTCCTATATATCTAGTTGGCAAATCTAGATCAATATCAAAACCAAAATCAAGAGTATATGAAAATTTGAGATGGTCGTTTTTTGAAGAGAGTAGTGCAAATGGTTCTCCCAAACATCATGTACCAGAACTAGTCAGCTCTCTTCCGAGTCAGAGCTGTATGTGCGAGTCAGCTCCAACAAGAATAACAAAAAACACTATCATTTCAGTACCCTAACAGCTATCATGACGCCACCCACTCCTACCTTAATGTTTTGCAAGATCAGGCTATATCTGGTACAAAGTACGAAGTTTAGCAAACTCTCCAATTGGATTATCAGACTCTCCATCTAATCGGTCGGCATATGGAAGAGCGGTTTACAGAAGTGCACCACAAACGTCATCTGGTATAATGTAATTATTTTAATGGTGACAAGATATCTGAATTTTTCGTGGTGGACTTTAAACAGAGGTTTTATAACCTGTACTTTCATTTTTGTGTAATATTTGCGTGCTCTCTTTCATTCTCCCAAACCACAATTCTGCTACTCCATCATGCGATTTTATTTGTATCAATAGTAGCCCTGTTATATTGCCTAATTTCATAAGTGAATTTAATTCCAAATAATAGTCATTAGCAATAAAGATCAGAAATTCCCATTCTTTGTTGACTGCATATTTCCAGGTGCAATCTTTTTTGAAACTTATCAGGTGTTTTATCCAAGTCACGCACTCGTCTATCTCTAATTGTGTTGAATGGATCACTAAATATTCCTAGTGTTACGAAATCATTTAAAGAAGCAGGTTCAGTTTAACAGAAAACAAAATACCATAAATCAACTTTTTGAGACTACCAGAATAATCTAGTATAAGGAGAATCATCTCTTGCCTTGCATTGGGAATACTAATACCAACTGTCTGCTGGTTGCTGTATACCATTAGATCCTAGATCCCTCTTGGTTTGGATGGACTGCATTTTTAGCAAGATCAGAAATAGATCTTGTAACTTTGTTTTCATTTTTGGTAGAAGGCAGGAATATGTAATGCTAACATAAATCCATTTGTAGCAAACACATTATTCCTTGATTATTAATCATATAAGACTCTTGTTCTTTCTTCCTTGTCTTTTAATAAATTGTATTCCAGTCCTGTTCTTATTTGCTTTCTTTAAATATCATAGATTCCAAGGCAAGCATATGCTGCCACATGAAATTTACTGAACACCAGGAGGGGGAGGGAAGATGATTGAGTAAAAAAGATCCCACACTATGCCTTTTCAATTGCCATAACTCCACGTCTAGTTATGGCGGTGTGCTGATGCTTCAAGCAACCAGATTTGGAAGATGGAACATATACGGATAATGTATTAGATAGAAATGCAACCCCAGGAACCAGTGGGATAAACGTATTCCTATTCAAATAGGATCAAGACAGATGGGCGTTTGCGTATCGAGTT
>Ga0134128_10007469_pt1 | contig 13221 bp, 14 predicted proteins | sample KB31754_FD_96462 | JGI IMG/M metagenome (GOLD analysis project Ga0134128, IMG submission 96462) | Terrestrial soil microbial communities with excess Nitrogen fertilizer from Kellogg Biological Station, Michigan, USA - KB3-175-4 | ecosystem: Environmental > Terrestrial > Soil > Unclassified ... | reverse complement strand
TATTGGTTGATCGCGGTCAGCTCGTTTTTCAGGACCGCGTTCAAGAACTGCACGATCTTCGGATTGCCCTTCATGCCTGCGTCCCCCGCGATGGAAAGCCGGAAGAATGGCCGAGGAGGCGGGCCGGCGCAACCGGCGGCCCAGGGAAGGGCAGCGCGCGGCCGGGCAGGGGTGTGGCGTCAGGAGCTTACGGGCAGGCAGCGCGCCGGCTGGTGCAGGCGCGTTCGCGGAGCGACTCGTCAACGACGGTACGCGCCACGTCCTCGCATCGTCCGCAGCACATTCCCACAGGGAGCGTGGACTGCACGTCGCTGAGCGACGCCGCTCCGCCTGATACGGCATCGCGGATCTGATGGTCCGTTACGGCACAGCAGACGCATACGTACATGGGAATGCATATTAGCTGTAAATAAGAATCATTGTCAATAACGCCCCCAAGCGTGAACGTGACCGGTGACTCGTGGCGTCACTCGCGCGCACTCTCGCCGCGAAGGCGGGACGTTGATCAAGGCCCCCCGGTAGGCGCCGGCCGAACGGGATTCAGGATCAGCCTCTTCAGGGCGAGCACGCTCGCGGGTTTCACGAAGTGAAAGTCGAAGCCCACTTCGTGGGCCCGCCGCTTGTCCGCATCGAGGCCCCAGCCCGTGACGGCGACGAGCACCAGATTTTTTCCCTCCTCGCTCGCCCGCAGGCGAGTCGCGACTTCGTAACCGTTGAGTTTCGGCATTCCGATATCGAGCAACACCAGGTCGGGGCGGTTCTGCCGGGCCGCTTCCAGAGCCGCAAGCCCGTCATGCACGACGTGAGTGTCCTGACCCATGGCTTGCAGCAACGCATCGAGCGCCCAGGCGGCATCGACGTTGTCATCGGCGATCAGGATCTTGCGGCGGGGAAGAGACGATTCGATCGACTTGTCCCCGTTTGCCGCGGCGGACGGCTCCTCCGCGACCGCGGCCTGCAACGGAAGTTGAATGACGAACTCGCTCCCGTGATCGCGTCCCTCGCTCTGCACGTCAACGCGGCCGCCGTGCATGTCGATCACGCGGCGAACCAGCGCCAGCCCGACTCCAAGCCCTCCGTTGGCGAGGGAGAGCGTTTCCCGGTCCTGGGCGAAGAGATCGAAGATCCGATGCTGCATCTCGGGTCGAATACCGACACCGGTATCGCGCACCTTGATGATCGCGCGCCCCTCATGGGTCGTGAGCTCGAGCCAGATCTCGCCGCGCGCCGGCGTGTATTTCGCCGCATTGTTGAGCAGGTTGAGAATCGCCTGGCTGAGCCGCATCTGGTCGCCGGAGGCCAGCACCGGCCCCCGCGGCAGCGACACGTGCAGTTGATGCTCGCGCAGCTCGATGATGGGGCGGCTCGCCTCGACGGCGTGCTGGATGGTCTCCGACACATTGATCGCCTGGCGCTCGATGTTGAGCTCGCCCCGTGCCACGCGGCTCACATCGAGCAGCTCATTGATGAGCCGCTCGAGCTGGGCGCTCTGTCTGTCGATCGTCCTGCGCATCGACTCGAGGGTGATGTCGCCGAGACCCTTGCGCTCCATCAGGGCCACCGCGTTGCGGATGGGCGCGAGCGGGTTGCGCAGCTCGTGGGCCAGGATGCCGAGGAACTCGTTGATTCTCTCGGCAACGTTCTCGAGCGCCTGCGCGTGCCGCTCGTGTGTCAGGTCCTGTGTGAGGTGCGCAAATCCGTAGAGCTCTCCGTGAGCGTCGACGAGCGGAGTCAGTGAGACTTTGGCGAGAAACTGCGAGCCGTCCTTGCGTACCCGCCAACTCTCGGTCGTCAGCGGTCCCGAGTCTCGCGCCTGTTTGATGTCGTGCCACGGACGGTCGGCGGTGATGTCCTCGGAACGGTAGAAATGCGAGAAGTGCCTGCCGGAGATCTCCTCCGAGCGCCAGCCGTGAATCCGCTCCGCGCCGCCGTTCCAGCTGCTCACGAACCCGCGGGAATCGATCAGGAAGAACGCGTAATCGCGCACGGCCTCGACCAGGAGGCGGAAGCGCTCCTCGCTCCTTCGCTGCAGCTCTTCCTGGCGCCGGCGCTCGGAGAGGTCGCGGGTGATCTTCGAGAATCCGAGGAGGGTGCCCTGCGCATCGCGCAGCGCCGTGATCACGACGTTGGCCCAGAACCGCGTGCCGTCCTTGCGCAGCCGCCAGCCCTCATCCTCGAAGCGGCCTTCCATCGCGGCGACCTGCAGCTCGTGCTCCGGCCAGTTGCGCTCTATCGCATCCGGCGGGTAAAAGCGCGAGAAGTGGCTGCCGATGATCTCGTGGCTCTCATAGCCTTTGATGAAACGGGCACCGGCGTTCCAACTCGTCACATAACCACGCGGATCGAGCGTGAAGATCGCGTAGTCCCGCACGTCCTCGATCAGCCGCCGCGAGCGTTCCTCGCTCGCCTGCAATCGCTCGAGCTGCAGATGCCGCTCGGTGTCGTCTCTGATGATCCGCAGGATACCTTGCACCGCCTCATCGTCGGCCCGAAGCGGAATCGCCGTGACGCTCGCCCAGAAGAGCTTGCCGTCCTTGCGCAGCCGCCATCCTTCGTGCTCGCAGCGTTCCGCGGCCACGGCGCTGCGCAGGTCCTGCTCAGGCTCCCCTTGCGCTGACGCCTCCAGGGGATAGAGCCGCTTCACCGGCGCGCCGAGCATTTCATCGGGCGCATAACCGAAGAGCTTGGCGCAGCCTGCGTTCCAGAAGCGGACATCGCCATGGAGGTCCACGACCAGCACGCCATGATCGGGCGCACCGCACCGAAGCGAATGGGCCACCATCGCAGGAGTTGGCCACCCTGCGGCGCTCTTGCCGTTATGACCGTTATTGCCGGTATCCGCTTGAGCCATATTCCTCGTGACGCGGACAGCGCCATCCCGAAAGCATCAAAGGGGGCGATTTTGCATCGTCACGCCGTATAGGCCAAGCGCCGGAGGAGGGACTATGGTCGCGGTCCCGCTTGCGCCAACACTTGCGCGCGCAGAGCGCTAAACGAGTCCCATGCCTAGCGCGCGCAGGACGGCCTTCGTACGGTCGGTGACGGCGAGCTTCGAGAAGATGCTCGACACATGATTTTCACCGTTCCCTCGCTCAACTCCAACGCCGCGGCAATCTCACGGTTGCCGATGCCGGCCATCAGGCGCAGGATCTGCAACTCACGCTCCGTCAACGGCTCCAGGACCTCGGGAGTCTCTCCGCGCCAGGACTCCGTCATCCCCTCGCGTGTCAGATCAGACACGAGCGGCACATAGAGGTAGGTGCCGGCCTGGAGTTTCGCGGTGCGACCGGTCTCGACACGCATCCGCGGTTCCACTCGACGGTGTGGCGTCTCATCGATGCGACACACATGACACAGGTCTGGCACGTCATGGGTGGCCGGAAAGGGAATGTCACCGTGCAGATCGACTTCGTGAGAACGGGCCCGAGCGCATGAGGGCCTCGAGCGCGCGGGTTCCCGGGCGCTCAGGCCCGGGACGCGCTCTCGATCTCGCGATGCAGCCAGGCGCGAGCGGTGGCCCAGTCGCGCTTGACCGTCGCCTCCGAGACGCCCAGTACCTCGGACGTCTCGCGAATCGAGAGGCCGCCGAAGTAGCGCAGCTCCACGACTCTGGCCTGCTGGACATCGAGGCCGGCGAGGCGGCTCAGGGCCTCGTCCACGGCGAGCACATCGATCTCGCCCGGCTCGGCGACGGCGAGGTCCTCCGCCAGGGTGACCCGGTGGCCGCCGTCGCGCTTCTTGGCGAGTCGGGCGCGGGCATGGTCGACGAGGATCTGCCGCATCAGGTGTGAGGTCAGGGCGACGAAGTGGCAATGGTCGTGGGCCTCCGCCGTTTTCTGATCCATCAGCCGCAGGTACGCCTCGTGGATGAGCGCGGTGGTCTGCAACGTATGGTCCGGCCGCTCTCCGCGCAGATGGCGCCGCGCGACCCGGCGCAGCTCCTCGTATACGAGGGGCAGAAGGCGATGTAGAGCATCTTCGTCGCCGGAGCGCCACTGCCGAAAGAGCTCACCCGGAGGAGAGGGAGGAGGTGAGGACATTGTTACAAGCTATTGATTAGACAATATATCTTGTGCCGACAGCCCCCTCGGCGCCGAGCATCGGGTCGCATTTTGGCCCTTCGATGAGTGAAGCGTGAGCCGTTTTTGTCGCGGATTGCGCTTTTACCCTGTATCCGGGGGCGTCCGAGCAGGATTCGGGCCTAAGCGGGGGAGTACGGGGTGGAGCTAAGAGTAATACTAAATCCCATCAACAAGCCTGGGCCGGCCAAACGGCTGCTGTCCAACCTGTTCTACGGCTGCGGCTACAACTTCTATCGCTTCGAGAACGAGCTGCTTGCGGATGACCTCTTGATCCGCGGGAAGCTGACTCAGCTTCTGCGCGACTGCCGGGCGCATTTGAGCTCGCTCGAGGTGGCGTTTCGTCGTGAGCATCGGGCCCAGACAGGTGGCGACTACGCCTTTCTGACCCCCGCGGCCATTACCACAGCACAGGCCTTACTGAGCGCACAGCGCGATCTGCAGGCGATGGAAGCGGCGATTCGCCGTGCCGCGATGCCTGAGAGCAGGCACTTTCACGGGAGTCATCGCGAAATGCGCGCCACCCTCGAGGAGCTCGTGGTGTTGGACGGCGAAGTCGTGCTAGCACTGGTCACGCTGCGGGACGCCGTCGCGAAATTGGACAGCGGCGCGGCGGCCGCCGCCCGGATGGGCGAGTTGCTGCGGGCCAGCGATTTCGGCGCGCTCTGGACCCGTCGCGAGGCCCTGCTGGCCGGTGGGTTGGCCTGACGCGCGTCAGCCCGGGAGCTGCAGCAACTTGCGCAGCCGCTCCAGGGTGATGCGCGCCGGATGGGTGGGTGCGAGGCCGGCATCCACTATGACCCCGGACTGCTCCACGAGAGATCGCGCTTCCGCGCGCTGTCCAATGGAAGCGAGGCTATCCGCCAGCTCGACTCGGGCGGCCGCGATGGTCGGGCCATCCGGTGCGTACCGGCTGTTGGCATAGCCGGCAATGGCGAGCTTGTAGAGCGGCACGGCGTCGGCGCAGCGGTCCTCGCGCGCGAGAAGCAGCGCCTTGCCCTCGTAGGCCATGCTCAACGCGGCGCTGTGTGGCAGCCGGTGCGCTTCGAGATAGGCGATGGCTCGATCGTAGGTTTGTTCGGCCCGCTCGTAGGCACCCGCCTCCCGGTCGGTGTCAGCGAGCCACAGCAACCGCAAACCTTCGAAGCTGTTGCTCATCGCGGAGCGTGGATCGCCGGGCATCGGCGAGGAGAGTAACTCGCGCGCACGCTGGATCTGCCCGACGAACGCCAAGGGATGCGCCAGCCTGATTGCGTAGGCGGCGGTCGCCTGAGGTCGGGGGCCATCCATCGCCTGGTAAGTGCGAAAGCCCTCCTGGGCCATGGCGGCCGCGCCGCGGTAATCGCCATACATCCACAGGACCTGGCTCAAGGCAAACAGCGAGCCGACGTACTTCTCCCGGTGCAGGCTCTGCTGGGCGCGGTAATCATCGACTGACCGCCGAAACCACAAGATCGACTCGCGCAAGCGGTTGCGGCGAAACAGAACGTCCCCCAGGCTCAGCTCGATATCGATGTACTTGTCGCTGGCCGTTCCGAAGACCCGCTCGTAGCCGGCGAGGACCTGCTGCCACGCCTGCGTGGCTTCATCGAAGCTGCCGGCCTCCTGAGCCACTTCGGCATAGTCGTTCAGCGCATCGAAATAGCGCACATCGTCGCTGTTGACGTGACTGCCGACGAGGTCCACTCGGGCCCGCGCCAGGGCAAGCGCATCGTTCCAGCGCATAGCTTGGGCATCGGCAATGGCCAGGATGCCGAGTGTGCTCGCGGAGGCCAGCGTGTCCTGACCGTGCGGACCGCGCTCGAGGGCGCGTGCCCTTTGCAGCGCCGCGATGGCTCGCAGCGGGTCAGTCTCCAGGTAGGCCTTGCCGATGCCGATCCAGATGGCCGCGACCGACAGGGAATCGGGAGGCTGTTGTGCTTGCAGCACCGGCAGCGCCTGACGCAGCAGCGCGAGAGCTTCTGTCGTGCGTCCGGCATCGTTGTAGGCCTTCGCCAGACGCTACTCGGTCCGGGCGCGCAGCCACGGATCATCCGCGGCCTTCGCGGTCTTCTCGATGCGCAAAGCCTCCTCGAGGTCCTGCTCGCAGGGTTTGGACTGGCCGATCTCGCAGTGGAGCGCCCCGACGACGGACAGCATTCGGGCCCGCAGGGCTGGCTGACTGGAAAGCTCGGGGTCGAGCTGTTCCTGAGCCCGCGCGACGAGAGTCCGCACATCGAGGGCTTCGCCACCGTTCTTCTCGGGATTCGCTTCCTCGAACAATGACACGAGGTAGTCGCCGACCCGGCGCGAGGCGCTGGCCTGTTCCTGAGCACGAGACAGCGCGGCGCGCGCGATGAAGGTCGCGCGCACGGTGATGGCGAGACCGAAAACCAGCGCCAGCGCCGTCAGTGCCGTCACGGCGACTCCGACTTTGTGACGCGTGACGAACATCGAGGCGCGATACCTCAACGTCGGTCTACGGGCGGCCACCGGCCGGTGACAGAGATGTCGGCGAATGTCCTCCGCGAGCCGGTCCACCGTCGCGTAGCGCCGGTCAGGCTCCAGGCGTAGCGCCATCAGCACGATGTTGTCGAGATCGCCGCGCAGACGGTGGCTCAGCCTGTGCGGGGAGTCTTGGCGATGGGTGCCCGCCACAGCGCGTCCCCGCACCGCGATGCTGGGTCTCGTCGGCGCCGCCCGCAGCGTATTTCCCGACACATCGTGCAGCGCGCGATTGCGGCCGCCCTGGGGTTTGATTCCGGTCAACAGCTCATAGAGGATGACACCCAGCGAGTAGACGTCGCTCGCCGCCGTCACCGGCTCGCCCTTCAACTGTTCCGGGCTCGCGTAGTCCGGTGTCAGGAGCCGCATGGCGTTGATGGTGAGGTCCGCGCGCACGGGAATGGCGCCGGGCTCGAGGATCTTCGCTATCCCGAAGTCGAGCAGCTTAGGCGTGCCGTCCACCGTCACCAGGATGTTGCTCGGCTTCAGGTCCCGGTGGATCACGGCGTGCTGATGCGCGTACTGCACCGCGGAGCAGACGAGCAGGAAGAGGCGCAGCCGAGCGTCGAGGTCGAGTCGCTGTCGATCGCAGTACTCGGTGATCGGCTGGCCCGCGATCAGCTCCATCACCAGGTAAGGTATTCCTTCCTCCGTGGTGCCGCCGTCGAAGAGGCGCGCAATGTTGGGATGCTGGAAACCGGCGAGGATCTGCCGTTCGGTGCGCAACCGCGCCCCGACGAATTGCGCGTCCGCGCCGGCCCGCACCAGTTTGATGGCGACCTCGCGCTCGTATTCCTCGTCGACCCGCACGGCGCGATAGACCTCTCCCATGCCCCCGGCGCCGATCCCCTCCAGCAGCCGGTACGGGCCCAGGCGGCGGCCCACGTGCTGGCCCGAGCGCTCGGGCGTCTCCAGGAGGATGGCGGCGGGACTCTCGAGGAAGCCAATGCCCGCGTGCTCTTCCGCTTTCAGGAGCGATTCGAGCTCGGCACGCAGGGTCAGGTCGCTTGCCCCGACGCTCTCCAGGTAGGCGGCGCGCGGCTGCCCGCTCAGCGCCATGGCGTCGCCTAGCGCTGCCTTCACCTGCTGCCAGCGGCCGGGCTCCATAGGTCTGGAAAGGCCCCTTCTTGCTAGTCGGGATTCTTTTTCTGCATCCGGGCCGGCCCGCGCCACGTCCCGGCAGCCCTATCTTCTCAGGAAACCGCCGCCGGTCAAAGTACCGGGTGATTCACGGCGGTGCGGCCGTCGACCCGGCGAGATTCCGTGCGGCCAGCTCGAGGCCTGCGCCGGTGTGGCGTGCTTCCTCAGCCATCTTTCTGCGCAGCACCCAGGGGCCGATCACCGGCGGCACCCAGAATGCTGGCAGCAGTTCGATCCGCACGTCCATGCAGGACGCCGCCCGGACCGTCGGGCACGGGCCGACGATCCAGAGGCCGTGACCTCCCTTGAAATCCCCGCCCCGAGGTACGAGCTTCGCACGCAGTGTGCCGCCGTCCGCTTGCGTAGTTGCCGTCATGATCTGCTCCTGGTGCAACATCTTGCAGAAGACCAGCACGCAAACATGCACGGTCGTGAAGAGGCGCACGTGATCTGGTGTCGCGGTCGGTTCGACGCGTACCGAGCGCAGATCGGGGTTGTAGCGCGCCATCGTGGCGTAGTCCTGCAGGGCCCGAAACACTGCAGGCGGTGGTGCGTCCATGACGATGTGCATGTTGATCAGGAAACGCGCGCCGTCGCGTTCCACCTGCACCTTGGACACCTGGGCCGCATGCGTCTGCAGCGCGAAGCACGACAGCATCCATGGCAGCCACCAGCGCAGTTTCCGACCCCTCGGGACGATCATGTGCGCATGGTAACCGGAATGGCGGCGAAGGCAGTGCCGGGCCTCGCCGCGGCAGCTCCAATGCGGAACGCTCCGAGACGCGCTGCCGAACTTCCGCGGCGCCTTCGCCGTCGCTGGCCCACCGGTCGGACTTCGGTCGCACGATCGCTCGTGGCTGGTCGCGCTTCAGGCGCGATTATTGCCAGCGGCCCGAAATCAGTACAAAATTGCCGGATCGAAGCCCCGGTGGCCATCCCGGGGCTTCTTGTCGTCTAGTGGCTAGGTGGCAGAGTGGTCATGCAGCGGCCTGCAAAGCCGTCTACGCCGGTTCGATTCCGACCCTAGCCTGATATCCCTTCTCCTGCGATCTCACGTTGGCGTGCGGTTATCACACAGCGCCGCCTCCCGGTGTTTCTCTCGAGCATCTGGCCTATGCCACCTCCGGAAGCATTCGAATTTCTTGATCCTGCGCTCCCGGCGGATGGCGATCTGCAGCTCATCCTCGCCGAGCGAGTGCCTGCCGACAGCAGTCCCTGGAGTGTCCCGGCGTACACTCTCAAAATGCAGCTTGCCAGCGGCGAATAAGTCGGACGGATCCGCCTCAGGGTGGGCTGGAATGAGAACGTGATCCGCTATGCCGGGCACATTGGATACGTGGTGGAGGCCGCTCACCGTGGCCGTCGGTACGCCGAGAGAGCCTGCCGCATGATTGTCCCTCTGGCAAAGCAACATAAGATGACGGCCCTCTGGATGACCTGCCAACCTGATAACGCATCGAGTCGTCGCACACTCGAGCGGCTCGGCGCGGAGTATGTTGGAGTGCTCGACGTTCCACTCGAGTACCCGCTGAATGCTGGCGCGGAGCGGAAGAAGATGTGCTTCAGACTGAGACTGCAATGAGCGCGACGCCTTCCGGTCTCGCTTTCAAAGGCTTTATGGTTTGGCCGTCATCAGCCAGAAGATCACGATGACAGAGGAGAATACCGGTACGCCGAGGCAGAACCAGATTCGCGCATAGCGAAGATATTGCTCCCCGAGCGGCAGGGCCTTGCGCCTCGTAAGCGCGAGCGAGATCGCGCATACGGAGCTGGAGGCGGATAACGGGTACCCAGCAGAGGCCGCCGTTCCTAAATCGAGGCGTCGCACGCGCTCCTTGGCTCCCGGATGCCGGTACTGCACTGGCAAGTTCGGGAACGCAGCACGCGCTCGGCCTCCGCTTGCACGCCGTCTGTACACTCGTATATACTGAACCATATGGTTCAGTATACGAATTCCAGCCTCGATATCTCGTTCGCCGCCCTCGCGGACGTCACTCGACGCGGCGTACTGGAGCAGCTCGGACGTGCCGATGCTTCAATCACCGAGCTCGCAGAGAAGTTCAACATGTCCCTTACGGGCATGAAGAAGCACGTCGGCGTCTTGGAGAAGGCGGGGCTCGTCATCACGCAGAAGGTCGGTCGCGTGCGGACCTGCAAGGTCGGCCCGCATCGACTGGAGGAAGCGACGGCATGGCTCGAGAAGTACCGCCAGCTCTGGGCCGCGCGCTTCGACGAGTTGGACAGGGTTATCGAGGAGTTGCAACAGCGGGAGAAATCCGATGGACGCAAGAAAAGAGAGTGAGCCAAATCCCATGAAGAATCGCACGACTGTGGAGCGCAAGTCCGAGCGTGAGCTCGTCGTCACGCGGACTTTCGACGCTCCGGCGCGCATCGTATTCGAAGCGTGGACCAAGCCCGATCTGTTCAAGCGGTGGTGGTCGCCGAAGTCGAGGGGCATATCCCTGCTTTCCTGCGAGATGGACGTTCGCGTCGGAGGCGGGTACCGTTTGGTATTCGGCCAAGGTATGGAATTCTTCGGCAAGTATCTCGAAGTGACTCCGCACTCGCGCCTGGTCTGGACCAACGAGGAAGGCGGCGACGGCGGCCCCATCACCACGGTTACCTTCGAGGAAAAGGGCGGCAAGACGCTGCTGGTCATGCGCGAGCTTTATCCCTCGAAGGAAGCCCTCGACGCTGCCGGCACCGGAGCGGCGGATGGAATGGACGAGTTGTTCGGACAACTGGACGAGCTTCTCGTCACGCTCGGCTAATCATTGCTGGAGATTCTGGCATGGCAAAGCTCGTCTTTGGATTGAACCAGTCCCTCGACGGTTACGTCGAACACCAGAACTTCGGACCACCCGACCCTGGGCTGTTTCGCCACTTCCTGGAGCAAGTGCGCGACTCGGCGGGCATGGTGTACGGCCGCCGCATGTACGAAGTCATGCGCTATTGGGACGACGACCGACCAGACTGGGGTGAGTTGGAACGCGAATACGCGGCGGTGTGGCGCAAGCAGCCGAAATGGGTGATATCACGCTCCTTGCAATCGGTGGGCCCCAACGCCACGCTCATCGCCGACGACATCGAGGCTGTAGTCCGTGGTCTGAAGGCCCGGCTCACCGGTGAGCTTGAAGTCGCCGGCCCGGAACTGGCAGGGAACCTGACGGCTCTTGGCCTCATCGACGAGTATCGACTCTACCTCCACCCCATTGTGCTGGGTCGTGGCAAACCCTTCTTCTCTGGGCCCCGGCCTCGGCTGCGCCTCGTGGGCAGCGATCTGATTGTGCCGAACGTGATCCGGCTGACGTACGTTCCCGCTTGATCGAGCGGGCAGCAGCATCTGACCTCCGCGGTGTCGTCGGCACACCGAGGTCATCCCTGGCGGGTTTTCGCTCCGTTTCCGGTTAATAGATGTAAAGCGCCTCTTCGAGGGCTGGCGCTCCGCAAGCGGGAGCTTCGCCATCGAGGCGGCGTGCGCAAGTTGTTTTTCGACCGGCACTGCGCCGATCGCCGGCGCTGTTCGGGCTTCGTTCCCTTTACTAGAATGGCAATCCACGCGAGGGGTAGCGCTCCATGAAACACCTGCTGAAAGTTGCGTGCTGTGGCTGGGTGCTCGTACCCTCCCTCTGCTTGGCGCAGAGCCTCTTTGACGGGACCTGGCGACCCGACCCACAGAAGCCGGACCCCAATCAACCGCCCGAAGAATTGGTTCTCGTGAGTGGTCAATACGAATGCCAGTCGTGTAAGCCCCCCTACAGAATCGCTGCGGACGGCAGGGACCACGAGGTAAAGGGTAGCGCTTACTACGACACCCTGAGCGTCCGGGTGATCGACGGGCATACCGTGATCAAGACGGCCAAGAAGGGTGGCATGACCGTCGCAAGCATCAAGGAGGTCGTCTCCGAGGACGGTAACGGCCGTACGCAGGTGCAGACACTGATCGGCATGGCCCCTCGCCCGGTCGACTTTTTTCGCACCTATTCCCGGGTTGCCGCCGGGCCATCAGGGTCGCATGCGCTGTCGGGCACCTGGCGGGAGCTCCAAGCCGATCTCGTGAACCACGAAGAAGACACGACGTACAAGATCAGCCACAATACGCTCAGCATGTCCGATCGTTTCGGCCGGTCTTTCTCGGCAAAACTCGATGGCACCGAAGCGCCCTACAAGGGCGACCCCGAATTCACCGCCGTGTCGGTCAAGATGATCGACAACCGGACGATTCAGGAGTCGGATCTGAAGGACGGCAGGGTGGTGAAGATCGACACCTGGATGATCCGGCCTGACGGAAAGACCATGCATGTGCGGTTTGATGACACAAAGGGCCACATTCAGGAACAAGACGGCCACCGAGTGCCGTAGCAGGGGTAACCCCATGGCAATTGGAATCTGGCTCGCCGTCGGCATCGCCATCGGCTCCGCTATCGGAGCCGCGACACATCAACTGGCTATCGGCGTCGGGTTGGGAGTCGCATCCGGTATGGTCGTTGGGTCATTCGTTGGCCGCAAGCGGCAATAGAGGCTGGTTCAATGCGAGCGCTTACGACGGCATTGCTGCTCTTCGGATTCACGCTGCTGGGTATGTCGGCCGATGCGCAAGAAGCGAAGCCTGACGCTACGCGGACAGGTCCAAGCGCGCAATCAGCAGCTCCCGCGAAGACCCTCCTGGAGCATCAGGGCATCTGGAAATCGGCTGTTCCGCCGGTGAAGATGAAGGGTATGTTCCAGAATCATGATCCGATTGGGCTCGTTGCGGGGAAGTTGATCCCTGCTGACTGCTCCCTCAACTGGACGGATCCGGATACGCACGGACTCTATTGCTTCAGTTCGGCAACCTCGCTGGTTTATTTCCTCGATTCACCACAGACTTATCTGGCGCAGGCGCAAAGAAACTGGCAAGTCTTGAAAGGCAAGTCCGGGAAAAGGCGGTGAACGGCGCTGCTTGATCCAGGGAGCACCCGGGTCCGGCGCGAACGGTATAATGAGCATTTGACCGCCCGCGGAGATTCCTGAATGACTGAAGACGTGCAAGCAGAGCTGGCCAGGCTCCGAGCCGAGAACGAGCGCCTGAAGCAGGGCGGGCGCGGCAAGCTCGCGATGAAAGTCAGCGAGAAGGGCGCGCTGTCCGTCTATGGTATGGGCCGATTCCCGGTCACGCTCTACAAAGAACAGTGGCTGCGGCTGCTTTCAATGACCGAGGAGATCAAGGCCTTCATCGAGGCGAACCAGGCCAGCCTGAAGTCCAAGGAATAGTCGCAGGCGTTGCCACGGAGAGCCCGTCTGAAGGCCCGGGCCTCGCCTCAGGAGAGCATTTCCGCGCCGCTCCATCTCCGCGGCAGGGAGGTCCTCCTTCCAGGTGAGGAGCACCCAGACATGGCCATAAGGGTCCCGCACGCTCGCGGAGCTCGCACCATAGAACATGTCCGTGGGCGCCTGAACCTCCTCAGCTCCAGCTTCGAGCGAGCGACGGAACAGGGCTGCGTTGTCGTTTGAGAAGAGATGCAGGCTCGCCGTGCAG
>Ga0134128_10007468_pt1 | contig 13222 bp, 9 predicted proteins | sample KB31754_FD_96462 | JGI IMG/M metagenome (GOLD analysis project Ga0134128, IMG submission 96462) | Terrestrial soil microbial communities with excess Nitrogen fertilizer from Kellogg Biological Station, Michigan, USA - KB3-175-4 | ecosystem: Environmental > Terrestrial > Soil > Unclassified ... | reverse complement strand
ACTTACCTCGTCGACTTGAAAGGCAGAGCATGGATCTCTGCCGACAGTTTTCAAATCGAGCATATTGAGGCCGACATCGCCAGCCCGATTCACGAGATCCAGTTGCTTAGCGAACATCAAATCGTGGAATACGGCCCCATACCCTTTGCGAAGAAAAACATGATGCTGTGGCTGCCGACAAGTGCCGAAATCTACCTCGATTTTCGTAAGCATCATTACTACCGGCGCCACAGTTTCGAACACTTCATGGTTTTTGATGTCGGGACATCGCAAGAGGACAACCGCCAGCCCGACACGTCAAAGTTCGCACCCACCTCGACAAAAGAAAAAGGACTGCCTAACTAGGTTGCCGACCAGTAATGCTTCCTGTTCCGCTACAGCGCGCAAGCAGGTTGTTGAAACTCTTTGATAATTTCCCCTCACAAACCATTTCGAAATGTCCCCTTAAACTGAGATCTCCAGCCAAGGAGGTCTGGTTGAAGAGGACGGCCATGAGCACCCATGAGTTGGAGCGAGTGGAGCTGTAGGTCGGGAGTTCGAATCTCTCCGGGCGCGCCATCCTAACTCTCTTTCCCTTGGAATTCGCCCTCCGGCTCTTTTCCGGGTGCTGAAAAGTTGGGTGCATTGGGCAGCAAAACTCCTTGCACGTTCGCCGCGATCTGCCGCGGGGAAACTCGCGCAAAAAGGCCAGACAGCCTCTCGGCGTCCTACATCTTTACTTCGGTGAAATCACGATTGCATCTGAAAACCCAACAATTCAGGCCAAAGCATTAGCAGCGCATAGCGAAGCCCTAAACCCAATCAAAGCGCAACGAGGACGCTGGAAAGCGATCCAACTAGAAAATATTCCGCAAAGTCCCGGCCCTTCTCGAACTCCGGCGAAGGCGATCGCCTGACGATCGAGTATTTGAGCCATGCTTAAGTAGAAGTTACGACCGTCGCGTGTGACTAGCCGGGAGGCCGTTCGAGAAGTCCTGAAGGTAGAGAACTTAAGTAACAGTGAGCGTTGATGGCGACCTTCTACTTTCAGGTTCGCGACACTACGATGGATGGAGCGGAAACGGTGGTTGAGGTAGCGCCGAATTCTGCTCCCACGCAAACGGATGAGTTCCGCAACCGCACAAGCTACATTCCGCCCTTATCGGACGTTCATACTTGCGGAAAATGTCCGCTTTCGTCTCAAACTTTCGGCACACGTCCTGTTTGGATCTCTAGTGCTGATCCAGTCTTTGTACCTGGTGATGTGCTACATCACTTTTGATTTTTTTGGTGCGCTGGCCAGTCCGTTCTTCTCCTGGCTGCGTACCGGTGCAGCGATTGCGCATTTCGCTTACTTACCGCTCTTTGTTGGCGCCTTGCTGGCAATCGACCTGGGGCTGGCGCACCTGAAGAAGGAAGACACCAGCCGACTCATTGCTGGGCTACTAGGAGCCCAGGTGCTAGCGGGCCTCTTGTTGTTTCTATGTCATGGGGCAAAAGAGTACTTCGTGTGGCCGCTTCTGTTCGGACCGCGTGAGCATATTCCCGGCACGGTTGAAACTCAAGTCTATTGGGAGTCTCTCGCATGCCTCATTCCGCTTGGGTGGATCTGTACGGTGCATATTGTCGGTACGCTCAGCCGGCAACCTCGCGAGCCAATCGTCAGCAGGACATCCCTGAGTCCGTTCGTGATTGCTGGAGTAGGAACTTGTCTCTTGTATCAGGTTGCGGCACGGATGCGTATGAGTGGAACGGGGGAGGCATTTTCGTTTGCCAACCTCACATTTAGTCTCGCGGCGCAGTTGTCCCTTTTTATCGCCGCTTTTTTGGTGAGTAACGGTATTCGCGTATGTGCCAGTCTGTTACCCAATCCTAGAGTGGGACAATTCATTCTTCACTGTATTGGAGCATGGCTTGCGATCGCACTGGTGCTGAGAAAGATTGTCTTTGGCCTTCTGGCGTTTTCGAGTCGACTTGCAGATTGGTACGCGATGGCCTTTGCTCTGGCAGTGGTGCTGTTCGTCGGCTCCATAATTCTAGAGATTCGTTCCAGACGGTGGAAAAACGCTGCCGCCAGTCTTCCAAACGCCCGCCGCTCGTGGACTGTACCCCTGATGACCGTTCTAGCCGCCTTGGGATGTTTTGTCTGCTCCGAGCAGGTAGCGGCGTTTGATTGGGCGCACGAACTTGGCAGTTTGGCATTCATAATCATGTGGGTGTTGCTTCTGCGGTGCTGCGTCCTGCCATTCAGGAGAGACGCAAGAGCGGGCTTAGCGCTCTTAACACTGCTGGCCGTTGTTGATCTTGGAGGTCTGGCAGGAATCCGAACCTCGCTCCAGCGCCCCAATGTCACAACGCTGATCGAGCAGTCCTGCGTATCCGATCCATCGTTGTTTGTTATCTATACGCTCTTCAAACCGGCATTGCGGGACGAAAAGTATGCAGCCTGGTACGCGTTCCTTACGGACCACGCCAGTATTCGCAACCCCATTCCGGCGCCTACCGTTCCGTTGACAGCAAACCTGCAAGCCACGAAGGGCTACAAACCCAATATCTTTATCTTTGTTATCGACGCATTGCGCCAAGACTACGTCTCCGCATACAATCCCGGCGTCACTTTTACGCCACACATGCAGGAGTTCGCTAAGGATAGCGTTGTATTTCGAAATGCCTATTCTTTTTACGCCGGCACTGCGCTCGCGGATCCCGAGATCTTCTCAGGCTTTCAACAGATAAGCAAAACCTTTCCTTATCCACTGACACAAGAAAACAATCTGCAGCCAATGCTTGACGTAGATAACTATGACTGCTACGTCAGCTTCAACAGCATTGTGCGTTCACTGTATGCACGGTTCCCACAAGTGACGCGCCTGAAGGTAGATCAGTCGGACCAGCTGGATTTTGGCCCTATCGCGAACGAACTTCAAGAAGACATAGCGACTCGAAAAGATCGCAGCCGCCCAATCTTTGTATTTGCCCAACCCACGAATGTGCACACATTGTTTTTGGCGTGGCATGGTGGGAAAGCCGAGGTCACTCCGCATCCTGGTTTCAATGACAAATACGCTTCCGCAGTCGAGCGGGTCGACCGGACGTTTGGCAACTTCCTCGCGTTTTTGAAACAACAGGGTCTTTATGACGACAGTATCATCATGATCAGCGCCGATCATGGCGAGAGCCTTGGAGAGATGGGACGAACCTCACACGCGGCCAACATCACGCCAGAGGTGATTCGAGTTCCGCTGATGATTCATCTCCCTCAGTCGCTGCGCTCCGCCATGGTCTGGAGTGCTGACGACGTGGTAACGCTGCGTGACATCACGCCTACGCTCTACTATCTGCTCGGACACCGTCCTCTCAAGACGGATCCGATGATAGGCAGGCCCTTGTTCACATTGACTGCCGCGGAGCAGAAACGGGAACCTGTCGATCACTACCTCTTGATGTCCAGCTACCAGGCTGTGTTTGGGATCCTCTCGGCCGATCAGAAGAAGCTGTTCATGACCGATGCTGTCCTGCACCGCAATTCGTTCTTCGATCTGAGTGCCGACCCCTTAGCTTTCAAAAACCGCGTTACTGCTGACATTGTTAAGCAATACCAACCTGTGCTCCGGCAAGATCTCGAGAACATCGACAAGTTCTACAATGTCTCGGAGCAGCAGCTTTCGCACTGACATTGGTCTCATTTTTGGATTTTGCCTTCTCCCACGCCCACCATCCTATAGGCCGCTCGGAATTCTTGTGTCGCCGAAGTTTGGTCCGACCCTAAAACTCCCCCCGGTTAACCACTCCTCAGGGAAAAGTGTCACCTCTGTGTCCGGTACGGAGTGTCACCTATGTGTCAGGCAGGTCATGATCTTTCCTTCATTGCATTGGGCAACGAAGCACGATGCGGATGAACGAAATCATCTCCCGGCAACCCTGCGGGCGAGGCATTACCCTCGGATTGAAACATTGCCATTTGTTTCGATGATTCAGGCGTTGCGAGTCTCATGCCCCCGATTTTCAGCGTCCGGCACTGTTCCACTGAGTCTTCGCGGGAATTTTTTTGTGAGAGTAACTTTCCAAGAAAGTCTCGGATACTGGCTTACCACTGTCGTATTCTCCTGGGCGAGAGTTGGCCCCCGAGGAGACCTACTTTGAAGGCGGAGTTGCCCCCTTCAAAACCAGGGACTCGTCGTTTTTCTTGTGTAGCTCGCGGCTCTTCGCCAATTCCGCATCTGCTTCTGATTTCTTTCCTAGTGCCTGATAGGCACGCGCGAGCTGAAAGTGTGCGTCGGATTGTGAAGGATCAGCCTTGATCGCATGCTGGAAGGCTTCGACGGCGCCGGCGTAGTTCTTCCGCTGAATGTAGAGCTTCCCAAGGTCCAGATATGCGATCCTTAGTTTGTCCGAATTGTGAGTAGCCTTCAATAACAGCCCTTCTGCCACGTCAAGGGTGCCTTCTTCAAGCGCCATGTCCCCTAAATAGGCCTGCGCTTGAGCATGCTTTGGGTTTAAGGCCAGCTCAGCCTCAAACTCCGGCTTCGCCTCGTCAAACCTTCGCAGCTCCCAGTAAAGGTATCCAAGGCCGAAATGGACCTCAGGCAGCTTGGGATCGAGCTGGGAGGCGGCCTTGAATTCACCAACAGCCTCCTCGGTTCGATGCAAGCCATCAAGAGCCTCCCCCATCAAGATATGGGCAGCGGGGGAGTCGGGATTCTGCTGCAGGATTGCACGGAACTGCTCCTGGGCACAGTCGTAGTTCTTGGACTTGAGGCAGCTTTGGGCTAAAACGTTCCGCAGTTCCGTGTTCCCAGGATCCGACTCGCTGATCGGTTTCAGCACGTTGATGGCTTCAGGAAATCGGCCAGCGCCGTAATAGGCCATGCCAAGAAGGGTGCCCGCCTGCAGACTCTGTGGATCAGCCTCCGCGGCAGTCTTCAATGGAGAGATCGCAGCTTCAAAGCGGCCTGCCTTGAACTCCGCCAGCCCCAGGTTGAGTTGCAGGCCGGGAAGCTTTGGGTTGAGCGAGGCGGCTTTGCGGTATGCACTAATCCCTTCAGCATACTTCCCTTGACGCGCGAGGTCGAGTCCGAGGCTGGCGAAAGCAGCGGAATCGCTCGGATTGGCTTTCGTGACCGCCCGCCAGACTTCCGCCGCTTCGGCAAACTTTCCTTCGGCCTCAAGTCGCTGGGCGGCATCGGGACCGAAGGGCTGCGGGACCGCAGCGGCATGGGTTACAAGAACGATTGCGATAGCCGTGACCAGCCAGGGCAAAGTATTTCGTGCCCGGTCGCTGTCCGTTTGCCTTGGCGTTTGCAAGAAGAAGTCCCTACTAGAGTTTACAGCGCGCTTTCGAAACTACAGAGTCTCTCAGCTCTCTGAGTCTAGGCGGATGCAGGGTTGCAACCCGGCACGACGACGCAATCAGGACACGTCGAAAGGCCGCCGCAGGTCCCTATTCGTTAGAACGAATCACGTTCTATCGATGATAAACAACTCAGCACCCAGGCCCTAGAAACCGAAAGCTAGAACTTGCCTTCAACCAGTGACCCATCCAACGGGAGTCATAGTGCCAGTATGGCCCTACTTCGTGGGCGCTTCGATTGCAGCCAAAACGTAGGTAGTCATTTTGTACAACTTGATATTGTCATGCTGCGAGACAAGCTCGATGCCATCATCAGGGACAGGCTCCATTGACACATTCTTCATGGAGACGGGTCGGCTCGCTATCGTCGCAATCTGCGGCACAGCCTCTTTAATCGCTTCAGAGTTGTTGGCCGATGGTGCAGACATAGGGGAAGAACCCGACTGGTTCGGACCATTCAGAGTGCGGGAGTCTGGATCCGGAGATTCAATTGGCGAACCCTGGGCTGACTCGGTGGTCAGAGGGTAGTACAACGGCATCAGGTAGGCCCTCATCATGCAAGCGGAGCTATCCTTCCACTTGGCTGACTCCATGCGAATTCCCAGGCGGGACGGGTCTTTCCCGCTCTTCCGCACCGACTGGAAAATTACACCAGAAACGACCGCATCCCGAGGAATGAGGGTGCCATGGAACTGCGTGGCAACCGCGAGTTTCCCTTTCACTTTGGTCCCAACTGGTGTCTTCCCCGCCTCGACGGTCTGCTGTAGCACTATGGGAAACTCACGCAATACGCCCGAAGAAGAAGCACGGCGACTCTGCTGGGCAATCAAAGCAGCGGAGCAGAATCCAACGATCGCAGCGTAGCCGACCAACCTTCGACTGAACATTGTCTGAACTCCATTCAAGCAAAAAAGACCGCTCGCACCTGATTGGATGCGAGCAGCCGGATGATTGAGGTTGTCAAACCAGTCATCCCGCTCGCACTGTGGCGAGCGGGACTAGGCGCTTGGTTAGAAGTAAACCTTCCCTGACAGCTGGACAATTCTCGCCGGGTACGCCGACGTGAACTGACCGAAACGGCTGTCGCCCAGGCCAGTAGAGACGCCTTGGAACTGGGTGTGGTTGAAGGTGTTGAAGGTTTCCAGGCGAAGCTGGAACCCGCTCGCCTCTGTGATGGCGAACGTCTTGAAAACAGAGAGGTTCCAGTTGTCGCGGCCCGGTCCGCGCAGGGCGTTGTGGCCGAGATTGCCCCAGACGCCAGGTGCGGTTGCGGTAAAGGCCGTGGGATCGAAGTACTGGATCTTCTCGTTGCCCGGAAGCACCTTATGCATGTAGCTGATCTTTCCGGTCAGGTCAGGCCGATTGCCATTCCCAACGACAACGCTACTACCCCCGTTGACGTTGATGGGCAAGCCGGACTCGATGGTGACGATACCAGAAACCTGCCACCCACCGAGCGTGGACTTCAGCATTCGGCTCGAGCTGTTGCGCAGTACTGGAATGCTATAGATAAAGTTGGCGGAGAAATTGTGGGTCCGATCGAAGAGGCTCGGCCCAAGATCATACCGCCAGCCCACATACGGGTTGGTCACGGCGTTCAAGTCCTGACCGCTGCCACCCGTGGATGGATCGATGGAGCGTGAGAGCGTGTAGTAGGCGCGAAGTTGCAGGTCCCTAGTGGCTTGCGAGTTCAAGTCAACCTGCAGGGAGTTGTAGTGTCCGGTTGCCTCGTTCTGGGCCAGGCTAAGGCTTCTGAACCCCTTGTATGGCAAGCTGGACGCCGACTGCCATTGAAGGCTGCTTCCGGGAGCGTCTATAACTGCGAGATCGCTCAGCGAAGGCAGGTTAGTTTCGCGATAGTCGTTCAGATGGCGGTTCATGTTGCCGACATAAGAGACCGACAGAACCGTCTTCGGACCAAATGAGTGCTGAACGCCAGCGCTGTATTGGGTACTAGCGGTCGGTTTGTAGTTATTGAGGGCCAATCCAGTGATATTCGCTGCATTGATAGGAAGTGGAGGCGCGGTACCGGTCGCAAGCTTTATGTTCGGATTCTGGAGCTCCACGGCGTTGGTGCCAACGTTCAGACTGAACGGGATGTTCGGGCCGGCATTGTACATGTCGTTGCCTTGAATCCGTTCGTACATGATGGAGAACCCGCCGCGCACCACCGTCTTGCCACTACCGGTCAGGTCATAGGCAAATCCGAACCGCGGACCAAACGTGGCCCAGTGATTGTTGACCAGCCCCTTCGGTACGCCGCCCTTCCCTTCAAGGCCGATGCCATTGAGATACAAGGGAACGCCCGCCAAGACCGAGTTCGGGCTGGTGCCGAGTCCCGGACTGGCAGGATCGATCGTGCCATTCGGCAACATAATCGCTGCCTTAGAAGGGTCATACAGGGACGGATAGAAGTTCCCCATAAGATTGTTGACTTCGTACGCGTGAGGTATTCCATCCCAACGCAGGCCAAGGTTCAGGGTCAGCCTGTTCGTGGCGCGCCAGTCGTCTTGAACGTAAGCGCCCCAGGAAACGTTAGGCCAAGTGCGTACGTCTTGCACGGCAAGCTCACTATAACTGTTGGCGGTCCCAAGCAGGAAATCGGCGAAGGCATTGCCAGTGAAACCGTTTTGAGTTGAGCCGCTGTCACCTGCAAAGCCGAATGCGCCTTGGGTCGTTCCGAAGAGTTGCTGCTTCTTCTTGTAGAGCGACCAGCTTCCACCAAACTTGAGTTGGTGTGCGCCTTTAGTCCAGGAGAGGTCGTCACGGACCTGGTAACCATTGGCGGCGTTAACCCACGGCCAACTTGAGATCTCGAAATTCGCCCCATAGGGGTTTCCCAGATCAATGTTGGGAATGCGAGTCATCGGATTCGGGCCCGTGAACAGGCGCGAATTGGTCGCGTCGTAGGAACTGGGGAGAGCCAGGCTCTTCATGCCCGTAGCGGCATAAGGAATGATGTTGATCCGGTTGCCGTTGTAGTTGAAGGCAACTTCGTTGAGAACGGTCGGGGTAATGGTGTGAGTGGCATGAATCACGTAGCTATAGGCTGGATTGTTGAACGTGTCTCCAACCGTAGGCAAATTATCACCACTCCACTGGGCCGTGTTATAACCCTGGGCGATTTGCTCGGCGATGAAGTGACCGAACACGGAGAATTTGTCGTTGAAGTGGTGGTCGATGCGGACGATCTCCTCCTTCAAATTCGTGGGGGTATTGGCGCCGCCCACGAAATTCCCGACACCGTTCGCGATATTGGTGGTCGGTGCCGGCAAGAAGCCCGTGCCGAGCAGCGCAGTCGCGTTCGGGTTAATCATGCAGGATGGGATCACGTTACCAGGGAAATTCCCTCCTTGCACAACACCGGCCGGCGCGACTCCGCCGCAGCCAGCAAACAAAACAGCGGGAGCCACTTGGGCAGCGGTGGGAACCCGAAGCGGAGCGGCAACCGAACTAAAATTCCCGCCGTAGGTTGCGGTATCGGGAACTGTCTGGTTGCTTGACCCGCCGTCGATGTATCTGCGCCACTCCATGTTATAGAAAAAGAAGGTCTTGTTCTTGATCACCGGGCCGCCGATGTTGAACCCGAAGATGTTCATGCGCAATTCTTGTTTCTTGTTGGGAGCCGGGAAAAAGAAGTTGCGAGCATCGAAGGCGTCATTGCGGTTGTTTTCCCACGCCGAGCCATGGAACTTGTTGCTGCCAGATTTGATCACCATGGTGACCGTTCCGGCAGAAGACAGGCCGTAGTCGGCGCTGTAGTTGGAAGTCAATTGGCGGAACTCAGCCATCGACTCACTGGAGGGGGCAGTGGTTACGCAGCCTCCGCAACCGCGGTCGTAGTTCTCACCGCCGTCCACCATGAACACATTGTGAGCAGTACGCTGTCCATTGAAGCTGACGCTGGTGTCACCGCCGACCGGTACGTCCTTGTAGTTGGTGATGTCGTTGGAGGCACCTGGAGCCAAAGCAGCAAGCTGGAACAGACTGGTGCCGTTGACGGCGAGATTCTCGAGCTGCTTGCCGGTGATCAGGTTGCTCTGTTCGCCAGTTTCAGTCTGGACGCGAACGGAAGCCGCTTCAACTGTGACGCTCTCGGTCGCGGCGCCCACCTGCATCGCAAAGTCCGCGCGAGCGCGGTCGCCAACCTGAAGCAATAGGCCTTTCTGCTCCGCGATCTTGAGCCCGGAGGCTTCAACCTTCACGTCGTAATGTCCGATGTGAAGACCTGGGAGGACGTACTGACCGTCCTGACTTGTGGTAATGGTGCGGGCTACGCCTGTTTCGGTGTTGGTAGCGGTGACCCTGGCATTGGCAACTACGGCGCCAGTTGGATCGGTAACCGTTCCGACAAGTGTTGCTTCCTGGGCAAATGCCTGCAGGGAGGCAAACAGTAGGGCAATGGCTGCCAACGCGATAAACCGCCAACTAACACGCGCTGTCAGCATCCGCAGCCCCGAAGGGGTGGACGAAAGCTTCATGGCATTCTCCAAAAGGGATTGCGCTGCACACAACTTGGTTTTAAAGTTGTTGTGAGTTCGCGGCCAACAGCTTGGGATGAATGTGCATACGTTGTCAAGCATAAAAATCGTTTCTATAACGAGACTAGATCGATTTAGTTGACCGGTAAAGTTCCATAAGTTGTAACAGCAATTGCCTTTTCTGGTTCCCCGGGCCATACTTCGGTGCATTCATGGCATTCCGAAAAAACGTAAGCAATGGTCACGGGAATTTGCTCCGATCTTCAAATTCTGAAGTGGCCAGACCAGCGAGTTTGAGAGATTTGGCCGATTACCTGGGACTTGCGCCGGCGACTATCTCCTTGGTCATGAACCGGGCGCCGGTGGCGAATACCATCCCCGCCGACACCAGAAACCGTATTTTCGACGCAGCCCGCAAACTTGGGTACCGCCCCAATTTCTTTGCCCGGTGCCTACGGTCCCAGCGTAGCTTCACGATTGGAGTGCTGACTCCAGAGGTCAGCGAAGGCTATAACGCTACCGTGCTCAGCGGGATTGAGGACCACCTGCTTCGAGAAGGCTACTTCTATTTTGTGGCCAGCCATCGTTTTCAGCCTGACCTGATCGAGGAATACCCCGACCTGCTCCAATATCGTTCGGTCGATGGAATCATCGTGCTGACAGCTCCCTGGCATCGCGAACTTTCGATACCCGTGGTGACAATTTCGTGCCACCACCACGTAAAAGGCGTTACCCGCATCATCCTCGATCATCGCAGAGCTGCTGAACTTGCGCTCCAGCATTTGTGGGGACTCGGCCACTCTGATATTGCCATCATTAAGGGCCAGTCGTTCACCCCGGACAGCGAAGTTCGCTGGAAAATGATCGCCGAGATAGCCGCGCATGCGGGGCGGCCGATTTCTTCGAAACTGGTCGTTCAGCTCGAGGACAATCTGGCCTCTCCCGATCTCGGATACCACGCCGCCAAGAAGCTGTTCGCTTCCGGCCGTCCCTTTACTGCAATCTTCGCCTTTAATGATCTTGCAGCCATTGGCTCCATGCGCGCCGTCCATGAGCACGGGCTGCGGGTTCCACACGATGTCTCCATCGTTGGCTTTGACGACATCGACAGCGCCGCCTATCAGAACCCTCCCCTCACCACGGTTCGTCAACCGTTAAAGGAAATGGGCAGGATGGCTGCCCAGACCGTGCTCAGCCGAATCGGAATGGCACGCAGCGAGGGCCAGGAAATCATTGTGGAGCCGGAACTGGTGGTTCGCGCCACCACGGCGCCCGCCAAGCCGCTACGTTCCTCTTAAAAACCCGTCGGCGTTTTTCCATTGATCAGCTGCGCCACTTCAACTGGGTTGGACCAGCCATGGGGTGGCGGAACTCGTTCCCCGAGCGCTTGGCTTCCAAGTGAGCAGCTTTCAGGGCAAAGTACCACTTCGCTGGACGATCAGCGTCGTCGATCAACATGAGATGGGGATTGTGCTTGAGCCCTTCACTCTGCAATTCCATCGTGCGACGATCCTGCTCGACAAATTTTGCAAACACAAATTTCAGCAAGGCAGGACCGAAGGGGAGCCAGCGAAAGATGTTCCAGCACGCGACCACGTCAATACGACAACGATCTCGCACGATCGGAGTCACCGTAGTCAGCGATGAGAACCAGTACTTCCCTGCCTGAATCGTCTCCAGCCGAAGGTTCGGCAACACAAAGTCGATGGTTGTCGAAATCGACTCCGCGTCGGCGTACATGCGCAGCAGCTTATAAGGAGCGCTGTTCGAACTGGGTGTGTGCGCGCTCATGCGAAACCCGCAGGGGATCGGTTCAAACTGCTTCCGCTTTTCATGAATGCTGTGGCGCGACCGCCACCACCACGCCTGATGCACGAAAGGCCCGTGGGCGGGATCCATCAACCCGATGATCCCATGATCTACGCTGCAGGGCAGGTCGGCCGTGAGATAGGCGATCTTATATTTGCCGGAAAACTTCGGGACATCGGGCACGGCAAACGGTGGATCGTCGCGCTTGGTAAATCCAGCACCAGCGGGGCTGGAATCTGGAATGAACACCCAAACAAAACTGTCGTGCTCTTCGCAGGCAAAATTTCCGGCGAAAATACGCTCGACTTTGAGGTTCTGATCGGCGGTGAGCGATGGGATCAGCTTACATTGACCGGTGTGAACATCAAATTTCCATCCGTGGTATCCGCATTCCACCTGATGTCCATCGAATTGCCCGCAGCTGAGCGGCATGCCGCGGTGGGGGCAGGTGTCCTGCAAGGCAAACACCTGGCCCTCCCCATCACGCCCGATCACGAGCGGCGTTCCGAGAAGCATAGCCTTCTGCAAAGCGCCTCTCCCCAGCTGATCCGAAGGTAGGGCCCGGTACCAGAATCCCGTGAGCATCAACGAATCTGGCGCTTCGCGCCTGAGCATTTCCGCAGAAGACATGGAAGCGCCAGCCTAACACAGAGGCTTTGAGGGGTCCTCGCTGCGGCCCTCTCGCTTTGCGCCCTCGTCACTCCGATTCTTCCCATCGGAAATATGAATGCTGCCTGATTGCCGACGTTGTATTGTGATTACAGCAAAGCCTGCGCACTCTCAACGGATACTCAAACCAAATCATGAAACTTGGTGGATTTCTGTTGCTGTTGTCCGGATGGGGCATCGTAATCGCAGCTCTCACACTCTTGCACGGTCACAGGGTCGCTCCCTTTATCTATGCGGGTTTCGCAGTCGAGATCCTGGGGCTCGTCCTGGTGTTCCGTGGACATCTTCCCGCGGCGGTGAAATAGAGTGATGGATTCCTCAGCACAGCTCCTCACCTTTGGGCTTTGCCTCGTATTCGTTGTCCTGGTTCCCTTCACCATAGCCGGGTTGGCGTTGATGAACGCCGGCCTTGGTCGCTCGCGCAGCGCTTCCCATTCGATGACCACGGCCCTGTGCGTAATGGGAACGGCCATGTTGACTTATTTCGTCTTTGGATCGGCGGTTCAGGGAGCCTCCAAACCGCCGCTTTGGAACGGATGGGGCGGCACCCTGGCTTCCCAAAGCTTTTTCTTTCACGGGGTATCCTGGAACCAGCCGGCGGCTCTCCAGGTTTTATTGCCAATGCTAGGCGTTTCCCTGGCTTCCGTTGTACCGTTAGGCGCCGTTTCCGACCGGTTGCGATTGGGAGCTGCATGCGCTTCAACCGTACTGCTCGCTGGCTTAATCGACCCCTTATTCTTGCGGGTGATGACAAAGTTTGCGGCGTTTAAAGACGCCGGCGGATCGGGCTTTATTCATGCCGTGGGCGGCTTGACGGCACTTTCAATCGTCTGGATTCTTGGTCCCCGCCAAGGCAAATATGCGCACGGTGGAATGCCGGCCGCCATCCCTGCCCACAACCAAGTCTTTGTCTTATTCGGGTGCATGCTCAGTT
>Ga0134128_10007465_pt1 | contig 13224 bp, 10 predicted proteins | sample KB31754_FD_96462 | JGI IMG/M metagenome (GOLD analysis project Ga0134128, IMG submission 96462) | Terrestrial soil microbial communities with excess Nitrogen fertilizer from Kellogg Biological Station, Michigan, USA - KB3-175-4 | ecosystem: Environmental > Terrestrial > Soil > Unclassified ... | reverse complement strand
GACGAAGCCGCCAATAGCCAGGGCGAGATCTTGCTTGCATCGCTTGAAACGCTGTACGGCGAGTCGGTTTTGAGCCAGATTTCAGATCGGTAGATGCATGTGTACTGTCAGTGGTCGATGAGATGCTAGGACCAGACGGGAGGATGAGATCAACTGAACGAAAGCGCGGCCGCAGCCTCATCTACCACTGTATATGGTGACTAAGACCGGGATTCAATGGACAGAAGTGACATGGAATCCTACAACGGGCTGAGACCGTTACTCACCGGGCTGTGATAATTGCTACGCGCTAGCGTTGGCGAAGCGTCTCAAGGCAATGGGCGAGGCAGGACGCCAAAATCGTTCGTTCGAGGTGACTTCGGATCTCATTGCCCTGGCGTCAAATCCGCGGCCCTTATACTCCTCCACGACCTTCATCAGCACTTCGTAGGATTCCAGGCGTGACTCAGAAAGACCAGCCGTTCGCCGAAATCGTCTCGTCAGGCGGCTAGGGCGGTGTCGCCTATGAAGGCGGACCAGAGGGCGGCGTAGGTGCCGTCGGCTTCCAATAGTTCGGTGTGGGTGCCGATCTCGGCGACCTTGCCGCCGTCCAGGACGACGATCCGGTCGGCGCGGGCGGCGGTAGTCAGGCGGTGGGCGACCAGCAGGGTGGTGCGCTTGGCGGCCAGCTGCTCGGTGGCCTTGATTACCTGGGCTTCGGCGGCCAGGTCCAGGGCGGCGGTGGCCTCGTCCAGGAGGAGTATCGCCGGGTCGACCAGGTAGGCCCTGGCCAAGGCGACGAGCTGGCGCTGTCCGGCGGACAGGTTGCGGCCGCGCTCGCTGACCTCGTGGTAGAAGCCGCCGGGGAGCCTGGCGATCATCTCGATCGCGCCGACGCCGCGGGCGGCGGCTTCGACCTCGGCGTCGGTGGCTTCCGGCCGGCCGTAGGCGATCGCGTCGCGCAGGGTGCCGGCGAACAGGTAGGGCTCCTGGGGTACGACGCCGAGCTGGTGGCGGTAGCTGGATAGCCCGTAGGACCGCACGTCGACGCCGTCGATCAGGACGCGGCCCTGGGTCACGTCGTAGAACCGGGCGACGAGCTTGACCAGGGTGGACTTGCCCGCTCCGGTCTGGCCGACGAAGGCGACCGTCTCGCCCGGCGCGATCCGCAGGCTGACCCCGCCGATGGCCTCGGCCGAGTCCGTCCGGTACCTGAAGTGCACGTCGTCGAGCTCGACCTCGCCGCGCAGGCGCCCGGCCTCGATCGGGTGGGTGGGCTCGGGCGTGGTCGTCTGGGTGCGCATCAGCGAGGAGATCCGGTCCACGCCTACCGATGCTTGCTGGTAGCCGTCGAAGACCTGGGACATCTGCTGGACCGGGGAGAACAGCATGTCGATGTAGAGCAGGTACGCGATCAAGCCGCCGGCGGTGAGCAGGCCGCTGTGGACCTCGCTCGCGGCCGTGAACAAGATCAGCGCGCCGGCGACGGTGGACAGCGCCTGCACGAACGGGAAGTACAGCGAGATGTAGCGCTGGGCCCGCAGCCTGGACGTGCGGTATGCGCTGGACAGGCCCGCGAACTTGTCGTGGTTGACCTGCTCGCGCCGGTAGGCCTGGGCCACGCGCAGCCCGGCGACATTCTCCTGCAGGTCCGCGTTGACCACGGAGACCTTCTCGCGGGCCTCGGCGTAGGCCTTAGACGACTTCAGGCGGAACCAGACCGTCGCGGCGATCAGCACGGGAAGCACGGCGAACAAGGTCAGCCCGAGCCTGACATTGATCAGCAGAAGGGCAATGAGCACGCCGATGAAGGTAAGGCCGGAGTTGACCATCGTGATCAGGCCGGTCTGCAGGAAGGTGGACATCGCGTCCACGTCCGTGGTCATTCTCGTCATGATCCGGCCGGTCATCTCGCGCTCGTAGAAGTCGAGCCCGAGCCGCTGGAGCTGAGCGAAGATCTTGACCCTGAGCGTGTAGAGCAGCCGTTCGCCGTTGCGGCCGACCACCACCGTCTGCACGGCGTTGACCACCCAGTCGGCCAGCACGATCGCCAGCCCGGCGGCCGCCACGATGACGATCACGCGGAAGGCCTTGACCTCGATGCCGTGGTCGATTCCGCCTCGCATCAGCCACGGCAGCGCGACCCCGGCGACCGCGTCGAGGCCGTCCAGGATCAGCCCGGCGATCAGCGCGATCATGAATGGCCTCAGCAGCCGCCGCAGGCTGAACTTCGGATCCGGTGCCCGGCTGAACGCCACATCGACCTCGGGCTGGTCCTTGGCCGGAGGCAGCGCGGCCACCTTCGCGAGCAGTTCGGGCGTCGGCGGCAGGCCCGTCAGCATGCCGCCGTGGATCGTCATGGCGGTCGCACTGGCAAGCTGCGCGCTGGCCTGCTCGGATCTGGCGGCGGATCCAGCCGCGTCCGGGTTCAGGTGGGCCGGCCACAGGCTCGGCGTGATGCCGTCGGCGTTGAACTTGCCGGCGGCGGCGGTGACGCGGTCGTCGCTGCTCTCGTAGTAGGCCAATTCGCCCGCGTCGACGCCTTCGGCGTCCTCGCCGGGACCGGACAGCAGCAGCCGGTAGAGCGGGCAGCGCTCGGCCAGTTCTTCGTGCGTGCCGAGGTCGACCAGACGGCCGGCGTCGAGCACCGCGATCTTGTCGGCCAGCTGCAGGGTGGACCGCCGGTGCGCGATCAGCAGCGTGGTCCGGCCCGCCATGACCCGGCGCAGCGTCTCGTGGATCTGTGCCTCGACCCGGGCGTCGATCGCGGAGGTGGCGTCGTCCAGCACCAGGATCGCCGGGTCGGTGATCAGGGCCCGGGCCAGCGCGACTCGCTGCCGCTGGCCGCCGGAAAGGGTCAGGCCCTGCTCGCCGACCACGGTGCCGTAGCCATCGGGCAGCGCGCTGATGAAGTCGTCGGCTTCGGCGGCCCGGGCGGCGGCCACGACCTGCTCCAACGTTGCATCCGGTCGGCCGTAGGAGATGTTCGCCCGCACGGTGTCGGAGAACAGGAAGCTGTCCTCCATTACCAGGCCGATCGATGCGCGCAGCGAGTCCATCGTGACGTCGCGCACATCGTGGCCGCCGATCCGCACCGATCCGCCGGTCACGTCGTAGAACCGGGGCAGCAGCAAGGAGATCGTCGACTTCCCAGAGCCCGAGGTGCCGATGACCGCGACGGTCTCGCCTGGCTTGACGTTCAGCGTGAGCCCGCGCAGCACCGGCTCGGAAGGCAGGTAGCCGAAGGTGACGTCGTCGAGTTCGACGTCGCGGGAGCCGGCGGGCAGTTCGGCCGCGCCGGGCTTGTCATTGATCACCGGGCGGGAGTCGATGACCTCGAACACCCGGATCACGCTGGCCCTGGCCTCCTGGCCGATCGTGATCAGGCCGGTCAGCGCCCGAACGGGACCGACCAGCTGGGCGATGTAGGAGGTGAACGCGAAGAACGTGCCGAGGTTGATCTCGCCGTGAATGGCGAGCCAGCCGCCGTAGGCCAGCACGCCGACCTGGCCGAGCGCGGGTACTGCCTGGAGCGTCGGGTTGAACCGGGCCGCGATCCTGACCGTCCGCACTCGCGCGGCGTACAGCAGCTTGCTCGCGCCTTCGAGGCGCCTGACCTCCTGGGTTTCCTGGCCGAAGCCCTTCACCACGCGGACGCCGGTAACGGCGCCGTCGACCACGCCGGCCACGTTGGCGGCCTGCTGCTGGGCGTCCCAGCTAGACGGGAACAGCTTGTTGCGCGAGGCCAGCGAGATAGCGAACAGGGCCGGGCCGACGGCCAGCGCGACGAGGGTGAGCAGCGGGGACAGCGTGGCCATGACCACGAGCGACAGGAGGAACAGCAGCACGTTGCCGAGCAGCAGGGGAGTGAGGCTCAGCAGGCCCTGCACCATGTTCACGTCGGAGATCGACCGGCTGACGACCTGGCCGGTGTGCAGCTGGTCCTGACGGGCGCCGTCGAGGGCGGACAGCGCGGAGAACATCTCGGTGCGGACGTCGTGCTGGGCATCCAGCGACACCATGCTGCCAAAGTAACGCCGGGTGAAGACGCCGACGAAGCTGAACGCCGCCGCGACCATCAGCGCGGTGGCACCAATCCAGATCGGCTGGTGCCTGGTCAGGATCGCGTTGTTGACGATGTCGCGCTGGATCAGCGGGATGATCACCATGATCAGCGTGGCGAACAGTGAGCCGAGAAGGGCAAGGATCAGGTTACGGGGGTGCCGCCAGCAATATCCGATGAGCCGTCGCAGCCAGCGCTGGTGCGGGTCGGCTGATTTCATTCGTCTCCTCACTTCGGGGCGGCTGCCTTAGCCGCGTGGCAGGCCCGGTGGATCTCGTCCAGGGCGTGGTCGAGCTGGGCGAGGTCGGCCAGCAGGCGCTCGGGATCAGCTGTCGCGGTCAGCAAGTCGCCGAGCCAGCCGGCGTAGACGTCGTCGGCGTGGCGCATGGCTTCCTGGCCGGCCTCGGTCAGCCGGAGCCGGACGACCCGGCGGTCCTTGATCTCGGTCTCCCGCTGCAGCAGGCCGGCCGCGACCAGCCCGTCGGCGGTGCTCGTCAGAGTGGGCTTGGCGACCGCCAGCCGCTCGGCCAGCTTGGCGGAGCGCTCGCCGCCGGCGCCGATCAGCTTCAGGACCCGGTACTGCTGCGGAGTCAGCCCCGCATCCACCCGCTCCATCGAACGGAACAGCCGGATCAAGGTGAGCGCGGCATCGGCCGTGCGGTCTTTGTCCAGCGGCTTCACCACTGAGGCTGATCGAGGCATCTTGCTGCCCTTCGCGGGATTTCATACGCAGTGCTTACAGTTCGGTTGCCTAACAAATGCCCAGGCTAACAAATTCCCGCCCGCGGCCACCGGAGGCGGGAAGCACGAAAGGCCGGCCACCGCGTCAGCGGGGGCCGGCCTTTCGCCGGAAGCTGAGAGCTAGAGCTTGGACTCGATCGACGGGATCGCGCCGGCCTTGCAGACCGTGGACGGCGTGTCGTTCGTCATCTTGCAGATCGCCGCGGTCACGTAGTTGGCTGCCCCGAGCACGTTCTTGGTCACCGTGCTGTTCGGGTTGCTCAGCTGGTTGGAGATCTGCGACCAGGTCAGACCCTTGAGCACGGCTGGGTTGTACAGCGGCCCGGTGAGCACGATCTTGCCGCCGAAGTCGATGAACGGGTAGCCGAGGCCGCCGTTGGACGAGTCCCACTTGGACCACAGCGCCTGCTGCGCCTTGGTCGTTTTCTGCAGAGGCTTGTGGTTGACGTCCTCGTTTTCGATCGGGGTGAACGTCAGGTACTTGCTTGAGTACTTCTGGTTCTTGAACGTCAGCGTCGCGGTGTTCGGGTCGACGTCGGTGCTGGAGGAGTGAATCCCGGACAGCGGGCCTAGCGTGCCGAACCGGCTCAGCGCCACCGCCATCGACCAGCGCATGGCCGCGCAGTACGGGCAGAACTCGGCACCGATGTAGAGCATGTCCGGCTTGCCGGAGCTGGTCAGCACGTTGTCGGTGATGCCCTTGATCGGCAGGCCGGTCGCCGGCAGCGGACCGGCCCCGACCGAACTCAGCGTGGCGGCGGGTACGGTCGTGACGCCCTTGAAGGTCGACGAGGTCAGCGAGCCGGTGCCGCCCTGCTTGGCGTGCGTCTGAAAGCTCTTGACGATGAAGATCGCGGCGATGATCACGAGGACGCCGACCACCGAGCCGGTCACGGCGTAGATCCGGCGCCGCTGCTCAGTCTTGCGCGCTGCGGCCTGCTGCTCCGCGATCCGCGCACGCGCGCTGAGGTTCCTGTTCCGCTGGGCCTTTCCCATTAGAGCTGTTCGTCCCTTGAGTTGGTGTGCTTGATCGGACGGATTCTAGTCGCGCTGGAGGTGCCCTACCGACGCGCGGGTGCTGGCGTGGCCGGGCTGGACAGGCCCCACGAGGTGGCGTCATAGACCAGCAGCGCGAACATCAGGAACGTCACCACGTGGACGCTGGTGCACCACAGGCAGATATTGCCGATCTGGATGATCTCGGCGTAGATGAGGTACAGCACGAAACCCATGCCCACGATCACCGAGCCCAGCCGGGCCCAGCGCACCAGCGGCTGGCTGAACCGCCAGCCCAGCGGCGAGTTGATCGCCACCATGAACGTGTAGAAGGCCAGGCCGAGCACAGCAACCGGGAAGATGCCGAACACCATGGACTGCGCGCTGGTCGTCACCTTCTGGCAGTTGACCAGGCCGTTGTCGGAGCAGGCGATCGTGATGTGCGTGTCGTAATGCGTGATCGTCAGGTAGATCGACACGCCGAAGCCGAACAGGGCCAGCAGCCAGGTGGTGAACTTCAGCGGGTTCGCGCGCACCCAGCCGAGTGCACCCGGCCGGGCGGGCGTGACCTCAGCGGCCGCCGCGTCGTCCGCTACTGCCGCCGCTGCTCGCTGGCCGTTAGTCACGGTCTTGGCCTGGCCGGTGCGCAACTTGGCGGCGGTAGAGGGCGGCACCGGGACCGTTTCGGCTAGGGTGACGGGCCGGCGGCCCTGGCTGCCGCCGTGGGGCGCCTTCTTCCTCGCACTGGTTGCCTGGCGGCTTCGCTTCGCCTGCTTTTGTGGGGCCATCAGATGTTCCCGCCTACTGAGGTCACGCTCTTGGACTTGCACACGGTGGCTGGCTGGTCGTTGGTCACACTACAGATCGCGGCCGTGATGTGGTTCGCGGATCCGATGATGGCCTGGGCGACCGGGCTGGTCGGGTCCTTCAGGGCGTTGCCGATCTGCGACCAGGTCAGCCCGAAGTGGGTCGGATCCTGGGTCGAGGTCGTGCCGAGCACGCTCGGCAGGTACTGGGCGCCGCTGACGATGTACTTGCCGTCGATGTCGACGAACGGGAAGCTGCCCTGCCCGTATTTCTGCAGCAGCGCCGCCTCCGCTGGAGACGCTTTCTGCAGCGGCTTGTTGTCGACGGTGGACGTCTCGAGCGGGCGGAACGTCAGGTACTTGCTCGTGTAGCTGGACTTATAGAAGGTCAGCGTCGAGGTGTTCGAGTACACGTCGTTGCTCGTCGAGCGGATGAAGTGCAGGTTGGAGAACGTGCCGAACCGGCTCAGCGCGACGACCATCGACCACCGCTCGGCGGCGCAGTAGGGGCAGTACTCGGCGCCGATGTACAGCATCTCCGGCTTGCCGCCGGAGGTCAGTGCCGGGCTGGAGATCGGCTTCAGCGGCGAGACCGCGGTCGATCCCGTGGGCCCGGCACCGACCTTGTCCAGAACCGTCGCCGGCACGTTGGTGATCTGACTCACGACCGTCGCGTTGCTCTTCGCGGTCGTGTTGACCTTCGCCGAGTGGGAGGTGATCGTCTTAATGACGACGAGGCCGACCACGATGACCACGACCGCGACGGCGCTGCCGCCCGCGACCAGCATTCTCCGCCGGGCCTCGGCCTTCCTGGCCGCCTCCTGTGCCAGAGCGATTCGCTGCCGGGCGTTTGCCTCACGGTTTCGCTGCGCCTTACCCATTCCCGTCCTTATCTCCGTCGTACGTAGCCCGATCGTAGGTTACCTGGCGCAGGCATTGCTATGGCTCCGACAGGTGCTGAGGATTACCTCTGTATTGCCTCCGAAGCGCATCTGCCCGACTGGACGGGGAGCTTGTGCCCAGCGTCACGACTTCTTGCGTTGCGCAACTGAGGGTGGCTATCGTCCAAGTCATGACTGTTAAGCAAACACTGACCGTTGGGCAAGCACTGAGCTGGCCTGGCGGTTTCGTACTGCTTGCGTGCATCGGCCTGGCGGCGGCCGGATGCGGTGCTTCCTCGTCGAGCAAGAGCCAGGGTGGTTCTTCTCACTCGTCGTCAAGCGCCGCCAAGCCGTCTGGCACGGCGAACGTCGCTTACGCTTCCTCGGTCGAGTTCCTTAACGAAAAGGTCTTCGGTCCCGCCTTCGAAAAGGCCGAGGGCTTCACGTATTCCGGTCACGCCGGCGCCTCCGGCGAACTGGAAGCCGATATCACTGGCGGTGAGCTCTTGCCGAACGTGTTCGAGTCGGTCGGCGGAGACAACATCACGCCGCTCGAGCCGAAGTTCACCAAGTGGTTCGTCCAATACGCGAGCACCTCGATCGTCCTGGCCTACAACCCCAAGAGCAAGTACGCCTCGCAGTTCAAGGCGTTCGCCAGCGGCAAGGAACCTCTGTCGAAGCTGTTTACGTTGCTGACGACCCCGGGGTTCAAGCTCGGCCGGACCGACCCGAACATCGACCCGCAGGGCCGGGCCTTTATCTACATGGTCGAGCTGGCGCAGATGAAGTACCACCTGCCAGCGTCCATCGTGGCCAAGATCCTCGGCGGCCCGCCCGCCGATGCCAAGTCATCGGAGGTCTTCGCCGAGGCGTCGCTGGACTCGACGCTGCAGTCCGGGCAGCTGGACGCCGCGAGCGCGTACCTGAACCAGGCGGTCGAACTACACTTGCCCTACATCACGCTGCCGGACGACATCAACCTCGGGAATCCGGCCGATGCGGACAACTACGCGAAGGCGCACATCACGATCACTGGCAATGTCGCGAAGTCGGGCTCGCCGCTGGCGCTCGACGTCACCACGATCGGCACGCCCACCCCGGCAGCGATCGCGTTCGTTAAGTACTTGCTGTCACCGGCCGGCCTCGCGCTCTACAAGCAGGGCGGGTACCGGGTACTGACGCCGACCCTGACGGGCACCGGCGCCCCAGCTGAGATCACCAGTGAGCTGGGCGGCTAGCTCAGGCTCCGGCGTAGCTCCGGCCGGCCCGCTAGGGCCGGCCGGAGCGCAGCGATTGCGTTCATTCTCCGGCTGGCTCGGGGTTCTCGGGACCGGCGTCATCTGGGTCGCGCTGCTCGGGCCGGTCATCGCGCTGTCCACGCATCTGTCGTGGAGCGCGATCAAGAGCTCGCTGTCCGCACCCGGAGCCTTTGACCCGCTGGTCGTCTCCGCGGAGTCCGGGGCGATCACGCTCGGCGTGCTGCTGCTGATCGGCACGCCGCTGGCCTGGGCACTGGCCCGGGGTACGCTGCCGTTCCCGAGGGTCTGGGAGATCGGCGTCCTGGCCTCCTTGCTGCTGCCGCCGCTGGTGATCGGCTTGCTGCTGATCTTCCTGGTCGGGCCCTACACGGCTATCGGGCAGCTGCTGTCGCACTTCAACCTGAGCGCGACCAACACGTTCCTGGCGCTGGTGATCGCCCAGGTCTACGAGTCCGCGCCGTACTACGTGCTCGGCGCGCAGGCGGCGTTCGCCAGCGTCGATCCTGCGCTGGAGCAGCAGGCCGCGCTGCTCGGCGACCGGCCGCTGCGGGTGTTCCGCCGGGTGACGGTCCCGCTCGCGGCCCCCGGGCTCGCGATGGCGATGGCCATTGCCTGGGCTCGGGCAATGGGGGCATTTGGGGCGGTTGTGATAATCGCCTACCATCCAACTGGGCTACCGCTGCAGATCTGGACGTCGTTGCAGGAAACTGGGCTGCCGTCCGCGCTGCCGTTCGCCCTCGTCCTGCTTGTTGTCGCGCTGCCGCTGCCGATCGCGGCCTATTTCTGGAGCGCCCGTGCTCGAGGTCGACGTCGAGGTTGACCGACCGGAGTTCACCGTGCGCGCGAACTTCTCGGTCGCGGCGGGACAGCGGCTCGCGCTGTTCGGGCCGTCCGGAGCGGGCAAGACCACGCTGCTCGAGGTGGTTGCCGGGCTGGTCAAGCCGCGCCGGGCGGTTATCTCCCTCGCGGGCAAGCCGCTGACCAGCACAACGTCGCCGGTGATAGCGTTGCCGCCCTGGCGGCGCGGGGTAGGGCTGCTACGGCAGGATCCGGGCCTGTTCCCGCACCTGTCGGTCAGGGACAACCTGCGCTACGGCAGGACGTCCGCGGGAGACGGGGATGAGTTCAGGAGATTGGCAAGCACGCTCGGCATCGACGGGCTGCTCGCCGCGATGCCCGCCCGGCTCTCCGGAGGGCAAGCACACAGGGTGGCGCTCGGCCGCCTGCTCCTGTCCCGCTGCGACACGCTGCTGCTCGACGAGCCCTACACCGGCCTGGACGCCAGCTTGCGCCGGACCCTGACCGAACTTGTGATCACTCTGGTCGCGGAGCGCAACGTCCCGGCCATCCTCGTCGCTCACGAGCTGGCCGAGGCGCAGGCGTTCGCGGACCAGCTGGCGGTGCTCGACCGGGGAGCCGTGCTGCAGGTGGGCGATCCCGGTGAGGTCGTGCAGCGGCCCGCCTCCTGCCGGGTCGCCGAGCTGGTCGGATACACGGCGTTCGTCCCGGCCGACGACGGCACCGTCGCGGGCATCCACCCGGACCGGATCGTGGGCGGCAGCCACCCCGCTCTCGGGCAGGTGCTCGAAGGCGAGGTCACCGCGTGCCGCCCGGCCGGCGTGATGTTTGAGCTGGAGGCCGCTGTCGGCGAGGAGACCGTGACCGCCCGGATGCCGGGACCGGCCTCGATCGGCCAGCCGCTGGTGATCACCGCGACCGATCCGCCGATCTTCTGGCCGGGCGGGGCGGCGATCGACAGAGCGGCCATCGACACGGCGCCCCCGCTTGAACTGACGTCGCCGGAAACTCCGCCGTTCGAGGTCGGGGAATGATCAGCGGGACCAGGCTCAGGCTGGCCCGGCAGGCCAGGGGCTTCTCCCAGCAGCAACTGGCCGGGATGGCGGGCGTGTCCAGGCAGGCGGTGTCGGCGGTCGAGTCCGGCCAGTCGGATCCGTCGCTCCGGGTCGCGCTCGTGCTCGCGCAGGCGCTCGGGATGACGGTGGACGAACTGTTCGGCGGGCAGGCCGCGGTTCCGGCCGTCACCGCGCGGCTGGTCGGGGAAGCTAAGGTCCCGCCGCCGGGGGAACGCGTCACGCTGGCGCCGATCGGGGACTCGTTCGTCGCGCTGCCGCTCGCCGGGCCGACCGCGAGCAAGGCAGGGTTCCTTCCGGCCGGCGGACTGATCGGCGACCCGGAGGTCCCGGGCGAGCAGGTGTCCGTCCGGCCCATCGGGCCGCCCCGGCCGACGCTGGTGATCGCCGGCTGCGATCCGGCGCTGCCACTGCTCGAAGAGCCGCTCAGCCTGCTCGAGCCGCCGATCGGGTTCAGCTGGTGGCCGTGCGCGAGCCGGGAAGCGCTGCGGCTGTCGGCGGAGGGTCTGGTCCACGTCGCCGGGGTGCACCTGGCGAGCGAGTCCGGTGGTTACAACACCGGCCCGGCAGCGGAATTGCTGGCTGAAGGCGGCGAGGTCATCGGGTTCAGCGCCTGGCGAGAAGGGCTCGTGCTGCGGCCAGATCTCTTTTATCAGGTGGAAAGCATTGAGGACGTTGTTCAGGCGGGATTGCGGGTCGTCAACAGGGAGCTAGGAGCGCAGGCGCGGAGCGTGCTCGATCGTGAACTGGCCAGCCTCGGGCTAGACGGGGACGAGGTGCTTGGTTACGGCACGGTCGTCACCGGCCATCTGCAGGTCGCCGACGCGGTCGCGGCGGGCCTGGCCGATGCGGGCGTCGCCAGCGAGCCGGCCGCGCTGGCCTACGGGCTGCGGTTCATTCCCCTGGCGGACGAGCGCTTCGACCTGGTGATCCCGGCCGAGCGGGTCGCGGGTCGCGAGGTCCAGGCGCTGATCAAGGTGCTGTCGTCGCGCTGGCTGCTCGATCAGCTCGCGAGCCTGCCCGGCTACGACGCGACACCCTGCGGCCAGCACGTCGCGACGCTGCCTGGTTAACCGGGCGGGGCCGCAAGGCTATTAAGCGGTCGCTTAAAGCGAGCGCCCGAATACGCCACGGATGAACAAGTTGGCGTTCGGTGATCTAGCTCGGCCACGATGGGGGACATGAGACTTCTGGTACTGGGTGGAACCCATCACGTCGGACGCGCTGTCGTCGAGGAAGCACTGGCCAGGGGCGATGAGGTCACGATGGTGAATCGCGGCGTCAGCGGGGTTCCCGCGGCCGGGGCGGAGGTGCGTAATGCCGACCGGACCGAGGCCGGGCAACTGAGTTCGGCGCTGGGGGACGACACCTGGGACGCGGTGATCGACACCTGGAGCCGGGAGCCACGCGTCGTGCGCGAGTCGGCCAAGCTGCTGGACGGGCGGGTCGGGCACTACGGGTACGTGTCGAGCCGGTCGGTCTACAGCTGGCCGATCCCGTCCAGGTCGGACGAGAGCGCTCCGGTTGTCGAGGCCGACGCGGGCAGCGACGACGGCTCGGACTACGCGGCCGCCAAGCGCGGCGGCGAGCTTGCGACGCTCGAGTACTTCGACGGACGCTCGGTCCTGGCGCGGGCCGGGCTGATCCTCGGGCCGTACGAGCTCGTGGGACGGATGCCCTGGTGGCTCCGCCGGATCGAGCGCGGCGGTGACGTGCTCGCTCCGGGCCCGCGCGACCTGCCGCTGCAGTACATCGACTGCCGGGATCTTGCGATCTGGATGCTGCACGCGGCCGAGGAGGGAATCAGCGGCCCGTTCAACACGGTGAGCCAGCCTGGTCACGCGACCATGGAGAGCCTGCTGAACGCGTGCGTCGCCGCGACCGGATCCGACGCCAGGCTGGTCTGGGCGGAGCCGTCGGTGATCGACGGAGCCGGGATCGAGGGCTGGACCGAGCTGCCGGTGTGGATCTCGCCGGAGGGTGAAGGCGGCGCGCTGCACGACGGGGACGTCTCAGCGATCTATGCGGCCGGGCTGGTGTGCCGGCCGGTGGAGGACACCGTGGCCGACACGTGGCGGTGGTTGCGGGCCGAGGGCGATCCGCCGGTCAGGGAAGGCCGGCCGATGCACGGGATCGACCCGGAGAAAGAGCGAAAGGTTCTCGCGAGCCTAATTTGAGGCGAGGCTCGGGAGGGGCGCGCAGCGCCGGGCCGGATTTGGTGACGCAGTCCCGGCGCTGCGCGCAGCTGGTCTAACTTCTGGCTAGCGGCGGCGTGGCTCCTGGGGGAGTTCGGGGGGCGGGAGTGACAGGCCGGATATCGGGGCGGCCTTGCGCCGACCGGCCCGGGCGGCAGCTAAGGGATTTGCCTCGGCCGGCCGCGGGTGCTCGGGCGACGGGACCGGCCGGGGCTGGTTTGCTAACAAATCTTGTTCTTGATCTTGATCTTTTGGGGTTCAGTGACCGAAGACCGGGACGAGCAATCCGCGGGCGATCGTGTGGAACCTGAGGTTGAAGCCGGCGACGGCGGGCGTGACGTCGGAGTCGATTCCGAGGTTGTCGGTGTCGAGTGCGTGCACGGCGAACACGTAGCGGTGCGCGGGATCGCCCTGGGGGGGCGCGGCGCCGCCG